>Ga0180215_1000017_pt1 | contig 294824 bp, 244 predicted proteins | sample eDN3rd37CBELigBY_FD_128871 | JGI IMG/M metagenome (GOLD analysis project Ga0180215, IMG submission 128871) | Enriched backyard soil microbial communities from Emeryville, California, USA - eDNA 3rd pass 37_C BE-Lig BY (version 2) (version 2) | ecosystem: Environmental > Terrestrial > Soil >...
GAAAGCGGAGCCGAGAGGTCTCGACTCCGCTCTACCGCCTGCGTGCTGCCATCTGCTTCCTCTGCCTGAGCCTCCGAACTCCTCTCCTACCTCACTTCCAAAGTTCGGGATGACTCATGTTTCCCCCGCCCCGATCCGGGCTACCCCGGTCCGTTCCGGCGGTACAGCTCCGCGAGCCCCCGCGACGAACGGTAGACCGGGCGGAATGCCTCGCCGAGCTGCCGGTACACGTCCACGACCCGGGGATCCCCGCGCTGCGCCTCCCGCACCCCCCAGAGCAGCACGTAGTCGATGCGTCCCCCCGTCCGGGCGGGATAGGTGAGGAAGTCGACCGGGTCCCGGTCCGGGCTTCCCACCTCCCCGATGTGGTCGAAGGGGTTCCGGCCGGGCCGGAACGCCACCGGGAAGTAGTCGTACCTCGCCTCGTAGTTGTTGAGCACGACCACCCCGGGCCTCGCGGCGCCGACGTACCCCGCGGCGTGGAGGAAGGGGTCGATACGCCAGGAGAGCGGCGCGCCGTCCTCCCCGGCGGCGCCCTGCGAGAAGGTGAGGGCGAGAAGCGTGGAGTTCGGCTCCACGTAGCGTGCGACCGAGACGTACTCCTCGTAGTAGCCCGCCAGCTCAGCGTACTTCCGCCAGTGGAGGGCGAAGAGCAGCACGGTGATCGCCACCCCGGCCACCCGGATCCCCCGTCGAGCAGCCGGGGAGTACGCCTGCCCGCCCAGCCACAGGAGCCACGCCAGGAAAACGAAGAGGGTGAGGCGGGGCGCGATGATGCCACCTCCCAGCCCTCCCTCCGGCGCCAGGAAGTAGAGGACCGTGAAGCCCGCGACCAGCACGAGGAACCCGTCCCACGGGCTCCAGGCGCGCCTCCCCCGCAGCTTCGCGACCACGAAGTACAGGCCCGCCGCGGCGAACACACCCACCAGCGCCAGGGAGGGCACCACCTCCGCCTTCGAGAACGAAACGATCCCGTCGAAGCCGGCGAGCCGTACCGCCCGGTCCAGAACCTCCGCACCCGACGGGAACACCGGAGGAGCGGAGCGCTGCCGGAAGACGTACGCCGCGGTCAGCACGACCGCCGGAACGGAGGCGAGGAACGGCCCGCGAACACGTGCGCCCAGAGATCGCAGGACGATCCGCAAGGACGGCCTCCCGCCGCCCGCGCCCCGCACCCCGTCGAGAAGCGCGAACCAGGCGGCGAGCGCCCCCACGGCCAGGCACGCAATCACGACGGTGAGCAGGTGAGAGAAGTAGACCGCCAGCATCAGGGCCGCCATCGCCAGCGTCTCCCGGACGCCGAATCGGTCGCGGCGCCGGAGCCAGAAGCCGACGACGAAGAGGAACATGGGCAGGCTCAACACGAAGTTGTAGAAGCCCATGTGCAGCGAGTGGCTGTAGACGAACGGGAAGGCGAGAACGACGAGGAACCCGGACTCGCGACGGATCCCCCGGAGCGCGTACAGGGCCGCGAGCGGGAGGAGGAGCACGTACAGGGAGAGGAAAAGCTTCTCCGCGGCCACGGGAGAGGTCGCGAAGAGCGGCGCGGCCAGGAGGCCGTGTCCGGCCAGGTTCGGCTCGGGCCGTTCGTTCAGCGTGTAGTACTCGCGCAGCGAAGTCCGCTCGGGGTCGCGGTACTCCCATATCACGCGGGCGTTGTAGACGTGGGACGGACCGTCCTGCGATGCGAAATACGGGAACGCCCAGACCGGGACGAGGTGGAGCACGAGGAGGAGCGCCAGGAGGACGCCGTCTCCCCCCCGGAAGGTCCCGCCGAACCGGCCACCCGGGCGGCCCCCGGGAAACGGACGCGCCGGTCCGGCCGCGGGGACGCCGGCCCCGGACTCCACCGGCCGGTGCACACGAGGGCGACGGTTCACGTTGCGCGGAAACGAACGACGAGCGGGATGAGGCGCGGGACGCGCGGCGGGCGATGCCTCACGCCCGGGCAGCCTTCCTCACCGGGGAGATCCGTCGCGGGAGGAGACCACGGCTTCCGGTGAGACGGCGCGCGGCTCCCAGCCCTGCCCCTCGGACGGGACCGCCAGGATCCCGACCGGGCCCACACCCTCCTCGGCAGATCCGGCCTCCAGCGGGGCGACGTAACGGCCGGCCCGCGGTGGGAGCAGGTTCGCGCGGAAGATGTGCCACACGGCGGCCACGCCGTCCTTCCAGCCGATCTTCTTGCCTTCGGCGTAGGTGCGGCCGGAATAGCTGATGGGAACCTCGTAGATCCGCGCGCCGGCCTGGGCGAGACGCGCGGTGAGTTCCGGCTCGATGCCGAACCGCTTCGCCCGCAGCGGCAGGCTCCGGAGGAGATCGGTACGCACCACCTTGTACCCGGTCTCCATGTCCGTGAGGTTGAGGTTGGTGAACATGTTGCTGGCTAGGGTGAGCAGGCCGTTGCCCAACCGGTGCCAGAAGTACAGGACGCGGTGGGGCCCGCCGAGGAAGCGGCTTCCGAACACCGCGTCAGCACGTCCGTCCAGGATCGGCTCGATCAGCTTCGGCAGGTCGTGGGGAGAATACTCAAGGTCCGCATCCTGGATGGCCACGATCTCCCCGGTCGCCCGTCCGAACCCGGTCGTCAGGGCAGCCCCCTTGCCACTGTTCTGCCCGTGGAAGACGAGGACGTCGATCGCCCGCTCGGCGTGCAGCCGGGTAAGGACCTCCCGCGTCCCGTCGGTGGATCCGTCGTCCACGCAGATGATCTCCGTACTGATCGGGATGGAGCGGACCCGCTCCACGGTGGTCCGGATCGTGGCGGCCTCGTTGTATACCGGGATCACCACGCTCAGGCAAGTGCAGTGAAATGGAGTCACGGGGAGCTTGGACGACGGGTGAGCGTCGCTCGCCACCGGGCCGGCGGAGCGTACGGGACGGCACATCCGGTACTGCAACCGGGGTGCCAGGAGGCCCTCCCGCAGCGGAGTCGGCACATGGAGATCCACACACGAAAAAGGCCGCTCGATTGAGCGGCCTTTTTCGATTCAGGTAGCGGAGGAGGGACTCGAACCCCCGACACGCGGATTATGATTCCGCTGCTCTAACCAGCTGAGCTACTCCGCCACGACACCGGGATATAGCGGGGGCGGGATTCGAACCCGCGACCTTCGGGTTATGAGCCCGACGAGCTACCAGGCTGCTCCACCCCGCGATCAGTGCCTAAATATAACCCTGGTCCGCGGAGCGTCAAGGGGCCGAGGCGACCCGGGTCGGTGCCGGGAGAGCCGGATCCACCTCGAAAAAGCGGTACAGGGTCTCGCCGTCCCGGATCATCCCGAAGCGCTCCCGGGCCACCCGCTCCAGCGTGGCGTCGTCCTCCTCCAGCAGGGCCGCGTACGCGCGCAGCGAGTCCACCACCGCGCGCGACTCGGCGAGTTCCGCCGCCTTCACCTCGCGCTCGGCGCCGAGCCGGCGGAGGTCGAACGATGAATACTCGCCGCCCCAAAGACCGTAGTACACCGCGACCACGGCGACGGCGGCGAGGGCCAGGCGCCGGCCGCCGGTCAGCGCCACAGCGACGCTCCCGGGTAGCGCGCCGCGCTCCCGAGGCGCTCCTCGATGCGGAGGAGCTGGTTGTACTTGGCGACCCGGTCGGTGCGGCTGGCGCTCCCCGTCTTGATTTGGCCGACCCCGCTCGCGACCGCGAGGTCGGCGATGAACGTGTCCTCGGTCTCGCCGGAGCGGTGGGAGATCACCGAGTTGTAACCGGCGCCGCGCGCCATCTCGATCGCCTCCATCGACTCGGTGAGCGTCCCGATCTGGTTCACCTTGACGAGGATGGCATTCGCCACGCCCTGCTCGATCCCTTCCCGGAGCCGCTGCGTGTTGGTGACGAAGAGGTCGTCGCCCACGAGCTGCACGCGGTCGCCCAGCTCGTCGGTGAGCTGCTTCCAGCCGTCCCAGTCGTTCTCGTCGAGCGCGTCCTCGATGGAGCGGATCGGGTAGCGGGTGGTCCAGTCGCGGTAGAACTCCACCATCTCGGCGGAGGTGCGGCGCTCTCCGGAGGACTTGTGGAAGACGTACCCACCGTCGCGGTACATCTCGGAGGCGGCGACGTCCAGCGCGAGGACGACGTCCTCCCCCGGACGGTAGCCCGCCCGCTCGATCGCGGTGAGGATCACCTCCACGGCTTCCTCGTTGGAAGCGAGGTCCGGCGCGAAGCCTCCCTCGTCCCCCACGGCGGTGCTCTTGCCGCGCGAGGTGAGCACCTTCTTCAGCGAGTGGAAGATCTCCACGCCCGTCCGCAGCCCCTCCGAGAACGTCTGCGCCCCCACCGGCATCACCATGAACTCCTGGAAGTCCACGTTGTTGGACGCGTGGGCGCCCCCGTTGAGGATGTTCATCATGGGGACGGGGAGCACGTTGGCGAGCGGACCCCCGAGGTAGCGGAAGAGCGGGAGCCGGCAGTCGCGCGCCGCCGCGCGGGCATTCGCGAGCGAGACGGCAAGGATCGCGTTGGCGCCGAGGCGCGACCGGTTCTCCGTTCCGTCCAGCTCGATCATCGCCCGGTCCACCGCCACCTGGTCGTACGGGTCCATCCCGTACAGGGCGGGAGCGATCTCCTCCTCCACGTTGTCCACCGCGTCCAGCACCCCCTTCCCGCCGTACCGGCCGGGCTCCCCGTCGCGCAGCTCCACCGCCTCGTGCTCGCCGGTGGAGGCGCCGCTGGGTACCGCCGCGCGCCCCAGGATCCCGTTGGAGAGGATGACCTCGGCCTCGACGGTGGGGTTCCCGCGAGAGTCGAGGATCTCACGTGCGCGGATCTCTGCGATGGTGACCATGGACCCGGTTTTCTCCGGAAAGGAAGGGTTCGGAAAGGACGGTTCGGACCGGCGGAACGTACCATCGGGTACACGGGCTGTCAACGATCGTGCGGTGGGTGGAAGGGGGCTGCTGGATGGATTCGGGTTTGGGCGTGCCCCCCCTCGCGGGGGGTCGGGCTGCGGCGCACTAGGCCGGCAGACGACGCCGGCCAAGTGCGGCGAGCCCCCGCGATACAACTGCGGGGTCTCGCCCCTCCGGGCTCGCATCCCTCACGCGGGCCCCCTCCCCCGACCCCTCCCCCGCAAGCGGGAGAGGGGAGCACGACCAAAGCATGGTATGCCTGTCGTTGTTGTGGCGATGGCGGTCGGGAGGTGGGGGGCGGCTCCGCAGGAGGTGCGATGCGTGAGCCCTCTCTATACTCCCAGTCCTCACGTATGACCGGACGAGTTTTTGGTGAGTCTCTTGGGGTGTCGCACCGACGGGGGGGGCCTCCACCCGCGACCACGCGCGCGATGCAGCCGGACCCTTCAGTACGCGGCGTGGAGGTCGAAGAGCACCGCCGGAAGCTCCGACTTTTCGGGTGTCGTCAGCGCGGCGTACGCGTTCGGGAGCGCCGTGTCCACGTCGCGCGGGAGGAGGGAGCGGCCGCGGCCGGCGATCTCGGCCGCGGTGCCGGACTGGAAGAGCGCGAGCCCGGCCGCGTCGCGCGGAGGGCACCCCATCGCCAGGAGGGCGCCCGCGATGCCGGAGAGGGTGTCGCCCATCCCGCCGGTGGCGACCCCGGAATGGCCGGCGACGCTCGCCAGGATCCTCGCTCCTGGAGAGGCGACCAGCGACGGCGCCCCCTTGAGGAGCGCGGCGCAGGCGAAGCGGTCGGCGATCTCGGCGGCGGCGCCGAACGGGTCGGCGGTGATCTCCGGGATGCTCCGCCCCAGGAGGCGCGACGCCTCGCCCGGGTGCGGCGTCAGGAGGAGGGGGCGGTGGATCCCGCTCCGCAGCGACGGGTCCCGCGCCAGCAGGGTCAGGGCGTCCGCGTCGAGCAGCAGGGGGGTGTCCCCGCTCTCCGCGACGCGGCGGAGGAAGTCGAGGTCCGCGTCGGAGGTGCCCAGCCCGGGGCCCGCGACCACGGCGGCGGCCCTCGCCAGCGCCTCGTCCACTTCGCCGGAGTCCCGGTCGGTGAAGAGCGCTTCCGGGACCGTCTGCTGGACGACGAGCCGGTTGTCGGCGTGGGAGACGACCCGCGCCATCCCGGCGCCGGCGCGCAGGGCACCCATCGCCACCATCACCGCGGCCCCCCCGACCCCGCTCCGCCCCGCGACCGCGCACACCGTCCCCAGCGTCCCCTTGTGCGCGTTCGGGGGGATCCGCGGGAGGCGCGCCCTCGCCCATGCGGAGGTCGTCACGCGCGCACCCGCCCCGTCTTCGGCCGGAGGCGGGAAGCCGGTCTCCACCACGACCACGCGCCCGGCCAGCTCCCGGCCGGGGAAGAGGAGCAGGCCGCGCTTCGCCGCGGCGAAGGTAACGGTGACTTCGGCCCGGACGGCGACGCCCTCGGCGCCCCCGCTTGTCATGTCCACCCCGGTGGGGCCGTCGAGCGCGACCACCGGGCGGCCGGAGGCGTTCATCGCCTCGATCACCCCGGCGGCCGGGGGACGCGGCGCCCCCCGGGCTCCCGTGCCCAGGATCCCGTCCACCACGACTGCCGCGTCGCGGAAGGCCGTCGCCGCCTCCGCGGCGGGGATCACCTCCACCTCCCACCCGTGGAGGAGGGCACGGTCCGGGAGGCCCCTGGCCGCCTGGACGACGGCGACCTCGCGTCCCCGGGCGGCGAGGGTGCGCAGGCACACGAGGGCGTCGCCGCCGTTGTTCCCTCCGCCGACCGCGGCCACCACCCGTCCTTCCGGGTAGAGGGACTGCACGACTTCGGCGGCGGCCCGGCCGGCGGCCTCCATGAGCACCCGCTCCGGGATCCCCAGCTCCTGGATCGCGTGACGGTCCCAGGCGCGCATCTCGTCGGAGGTGAGCACGGGCACGCCACCCGCGGCGAAGGGCCGCTCTCGCTCGGCGTCGGTCATCGGAGGTGGGGAGAGGTCGGACATGGCCGGAGGATGAGGATGCCGGGACGGACGACGCCCACGGCGGGAACCGTGGGCGTCAGGGAGTTCGGCGGGCGCGGCGCCCTACTTGTAGCTCTGACCGATGGTGCGTCCGAAGCTGATCTCCCCGTTGTCGATGCGGATGTTGAAGCCGCACTCCGGGTTGGTGCACACCCACGCCTTGTAGGTGATGGGCGCGCCGTCCCGCCCGTAGTCCGAGAGAGGGACCAGGAGCCCCTTGTCGCACTTCTGGCACTGCGGAAACTCGCGCTCGTTCGGCATCGGTCATCCCCTCCCCTCAACAGGTGCGAACGAGGGGCGCCGCCCGCCCCCCTGTATAGCGGGCGCCAGGGCCCGCAATACCCGTTCCAGGCGCGCCCCCGGGCGCGGAACCGTCAGCCGCGGAGTTCCCGCGGCGCCGCCCAGGGGTAGTTGCGCTCGAACGCGTCCGAGAACTCGTAGATCCCGTCGAAGTCGTCCAGGTCGTCCGACTCCTGCTTCACGAGAACCCCACACTCCACCAGCGCGAACACGATCGCCCCGAGGTCGCGGGTACTGCGGATCCCCCAGAACTCCAGGACGGAACGTGCCATGGGCCCGAACCGCTCGATCGCCAGGTCACGGCACCCCTCGGTGAGTTCGCGGCCGGTGATGTGGCGCGCCTCCCCGAGACGTTCGATGGTGTAGTGGAGACCGGAGAGGATGAACAGGTAGGCCGTCTCGTGGAAGCATGGATACCGCTTCCGCAGGTGATCCATGACCACGTCGGCGAGCACCAGCTCGCTCATGCCCCTGCCCGGCCCTTGGTGAGAGTCGTCGCGCGCATTCCGTAACTTCCAGTCGGGTGACCGACGGCCTCCCGCCGGGACCGACGGAAGGGGGCGCCGGTGAGCCGGTCGCCCCCTTCTGTACCAAGGTCACCCGATCTCGTTCCGATAGAGGACCACCTCTCCCGTGCGCTCCGGCGCCACCGAGCCCGCCGTGTCGTCCCGCAGCCACTCACGCACCGCTTCCTCCTCCCCGGCGGCGACGGCGAACTCCACCTCGCCCAGGCTTCCCCCGTCCGCGAAGCCGTGCTCCACCCGGTCGGCCCCGGACCGCTCCAGCACCCGCATCACCGCCGCGGTGTGCTCGTAGGGGTAGCGGACGCGCAGCTTCACCGCCCGGACCCCGGCGCGCCGGGGCGCGGCCTCCAGGGCCAGCGCGGCGGCCTCTCCGTACGCCCGGACCAGTCCGCCGACGCCCAGCTTGGTCCCGCCGAAGTAGCGGGTCACCACCACGCAGCAGTCCGTCACCCCCGCCCCGTCGATGGCCGACAGGATGGGCGCCCCGGCGCTCCCCGAGGGCTCGCCCGCGTCGTTGGCGCGGCCCGTCCCGTCGCGGAGCCGCCAGGCCGAACAGTGGTGCGCCGCGTCGAACATCTCCCGGGCCCGCGCCGCGACCACCGCACGGGCCTCCCCGTCCGACTCCACGGGGACGGCGAGCGCGTGGAAGGTGGAAGCCTTGATCCGCGTATCGGCCGCTCCCGGCCCGGCGAGGGTGATGAAAGTTCCGGCGCTCACGAGATCCCCCAAGCGAGAAGCGCCCGCCGGATGGGCGGGCGCTCGTTGATGGACGACGGTACGGTGCGCGTTCGCCGTTCCCTGCCGTTCCCGCATCCTCTGCTCCGGGAGACTCGCGGCAGTTTCGCGAGTCTCCCGGAGCGGCCCCGACTCGAAGAATCAGACGCCCGCCAGCGCCGCCACGTCGTCCAGGTAGTACTCGAGGCCCAGGTGCGTGATCTGCTCCTCGCCCATCATCCAGCGGAGCGTGTTCTTCAGCTTCATCTGCTGGATGAAGAGGTCGTGCTCCGGGTACACCTCGTCCGCGTGCATCGGGCTCTTGAGGTAGAACGAGAGCCACTCCTGGATCCCGTGCATCCCCGACCGCCCGGCGAGGTCGAGGAAGAGCGCCAGGTCGAGCACGATGGGCGCCGCGAGGATGGAGTCGCGGCAGAGGAAATCGACCTTGATCTGCATCGGGTAGTCGAGCCACCCGCGGATGTCGATGTTGTCCCACCCCTCCTTGGCGTCCCCACGCGGCGGATAGTAGTTGATCCGCACCTTGTGGTAGATCTTGCCGTAGAGTTCCGGGTAGACGTCCGGCTGGAGGATGTACTCCAGCACGCCCAGCTTGGACTCCTCCTTGGTCTTGAACGACTCCGGATCGTCCAGCACCTCGCCGTCCCGGTTCCCCAGGATGTTGGTGGAGTACCAGCCGTCCACGCCCAGCATGCGGGCCTTGAAGGCCGGCGCCAGCACGGTCTTCATGAGCGTCTGGCCCGTCTTGAAGTCCTTGCCGGCCACGGGGACGCCGTTCTGCTCGGCCAGCTCCAGCATGGCCGGGAAGTCCACCGAAAGGTTGGGCGCGCCGTTCGCGTAGGGCACGCCCTCCTTCAGGGCGGCGTACGCGTAGAGCATGCTCGGCGCGATGGCGTCGTCGTTCTCGTCCAGGGCCTTCTCGAACGCCTCCAGCGACTGGTGGACGGGGCCCGGCTTGATGAACACCTCGGTGGAGCCGCACCACACCATCACCAGCCGGTCACACCCCTTCTCCTCCTTGAAGCGGCGGATGTCCTCGCGGAGCGCCTCGGCCCACTCGCGCTTGCTGGTGCCGGGCTTCACGTGGACGCCCTCCAGCTTCTTCACGTAGCGCTGGTCGAAGGCGGCCGGCATCGGCTCGATGGACTTCAGGAAGTCGGCGATGGGCTCGATGTGCTCGTGCTTGTCGAGCACCCCGGCCTTGCGCGCGGCCTCGTAGGCGTTGTCCGGGAACGGGTCCCAGGCCCCGAAGACGATGTCTTCGAGTTCGGTCAGGGGCACGAAGTCCTTGATCATGGGGACGCGCTTGTCGGTGCGCTTCCCCAGCCGGATGGTCCCCATCTGGGTGACGCTCCCGATGGGGCGCCCCAGGCCTCGCCGGGCGAGTTCCACGCCCGCGATCAGCGTGGTCGAGACGGCGCCGAGGCCGGGGAGGAGGATCCCCAGGCGGCCCGTCGCGGGACGCGGAGTGGTGAGGTCGTTGCTCATGGTTTACCTCTATGGCTTGGGGCTCTGTGGTTTCAAACGGGCCGGCGGCGCCGGGTTCGCGTTCTCGGGAACCCGGGTGAAGCGGTATACCCAGACGATTCGCTGGAAGGCCGTAAAGTTGGTGAGGACGGCCATGGCGATCAACACCCAGGTCAGCGCGGCGCCTCCCCAGGCGGTCCCGAAGAAGAGTGTCGCGAGACCCAGGAGGACGATGCGCTCGGGACGCTGCATGACCCCCACCTTGCAGTCGATCCCCAGCCCCTCGGCGCGCGCGCGGGTGTACGACACCAGGAGCGATCCGGCGAGGGCCAGCGCCACCACGTAGACCATGGAGGGCGGCCCCATGTCCGGGTGGCCGCCGCTGTAGAGCGAGAATATCCCGAGAAAGACGACGATCTCGGAGACCCGGTCGAGCGTGGAGTCGTAGAAGGACCCGAAGGCGGAGGCGAGCCCCGTCCCCCGGGCGACGTAACCGTCGAAGATGTCGAAGATCCCGCCGATGAGGACCAGCAGCCCCCCGATGCGGAGGTGCCCCAGGAAGAAGGATATACCCGCCCCGACGGTGATGAAGAAGCCGAGGGTGGTGATCGCGTTGGGGTGGACTCGCTTCTGGACGAGCAGGTCCATCAGCGGCCTGATCACCGCGAGGAAGCCGTCCCGGATACCGGCGCCGATTCCCGGCATGTTCGCGCGCGTGCCTTTACGACGGGAGGATGATACGGCTCTGCGAGCCGGCTTCGATGCCGCGCGCGATCTCGTCGTTGATCCGGGACATCAGGCGGTCGAAGTTGCTCTGCGCCGCGACGAGGCCCTGGTACACGGAGTTCTGCTGGATCTCCCCGACCAGGCGCTCGTACTCGTCCTGAAGCTCCTGCGACGGCTCGACGCCGCGGTGGAGCGAGACGGCCAGCTCGTCCTGAAGCTCGGCGAGCCGGTTCATCCGGGTCACCGCATCCCGGTCGTCGGAAAGGCGGTCGTTGGCGCGCTTCAGGGCCTGGTACTCGTCCGTCTGCGAAAGCAGCCGGCCCACCTCGCGCGCTCTCTCCCACATCGCGTCCATGCTTACCCCCTGGTGCCAAATTCTGCGGTGACGATCCGGTCGCGCCCCGCGAGGTCCCTGCGGACGACGGGCTCGGAGAACCCGCCCGCTGCACGCACCAGCGAGGCGACCGCGTCCGCCTGCTTCCAGCCGATCTCCAGCGCGAGCAGGCCGCCGGGGCGGAGCACCTCCGCCGCCCCCCCGACCAGCTCGCGGATCACGTCCAGCCCCGCTTCACCGGAGAAGAGCGCCCCGGCGGGCTCCCAGTCGCGCACGCCGGCGTCCAGCGTGTCGCGCTCCACCTCCCCGATGTAAGGGGGGTTGGAGACCACCACGTCGAACCGCTCGCCCCGCACCGGCTCGTACACGGAGCCCTCGCGGAACTCGACGGCGGCACCGGGCGCGGCCGCGACCTGGTTGGAGCGCGCCACCTCCAGCGCACCGGCGGACACGTCCGTGGCGACCACCTGCGCGAAGGGCCCCTCCGTCGCCAGGCTCAGGGCGATGGCCCCGGAACCGGTGCCCACGTCCAGCGCCCGCAGCCCCTCCCTTCCCCGCGCCCACGCGAGCACCTCGTCCACCAGGAGTTCGGTCTCCGGGCGGGGGATGAGGACCCGCCGGTCCACGCGGAGCAGGAGGTCGCGGAACGCCGCCTCCCCTTCAATGTACTGGAGCGGCTCCCGCTTCGCACGGCGCATGAGCCGGGCCTTGAACTCCGCGAGTTCGGCGGAGGCCAGCGGCCGGTCGAACTGGAGGTAGAGGTCGAGCCGCTTGAGGCCCAGCGTACCGGCGAGCAGCCGCTCCGCCTCCAGCCGCGCGCCCTCGAAGCCCTTCTCCTTCAGATACCCCTCGGTCCAGCGGACCATCTCCATGATGGTCCACGTCTTACGCTCGGATTCCGAAGCCACGGGAGGCCGGACTAGGCGGCGCGCTCGGACTGACTGGCGAGCTTGAGCCGCTCGATCACCTCGTCGAGTCCGCCGTCGAGAACCTGCTGCAGCCCGTGCGTGGTGTAGCCGATCCGGTGGTCCGTGACCCGGCTCTGGGGGAAGTTGTAGGTGCGGATCTTGGCCGACCTGTCCCCCGTCCCCACCTGCAGCTTCCGGTCGCGGGCACGCTCCGCCTCCTGCTCCGCGACCCGGAGGTCGAGCAGGCGCGAGCGGAGGACGGCGAGCGCGCGATCCTTGTTCTTGTGCTGGGACTTCTCGTCCTGGCAGCTCACCACCAGCCCGGTGGGGAGGTGGGTGATGCGGACGGCGGACTCGGTCTTGTTGACGTGCTGTCCCCCGGCGCCGGATGCGCGGAAGACGTCCACCCGGATCTCGCCCGGGTCGATCTGCACGTCCACCTCCTCCGCCTCGGGCAGCACGGCCACGGTGGCGGCGGAGGTGTGGATCCGCCCCTGCGTCTCGGTGGCGGGGACCCGCTGCACGCGGTGAACCCCGGACTCGTAGCGAAGGTCGCCGTAGGCGTTCGGGCCGCGGGCCACGAACACCGCCTCCTTGACCCCGCCGACGGTCCCCTCGGACAGGGACACCAGCTCGGTCTTCCAGCCGCGCGAATCGGCGAAACGCTGGTACATGCGGAGAAGGTCGCCCGCGAAGAGAGCGGCCTCGTCGCCGCCCGTCCCGGCGCGGATCTCGACCACGGCGTCGCGGTCGTCCAGCGGGTCGCGCGGGATGAGCAGGAGACGGAGGTGCTCGTCCAGGCGCTCGGTCTCCGCGGAGAGGGTCGCGACCTCCGCCTCCGCGAGCGCGCGCATCTCGGCGTCGCCCTCCTCGGCGAGCAGGGCGCGCGCGCCGTTCAGCTCCTGCCGTGACCGGCGGAGCCGCCCCGCCGTCTCCACGATCTCGGAGAGGTGGGTGTGCTCGCGAGAGAGGTCGCGGAGGCGCTTCGAGTCCGAGAGGACCTGGGGATCGGCGAGGCGCTCGGAGAGTTCCGCGTGCCTCCGCTCGATTTCCCGGATACGGTCTTCCATCACGTTACAAGCGAGAGAGCCGGGGCGTCGGCCCCGGCTCCGTTCCTACTTGGCCGCTTCGGTGCCGGCGTACCGCTGCCGGAACCGTTCGACGCGTCCCGCCGTGTCCATCAGCTTCTGCTTGCCCGTGAAGAACGGGTGGCAGGCCGAGCACACCTCGACGTGGATGCTGTCGGTGGTGGAACGGGTCTCGAAGGTGTTGCCGCAGGCGCAGTGCACCGTCGCGGTCTTGTATGCGGGATGGATGTCCGGCTTCATGACGCCCCAGCCTTTTCGGTGACGTAACAGCCACCGGAGCCTTCCGGTGGTTCGTATCAATCCCTGAAATATACCCACAAGCGGACTTCCGGGCAACCCGCGGAGCCCGGAGGCACTTGGGGTCGCTACCGGGTCGTCACCACACCCCGGCGCACGGAGAAATCGGGAGAATGGAGGCCCTCGGAGGATCGCTATGTCAACCGATTTCCCGGACCTTCCCCTGCGAGAATTACGAGGCTGTCGGGCCGGCGGAGAAATCGCGTGAATCAAGGCGGACCCGAGCAGCGCAATGAGGCGTGGTCGTTTCACGCCGCAGTGAGCAGCACAGGGTCCAACGCAGAGTCACGCGATTCCTCAACGGCCTCCTACCGCCAGTCGATGAGCATTCGCCGTATGTCGTCCCGGTGGTTGCTCTCGTCCACGATCAGGTCCTCCAGCTGGACCTTGATGGAGATCTCCCCCGCCCGGTCCGCCTGCTCGATGCGCCGCGTGTAGCGCTCGATGGTGTCCACCTCGGCCTGGAGGGCGTTCTCCAGCATCTCGCGGTTGTCCTTGGCGATCGCCACCGGCGCGGGCGCGACGGTGGGGGTGCCGCCGAGCGCGACGATCTTGTCGGCAAGGAAGGCCGCGTGGGCCAGCTCGTCCGGGATCTCCCCCTCGAAGAATGCCTTCAGCTCCTGGCGGTACGGGCCGGTGACCAGGGCGGCGTACGTGCGGTACATGATGACCGCCTGGTACTCGGCGGCGAGGTCCTCGTTCAGCCCGTCGATCAGCTCCTTGACGTCCGACATTGTGGCTCCGGGATGGGGTTCGGCCCCCCGCCGCGAGGGAGCGGGGAGCAGGCGGTCTCGTCCGGCGGACCAGCCAGCAAGTCGGGTACCAGCGTCAGAGCGTCACCTCGCACCGCTCCTCCGCCGAGCGGTACGCCGCGGCCACGATCCGCATGAGGGAGACGTGCTCTCGGGGGAGCGCCGCCTTCCGCTCGCCGCGGACCACCTCCACGAAGTACTGGAGTTCCTGCCGGTACGAAGCGGTGAAGATGTTCTCGCGCCCCGGGGGGAGCGCGGGTGTGACGTCCACCAGGCCGCTCTCCATCTCCTTGTATACGGCGAGCGGGGAGAGCGATCCCGAGCCTTCCGACCCCATGAGGTGGAGGAACTGGCGGTCGCGCTCGGCGAGGAGGTTGGAGGTGACCTCCATCCCGATGAGGCGGTCGTCCTTGAGGCGGAGCATCAGCGCGGCGGAGTCCTCCACCTCCGACCCCGACCCGCGGTGGGTGTGCGCGGTGACCCGCTCCGCCTCCGGGTAGTCCAGCAGCCAGAGGGCCAGGTCGAGCATCTGCACGCCCAGGTCCATCAGCGCCCCGCCCCCCTGCGCACGCCGCTGCCGCCAGCTCCGGCGCGCGCGCCCGACCCCGCGGTTCAGCCATCCAGCCTTCAAGTAGAAGACCTCGCCCAGCTCGCCGCCGGATACGAAGGCCTTGAGGGCGGCGGCGTCGGGGCGGAACCGCTGGTTCATCGCCACCTGGAGGCGGCCGTCCGCGCCGTCCACGGCGAGGATCCGCTCGACCCCTTCCGCGGTGAGCGCGAGGGGCTTCTCGCAGAGCACGTACTTCCCTGCCTGGAGGGCCTCCACCACGTGCTCCTCGTGGAGGTGGCTGGGCGTGCAGATCACCACCGCCTGGATGGACTCGTCCTTCCAGATCTCGTCCTGCGTGCGGGGGGCGGCGACGCCGAAGCGGCCGGCGATCGTGCGGGCCTTGGTCCGGTCCGTGTCCACCACCGCGGCCAGCTCCACCCCGCGCATGCGGTTGAGGATGGGGAGGTGGACGACCTGGGCGACCTTCCCGGTCCCGAGCACGGCGACGCGCACCGGCGGACGGTTCGGGCTCATCGGCGGGCTCCTCCGGAAGCGGCGCCCCGGGACGCCCCGGGGGAGAACGACCAGTTCCCGCCGAGGCTGAGGCCGACGTAGCGGACGTCGCTGGAGAGCGTACCCCTCGCCTCGGCGAAGAGCCTCAGCGCGTCGCCCAGCGGCACCTCCACCCCGCCGACCAGGTCGATCCCCGGGGCGATGGCGTCGAGGAGGTCTTCCACGAACGTGCCGTTGATGACGTCGCCGCTCCCGTTGAGGAGGTGGAGCGCCGCGCCCGCGCCCGCATAAGGGGAGATGCCCGCCCCCGTGTCGAAGACGTAGTGCGCGTCCGCCCCGAGCGTGAGGTCGCTGACGCGGATCTCCCCCAGCTCAAGGAGGCAGTTGGAGCCCGTGTCGCGGCAGAGCCCCAGGAGGTTCTCGCGCAGCTCGTTCACCTCGCTGCTGCGGAGGCTGGACGACCAGTACGAGGCGCGGGGCGCGATGCGCACGTTGGGCCCGAGGAAGCCCAGGTCCGCGCGGACCGCGAGGGAGAGGGTGGGCTCCACGCGGCTCGGCCAGATCCGGCCCACCTCGATCCCCACCCCGCGGAATTCCAGGTTTTCGTAGTCGTAGTCCTCCAGGCTCTGCGCCCGCGCGAGCGCGGGGGAGGCGAGGAGGGCGGTAACTGCCAGCAGCGAAAGTCGACGCATCTTCACAGGATCGGTCTCGGGTCTCGTCGCGGACGGTCAGTAGAGGTCGCGGAGGCGGGTGCCGGGGTAGTACGCTTCGAGGATGGTCCGGTAGTCCTGGCCGGCCCGGGCGCGGCCCATGGCGCCGACCTGGCACATCCCGATCCCGTGCCCCCACCCGCCGCCGGTCGCCACCACCTCCGTGACCCGCCCGCCCGCGCCTCGGACCACCTGCACGTCGAACTTGGAGCTGTTGAGCGCGGCTCCGGAGGGGGTCGTGAGGATCCAGCGGATGCGGTCCTTGCCGACCGTGAAGTTACCGCCGGTGGTCTCGATCCGCATCCGGCGGACCCGCCCCGACTGCGTCTTCTCCAGGATCCGCATGTCCCGGAGCTGCCCCACCGACGACACCCCCGCGGGGAGGGAGTCACGCAGGGTGCGGCCGAGCGCGGCGTTGATCTGCTCGGCGGTCCAGCGCTGCGTCCAGCGGAAGCGGCTGGAGCTGCGGTCGTACGCCTCCCTCGTCGCCGGGTCGACGTCCACCACCGAGACAAGGTACGGGACGGGGCGCTCGTTCCACACCTCGTCGATGGCCGCCGTCTGCCCCGCGCAGGTGGAGTGGTAGTACGCCTCGATGGGCTGACCCTGGTACGTGAGGATCTCGCCCGCCGTTTCGCGGACGGCGCGGGAGACCGGGTCGTGCTCCGCGGCCATGCCGCCGTACACCTGGTCCTGCACGGTGGCGAAGACGTCGAACCCGAGCTGCTGCCGCCGCCCCAGGTACTTCACAGCGTAGGTCCGCGCCGCGACCGCCTGCGCCTTGGCCGCCTCCAGCAGCTCCGGCCCCACCCTGCCGATCTCCTGCGGGACCACGCCCAGCAGGTACGTCTCCATGTCGAGGACGTTGATGGCCGTGACGGACCCCGACGGGTTGGCCTGGACGATGGCGTCGCCGCGGTACGGCTTGCCCCCGATGCTGACCTCCCCGCCACCCTCCGGGCGGAAGAGGAGCGGGCTCGGGCCTGACGCGACCTCCGCTCCCGTGCTCCCCGTGACGCGCAGGGTGCCGTTCCGGCCCGCCGAAACCGTCAGGCGCTCCCCGGCCACGGCGCGCCCCAGCGCCCGCTCGGAGACGGTGCTGGTGATCGTCATGGGCGAGGTGGAGAAGATCTCCGCCCGGGGGGTGTCCACCAGGATGCCGACGCGGACGGCCGGCGTCGCGCCCGCGGGCACGGGCGGCTCCGCGGGGATGACGATCACCGGAGGCGGGGCCGGGGGCGGCGCAGCGGGCGGAGCGGTGCGCGGCACGCAGGCCCCCAGCAGGAGCGTGGCGGCGAGCGCGGCCCCGCTACGCGAGCGCGGCAAGAAGCGCCTCCCGGGCGCGGCCGATGGTCTCCTCGACATCCGTTTCGGTGTGTGCTGTGGAAAGGAATCCCGCCTCGAACGCGGAGGGCGCGAAGAAGACCCCGCGCGCAAGGCACTCGTGGAAGTAGCGGCGGAACAGGGCGACGTCGGAGCGCTTCGCCTCGGCGAAGTCGCGGACCGGCCCCTCCGCGAAGAACGTGCCCCACATGGAGCCGTAGTGCCCGCCGGTGGCGGGGACGCCCGCCTCTTCCGCGTTGGCGAGGAGACCCCTGACCAGCCGCGCGGTGCGCCGCTCCAGCTCGCCGTAGAGGTCCCTGTCGCGGAGCAGTCGGAGCTGCGCCAGGCCGGCGGCCATCGCCAGAGGGTTCCCGGAAAGGGTGCCGGCCTGGTAGACCGGCCCCGCGGGGGCCACCTGCTCCATCACGTCCCGGCGCCCGCCGTAGGCCCCCACGGGGAGCCCGCCGCCGATCACCTTGCCGAGGGTGGTGAGGTCCGGGCGAACGCCGAACCGCTCCTGCGCCCCTCCCGGGGCAACGCGGAACCCCGTCATTACCTCGTCGAAGACGAGCAGCGCGCCGTCCTCCTCCGTGATGCGACGGAGTTCGGCGAGGAAGCCGTCGGCCGGGGCCAGGAAGCCCGCGTTCCCCACCACCGGCTCCAGGATCACCGCCGCGATCCGGCCGGGATGGCTCCGGAACGCCTCGGCCACCGCCTCCGCGTCGTTGAAGGGGGCGGTGAGGGTGAGCTTCGAAAGCTCCTCGGGCACGCCGGGCGAGTTGGGGAGGCCGAGGGTGGCGACGCCGGACCCAGCCTTCACCAGGAAGGAGTCCCCGTGTCCGTGATAGCACCCCTCGAACTTGAGGATCAGCGGCCGGCCGGTGAAGCCCCGCGCGAGCCGGACCGCCGACATGGTGGCCTCGGTCCCGCTGTTCACGAAGCGGAGCCGCTCCATGGACGGGAAGAAGTCGCGCACCGCCTCCGCCAGCTCCACCTCCGCGGGCGTGGGCGCCCCGTACGAGGTCCCCCGGAGCGCGGCGTCGCGCACGGCGTCCACCAGGGCGGGGTGCGCGTGCCCGAGGATCAGCGGCCCCCAGGAGAGGACGTAGTCCAGGTACTCGTTCCCGTCCACGTCCCAGATCCGCGCCCCCTCCCCGCGCGCGACGAAGAAGGGCTCGCCGCCCACGGCGCTGAAGGCACGCACGGGAGAGTTCACGCCCCCCGGGGTGACGCCCACGGCGCGCCGGAACCACTCGCGGGACACGTCGTGGGAACGCCCGGGAGGCGTGGCCGGGATCTTGCCCGGTACAGGTGCAGTTTCGCTCATCGGACCCAACTGGAGAAACACACAAATGTCAAAGCGCCTGCTCGCCGTACTCGCCGCCGTCGCCATCGTCGGTTCCGCCGCGTGCGCGGACAATGCCGAGGACCACATGCAGGAGGCCGCCGAAGAGCGCCAGGAAGCGGCCCGGGAACTCGCCGAGGGCGACACCGCGGACGCCCGCGAGGACCTGCGGGACGCGCGGGAGCACGAAGAGGCTGCCCGTCGCGATCTCGCCCAGGGTGATACGACCGAGCTGCGGAACTGATCGCCTCATCCACCCGACCCGCGCCCCTCTCCCGGCTACCGGGGGAGGGGCGCGTCCCGTCAGGAGCGGAAGTTCCCGAACTGGAGTTCGATCCCGAAGTCCTGCTGCTTGAGCATCGCCATCACGCCCTGCAGCTCGTCGATGGAGGGCGACTGGACCCTCACCTGGTCGTCCTGGATCTGCGCCTGGACCTTCTTGAATCCCCCGGCCTTGATCGCCTTGACGATGTCCTTGGCCTTTTCCGTGGGGATCCCCTGCTGGAGCGTGACCACCTGCCGGGACTTCCCGCCGAACGCCTGCTCGACGGTGCCGTAGTCGAGGTTCCGGATGGGCACCCCGCGCTTGATGAGCTTGCTCTGCAGGATGTCGATCAGGGCGGTGAGCTTGTAGTCGTCGTCGGCGAGCAGGGTGAAGGTCCCCGCCTTCCGGTCGAAGCCGATCTCGGCGGTGGCGCCCTTGAAATCGTACCGCTGGGCGACCTCCTTGGTCGCCTGGTTCACCGCGTTGTCGACTTCCTGGAGGTCGACTTCGGAGCTGATGTCGAAGGTGGCGTTCTTTGCCATTCGTCCGCGATTGCCGTGGGTGGAACGTCGGTCCGACGCGCGGAATCTACGAGGCGCGGCGCGACCGGAGCAAGCACGAAAGCGGACGGGCGGGCCATCGGGCCCGCCCGTCGCGGCGGCTCACTGCTCGAACACCTGCGCCCCTCGGGGCGGGGTGAAGACGAAGAGTCCGTCGGGAAGGTCGACGTTGCGTCGGAGGTTGCGCAGCTCGATCCGGCGCACCGATTCGTTCTCCTCCGTCATCTCGAAGCGGCGGACGGCGAAGTCGCCCGTGTCCACCCAGATGCGGAGCTTCCGAACGGGGGACGGCTGCTTCGGGAGGAGCGTGAGGACGTGCGTGCGGTGCCCGTCCACCGACTCGGTCCCGTCGAGGGTCGCGTTGTAGCGCTCCACGGGGTTGCTGAGGAACTGCTGGTGCAGGTCCACGTGCTGGCTCCCCTCCGCGATGGAGGTCTTCATCACCTGCCTGGCGTCGCTGCTGGGATAGTACATCCAGAAGCTGCGGCCGTCCGCGACGATCAAGTCGCCCGCGGGGTCGGAGAACTTCATCAGGAACCGGTCGGGCCGGCGCTGGTAGATCTTGCCGCTGCTGCGCTGGCTGGTGCCCAGGAGCGGCACCCGGAGGTCCTGGACGAAGTCGGCCTGCATGGACCGTACGCCGGCGTAGGTACGCTCCACCCGCTCCAGGATGGCGTCGGCGGCAGCGTCGTCCTCCGCCTTCGCCGCGCCCGGCGCGGAGGGGAGCTGCTTCGCTCCGTCGGGCTCGGGGAGCGGAGCGGCGGGGGCGACGGGAGGCGCCCCGCCGTCGAAGTCCGAGGGTACCGCGGCTTCTGCCACCGCGACCGGTGGAGCGGCATCCGGCGCCGCCTCCCCGGAGGAGACCGGCGCTTCCGCCGCGCCCTGCGGCGACGAAGGCGAAGCCGCGGGCACCTCCCGGCGAACGTCGGCCGCCTCGGATCCGCCGCAGGCGGCGAGCACCAGCGGCACCATCAGGGAGCCGAACCGACGAAAGTTCCTGTTCATCATCTCTGTACTCGGGTACGCTGTCCCGGCGGACCCCGCCGCCAGAGGGATAGGTTACCCACGGGAGGGTGCGTGGTTCCTGGAAACGGCGCAGCCGCAGGCGGTGCCGCCTGCGGCTGCGGGAGTCTCCGGGGGGCTGGCTAGGCGCAGATCTGGTCGAGCTGGACGTGGTCCATCAGCACCTCGCGCGGCTTGGAGCCGTCGGGAGGACCCAGGACCCCGGCGAAGTGGAGCTGGTCGATGATCCGCGCAGCCCGCCCGTACCCGATCCGGAGCCGCCGCTGAAGGAGCGAGGTGGAGCCGCCCTGGTGCTGGATGCACAGCTCCGCGGCCTCCCGGAAGAGGGCGTCGCGCTCGCCCATCGCCTCCTCGTCGCCGCCGTCCGAGCCGTCGTCCTCCTGCGAGCGGACCTGGTCCAGGATGTTGGCCTCCCCGCGCGTCTCCTCGTCGGGGTCGCGCCCCTCGGCGATGGCCTGCTCGCGGCGCAGGCGCTTCTGCTCCCGGTACCAGTTCATCAGCTCCTCCGTCTCCTCCGTGGAGAGGTAGGCGCCCTGGATGCGGACCGGCTCGCTGCTGGCGGGGGGAAGGAGGAGCAGGTCCCCGTTCCCCAGCAGGTTGTCCGCGCCGTTCTGGTCGAGGATGGTGCGCGAGTCGACCTTGGACGAGACGCGGAAGGCGATGCGGCTGGGGAAGTTGGCCTTGATCAGCCCGGTGATGACGTTCACGGACGGACGCTGCGTCGCCAGGATCAGGTGGATCCCGATGGCGCGCGCCTTCTGCGCGAGGAGGGCGAGCGGCTTCTCCACGTCCCCCTGGCAGGTCATCATCAGGTCCGCCAGCTCGTCGATGATGACCACGATGAACGGGAGCGGGCCTTCACGGTAGAGCCAGCGGTCCGGATCTCCCTCCTCGCCCTGCGCCTCCGGGGAGCGGACGGGCTGCCCGCTCTCCACGCGGCGGTTGAAGTCCTGCAGGTTGCGGACGCCGTTGACGGAGAGCAGCTCGTAGCGCCGCTCCATCTCCAGCACCGCCCACTTGAGTACCGTGGCCGCGTCGTTGTTGTCGGTGACGACGGGGTGCCGCAGGTGGGGGAGGTCGTTGTAGATGGACAGCTCCACCATCTTGGGGTCCACCATCAGGAACCTCAGCGTCCGCGGCGAGTGCCGGTAGATGAGCGAGGTGATGATGGTGTTCACGCACACGGACTTCCCCGCCCCGGTGGCGCCCGCGATCAGCAGGTGCGGCATCCGCGCGAGGTCGGCCACGTAGGGGCGGCCGGCGATGTCCTTGCCCAGCGCGAGCGGGAGCTGGGCCTTGGTCTGCCTGTACGGCCCGGACTCGATGACCTCACGGAAGAAGACCATTTCCGGGGTGGGGTTCGGCACCTCCACGCCCACCGCGCCGCGCCCCGGAATGGGGGCGACGATGCGGATGGACTGCGCCCGCATGGCGAGCGCCAGGTCCGCGTCCAGCGAGGCGATGCGCGCCACCTTCACGCCCGGCGCGGGCTCCACCTCGAACTGGGTCACCACCGGCCCGGCGGTCATCCCCACCACGCGCCCCTCGATCTTGAAGGTGGCGAGCTTGTCCACCAGGACCTGGCCGAGCTGATCCAGCTCCTGCCGGTTGCGGGCCTCGTCGCGCGGCGGAGGGGAGGTGAGGATCCCGGTCGCGGGAAGGTCGCTGCTCAGCGGGTCGCCCGCGTCCAGCGGGAGCAGCTCGGTCTGCTCGTCGGCAACGGTCTTCGGCCGCTGGGGCGGCTTCGACGCCGGGGCTCCCTTCGAAGGAGTCGTACGCGCCTGCGGCGCGGGACGGGCGGGCGGGAACGGGTCCGTGTCGTCGGATTCCTCCTCCGGCTCGGGCTCCGGCTCTTCCAGGTCGGGGAGGGCGTCGGTGTCGTCGAAGTCGTCGCCGCCGTCTTCCTCGTCGCCCACCTCCGCCGCGCGACGGGGAAACGCAGGCATGGACGGAAGGGCGATCCGGTGGGGGAGGACCGCGGGGATGGCCGCCACCGTCTTCCCTGCGTGGTTCAGCGCGAGGCGCCCGCCCCCCACCACGGTGCGCACGGGGTTCCACCCGATGGTGGCGATGCAGAGCGCGGCGAAGAGCACGGTGAGGACCACGGCCGCGCCCACGCCGCCCAGCAGGGTCGTGAAGACGCCGCCCAGCGAGCGTCCCACCCACCCCGCCACGGCGGCGTCCGCCCGCGCGGCGTCGACCAGGACGAATGCGGCGGTCGCGAAGATCACGGCCGCCCCGGCCAGGAGGATCGTCCAGCGAGTAGCCGTCGCGCGTCCGGCCCGGCCAAGGGCCACCGCCCCCCACAACGCCGGGAACGCCGGGAGAATCAGCGCGGGAAGCCCCAGGAACGAAAACGCAGCGAGGGAGATGCGGCTTCCCAGGGCCCCCACGACGTTCCCTTCCGAGAAGTGGCGGCTCCCCGACGCGCCCAGCAGGGAGATCGGGACGAAGCTGAGGGTGATGAGGAGTGCCAGGGCCAGGAGCGCGAGGCCCCAGAGGTCGCGGCGATGCCGTTCGTCGATGGAAAAAGCCATCTCGCGGTGCGGCGGGTGGTGCGGAGAGGCGCGGGTCCGGAGCCCGGCCGTACAGCGGGCGGCGCCGCCTCGCCGGAGGTGTGCGGATCGGCCACAAAGATATGGCAGGACCGCCCGGATGCCAACCGTGGCGCAGAGGTCCGCCGCACGTCCGGAAACACGCCGGCCTCCCGCCGCGAGGGGGAGGCCGGCACGGGATCCGGACGAACCGCCGGTCCGTCTATCGCTCGGAAGGCGCGGTCGAGCCGGGCGGAGCCGGGGTGATCTGGCGGTCGTGGAGAACCGGGACCACCGTGTGCCGGTCGACCTGGGCGCAGAAGGCCAGGTCCTCCCCGAGTCCGGCCGCGGCGATGGCGCGCCCCGCGACCGTGGAGGCGAACAGCGCCTCGTCCAGCTCGAAGCGCTCGGCCAGGGCGAGGACCGCCAGGGCGCCGTCGTTGGGTTCCCAGTCGCCGGACCGGGCCTCCATCAGCCGCGCTGCCACGGTCCCGGCGAACACCGCGTCCTCCAGCCCGAAGTGCTTCTCCCGCCCCGAGCAGATCAGCACCGGGTCGGTTCCGGAGCGGACGAGTTCGTCCACCACGGCGGAGAGGTTCGAGGGCGCGGCGACCAGGACGCGCGAGGCCCCCGCGGCGAGAGACATCGCCGTGGTCCCGTTGGTGGTGCTCATCACCAGGGTCTTCCCCGCCACCCGCTCGGAGGTGAACTCGGCGGGCGAGTTCCCCAGGTCGAAGCCCTCGATGGGGAGGCACTTCCTCTCTCCGCAGAGGAGCACCTCGTCCCGTCCCAGGTTGTTGGCGAGGCGCAGGGCCTCCTCGATGGAGGTGACCGGGTAGATCGTCTTGGCGCCCGACCCGATCGCCTCCACGATACTGGCCGTGGCCCGGAGCACGTCGATGATGACCACGGTGCGCTCCGCCGTGTCGGCGGGCGTGACCTCACCCGGGGTCAGATATACGTCCAGCTTCATTCAACCCTTGTTACGTTCGGAATACCAGCGTTCCAGGAATTTCGTGTCCACGTCGCCGGAGACGAACTCCGGGCTGTCCATCACCTCCAGGAGGAAGGGGATGGTGGTGTGCACGCCTTCCACCACGAACGAGGCGAGGGAATGCCGCATCCGCGCGATGGCCTCCTCGCGCGTGGCCCCGTGGACGATCAGCTTGCCCAGCAGCGAATCGTAGAAGGGCGGGACCCGGTACCCCGCGTACGCGTGGGTGTCGATGCGTACGCCCGGCCCACCCGGCGGGTGGAAGGTGTGGATGGTTCCCGGGGACGGCGCGAAGTTTCGGTACGGGTCTTCGGCGTTGATGCGGCACTCGATGGAGTGCCCGCGCAGCTCCACCGGCCCCTCGGGCACGGAGAGCGGCAGCCCCGCCGCGGCGCGGATCTGCTCCTTGACCAGGTCGATCCCGGTGACCAGTTCGGTGACCGGGTGTTCCACCTGGATGCGGGTGTTCATCTCCATGAAGTAGAACGACCCGTCCTCGTCGAGGAGCATCTCGATGGTGCCGGCGCCCACGTAGTCGATCGCCTTCGCCCCGCGCACGGCGGCCTCGCCCATCCGCTGCCGCAGCTCCGGGTCGAGGGCCGGCGAGGGAGCCTCCTCGATCAGCTTCTGGTGGCGCCGCTGGATGGAGCAGTCGCGCTCGCCCAGGTGGATCACGCGGCCGTGCTGGTCGCCCAGGATCTGGAACTCGATGTGCCGCGGGCGCGCCAGGTACTTCTCGACGTACACGGTGTCGTCGTTGAAGGCGGCGGCGGCCTCGTTCCTCGCCATGGAGAACTGGCGGACGAAGTCCTCCTCGTCCTTCGCCACCCGCATCCCCTTCCCTCCCCCGCCGGCCGCGGCCTTGATGAGGACCGGGAAGCCGATGGAGCGGGCCGCTTCGAGCGCCTCCTCCGGGTCGGCGATGGCGTCGGTTCCGGGGACGATGGGGACCCCCACATCCGACATGGTCCGGCGGGCGGTCGCCTTGTCCCCCATCTGCCGGATCTGCTCCGGTGTGGGGCCGATGAACGTGATCTCGCTGCGCTCGCAGATCTCCGAGAACTCGGCGTTCTCCGCGAGGAACCCGTACCCCGGGTGGATCGCGTCGGCGCCGGTGATCTCGGCGGCGGCGATGATCCGCGGGATGTTGAGGTAGCTGTCGCGCGCGGGCGGCGGGCCGATGCAGACCTCCTCGTCCGCGAAGCGGACGTGGAGGGACTCCCGGTCCGCCTCGGAGTAGACCGCGACGGTGCGGATCCCCAGCTCCTTGCAGGCGCGGATGACGCGGAGGGCGATCTCCCCCCGGTTCGCGATCAGGACTTTCCGGAACATCCGATTACCTCCCCCCCCCGGCCCCGACGTCCGCCCAGCCGGCGTCCGAGGAGGACTCCACGCCGGAGACGCGGAGCGCGAACTCCGACGGGTTCGACGCGTAGTGCATCGCCCAGTCGAAGGAGATCAGGCCACGCTGGTACAGGTGCATCAGGCTCTGGTCGAAGGTCTGCATCCCGTACTGGGTCCGCCCCTCGGCGATCAGGTCGGGGATCGTGTGCATCTGGTCCGCGGCGCGGATCCGGTCGGACATGGCCGCGGTGTTCACCATCACTTCGGCGGCGGGGACGCGCCCCTTGCCGTCGGCGCGCGGGATGAGCCGCAGGGAGATCACCGCCTTCAGCGCCACCGCCAGCATCCCCCGGATCTCGGAGTGCTGGTGGGGCGGGAAGAAGGAGATGATTCGCCCGATGGTCTGCGCCGCGTCGGTGGTGTGGAGCGTGGAGAGCACGAGGTGCCCCGTGTCCGCGGCCTTGAGCACCGTCTCCATCGAGGCGCGGTCGCGGATCTCCCCCAGCAGGATCACGTCGGGATCCTGGCGGAGGACGTAGCGGAGCGCGTCGTGGAAAGAGTGCGTGTCGGTCCCCACCTCGCGCTGGCTGATGATGGCCTTCGCGTCGCGGTGGAGGAACTCGATGGGGTCCTCCACCGTGACCACGTTGACCGCGCGCCGCTCGCTCAGGTAGCGGATCATGGAGGCCAGCGTGGTGGACTTCCCGCTCCCCGTCACGCCCGTGACGAGCACCAGGCCCCGCGGCGTCAGGGAGACGTCCTGCACCACCCGGGGGAGGTGCAGCTCGTCCAGCGGCGGCACCTCGAAGGGGATCGCCCGGAAGGAGAACCCGAGCGTCCCGCGCTGCTGGAAGACGTTGGTGCGGAAGCGGCCCAGCCCCTGCACCCCGATTGCGAAGTCGATCTCCTTCCGCTCGGCGAACGACTCCTTCTGCCGGGCGTTGAGGAGCTGCTCGGCGCACCGCTTCAGGTCGTCGGGGCGGAGCGAGGGGAGCGCGGTGTCGAAAAGCTCGCCGTGGATGCGGACCACCGGCGCGCGCCCTGCCTTGAGGTGGAGGTCGGACGCGCCCCGGCGGACCATCTCCTCGAGGGCTTCCCGCAGCACGAACTCCCGCGGGGGGGCGGCGGACCGCCCCCCCGGAGAAGGGAGCGGCCCGTCAGGAGCCAGCCCTTCGTCCACTCTCACGCGTCCGGCTCGATCCGGAAGAGGACCTGCCCGTACTCCACCGGCTCCGCGTTCTCGACGCAGATCTCGCGGATGACGCCGGAGAAGTCGGACTCCAGCTCGTTCATCAGCTTCATCGCCTCGAGGATGCAGAGCGTCTGTCCCCTGCCCACGCGGGTTCCCACCTCGACGTAGGAAGGCGCTTCCGGCGCGGGAGACCGGTAGAAGGTCCCCACCATCGGCGACTTGATCTCCACCAGGTTGCTCGCCGCGGCGGGAGCGGGTGCTCCACCGGAGGGCGCCGCCGCGGGTGCAGGAGCAGAGGCGGGGGCCGGTGCCTGGGGAGCCGAGGCAATGGAGTAGTCCACGCCCGGCAGGGCAGGCGGTGCGGCCGCCGCGGCCACGGGAGCGGGAGGCGGCGTCTTCGCGATGCGGATGCGGGTCCCGCCCCGGGAGATTTCCAGGGAGTCGATCCCGCTCCCGTCCACCGCGTCGATCAGCCCTCGGAGGAAATCGAGATCGATCATTTGTTCGCGCGCTCCATGTACTTGTCCTCGCGACGGTCGACGCGGATCACGTCGCCCTCGTTGAGGAACAGCGGCACCTGCACGACCGCGCCCGTCTCCAGCTTGGCCGGCTTGGTTCCCCCGGTGGCGGTGTCGCCGCGGACGCCGGGGTCGGTCTCTACGATGGCCAGCGTCACGAAGTTCGGCAGGTCCACGGCGATCACGCGCTCCCCGTGCACCAGCCCGTCGCACTCCATCCCCTCCTTGAGGTACTTCAGCTGGTCGTCCCCGATCACCTCGCCGGAGAGCGGGATGCTGTCGTACGTCTGCTGGTCCATGAAGTAGTACAGGTTGCCGTCGTTGTAGCTGTACTGCATGGGCCGGTGCTCCAGACGCACCTCGTCGATGCGCTCGCCCGCGCGGAACGTCTTCTCGAGTACGGCGCCGGTGAGGACGTTGCGGAGCTTCGTGCGCACCACCGTGTTCCCCTTGCCCGGCTTGTGGTGCTGGAAGAACATGATGGTGAAGAGCGTGCCATCGAGGTTGATGGTCATGCCGTTCCTGAAATCGGCCGTCGTAGCCAAGATCTCTCCCTTTCGTTAGGCGAATACGGACCGGCGCCCGCCGGCCCGGCCGAGGTGCCCGGCCAGGGCGCGGAGCGCCAGAAGATAGCTGTCCACCCCGAAACCGCACACCACCCCGACCGCCCTGTCGGCGAGGAACGACCGATGGCGGAACGGTTCCCGGGCGAAAACGTTCGAAAGATGCACCTCGACGTACGGACGCGCCACTGCCAGCAGCGCGTCCCTGAGGGCGATGCTGGTGTGCGTGTACGCGCCCGCGTTGACCAGGAACCCGTCGACGCGGGCCCCCGCCTCCTGCACGTGGGCGACGAGGGCACCCTCGGAGTTGGACTGGAAGAACTCCACCTCCGCCTCCAGGTGCCTCGCCAGCGCTGCCACCGCCGCGTCGACGTCGGCGAGCGTCCCGTGACCGTACACCTCGGGCTCTCGGGAGCCCAGGAGGTTGAGGTTGGGCCCGTGGACGACGCCGATCCTCACCGCTTGAGGCTCTGCAGCCAGGCCTGGAACGACTCCAGGTCTTCGTCGTCCCCATCGCCTTCGCCGGAGGGCTGGGCCTGCGGGGCGGCGGGCGGCTCGGGAGCGCTCGCCTCCGGTGCGGGAGCGGCCGGGGCCTCCACCGCCTCCGCGAAGAACTCCTCGAACGAGAACGCGGACGACGGGACGGCCTCCGCCGGGGTCTCCGCGGCCGGCGTGTCTCCGGCGGCCGGGACCTCCCACGGATAGAGGTCTTCCTCCACCGCTTCCGGCACGCCTGCCTCCTCCTCCGCCAGGAGCCCGCCGATGTCCATCGTCGCGTCCTCCTCCCCTCCCTCGCCGGCTCCCGGCACGGGGAGCCAGGGCAGATCGTCCACGTCCTCCGGGGCTCCGGGGGCGGACTCCTCCACGAGCGGGGCGGCGGCCTCCGCCGGCCGCCACGTGGCGAGGCCGGAAAGATAGTCGCGGACGCTCCTGTGCTCCGGGGCGGCGGGCTCCTCGAACCCCGGCTCCGCCAGCGGCGAAGGCTCGTCGACGGTCAGCTCGGCCGGGGCCGCGGCGATCACGACGGGCTCCTCCTCTTCCTCCGCGGCAACCGCAGGAACCGCTTCGGGGACCGGGATGAAGGCCTCCTCCTCACGCGCGAAGATCGCGGCGACCTCTTCGGCCTCGGACCCGGCCTCGCCGTCGTCCCCGACGAAGTTCGCGTCCACCCCGACGCCGAAGCCCGCGTCGAACGAGTCCGCGAAGGGATCGCCCCCCTCCTCCATCGCGGGCGCGAAGTCGAGAGCGGACCCGGCCGGGGAGAGGTCTTCCTCCGCGACGGTCCATTCGAGAAGCTGGAGTTCGTCCGTGTCGGTCTCGGCGGCGACGTCCGTGGCGCTCGCCGGAGCGGGCTCCTCGTCCACCTCGCCGGACGCCAGTCGCTCGACCTCGCGGAGCCGGGCCTCCAGCGCCGGGTCGCCGCCCCGCCGCCGGATCAGCTCCCGGTACACGTCGGCGGCCCGGTCGTGGAAGCCCTGGCGCGCATAGAGGTCGGCGATGGTCTCGGTCACGAACCCGTCGTCCTCGTCCGGCACCTCCGGGGAGGGCTCGTCGTCCGCTCCGGAGAAGACGGGCTCCGGCTCCGACTCGGTCCCGCCGGCCGCCTCCCAGACTCCCCCGGCTTCCGTGCCGGACCAGGAATCCGTGGACCCGGTGTCGAGCCCGGTGGCGTCGTCGGTCAGCTCCAGGCCGTCGAACGGGAAGTCGGCCGCACCCGCGAGCGGCTGCGCCTCCTCGGCCACCCCGGCACCGTCCGTTCCGGTCAGGTCGACCGCGCCCCACGACAGCACCTCGTCCGCCTGCGGCGCGGGCTCGGCCGTCTCCGCCCCGGTGTTCCAGAGGAGGTCGTCGTCCACGAGACCGCTCGGGGGTAGCTCTCCGGCGCCGGACTCCTCCTCCGGCCGCGCCCACCACATCGCGGAGCCCTCGAAGTCTTCCTCGGGGGCGAGCGCGGACGGGACGGGGGCCGACTCCAGGGCGTCCAGGGCCTGCCGGGCGTCCTCGTTCAGCGGATCCACCGCGAGCAGCTCCCGGTACCAGCGAATCGCCTCCTCGTTCCGCCCGCCCTCGCTCGCCATCTCGCCGAGGTAGCGGAGCGCGATCAGGTTCTGGGGATCCATGGAGAGGACGTAGCGGAACTCGCCGGCCGCGTCCTCGGTGGCGCCCCGGTCGGCGAGGCAGCGTCCGAGCACGATGTGGGCGCTGAGGTAGTCCGGGTGCCGGCGCAGCCCCTCGCGCAGCAGCGTCTCCGCCTTGTCGAACTCGCGCATCTTGCGATACGTGTTCGCCAGGGGAACGAAATACCGTCCCTGGGGGTTCTGAGCGTTGTAGCGCTCGAACTTCTGGGCTTCTGCAACAAGCTCAGGAGGGACTGCGACCATGAGTCTCCTACGCGCGTATAGAAAATCGCGGGGCGAGGACTTGCGAGAGGGAGTGCAACTTACTGGACGGCCGGCGGACGTGTCAACAAGCTTCCGCCCGGCCCGTGCGAACGGCTTGCGCCCCTTCGGATTCGCAAATAACTTTTGCGGCTTCACGTCCGCCTCGAGTGGTTCCTCAGCCGACACGCGATCGTTTCCCGTTCCGAAGATCCTGGAGTTTCAATCCCTATGATGCAGAGCATGCGGGGCAAGGCCGGGAAGATCCTCGGCATCCTGTTCGCGATGGCGTTCGTCGGCTGGATGTTCTTCGAGCTGGGCCTGGACGTCACCGGGCGCGGCCAGAACTTCAACGCCAACGAACTCGGTCGCGTCAACGGCGAGCCGGTGCTGGCCCAGCAGTTCCAGGCCGCGTACCAGGAACTCCTCCAGCAGGCCCAGCAGACGGGGACGCAGGTCTCCGCCGAGCAGCGCAGGGAGCTGGAAGAGGCAGCGTGGCAGCGCCTCGTCGACCAGGCCCTGATCCAGCAGGCGATCCGCCAACGCGGGATCCGGGCGACGGACGAGGAGGTCCGGCTCGCCGCCCTCAACAATCCGCACCCGGCGCTGATGGAGAACGAGCTGTTCCAGACCAACGGACAGTTCGACCTGGCGAAGTACCAGCAGTTCCTGACGGGGCCGACGGCCAACGAGGAGATGCTCCTCCAGCTCGAGGCCTACTACCGGTCGGTGATCCCCCAGCAGAAGCTGTTCAGCCAGATCACCTCCGGGGCGTACGTCTCGGACGCGGAGATGTGGCGCGCCTGGCAGGACCGCAACGAGACCGCGACGGTGGAGTACGTCGACCTCGACCTCTCCCGGCTGGTTCCCAACGATCCGCAGGTGAGCGACGCCGAGGTCCGCAGGTACTACGACGCGAACAAGGACAAGTTCAAGCGCTCCGCGACCGCCCGGCTGACGCTGGCCGTCCTGCCCAAGATGGCGAGCCGGGCCGACACGGTGGCCTCGCTTGAGCGCGCCGAGGCGCTCCGCGCCGAGATCGTCGGGGGCGCCGACTTCGCCGAGGTGGCGCGTCGTGAATCGGCCGATCCCGGCTCCAAGGAGAACGGCGGCGACCTGGGCACCTTCGGGCGCGGCCAGATGGTCCCGGCGTTCGAGGGCGCGGCGTTCTCGCTCCCGGTGGGCGAGGTCTCCCAGCCGGTCCTCTCGCCTTTCGGCTACCACCTGATCCAGGTGCAGGAGCGGAACGGCGATCAGGTACGTGCGCGCCACATCCTGATCCCGGTCGAGAAGAGCGAGGAGGAGCTGGACCGCTTCTACGCCAAGGCCGACTCGCTGGAGGACCTCGCGAAGCGCTCCGGCATCGAGCGCGCCGCCCGCGTCACCGGCGCCGCGCTCCGCAGCGGGGTCACGATCTCGGAGAACTCGCCCTTCGCTCCGGGAATCGGCTCGGGCCTGGAGGCAGTGGAGTGGGCGACCCAGGAACACCGCGACGGCAACCAGGGCGGGGTGAGCGACCTCTTCGAGACTGCGCAGGCGTTCTACATCGCCAAGCTCGAGGCGTATACGCCCGAAGGCACCGTGCCGCTGGCGGAAGCCACTCCGCAGATCCGCCGGCAGCTCGTGCTGGAGAAGAAGCAGGAGCAGGCGGCCAAGATCGGTCAGGAGATGGTGACCGAGGTGCGGGGCGGGAAGACCCTCCAGCAGGTGGCCGCGGCCCGCGGCCTGGAGGTCGAGCAGGCCGGCCCCTTCACCCGGGGCGACATGAACCCGGCGTTCGGCCAGGCGAACGCGGCGACCGGCGCTTCGTTCGGGGTGCCCGTGGGCAAGGTGAGCGACGTGGTGAAGACGCCCGCCGGGCTCTTCATCGTCCGCCCGGTCGCCCGCACCGAGGCCGACCGTGCCGCGTGGGAAGCGCAGAAGCAGCAGCAGCGCACCGTCTCCGTCGCCCGCCTCCAGCAGGACGCCGTGGGCCGCTGGCTGGAGAGCCTGCGCAAGAACGCGAAGATCGAGGACCGGCGTAAGGAGATGTTCAGCCAGAGCACCTGACCCGGTTCCGTCAGGACGGTGAAAGAGGCGCGCCCCTCGCGCGAGGGGCGGGCCTCTTTCTTTTCCTCTACTTTTCGGTCGACCCTGTCGCTGCTTCACCGCATCTCGCGTCGCGCTCCTCCCCCGCCCTGCTCTCGCAATCGGGGATGGCCTCTCGCTTCCCGATGCAGGAGAGGAACGGGATACTGCGGAGGGGCGAGTACGGAGCGAGGCGGCCGGCTTGTCGAAAGCGGAGGCTGAGTGCCCCCCCACCCCAACCCCTCCCCCGCAAGCGAGGGAGGGGCTACGGCAAGCACCTATCCCGTCGGTCGCCGTCGCCGTTTCTTCTACTGAGAGAATGAGGCGAAGAGAAATCGCGCAGATCAAGGCGGCCGAGGACGGCGACCGAGACGTACTTCATGTACGTCGCAGGGAGCCGCCCGGAGCCCGTGACCGAAGGGAACCGAAGTTCCCACGCCGAGCTGCGCGATTTATCGAGCCGTTACGAAGCGCTACAACCAGGTGCGGGCACCGAGGGCAACTACCAGCACCCCGATCACACTCAGGAAGTTGAGGTGGAACACCAGAGGCCCGAGGGTGACCCCCACCGCCACCAAGTCGATCACCAGCGGCCCGAACGCCGCGGCGACCGAGGTGGTGAAGAAGGTGCGCGCCGCGCTCTCCGGCATGAACTCCACGGCGAGTTCGGTGAGGAGGGCGCCGAGAACCATACCGACGAGGATGACCAGGAGCAGGCGACCGGCACGGCGGCGTACAGCGACGTTCATCTCACCTCCCGACCCATGTGAAAGTCGCCGCAACTAACGGCGACGCTCGATTGCGTACGCGATGCTGGCCCGGAGCGCGTCCAGCGAAGGCCCTTCGGGGAGTCCGTCCAGCGCCTCCTCCGCGCGGCGAGCGAACTCAAGCGCCGTGCCCCTCGCATATTCCAAGCCGTCGCGCCGACGGACGATCTCCACCACCGCGGCGATGCGCTCTTCCGCAGGCTCCGGGTCGCGGAAGAGGGCTTCCACCTCGGCCCGCTCGGACCCGTCCAGGGAGGGAAGGACCGCGATCAGGGGGAGCGTCACCTTGTGCTCGCGCAGGTCCAGCCCCGTGGGTTTCCCCGTGACCGCCTCGTCGGCGGTGTAGTCGAGCAGGTCGTCCGCGATCTGGAAGGCCATGCCTAGCTCGCGCCCGAAGTGGGCGAGCGGCGCCCGGAGAGCGGGATCGCCGGAGAGGGCGCCCAGCTCGCATGCGGCGGACATGAGCGACGCCGTCTTGGACTCGATCAGCCGGAAGTAGTCGTCCTCCCCGAAGTCGAGCGCGTCGTGGGAGGCGAGCTGCCGCATCTCCCCAACCGTCATTGCGTTGGCGGCGGTGGCGAGGACCCGGATGGGCTCGATCTGCCCCAGCCGGGTGATCTCGGTGAGCGCGCGGGTATAGAGGTAGTCGCCCATGATGATGGCGACCTGGTGGCTCCATACCGAGTTGACCGTGGGCATCCCCCGGCGGAGCACCGAGTGGTCCACGGCGTCGTCGTGGACCAGCGTGGCGAGGTGCACCAGTTCGAGCACCGCGGCCAGCGTCTCGGCGTCGGCTCCGGGGCGTCCGCCGACCTCGTTGCAGAGGAGGGTGAGGGTGGGGCGGAAGAGCTTACCGCGCACCTTGAGGAGGTACTCGTTGACCTCCGCCACCATGCCGAAGTCCGCGACCACGATCCTGCGGATCTCCTCGAACACGGCATCCAGGCGCTCGCGGACGGGGGCCTGGATCTCGGAAAGTTTCGGCGGTGCGGTACGCAGCATCGGTACGATCTTGCAAGGGGCCGGGGAAGCGCCGAAAGCTAACCGGGGCCTGGAAGGTTGTCAAAAATCGGGCGATGAGGCGGCACGCCGGAGACCTTCCAGGCGAGCGAGCGTGTCGCGGAAACGGATGTCGAAGGCGAGGACACGCTCGTACAACTCCGCGGCGGCCGCGGAGTTGCCCAGCTCCTCGTGGCAGCGGGCGAGCTGGTAGGTCACGCCCACCACGTCGCCTTCCCCGGCCCCGGGAAGCCGGAGCGCGCGGTCCAGGACCCGGACGGCGACGGCGCTCTGCCCCTTCTCCACGAAGCAGCGCCCCAGAAGTTCGAGCGTCGCGAGGGGGTTGGCTCCTCCCCGGAGGGCGACCTGGAACTCGGCGATGGCCTCGTCCACCAGCCCCATCTCCATGAAGGCGAGCCCCAGGTCGTAGTGGCTGGCGGAGTCCTCGGCGGCGATGTTCTCGTTCACCTTCTGCCGGAATACGGCGAGCATGTCCGCGAAGTCGCGGTCCTCGTCGCCGGTGGGCTCTTCCTCGTCCACCACGAAGCGGGTGGTCCGCACGGGCGGCTCGTCGTCGAGGATCAGCGAGCCCAGGTCCACGTAGTCCCCCGTGGGCGCGGGCGGCGGGGCGAGCGCCTGGCGGGCCTCGGCGTTGGTGGGATCCATCTCCAGCACCCGCTGGTAGACGGCGCGCGACTTGGGGTTCTCCCCCGGAGCCCCCAGGTGCCGACCCAGGTCGAGGTACGCCCGGACCATCGCGCTCGAATCCCCCGCCCGGAAGGCGTACTCCACCTGCTTCTGGTACAGCAGGGTGTCGCCGGGACTGCGAACGAGCAGGGAGCGGACGACGCCGACGGCCTCCCGGTAGGATCCCCGGGCGCCGAGGTCGCGGTGCGCGGCGGTCAGCGCTTCCTCCGCGTCGCCGTGCATCCCGCGGTCGTCCAGGAGGGCGACCAGGCGGTGGAGCGCCGCGGTGTCCTCGGGGGCGGCTGCCACCCGCTCCCGCAGCTCCTCCACCGGGTCGCGCGACGGAGACCGGACCTCGAACGCCTCCTCGAACGCGATCGGCGCGGATCCGGGCCCGGTCTCCGTGGCGACCCCCGGGTCGTCCACGTCGAGGAAGGGGAGCGGCTCCGGCTCCTCCTCCTCGTCGCCGGCGGCCTCCTCCTCCGGCGTGTCCAATTCGAACCCGGGGAGGACGTCGAGGGCCGGGCTCTCGTCCGCCGCATCCACGGAGTCGGTGGAGGCGGGATCCGGCTCGGCCGAGAGGGATGTGTGCTCGATCTCCAGCCCGGCGTCCAGGAGCGGGAGCGCGTCGGGGTCTTCCCGTTCCTCCCCTTCCCAGGCGGCGTACTCCTCGGCGGTCTCCAGCCCTTCGATCGCCCCCAGGTCACTCGCCGCCGCGTCCGGCGTGACGGGAACGTCCAGATCGGCGAGCGGCGCGGCGTCCACCGGCCCGTCCTCCTCCGGGTCGATGCTCCCGTGGAACTCCAGGGAGAGCCCGTCTCCTTCGTCCGCGGCGGCTTCGGACTCCGCGTACCCGAAGTCCTCGTCCTCGCCCGTGTACGACGCGCCCGACGGCGCGCCGCGCGACGATAGGTCGGCGTACGGGTCGATGGCGAGGACGTGCTGCTGGGTCGCTTCGGCGCCCGCCTCGTCGCCCCCGGCCCGCTGGTGGTCGCGGAGCGCGAGGAGCTGCTCCACCGCTTCGTCCCCGCGCCCGTGGGACGCGAGCTGGTCGGCGAGGAGGTGCCGGACCTCGGCGTCTCCCGGGGAGAGGTCGGCGAACTCCTTGAGCGCCGCGAAGGACGCGTCGAGTTGCCCCGCGTTCCGCGTCCGCGCGGCGTACTCCAGGAAGTGCTGGCGGGCGTCCGTGAGGAAGCCGTGGGCGGCGCTGACCTGGCCCAGCTTGAGGTGGACGGAGGCGCGCGAGGGGGCGATCCGGAGGATCTTACGGCAGAGGGCGATGGCGTTGTTGTGGAGCCCGGCCTCGGCGTACGCGTCCACCGCCCGGTCGTACGCGTCGACGGCGGCTTCCGCCTGCCCGATGCGGATGTGGATGTCGCCGATCCGGTTCCAGAGACCGACTTCGACCTCCTCGGGCGCCTCGGCCACCAGCTGGAGGTAGACGTCGAGCGCCTCCTTCCACTGGCCCCTCTGTTCGAGCGCGCGGGCCCGCTCCCTGAGCTTTGCTACGTTCGCCATGGATGAGCGAAGGAGAACAACGGAGGCTGGCTCGCCCGCCGGAACGGGGAGCGTTGAAAAGCGGCGCCGCCGTGGGGAGGGACCCGGGCGACGCCTCGAGGTGAGCAAGCGTTGGAAACTAACGACTTTGCGTCCCGTCTACAAGCAATTCCCGCCTCGGCGGGTCAGACCACGCGGACGCCCCGTTTCCAGACGCCGGCGCAGACGGGAGCGGCCAGACGGTAGGGGATTTCGGCCACGCTCCCGACGCGCCAGAGCGCGAGGTCTGCGGGGGCGCCGGGGGCCAGCGTCCCGCGGCCGTCCCGGAGTTCCAGGGCGGCGGCCCCTCCCGCCGTCGCGGCGCGCAGCGCCTCGGCCGGGCTCATCCCCATCCGGGAGCACGCGGCCGTGAGCACGAAGGGTAGTGAGGGCGTGGGCGACGATCCGGGGTTGAAGTCCGTGGCGAGGGCGACGGTGGCGCCGGCCTCCAGCAGCGCGCGCGCCGGGGCGAACTTCGGGCGGCCCAGGAAAAACAGCGTGGCGGGAAGCAGGGTGGCGACGGTGCCGGACGCGGCGAGCGCGCGGATCCCCGCCTCGGAGATGTCTCCCAGGTGGTCGGCGGATGCGGCCCCGAGCTCGGCCGCCAGCTCTGCCCCGCCGCTCCCCTCCAGCTCGTCCGCGTGGAGCTTGGGGCGGAGCCCGTGGTCGAGGCCGGCGCGGAGGACCCGCTCGGTCTGGGCGCGGTCGAACACGCCGGGCTCCATGAACACGTCGCAGAAGCGCGCGAGACCGGCCTCCGCCACGGCGGGGATGGACTCCTCCACCAGCAGGTCGACGTAGGCGTCGCGCCGGTCGCGGTACTCGGGCGGGAACTCGTGAGCGCCCAGGAAGGTGGGGACCAGCTCGATGGGCTGCATCCCGGCGAGCCGCCGCACCGCGCGCAGCGTCTTCATCTCGTCCTCGGTGCTGAGCCCGTAGCCGCTCTTCACCTCGGCGGTGGTTGTGCCGTTGAGGAGCATCTCGCGCAGGCGCGGGAGCGCCATCTCCACCAGCTCGTCCTCGCTGCGCGAGCGGAGGTCGCGGACGGAGGCGTTGATCCCCCCGCCCCGCCGCGCGATCTCCATGTACGGCACGCCGGTGCAGCGCAGCACGTACTCGTCGGCACGGTACCGGCCGAACACGGCGTGGGTGTGCGAATCGACCAGCCCCGGGGTGAGTACGCCTCCGGCGCAGTCCACCCGCTCCGCCCCCGGGTAGCGCGCGAGAAGCTCGCCCTGGGGCCCGACGGCCGCGATCCGCCCGTCCTCCACCGCGACCGCGTACCCTTCGCAGGCGGCGGCGGGGTCGGCGTCCCCGGTGGAGGCGGTGGGGCCGGTGCAGGCGGCGACCTGCGCGGCGCCGGTGAAGACGAGTGTGTTCGCTGCGGGTGTTTCGGGCATCGTGACGGTCGGGTGGAGTTCGGGAGCCGCCTGCCCCGCCCCTCCCCCACGAAGAGGGAGGGACGGGTGAGGCGGCGTGTCAGGTCTCGGGCGCGGTGCGGCCCCGGACGTCGCCGGCCGGGCCGCGCTCCACGTCCACGGAGCCGGGCTCGTCCGGGTCGAGCGCCAGGTTCTGGCGCTCCTCCGTGAGGTTCGGGCGGCCGGTGAACTCCGGTCGGTTCTTCAGGCTCCCGCCACCCGTGAAGCCTTCGGTGCCGCCCGGGGTCTCCCGGCTGGAGTAGTCGGTGCCCGTGGGATCGTCCGGGTCCAGCGACTCGCGCACTTCGTCCGGCTGCGGGCCGAGGTAGGCGTCGCGCTTCTTGCGGGCCATGGCTCTCCTCCTGTTGCGGTTCCCTTCCACCCCGCGATCGGAGCGGGAACCGGGTGGCCGCAAGCCGTGTTCCGGAGGAGCCGGGAACGCGCCTGGCCCCGTGGGCGCCGGGTGGCGGAGTTCTTGCGAAATCCCCGCCGCACGGGCTACATGCTATGCCCGTCCGACGCGCCGCGTCAACTCGACTCCCCGCACGCCTGAGAATCCCGAACATGGTCGAAGTCTCGACGACCCCTCCGTCCGAACGCTATCCGGGGCGCCCGCCCGAGGGGCGCCTGGTGGTGATCGCCCCCACCCGCGCCTCGTGCGAGACCATCGAGATCGGGGTCCAGCTCACGAACGTGCAGACCATCTTGGAGCGCGAGCACGGAGAGGAGATCCGGCGGCTCGCGCGCGAGGGGAAGGGCTTCGGGATCGTGGCGGGGACCGGGACGGGGAAGACGCTCGCCATCCGCAGCATGGCGCAGGAGATCGTCGGGCCGGAGCTGAGAGTGGGCGTGGTGAACCGGGAGCGCGAGGCGACGCCGGAGACGCCGTCCTGGAACGTGGTGATCGTCACCACGGGGATCGCGCGGCGCTGGCTGCAGGACGAGCTGATCACGGCGGACGACGTGGTGGTGGTGGACGAGATCCACCAGACGTCGGCGGAGCTGGAGCTGTGCCTGTCGCTCGCCAAGCGTGCGGGATGCCGGTTCATCTGGCTCTCCGCGACGGTGGACCCGACGTTCTACGCGGAGTACCTGGACTCGGAGACGGTGATCGCGTCGTCGGCGTACGACCCTGCCCGGGCGGCGCGGGTGCGCGTCTCCAACACCCTGAGCCCGCTGGACTTCCTGGGGGAGCGCTTCCTCCGGCACGTGCAGAAGCAGAAGCGCGGGGTCGCGGTGTTCGTCCCCACCCGCGCCGGGACGGAGCAGGTGGCGAACCAGACCGGGGAGAAGTGGCCCGGCATCTACAGCGAGTACTACCACGGCGGCGAGCCCGTGAGCAAGCTCGGCCCCTTCCTGGGCGGCGAAGCGCCGAAGCCGTACGTGCTGGCGATGACGGCGGCGGGACAGTCGGCCCTGAACATCCGCGGGCTGGACACGGTGGTGATCGAGGACGCGCAGTTCACCACGCTGGTGAAGAAGGGGAAGCGCGTCCTCACCCGCCTCCCCCTGGGCGCCAACGAGATCCTCCAGATGGCGGGGCGGGTCCACGGCCGGGTGGAGAACGGCGAGGTGTACATCCTCTCGGAGCGGAACATCGACTTCGGGAAGCTGGAGCCCACGGAACCCCACTTCCAGCTCGCCGGCGACCCGGAGCGGGTCGCCATGACCTGCGCGGACATGGGCGTGCGCGCGGACGAGCTGGACCTCCCGGTGCCGCTGGACCGGATCGCCTACCGCCGCGCCGTGGAGACCCTGCAGCGGCGGGGGCTGATCGAGGGGAACCGCCTGACGGAGTACGGGCGCAAGGTGGAGGTGCTCCCGGTGGACCGCCCCTGGGGCGAGCTGCTGGTGCGCAGCCCCGAGCACCTGGTGCCCGTGGTGGCGACGTGCGCGAGCATCGAGTCGCTTCACCGGATGCTCCGGCAGGACAACGACATCGGCGGGTACGTCGTGCCAGGGAGCGACAATCTCACGGCGTACCGGATCTACGAGGACGCGCTCCGCAACTGCGGCACGCTGGGGAGCGTGTACGGCCTGCCCCGCCACGTGTTCGACGAGGAGGCGCTGGCCGCCTGGGCCGAGGAGCGGGGGGTGCTGGTGCGCTCCATCGAGGACGCGGCGCTGGCGATCGCCTCCATCTACCGCTCGCTGGACCTCTCGCTCCCGCGGCACCTGCCGCGCATGAGCGACGACCTCCACCGCGGGTGGCAGCGGCTGCTGGCCGAGGTGATGCCCTTCGACCTCGTCATCGACGAGGAGACGAGCTGGGGCGAGGAGGTCCGGGTGTCGCAGAGCAGCGTCTGCGGCAGCTACGGCGCGGTGGCCGGGGAACTCCGCTACTTCTCCGACCGCGCGGGGCGAGCGCGCGGCGCCATCGAGGGGACGGAGATTCCCTACAACTACATCTGGGAGTTCGCCGAGGCGGGCGAGCCGCAGATCCTCTACGACCCGGGGCACCGCCGCTCGCCGCTCCGGGTGAAGCGGGTGCGCAGCTATCACGGCTTCGAGCTGGACTCGGAGGTCCAGCCGCTCGACCGCTTCCCCGGGGATCTCGCGGACGCGGCGCGCCGGACCCTCGCCGAGGCCATGGCCGCGGGGAGCGCGTACCACCCCTCCACGAAACACAACCGCGAGGCGGTGAAGGAGCTGCGGGAGGTGTACCGTCGCTCCGGGGGAACGGTGCGGGACACGAACGACCGGGAGCTGACGGAGCACTTCCTCGGCCGCATGGGCGAGGTGGACTCGTACGAGGCGTTCATGGAGATGGACCTCCGGATCGACCCCGACGAGTTCGTCCCGGCGGGAGAGCGGCAGAGGTGGATGGCGCTCCCGGGCACCGTCGTCCTCAACGACATGGAGTACCCCCTGGACTACGGCTTCGAAGGCGACCTGCCCGTGGTCCGCGCGCGGATCCCTGCGAAGGCGCTGCGCTCCCTCGACGACGACGACCTCCCCGAGTTCGACCGTCCGCTCCACTGGACGATCACACGGGGCAAGCACGACGCGGTCCGCGCGCCGACGCTGGAGGAGGCGCGCGCACGACTCGACGCGGCTCGCACGGAGCAGGCGCAGGCCTGGAAGGAGCAGGAGTTCTGGGAGGAGGTGGGGGACAAGCCGCGCCGGAAGGGCCAGGGCGGAGGCAGAGGGCGGAAGGGGAAGTCCGCGGCGGCGGCCCCCCGCCCGCCGAAGCGGGGCCGGGGCGGGGGTCGGGGACGCAAACGGAGGTAGGCGCTCCAGAGCGGGGCCCCACCCGTTTCGGGGCGGCCCCGCGCCACGGCGGCCTTGCAGTTTCCGGATCCGCGGCTATGATGCAGGGGTTACACGGGGCCACAACGTGCCGTGATCTATCCCTGGAGAACGTATGCAACGAGTTTCGTACGCCGCCGCCCTCCTCCTCGGGCTGTCCGCCTGCACCGCCGGCGCGGCCGAGGACGCTTCCCGATCCGCCACCGACGCTTCGGAGTCCCCGGGAATGGCCTCCATCGAGAGCCGCCTCGCGAAGTACACCACGGTGCGCCTGACGGCCGACCTCTCCACGCTGAGCGAGAAGGAGCGGCAGATGATCCCGCTCCTGATCGACGCGGCGCGAGAGCAGGACGCGATCTACTGGCACCAGGCGTACGGCGACCGCGATTCGCTGCTCGCCCGCGTGGCGGACGAGGACGCCCGGCGCTTCGTGGAGATCAACTACGGGCCGTGGGACCGGCTGGAGAACGACCAGCCGTTCCTCCCCGGGGTGGGCGCCAAGCCCGCGGGGGCGAACTTCTACCCCGCCGACATGACCAAGGAGGAGTTCGAGCAGGCCGTGGCGGCGGGCGGCGCGCGGGCGGACTCGCTCCGCAGCCTGTACACCCTGGTGCGGCGTGACGCCTCGGGACAGCTGACGGCGACCCCCTTCTCCCGGTATTACGCGGACGGGAACCGCCGCACCTCCGAGAAGCTGCGGGCCGCCGCGGCGCTCGCGGAGGACGCCGGCCTGAAGCGCTACCTTCAGCTCCGCGCGGACGCACTGCTGACGGACGAGTACCAGCCGAGCGACCTGGCGTGGATGGACATGAAGAACAACACCCTCGACGTCATCATCGGCCCCATCGAGACGTACGAGGACCAGCTCTTCGGCTACAAGGCCGCGAACGAGGCGTACGTCCTGGTCAAGGACCAGGCATGGAGCCGCAGGCTCTCGCGCTACGCCTCGCTCCTCCCGGCGCTCCAGCGCGGCCTTCCGGTGGACCCGCGGTACAAGCAGGAGACCCCGGGCTCGGACTCGGACCTCAACGCGTACGACGTGATCTTCTACGCCGGGCAGTCCAACGCCGGCTCCAAGACGATCGCCATCAACCTCCCCAACGACGAGGAAGTCCAGCTCCGGAAGGGAACCCGCCGGCTGCAGCTCAAGAACGCGATGCAGGCCAAGTTCGACCAGATCCTCGTGCCCATCGCGAGTGAGCTGCTCGTGGCGGACCAGCAGTCCAACATCACCTTCGACGCCTTCTTCGGGAACGTCATGTTCCACGAGGTGGCGCACGGCCTGGGGATCAAGAACACAGTGAACGACCGCGGGACCGTCCGCGAGGCGCTGAAGGAGCGCGCCTCGGCGCTGGAAGAGGGAAAGGCGGACATCCTGGGCCTGTACATGGTGCAGCAGCTCAACCGCCAGGGCGAGCTGGGCGGAGAGGACATCCGCGACAACTACGTGACCTTCCTGGCGAGCCTCTTCCGCTCCATCCGCTTCGGCGCCTCCAGCGCGCACGGGCGGGCCAACGTGGCGGCCTTCAACTACCTGGCCGAACAGGGCGCCTTCGCCCGCGGCGAGGACGGCAAGTACCGCGTGGACTTCACGAAGATGGAGGCCGCGATGAACGCCCTGGCCCAGGACATCCTGGTGATGCAGGGGAACGGCGACTACGAGGCCGTCGGCGGGTTCCAGGAGAAGTACGGGAAGATCGGCCCGCAGCTCCAGGCCGACCTGGACCGCCTGGGGAGCCGGGGGATCCCGGTGGACATCGTGTTCGAGCAGGGGATGTCGGTCCTGGGCTCCTGAGGCCGAGGAACCACTCCCACACGTCGGGATCGCCGCCGCGGAAATCCGCGGCGGCGATTTCTCGTTTCGGTGGCTGGGATCACATCTCCACGTGCTCCGGATCCGCCCCCTGCGGCCCGGCGCGGCGCCTGCGCGCCATGTGGTCCGCGACCGCGGTGAGCGCCACCCCCGCGAAGATCAGCCCGGCCGCGGGGATGAGCCGCGCAGAGAGCCGCTCTCCGAGGAACGGGCCGGCGAGCAGCGCGGTCCCGATGGGCTGGAGGTACACGTACACCGACACCACGCTGGACTCCACCCGCTTCAGCGCCCACACGTTCAGGTAATAAGCCGTCACGGTGGGGAGGACGACGATCCATGCGAGCGCCGCCCAGGTGCGGGTGGAGACGGCCCCGGTCTCCGCGATCAGGGCCGGGAGGCCCCAGGGCAGGATCCCCGCCGCGCCGAACACGAACACCCAGGTGATGACCGTCAGCGGGTCGTAGCGCCGCACCAGGTCGCGGGAGATCACCAGGTAGATGGAGTAGGCCACCACGTTCAGCAGGGCCAGCAGGTTCCCCACCCCGCTCCCCGAGGTGAAGTCCACCCCCACCAGGAAGAGTGCCCCCGAAGCCGCCAGCCCGATCCCCAGCCACTTCCCCGGGCTGGACGTCTCCTGTCCCACCAGAATCGCGATCAGCAGTGTCGCGGCGGGGCCCGCAGTCTGGAGCATCTGAGCGGCGGTCGCCGTGGTCAGGGTGAGCGCGGTGACGTAGAGGAGCTGGTTGGCGACCACCCCGAGGAGGGCGTACAGGGCCAGGCGCGCGAAGTCCCGCCACGAGCGTACCCGCTCCCGGACCAGGAGCCGGTGCAGGACCACGAAGAGCAGCGCCGCCCCCGTCACGCGGAGCAGGGCCAAGGAGGGGCTGGACAGGTCGCGCAGCGCCACCTTCACCGCGATGGGAAGGGTGGCGAAGATCAGCTGCGTCAGCAGCAGGACGACGTGGACGGGGGACGGCCTCACTCGGGTTCTGCGCTTCCGGACGAAAAGAAGCGTCCGGCCCCCGGGATCGGGGGGCCGGACGGATGGGAAGCCCGGGGCCTCGCGGACACTTCCGGGTTTACGGGCACAAGGTTACCACCGCCGGACACGGGTGTCCACCCCGTGGGCAGCCCTTCCCCCGGCGGCGGAGGGTCCGTATCTTGCGCCGCCCTGCAGCACCCAAACCGAGACCGCACCGCCGGAGGAACGATGGCGCACGAGCACGAGCACGACCATGAGCACGACGGCAACGAGAGCTACGGGATGGCCCTCGGCTTCCGCATCTTCGAGGACGACGGCCAGCTCTACCTCGCCGAGGTGGAGATCACCCCGTACGTCGACGAGCCGACCGCCCTGGGCGCGACGCTGGTCTTCCATCCCCTGAACGGGATCGACCCCACCTCGCCGGAGCAGGAAGCCGACGCCCCGGCGTGGCCGGTGGACGTGGACGACGACCTGACCCGCGACACCGGGGCTCCCATCTCCGAGCAGTTCCTGGCGATCGCGCGCCAGGCGGGGCAGTTCACCGAAGAGCAGCTCCGCGACTACCTCGCGCTCGCCCGCGAGGAGGACGAGAGCGAGGAGGAGTGAGGAAACGGGGGCGGTGGATCGTTCCGCCGCCCCCGCCCGTTCACCCCTCCAGCTCCTCCCGGAGCACGGCCCGCAGGGCCTCCGCGAACCCTCCCACGAAGTCCACCTTCCCCCGCCGCGAGGCGAGGAACGGGTCCATCACTGTGCAGCGGATCACGCTCACCCCGTCCGCCGCCAGGTAGTCGTCGTAGTCGAAGCCCAGCGCCTCCACCACGGACTCCGCGGCCCGGCCGTACTCCTTGGCCCGCAGCACCGTCTTGGTGACGAAGTAGTCGAGAGCGCGCGCCGGGTGCCCCTCCGAGACGCTCATCGCCCGGTACACCCGGTCGGCGAACGCGTTGGTCTCCTCCAGCGTCGCGAGCTGCGGGTGCCCCACCGCGAAGCAGACGATGTTGATGTCGGGCGTGGGGAGGAGCACCAGCTTGAAGGGCGACCAGTCGCCCATCGCGAGGCGCCGGTGGAGCGTGAGCGCGCCGCGCGCCGTCTCCCCCACCAGCCGCCCGTACCCCCGCGCGTCCAGCGGGAGCACCTTGTGCGACATCCACACCCCGGCCGCGGACGCCCCGGGCTTGGAGCCCTCGAAGATGAAGCGGCCGATGTACCCCCACTCGGACACCCCGCGGTGGAAGAGGTACGGCGCCTCGACGGCCACCAGGTCGCGCACCCGGCGGTCGCGGAAGGAGACGGCCCCCGCCGGGTAGGGGATGAACCCCAGCTTGTGGGGGTCGATGGTCACCGAGTCGGTGCGCTCCAGCGCCACCAGCGCGCGGTACACGCCCTCCTCCGGCCACGCCTCGGGCGCGTAGTCCGCCAGCGCCTCCTCGTACGAGCGCCGCTGTCCGTCCGCTCCGCGCGTGATGGAGGCGGCGTAGCCTCCCCAGGCGGCGTCCGCGTGAAGGTAGAAGGAGACGCCCAGCTCCCGCGCCACCCGCTCCCGCGCGTCGGCGATCAGGTCCAGCCGGTCCACCGCGCTCTCCTCCGTGGTCCCGATCACCGACACCGCCGCGATGACGGGGGTCCGCTTCTCCGCCAGCGTCCGGAGCTTCTCCTCGAACGCTGCGGGGTCCATGCGGAACCGCCGGTCCACCGGCACGTGGACCAGCTGCGCCGCGCCGATCCCCAGCGCCCTGCAGATCTTCTCCCAGGAGTAGTGGGCCGTGGAGGGGACCAGCACCACCCCCGACGCCAGCGACTCCCCGAACCCGGAGCGGAGCCTCCGCCCGAACTCCTGGTAGCCCAGCCCCGCCAGCGAGTGGCGGCGCATCACCTCCAGCGCCTGGTACACGTCGCCCACCCAACCCTGGAGCGCCGCGGCCGCGTCGAGCGTGTCGTCCGGCGCGAGGTTCAGGAGCTGCCAGAGGTCGAGGTCGAGCAGGTTGGCGGTCGCGCCGTCCGGGAGCCGGACTGGGATGTCCCCCGCCCCCATCTCCTCCGCCGCCCAGCGGACCTCGACCGGGAGGTACTTGACGTTCCGCGCCACCCACAGCGCCTCGAAGTTGGCGACTGTCCCCCCCGAGGTGAGGTGGCCCCACTGCCGCTGCGTGTCGTATCCGATCATCCGCGCGAGCTGGTCGGCCACCTCCAGCTCCATCCGCGTGGTCACCGGCGAGGCCTCGGCCGCGACGTTGTTGGGGTTGTACAGCATGGTGGCGAAGTACCCGATCAGGCTCGCCATCGTCAGGTCGGACGACATGTGCCCGATGTAGCGCGGGCTGAAGAACGGCACGCCGGCCTTCAGCTCGCCGAGCAGCCCCATCAGCTCCTGGGAGAGCGTGGAGATGGAGCGCTCGTAGCCGGGGTGGTGTTTCTCCGTCTCCCGGATGATGAAGCCGTCTTCGGGGTGGAAGTTCCGCCGCCAGAATACGTGGTCGCGGAACGCCTCCAGCAGGAGGCGCTCGAAGACCTCCGCGTTCTCTCCCTTGGGTCCGAGAAAGATGGAGCCCAGGTCCAGCTCGTTCTGTCTATCCGTCATCTCACAAACTCGGTTGTTCCGCATCATGGGAGCTCGACGGCCCGCCGAGGCCGGCGCGGTGCAGCGCCCGGCCGAGGTCCGCGACGAGGTCCTCCGGATCCTCCAGGCCCACGTTGAGCCTGACCAGGCGGTCGCCGTACGGGTTCTCGTGGGTCCGCCGCAGGTGGAACCAGGGGAGCGCCAGGCTGTGTACCCCGCCCCAGCTGAACCCCACCCGGAACAGCTCCAGGGCGTCCACGAACACGGCGACGGATTCCCGGGAGGTGCCCTCGGCGAAGACGATCGAGAACACGCTGGTCGAGCCGGTGAAGTCGCGGCGCCAGGTCTCGTGTCCCGGGCAGGAGGGGAGCGCCGGGTGGAGCACCCTCGCGACCGCGCGCCTCGTCGCGAGCCACCGGGCCACGTGCAGCGCGCTCCGCTCCAGCGCCGCCAGGCGGACGCCGAGCGTCTGCATGCCGCGGAGCGCCAGGTAGCAGTCGTCCGGGGAGACGGAAAGTCCCAGCCGGTCGTGCACCACGCCCAGCCGCTCGTACGCCTCGGCGGTCCGGACGGTCACCGAGCCCAGGAGGAGGTCGCTGTGCCCGCCGACGTACTTGGTGAGCGCCTGCATCGTGACGTCCACGCCGTGCGCGAAGCCGTCGAAGTACACGCCGGCCGACCAGGTGTTGTCCAGGGCGACGGTCGCGCCGTGGCGGTGCGCCGCCTCCACGATCGCCGGGACGTCCTGCACCTCCATGGTGACCGATCCCGGGCTCTCGCACCACACGAGCCGGGTGTTGGGCTTCATCCACGCCTCGATTCCGGCGCCCGCCAGAGGAGGGTAGTACTCGGGCTCCACGCCGAAGCGCCGCAGCACGTCGTCGGCGAGCTGCCGGGTGGGGCCGTACGCGCTGTCGGGGATCAGCACGTGGTCGCCCGCGGAGGTGAAGGTGAGCGCGATGAGGGAGATGGCCGCCTGCCCCCCCGGGACGACGAAGGTGTGGTTTCCTCCCTCCAGCTCGGCGATGCGAACTCCCAGCTCCCGGGTGGTCGGGGTGCCGTACAGCCCGTACGAGTACCCGGCCTCGTGCCGCCAGTCGTCCGTGACGTCCCCCGCGCCCGGGAAGAGCGTGGTGGAGCCCCGGAACACCGGCGTGACGAGCGACTCGAAACCTCCCTGCGGCCGCGCGTCGGGGTGGATCAGGCTCGTCGTCCACTTCTTCATGGGAGGTCCCGTTTCACTGGATGTCGGTAGACCGGCTGGGCGGAGTGGAGGCGTCTGGCGTAGCGCCCCGCCCGCCCGCGCGGCGTTCACCTGCGTCCCAGCCCCATCCTCTTGTGTACCTTCGCGTACGTGGACGCCACCGCCACCAGAGGGGACGACACGCCCCGCCCCGCGACCCGGCCCGCCCGCAGCGCCCCCAGGAGCCCTTCGCGCGTGGACTCGAACGGCGGCACCTCCATCCAGGCCCGCCCCATCTCCCCGAGGGAGTGCGAGTCGGAGCCCGCGCCGAGGAGCTTGCCGTGGTCCAGCGCCCACTTCTCGCCCCGCAGGTTGACGCCGCGCTTCCAGGTGCGTGCGTTGTGCGCCTCCACCACGTCCACCAGGTCGGCGATCTCGTCGAGAAGCCCCCCCCCGCCGGAGCGGCGCGTGTCGAACGGGTGGGGGACGTACACCACCCCGCCCTGCGCGCGGATCCGCTCGCACGTCTCGCGCGCCGGGGTGTCCCTGGGGATGCGCTCGGTGAGGAGGATCCCGATGATGTCGGCGCCCTCGCGCGTCTTCACCTCCTCTCCCACCAGGATCCGCTCCGGGTCCATCCGGTGAAGCTCCAGCGCGGCGTGGATCTCGTTGTGGTCGGTGACGACGAGCCGGTCGATCCCGCGCGCCCGCGCCGTCTCCAGCACTCGCTCCGGAGGACAGAGGCAGTCGTACGACGCCCGCGTGTGCGAGTGCATGTCCATGCGCAGCAGCCGCTCAGCCACGGCCCGCCTCCTCGCGGCGCTCCAGCTCCGCCCACGCCTCCCGCGCCCGCGCCTCCAGCGCGTCCGGAGTCCCCGAGTTGTCGATCACCAGGTCCGCGCGGGCGCGCTTCAGCTCCGCGGGCATCTGCGCCGCGATCATCCCGCGCGCCTCCTCCGGGTCCAGCCCACGGTCCGCCACCAGGCGCCGCAGCCGCTCCTCCTCCGGGGCGTCCACCAGCACCACGGCGTCGAACTCCTCCACCATCCCGACTTCGAAGAGGAGGGGGATGTCCGCGACCACCAGGGGCGCGCCGGCCGCCTCCGCGCGCCGGTACTCCTCGTCGCGGAGCGCTCTCACCGCCGGGTGGACGATGGCTTCCAGCCGGGCGCGGGCCTCCGGGTCCGCGAAGACGATACGGCGGAGGGCGGCGCGGTCCAGCGCCCCGGATGCGTCCAGCACGCCGGGGCCCCATGCTTCCGCGATGCTCCGGAGCCCCGGCGTGCCGGGCTCCACCGCCCGCCTCGCCAGCTCGTCCGCATCCACGACCACGGCCCCCAGCGACCGCCAGGTGCGGACGACGCTCGACTTCCCGGCCGCGATGTTCCCGGTGAGTCCCACTTTCAGCATGATCCTCCGGAGGTGCCGCTGTGTCAGATGCGCGGCAAAGCTACGCCCGTGCCCCCCTCGCTGCAACGCGCCGCCGGATGTGCCGAGGGGTCCCCGGGCGCGTGCCCCGGGGACCCCTCGACCTACCGCGCCGGAAGGGCGCGGCGCGCCCCCGCCCCGTCGTTCAGATCGGCTCCACGATGTCGTCGGCGGTGCCCCGCGTGCGGTCGCGCCCGGGCGACCCGATCACCGTTCCACCGCGGCCGGCCTCCAGGTAGTAGGGGGACCCCCACGGGTCCAGGGTCCCGTCCGCGCCGCGGTACCGCCGCTCCATGAAACGCGTGAACTCGCGCGGCGCGGGCACGCCGCGGCCGGACGCCCTCTCCGTGCCGATCATCCTCGCGACTTCCTTCAGCTTGGAGCGCGCGGACCACTCGTACACGGGATCGAGCGCCGGCTGGACGTACGGCTGGATTCGGGCGCGCACGGCCGGGCTGGCGAGTGCGGCGGCGGCGACGACGAGCACCAGGAGGAAGCGACCCATGGGAGGATCCGGGGCGGGAGACAACGGGAAACGCGGGTACGAGAACGAGGTGCAATGTATACCACGTTCCCGGAGGAGTAAACCTCGGCGCGAAGTATACCTAGCGTCGCGCCGCCGAGAACTCCGCGACGCCGTCCCCGCGGTCCCTCGCCCCCGCGCGTCCCAGGAGCGTGAGCCGCTCCAGGTGCGCAAGGGTCTCGCGAAGTGCGTGCATCAGCACCGAGGGCGGGTACTCCGGGTGCGGGTGGCGCCGCCGGGCTGCTTCCCACGCGGTGCAGGGACCCTCCGCGACCAGTGCGGCCACGGCCTCCGTCTCCTCCTCCGCCGCTCGCCGCAGCTCCTCGATGCGCGCCGCCGCCGCCCCGTCCGCCAGCACTTCGCCGTGCCCGGGGAGCACGCGCCGGACCCCGAGGGCGTCCAGCCGGTCCAGCGCGGCAAGGTAGTCGGAGACCGGGTCCGCGCGCTGACGGTTCACCCCCAAGGTGGGGGTCACGCGGGGGAGCACCGCGTCGCCCCCGACCAGGGTGCCGTCCGACGGCCGGATGAGGGACACGTGCCCCGCGGTGTGGCCGGGCGTCCACACCCACCGCCACCCGGGAGCGGCGGAGAGGTCCCCGCCGTCGCCGGCCAGCGGCATGTCGACCGGGACGAACGCGGAGAGCGGGTTCAGCTCTCCCCGGTTCGCCTCGACCCCGCGCCGCAGCTCCGCGGGGGCCCCGCAGCGCCGCAGCAGCGAGGCGCGGTACTCCGCCTCCTCCCCGGGGTCTGCGTGCGCGTGCGCGGACCGCTCCGCGTCCGGGGCGCCCATCAGGAGCGAAGCGCCCGATGCCGCGCGGACGCGCGCCACCAGGCCGACGTGGTCCACGTGCATGTGGGTGACGAGGTGGGCGACCACCCGGCTCCACCCTCCCGCGGCGTCCCGGACCCCGGCGTCCAGGGCGCTCCATGCCTCGTCTGTGTTGGCGCCGCCGTCCACGAGGAGCCATCCCCCGTCCGCTTCGACGAGGTACGCGTGGACGGAGCGGGGACGGAACGGGAGCGGCGTGGTGACGCGGATCACGCCGGGGGCGACGGGAGTGGAGGTCGGAGCGGTCATGGGCGGTGCCGGGGACGAGTGAAAACCGGACACACGAAGATAACGGGCGAGGCCGCGGATTCGAACCAGCGGATCGAACACGTGTACGAGGCTGCGGCGGCGCTCTGGCCCGGATCTTCCCGGCGACGTATCTTGCCGGGAATTTACGGTCGAACCGTGCCGATGCCCGCGGCGGCGCGCCGCGACGAACCGTTCTCCACTGCCGACATCCATGGCCACCAAGACCAGGCAGAAGCCACAGACCGCTCCCGCGGTGGAGCTGGACCGCGACACCCTCCTCGGGTTCTACCGGACCATGCTCCTCTCCCGGCGACTGGACGACAAGGAGATCCAGCTCAAGGGGCAGAACAAGATCTACTTCCAGATCTCCGGCGCCGGCCACGAGGCCATCCAGGTCGCGGCGGCCGCGCACGCACGCCCCGGGTACGACTGGTTCTACTTCTACTACCGCGACCGCGCCTTCACGCTGGGGCTCGGGATGACCGCGCTGGACCACCTCCTCTCCGCGGTGGGCGCGGCCGCCGACCCCAACTCCGGCGGGCGCCAGATGCCCTCCCACTGGGGGCAGAAGGAGCTGAACATCGTCTCCACCTCGTCGCCGACGGGGACGCAGTTCCTGCAGGCGGTGGGAACCGCCGAGGCCGCGGTACGGGCGAACAAGCTGGGCGAGCCGCTGGTGGAGACCGCCGGCGCGCGCGAGGACGAGGTGGTGTTCGTCACCACCGGCGACGGCACCACCTCCGAGGGCGAGTTCTGGGAGAGCCTCAACTCGGCGTGCAACCTCAAGGTCCCGGTCGTCTACGTGGTGCAGGACAACGAGTACGCGATCTCGGTGCCCGTGGAGGTCAACACGGCGGGCGGGAGCATCTCCAAGCTGGTTACCGGCTTCCCGAACCTCTACATCGAGGAGTGCGACGGGACCGACATCTGGGAGAGCTACGAGGTGATGGACCGGGCCGTGGCGCACGCCCGCTCCGGGAAGGGGCCGGCGCTGGTGCACGCCCACGTCATCCGCCCGTACTCGCACTCCCTCTCCGACGACGAGCGGTTCTACAAGACCGAGGTGATGCGGAACGAGGAGGCCCGGCGCGACCCGCTCGTCCGCCTGGCCGCGGCCCTGGTGGACCGTGGCATCGCCACGCAGGACGACCTGGAGAGGATCGACGCCGAGGTGAACGCCGAGGTGCAGCAGGCCACGGACGAAGCGCTCGCCTCGCCGCAGCCGGACGTCTCCACGGCGATGGACTTCCTGTTCTCGCCGGACGTGGACCCCACCGCGGAGCAGTTCGACACCGAGGACGATCCGAAGTTCTCGGGGAACGAGACCACCATGGTGGACCTCATCAACGCGACGCTCCGCGACGAGATGCGGCGCGACCCGCGGATCGTGGTGTTCGGCGAGGACGTGGCGGACTGCTCCCGCGAGGACGTGCTCCCCGAGGTCAAGGGGAAGGGCGGCGTGTTCAAGGTCACGGCCGGCCTGCAGCGCGAGTTCGGCGGGACGCGCGTGTTCAACTCCCCCCTGGCGGAGGCGAACATCGTGGGCCGGGCGATCGGGATGGCGCTGCGCGGCCTCAAGCCGGTGGTCGAGATCCAGTTCTTCGACTACATCTGGCCGGCCATGATGCAGCTCCGGGGTGAACTCGCGACCATGCGCTATCGCTCCAACAACGCCTTCAGCTCGCCCATGGTGGTCCGCACCACCTACGGCGGCTACCTCAAGGGCGGGGCGATCTACCACTCGCAGACCGGCGAGTCCATCTTCGCGCACTGCCCGGGGCTCCGCGTGGTGCTCCCCTCCAACGCGGTGGACGCGGCGGGGCTCCTGCGCACGGCGATCCGCTGTGACGACCCGGTCCTCTTCCTGGAGCACAAGCACCTGTACCGCCAGGTGTACAACAAGGGGCGCTATCCCGGCCCCAACTTCATGATCCCCTTCGGCAAGGCGAAGACGGTGCGCGAGGGGAGCGACGTGACGGTGATCGCCTGGGGCGCCCTGGTGCAGCGCTCTCTGGTGGCCGCGAAGCAGGCGGAGGAGCAGCACGGCGTGTCGGTGGAGGTCATCGACATGCGCACGGTGAGCCCGCTGGACATGGAGGCGGTGGCCGAGTCGGTGAAGAAGACGAACCGGCTGATCGTCGCGCACGAGGACTCGCTCTCCTGGGGGATCGGGGCCGAGGTGGTGGCCCGCGTGTCCGACGACCTCTTCCCGTGGCTGGACGCCCCGGTCAAGCGCGTGGCCTCCAAGGACACCTGGGTGGCGTACGCGCCGCAGCTGGAGCGCGCCATCCTCCCGGAGCCGGAGGACGTGATCCGGGCGATCGTGGACGTGGCGGGGTACTGACGCCCCGGACGACGACGACGAAAACGAAGCGCCCCGGCCACATCTGCGGCCGGGGCGCTTCGCGTTCCGGGGGGCCGGAGCGCGGCTACATGGCGTGGTGCGGGATGGTGCCGCACACCACGGGAGGGCCGATGTTCTCCCCCGCCGCCTGGTGGTAGGCGATGGAGTGCTCTCCGTTCATCGCCACGGCGCCCGGGATGGCGACGGTGGAAGTGGCGGTGCCCTGCCCCGCGTCGTCGGCCTGGACGTCCTGGAGCGGCGCCACCGGGGCGCCGAGCGACTCGCACGTCCCCTGGTGGACGTGGCCGGAGTGGGCGGTGTTCGGCTGGAAGCCGGTGAGCCGCACGGCCACGCCGGTCTGCCCGGCCTCCTCGGTCAGCGTCGCCTCGCCGGTCACGCCTGAGCCGCCCACCTCGCGCATGAAGATCATCTGCGGCGCCATGCCGCCGGCACCGGCGCCCGCGTGCGCGCCGGGCTCCGTCGCGGCGGCGGCGGTGTCGGCGTAGCCCGGGCCGTTCTCGCCCGAGTCGGTTTCGTTCTTTCCGCACGCCGCCAGCACCAGCGGGACGCAGGGGAGCAGCCAGGACTTGGAAAGCTTCATACCATCTCCGGTTGTGGATGAACGGGGCCGGCGGGCGCGGCCGGGAGCGCGCGTCCCGGGGTGGGGACGCGCGAAGTGGATCCGTGGGCCGGTCCGGGAGAGGTGCGGCCGGACGCGGTCCCGGGGTCCGGCGTCGGACCCCGGGACCGCAACCTCCATGCCCTTACGGGTTGCTTCCGAGCGAAGCCTGGAGCTGCTTCGCCTGCTGGAGGTGCTGTTCCACCTGGGGGCGGACCACACGCTCCAGCGCGGCCTTCAGCTCGGGGTTCTGGGCGGCCGGGATGACCTGCTGGTCCAGGGAGTTCAGCACCGCCTGATGGGAGTTCACGGCCCAATCCAGGTACGCCCGGTCGAAGGCCGCGCCCGTGAGCGGCTGCAGCGTCCGCATCACGCTGTCCGACTCCATCCGGATCTGCTGGCTCATGGCGTCCGGCATCGGGGTGACGCCCAGGCGGCGAGCGAGCGCCCGCAGCGAGTCGTCCAGCATTCCGTGGTCGCGGACCATCAACTGCGCGTATTCCTTCACCCGCGCGTTCGCCGCCTTCTGCCGTGCGACTTCGGCCGGGCGGATCTCGGCGGAGTCGGCCATGGTCAGGATCGACGTGATGTTCGCGTCGGTCAACTGGCCCGGCGCGGCCGCGGGAGGCATCGTCGAGGGCTCGCTCGGGGGCCTGGTCGCGTTCGCTTCGCGCTCCGCCTCGGCCATCCGCTCGGAAGCCTCCCTCTCCGCTTCGTTCCTCCCGCACGCCGCCAGCACCAGCGGCAGGCACACGATCATCCAGGGCTGAGATCGCATCATGGTTCCTCCTTCTGGGGAACGGGAGAGCCCCGGACGGGGTCTCCCGTCCGGAGCGGCAGTCGGTCGGCCTCGACCGCGGCTCGTCACCCGTTCAATCTTCGTTCCACGGGGAAGGAGCGCTCAGCTCCGCCCGTAGACCGGGACCGCGGCCCCGTTGACGGAACAGGCGGCGTCGGAGGCGAGGAACAGGATCACGCGGGCGATCTCCTCCGGCGAGGTCCACTCTGCATGGTCGGCGCCGGGCATGGCTCGGCGGTTGTCTTCGGTGTCCACGGTGCCCGGGAGGACCGCGCTGGCCCGCACGCCTTCCGGCCGGTACTCCTCGGCGATCGCCTCCACCAGCGTCAGGAGCGCCGCCTTGGAGACGGCGTACGCGGCGTTCCCCGCGCGCCCCACCCGGGCGGCCCGCGACGAGACGAAGACCATCGAGCCGCCGCCGCCTCGGACCATGGCCGGGACGGCGGCCCTCGCCACGAGCCAGGCGGACTTGAGGTTCAGGTCCATCATCCGGTCCCACACCTCGACAGGGGTGTCCGCCAGCTTCACTCCCCCCTGCCACCCGCCCACCAGGTGCGCCACGGTGTCCAGCCGCCCGCCCCATTCGACCACCTGCTCCACGGCGGCGTTCGCTCCCCGCTCGGTGGTGAGGTCGAGCGCGAAGTGGAGGATCCGGTCGCCGAACTCGCCCTTGAGCGCGTCGAGCGCATCCGGGCGGTCCGACTTGTGGAAGGGAACCGCCACCCGCGCTCCGCTCTCCAGGAACGCGCGGGTCACGGCGCGCCCCAGGTTCCCTGCGCCGCCGGTGATCAGGGCAACGGTATCCGTCATGGAAGTATCCGGTTCGGTGTCGGTATGGCCGGCGCGCTCGGCGCCCCGGCGGGTGGTGGGTCGGAGCCGGACCTACGAGGCGCGCGCGGTGGCGCGGGCCAGCTCGTGGAGGCGGCGTGCCGGTTCGTCGATGAGGTCGTCCTCGCGGAAGCGCCACGCCCAGTTCCCCTCGGTGGTGCCGGGGGTGTTCATCCGCCCTTCGCTTCCCAGCCCCAGGACGTCTTGCAGCGGGACGACGGCGAACTTCGCGCGCGACTCCATCGCCAGGCGGATCATCCCCCAGCCGGGATCCTCTCCGGGGGCGAGCAGGCGGGACAGTCGGCGCCGCTCCTCCTCCCCCGCCCCGCGGTACCACCCGAGCGTGGTGTCGTTGTCGTGGGTCCCCGTGTACGCCACCGAGTTCTCGGTGTGGTTCCGGGGGAGGTGAGGGTTCCGCGCGTCGTCGTCCCCGAAGGCGAACTGGAGGACGCGCATCCCCGGGAGCCCCAGCGAGTCGCGCAGGGCCTCCACGCCCGGGGTGATGATCCCCAGGTCCTCCGCCACCAGCGGCAGCTCGCCCAGCTCGTGCCGAACGGCGTCGAACAGCTCGGCGCCGGGGCCGGGGCGCCAGGCGCCGTGGACGGCGGTGGGCTCGTCCGCGGGGATCTCCCAGTACGACTCGAAGCCGCGGAAGTGGTCCACCCTCACCACGTCCGCCGTCTCCAGAGTACGGCGGAAGCGCTCCGTCCACCAGCGGAAGCCGTCGGCCCGCATCCGGTCCCAGCGGTACAGCGGGTTCCCCCAGCGCTGTCCCGTGGCGCTGAAGTAGTCGGGCGGCACCCCGGCTACCATCGTGGGCCGCCCCCGCGCGTCCAGCTCGAACAGCTCGGGGTTCGCCCACACGTCGGCGCTGTCGTACGCCACGAAGATGGGCACGTCCCCCAGCACGCGGACGCCCCGCTCCCGGGCGTACCCGTGGAGGGCGCGCCACTGGCGGTCGAAGACCCACTGCGCGAACACGTGGAACTCCACCGCCCCGCCCAGGCGGTGCGCGGCCCGGGCGAGGGCTCCGGGGTCGCGGTCCCGGACTCCCTCCTCCCACTCGGCCCACGGGGCTCCGCCGTGCTCGTCGCGCAGGGCGCGGAAGAGGGCGTAGTCGTCCAGCCATGCCGCGGAGCGGACGCGGAAGGCGTCGAACTCGCCTCGCAGCCCGGGGGCGGCCCCCGCCCGGAACGCATTCCAGGCGCGTTTCAGGAGCGCGTCCTTCCAGGCGAGGGCGCGCGGGTAGTCCACCCGGTCCGCCGGGAGGTCTTCGCCGCCGGTTCCTCCGGGTTCCAGCAGGCCGTCGCGGACGAGTTCCCCGGGGCTCACCAGGAGCGGGTTCCCCGCCATGGCGGAGAGCCCGTTGTACGGCGACCCTCCGCCGTCCACCGGCACGAGCGGGAGGATCTGCCAGAGGCGCTGCCCCGCCGAGGCGAGCCAGTCCACGAAGCGGCGCGCCTCCGCCCCCAGGCCGCCGACCCCGGGCCCGGGGAGCGAGGTGGGGTGGAGGAGGATCCCGGAGGAGCGGGGGTACGCGGAGAGCGGTTCCGGCATCGCCCCTATGCCGCCGGAAGCACGTACGCCACCTCCGCCCGTCCCAGGCGGACCGTGGACGGTACCGGCTCCCCCTCCTCCGGGGCGTCGTCCCGACACACGCGGTGAAGGCGGTATTCCGACCACACCGGCGCCCCCGCGGTGTAGTCGGCCAGGCTCACCTCGCGCGGCTCCGCCCACACCTTGTTGACCAGGATCCAGGCGCGGGGACCTGCCAGGGCCTCGTCGGAGATCCGCCGCTCCAGGACGAGCGTGTCGCCGTGGAGCCCGCTGGGCGCGCGCAGGACCCCCTCGCCCTGGAGCAGGGCGTGCCGCAGCTTGAGGCGGTTGACGCGCGCCACGAACGGCCGCAGGTCCCAGTGGCGCCGCTCCCAGTCCGAGGGCTGGGTGTGGACCACGTTCACCGGCCTCCGGAAGCCGAACTCGTAGCCGGTCGTCATCATCACCCCGGCCGAGAACGCGGCCGCGAAGGCGTAGCGCTGCCTCTGCACCGCCTCGTCGCCGTGGGTATCCGCCGCCAGGCGGGTGGTGTCGTGCGACTCGGGGAAGGAGACCGAGGGGGCGGCGAGGCGCAGCTTCTCGTGCTGCTCCAGCGCCCACGGCTCGCTGAAGTTCCACCACTTGCTGGAGTTGAAGAAGTAGTCGAACCCCGCGTCCTTGAGCGCGACCACGTCCTCCAGCGGCGCCCCGAGCGTCTCGGCGAAGAACTGCACGTCGGGACGCACCCGGCGGGCCTCCTCGATCAGCAGGCGCCAGAGCGCCGCGGGCACCTTGTACGCCGCGTCGCACCGGAAGCCGTGGAACCCCAGCTCGAGCGACCGGCGCACCTGCTCCGCCCAGTACGCCCAGAGCCGCTCCCGGTCCGGCGAGCCCTCGTTGTCGATCTCGGCCAGGTCGCCCCAAACCGTCACCTTCGAGGGGTCGTCCGGGTCCACCACGAAGGGGCTCCTCACCTCGCCGCGCTCGTCGCGGACGTACCACCCGGGGTGCTCGGCGACGAGGGGCGAGTCCCGGGAGGTGTGGTTCACCACCAGGTCCATCATGGGGCGGACGCCCAGCTCCGCGATCCGTGCCACCGCGTCGCGCAGCGGGCCCAGGTCTTCCGGGTCGGCTCCGGGCGGGAGGAAGAGCGGGTTGAGGCGACCGTACTCCTTGACCGCGTACAGGCTCCCGGAGAAGCCCGGGTAGTGCCAGGGGTTCAGGTACAGCCAGTTGAACCCCATCTCCGCCGCGCGCGCCGCGTGCTCCGGCCAGCGGGTGGTGGGGCCCACCAGGCGCGGGAAGAGGTTGTAGATCAGCGGGGTCGTCACGAGGCGCCCCACAGCAGGGCGCGGATCCCCCGCATGGGGATCCAGGTCCACGCCGGGCGGTTGCTCATCTCGTACCCCAGCTCGTAGGCGGCCTTCTCCAGCTCGAACACCGTGAGCACCCGTTGCAGGGTGTCCGGGTCTTCCGGGACGAAGCCGGCCCCGCGCGTCGCCTCCCGGTACCCTTCGAGGTACACCGCGCGCACCATGCGGCGCCACGCGTCGGCCCACCCCTCCAGCGCCCCGCGCACGCGCAGGTCCGTGGCGTTCTGTTCGGCGAGCACCGTCTGGACCGCGTAGTCGAAGGAGCGGAGCATCCCGGCCACGTCGCGGAGCGGGGACTGCTTGGCGCGGCGCTCGGCCAGGGGACGGGCGGGCTCTCCCTCGAAGTCCAGCACGAACCACTCGCTCCCCGCGGCCTCCGGGTCGGAGGCGCGGATCACCTGGCCCAGGTGGTAGTCGCCGTGGGTGCGCGTCTTGGTGAGGCCCGCCTCGTGGAGGAGGCGCAGGTCGTCGGCCTGGAACTTCAGGTCGGCCGCCTCGCGAACGATGGCCGCCAGGTCGTTGTGGGTCCCCGCGGGGAAGATCCCCGGAATCGCCTCCAGCCGCCGGCCCAGCTCCTCCAGGGTCGCCGTCACGTCGCGCTGGTACGCGTCGACCCACGCCTGCACGTCCTCCTCGGCGATCAGCTCGGGCACGAACTCCGGGTTCTCCGGGCCCGCGGAGGCCAGCGCGGCGTGAAGCTCTCCCGTCACCCGTCCCAGCGACCGGGCGGCCGCGTGGAAGTCGCCCATCATCCGTCGCGTGGCGTCGCGCCCCGTGGCGGTGCCGGGGTCCGCGGCGCTCCGGCTCGCCGCGGCGAAGTAGCGGTTCAGCGCGCGGCGGGTGTACGCCCACGCGTCGCCGACGTTGGGGATGAAGCGGAACACCCCCGCCACGGAGGCGGCCGCCACCGACTCGCCCGTGTAGTCAAGCCACCCCGCGAGCGCAGGGACGCTCCGGAAGGAGGTGTGCTCCAGCAGGAAGCGGGTGAGTTCCAGGTCGGGGTTCGTCCCCGGCTCCAGCCTGCGGAAGAGCTTGAGGATGAGCCGCTCGCCGAAGACGACGGAGGTGTTGCTCTGCTCGGCTTCCACGCGCCGCACCGGGGTGAGCCGCCCCGTCTCGTGCGCCAGGGACTCGCCGCGGTGACCGCGGAAGCGGCCGGACCCCGAGGGGAGCGTCTCCTCCTCGCGCATGGTGCGCAGCAACGCGAGCGCGGTGTGGCGGTCCACCAGCGCCTCGTACAGGCGCACCTCGCCCGATTCGGTCGCGAGGGTGACGAGCGGCTCGGCGGTCACCCCGCGGTCCAGGGGGGGACGGAGGGAGAGCGGGAGGACGTAGGTGTCCGGCTCCCCGTCCGCGTAGCGGACCTGGACCACCGCGATGATCCAGCGCGGCCCGCGCTCCGGCGCCACCACCGCGTGGTCCTCCAGCTCCACGGCCACCACCTCGCGCCCCTTCCCGCGGAACCAGCGCTGCCGCGCCAGCCACTCGCCGGGAATCGCCGTGACCAGCGACGCGACCGATTCGCGGCTCTCCAGGAGCGCGGCGTCCTGCTCCGCCCACTCCCGCGCGACCGTCTCGTCAAGCTCGCCCCCCTCCTCGCCCGCGGCGCGCGAGCGGATGGCGAACCAGAAGAAGCCGTACGGGTTCAGCGTCAGCGCGTACGGCGACTCCTCGATGGGGAGGAACTCCGTGTGTCCCAGCAGCTCCACCGGGACGCAGCCCGCGAAGCGGGACAGGTCCAGCCGGACCGCCTGCGCGGCCCCGGAGAGGTTGTTCACCACCAGGATGGTGTCCTTCTCGTGCTCGCGCACGTAGGCCAGGACGTGGGGGTTCTCCGGCTGGAGGAACTCGATGCTCCCCCGGCCGAAGGCGTGGTGCTGCTTTCTCACCTGGATCAGCCGCTTCATCCAGTTGAGGAGCGAGAAGGGCGACTTCTCCTGCGCCTCCACGTTGATGGCCTGGAAGCCGTAGAGGGAGTCGTTGATCACCGGCAGGTACAGCCGGGCGGACTCGGCGCGCGAGAAGCTGGCGTTCCGGTCGGGCGACCACTGCATGGGGGTGCGCACCCCGTCGCGGTCGCCCAGCCAGATGTTGTCGCCCATCCCGATCTCGTCGCCGTAGTAGATGATGGGCGACCCCGGCATGGTGAAGAGGATGGAGTTGAGCAGCTCGATCTTGCGCCGGTCGTTCTCCATCAGCGGCGCCAGGCGGCGACGGATCCCCAGGTTGATCCGCATCCGGGCGTCCGCGGCGTACTCCGCGTACATGTAGTCGCGCTCCTCGTCGGTCACCATCTCCAGGGTGAGCTCGTCGTGGTTGCGCAGGAACATGCACCACTGGCAGTCGTCGGGGATCGCCGGGGTACGCTGGATGATCTCCACGATGGGCTTCCGGATCCCCTGCCGGACCGCCATGAAGATCCTCGGCATCAGGGGGAAGTGGAACGCCATGTGGAACTCGTCCCCGTCGCCGAAGTAGGGGCGCACGTCGTCCGGCCACTGGTTGGCCTCGGCGAGGAGGATGCGGCCGGGATACCGCTCCTCGATCCGGACCCGGAACTCCTTGAGGATCTGGTGCGTCTCCGGGAGGTTCTCGCAGATGGTGCCCTCCCGCTCGATCAGGTACGGCACGGCGTCGGCGCGGAACCCGTCGAGCCCCCGCTCCAGCCAGTACTCCATGACCCCGAACATGGCCTCCTTGACCTCGGGGTTGTCCCAGTTCAGGTCCGGCTGGTGGGAGAAGAAGCGGTGCCAGTAGTACTGGCCGGCCACCGGGTCCCAGGTCCAGTTGCTGGGCTCGGTGTCGGTGAAGATGATGCGGGCGTCGCGATAGGGCTCGTCCGTGTCGCTCCACACGTACCAGGCGCGCTCGGGCGATCCCTTGGGAGCCCGCCGGGCCCGCTGGAACCAGGGGTGGTCGCTGGACGTGTGGTTGAGCACCAGGTCGGCGATCACCTTGAGGCCGCGCTCGTGCGCGGCGTCGAGGAACTTCTGGAAGTCCTCCAGGTTCCCGTACTGCGGGTTGACCCCGTAGTAGTCGGCGATGTCGTACCCGTCGTCCTTGAGCGGCGAGGGGTAGAAGGGGAGCAGCCAGATGGCGTCGACGCCCAGGTCGCGGACGTAGTCCAGGCGTTCGATCAGCCCGCGGAAGTCACCCACCCCGTCGGCGTTGGAATCCTGGAAGGCCTTGACGTGCAGCTCGTAGAAGACGGCATCCTTGTACCACGACCGATCGTCACTCACTCGACGGGCTCCTCGGGAACGGTTGTCGGGACCGGCGCACGGGACGGCTTCGCCGGTTCTCGCGGACTCCTGGCGGAGTTGCCGCGCGCTGCAGAATTCGTTCCGGATGCGGTTCCGGCAAGGGGCCTGCGCTCGCGGGCGCCTCAGAACTGTTCGTCGAACAGCTCGGCGGCCCGCTCGCGCAGCTTCGCCCACCACGGCCGCCGCCTCCAGTCGTCCAGCCGGATCTCCTCGGCGCGGGCCAGGTCATGGAGGAATGCGCGCTCCACCTGCCCGGCGAAGCCCGCGTCCAGGATCCCGAGCACGTTCTCCTGGTTCAGCTCCGTGGAGCGGATGTCGAGGTTGGCGGAGCCCACCACCGACCACGCCCCGTCCACCACCAGCGACTTGGTGTGGAGCATGGTCCCCTGGTACTCGTAGACGCGCACCCCGGACGCGAGCAGCTCGTCGTAGCGGGCCTGGCTGGCCCAGCGCACCGGCTTCGCGTCGGTGGCCGGCCCCGGGAGGAGCACTCGGACGTCCACCCCCGCCCCGGCCCGCTCCTTCAGCGCCCCGAGGAGTTCGTCGTCGGGGACGAAGTACGGGTTGGTGACGTACAGCCGCTCCCGCGCCGACGCGAAGGTGAGCCAGAACAGCTTGCGCAGGGGGAGGTGCGCGTCGCTGGGCGAGCTGAACACCCCGAGGTGCGTCGCCAGCGGCTCGCCGGTGGCGGCCGGCGCGGGCGTGTACGGGGGGTAGAACGCGGAGCCGACCAGCGTCTCGCCCGTGATCACGGACCAGATCTGGGCGAAGGCGGCCTGGAGCGAGCGGGCGGGCGGGCCGGTGACGCGCACCACGTCCTCGCGCCATTCGTCCGGCGTGCGGGCGTCGCCCAGCCACTTGTCGCCCACGGCGGCGCCCCCCGTGTACCCGATCTCGCCGTCGATCACGATGGCGCGGCGGTGGTTCCGCTTGTGGAAGCGCGTCAGCTCTCCGAACCGCAGGGGCTGGAACCGGCCCACCTTCCCCCCCGCGTCCCGCAGCGCCGCGAACCCTTCGTCCGGGGCGCGCATCGCCCCCATCCCGTCCAGCGCCACCCTCACCTGCACGCCGGCCCGGGCCCGCTCGGTGAGCACCCCGAGGATCGAGTCGCTCATCTCCCCGGGCTCCCAGATGTACACCATGAAGTCGATGCTCCGCCGGGCCGCGCGCAGGTCCTGGAGCATCGCCGGCAGGAACGCGTCGCCGTTGCTCAGCAGCTCCGCCGTCCCTCCCCGCCCCACCGGGGCGTGGGTGACGCCGGCGAGGGCGGCCAGGAAGTCGGGCGAGCCCACGGGCGGCCGCGCCGTGCTGGAGAGGCGCTCGGCGCGCTGCCCGAACGGGAAGAAGAGGGCCAGCAGGACGGAGCAGGTCGCCAGCACCCCGATGGCGAAGAAGAGCACGCCCCACCACCGGTACTGGCGCTTCTGCTGGACGTCGAGGTTCCGCCACGGGGGTAGCCGCGCGGCGCGCTCGCGGGCCGGCGGGGTCGGCAGCGCCGTCGCCATCAGTACTGCTCCGCGAAGAGCACCCAGAAGCGCTCCGCGATCCGGGAGAGGATCCCGCGGCGGCGCCACTCGTCCGCCCGGATCTCGCGAGCGCGCTCCAGGTCCGCGAGGAAGGTGCGCTCGACCTGCTCCCCGAACTCCTCGTCCATGATCCCGATCACGTTCTCCTGGTTCAGCTCCTTGGAGCGGATGTCCATGTTCGCCGAGCCCATCACGGCCCACTTCCCGTCCACCACCAGCGACTTGGCGTGGATCATGGTCCCCTGGTACTCGTAGATCCGCACCCCCGCGTCGAGGAGGTCCTGGTAGTACGAGTGGCTCGCCATGCGGATGGGCTTGGCGTCCGTGTGGGAGTCGGGGAGGAGGATGCGCACGTCCACCCCGGCCCGCGCCCGCTCCGCGATCACCTGGCGGGTGTCGTCGTCCGGGACGAAGTAGGGGCTGGTGACGTAGATCCGCTCCCGCGCGCAGCGGAACGTCACGAAGAAGAACTTGCGCAGCGGGTGCGACTCGTCGGAGGGGGACGAGATCACGCTGACGTGCCGCGACAGGACCTCTCCTCCCTCCTCTTCCGCCGCCTCCTCGTCGGGCGGGTAGACGTGAGGGCCCAGGAGGATCTCCCCGCAGCTGCTCCCCCAGAGCTGCGTGAACGCGGACTGGAGGTTGCTGGCCGCGCACCCGTGAAGCTCCACCATCATGTCGCGCCACTGCTCCTCGTCCCGGGCGTCGCCCAGCCACTTGTCGCCCACCGCGGCGCCCCCGGTGAAGCCCACCTTTCCGTCCACCACGATGGCGCGGCGGTGGTTCCGCTTGTGGAAGCGGGTGACCTTCCCGAGCCGGAACTTCCGGAACCACTGCACCTGCCCTCCGGCTTCCTTCAGCCGCTCGATCCCCTCGTGCGGCGCCCTGATCCCGCCCATCCCGTCCAGGAGAAGCCGGACCTCGACGCCTTCCGCGGCCCTGCGGGTGAGGACCTCGAACACCCGGTCGCTCACCGTGCCCGGCTCCCAGATGTAGGCCATGAAGTGGATGGTGCGCTCCGCTTTCTCGAACGCCTCCAGCATGGCCGGGAAGATCTCCACTCCGTTGTTGAGCAGGCGGGCGCTCCCTCCCTTGAGGAGCGGCGCGTTCACCGAACCGGAGATGCCGGCCAGGAAGTCGGACGAGCCCACCTCGGGCGCTTCGTTGACCCAGATCCGCTGGGGCCTGCGCCCCAGCGAGAAGAAGAGGGAGACGATCACCGTCGCCGCGGTCGCCACGCCCAGCCCTGCGAAGAGGAGGATCCACCAGGGGTACTCGAGAAGCTGCATCGTCGTCGGTCCGGGTACGTGCGGGTTCGTTCAGGCCCCGCCCAGCGTCACGTGGGCGAGGAGAGGGTGGTGGTCGGAGCCGTAGATTCCGGAGCCCCAGTCTTCGGGGTGCTCGTCCAGGCGCACGACCTCGATGTCCGCGATGCGCGTTCCGCCCGGGTGGTAGAGCACGTGGTCCAGGTGGAGGCGGGCGATCCCGTGGTGGGTGTGCCGCCACGCCCACCGGCGCCGGCCCGGGAGGAGCCCGGCGCGCAGCAGCGCCCGGTACGCGGGGTCGCGCTCGCCGAGCGGCGTGTTGAAGTCTCCGGCGAGGACGACGCCGCCCGGGGCGTCGACCTTCACGATGGCGCGGGCCAGGCGCTCGGCCTGGTGGGCGCGCGCGCCGCCCGGCCAGTACGACGAGGAGTCGCCCGCGAACCAGCGGCGGTGGGTGTCCAGGTGGGCGCTGACCACGTCCAGTCCCTCCAGCCCGGCGATCTGCGCGCCGACCGCCACGCGCCGCTGGCGCACGTACAGCAGGGCGAACGCATGGGCGTGGCTGAGGGCCGCGGTGGAGAGCACGGCGTTCCCCCGGTCGCTGCGGGAGGCGCCGTTGCGCATGGAGGGCGCGTAGCGGAGGCTGAGGCCGTGCCGCCGGGCGACCTCCACCACGTCCTCGGGACGGTACGGGGTGAGGTCGCCGCCCTCGTGGCCGGGGTGCGGAAGGGGATGGGGGACCGTTTCGTCGGCGCGGTACGCTTCCTGGACCAGCAGCACGAGCGGGCGGCGCGGGTCGCGACCCGCGCCGCCGTGCGCGCCCTCCCGCAGCCTCGTCAGGAGGCGGTCCAGGCGCGCCGCTCCCACCTTGAGGTTCCAGCTGAGCAGGTCGAAGCCGAGGATGCCCTCGGGCGCCCGCGGCGCGAGGTCGAGCGCGACGGGCGCGCCGACGTTCTTCCGCCAGCGGGCGAGCACCCGGTGCTCGGTCTCGTCCGCCACCTCGAAGGTGGGGATCGACTCGGCGCCCGTGGGGGCGCGGAGATCGGGGGCGGGGGGCTGGGCGTCGGTCCGAATGTCGTCCTCCGGGTTCAGCCCCGCCCGCTACTCAAGAAGCGGGCCGGGCCCCTCGTTCGCGGACGACCACGGTGTCGACGATCTTGTCGTGCAGCGTCTGGCGGTTCCGATCGCGGACCAGGAGGAAGAAGTCGAGGAGCCCCGTAGCGAACCCCGCCACGTACCCGCCGAACCGCTCGAACGCGGTCCACCAGGTGATCGGCTTGCCGTCGAGGCGCAGCACCCGCACTCCCAGGAGCCGCTTTCCCGGGGTCTGCCCGTGCCAGAGCGCCAGGAAGGACGTGAAGTAGAGCGCCGCCCAACCGAACCCGATCCCCAGCTCGTCCGCCCAGAGGACGAGGGTGGCGATCAGGCCGTGGTCCTTCCGCGCCTCCTTCAGCTCGCCCTCCAGCTTCCGGTTCCGGTCGCGGAGCGCCTGCGCCTCGGCCCGTACGGCTTCCACCTCGCCGGCTTCGCGGCCGGCGGTGAGCGCGAGGGCCAGCCGGGGACGGAGGGTGTGTGCCGCGGCGGTGTCGCCCGCCGTGACCGCGGCGGCGTAGGCGCCGGCCAGGGAGTCCGCGTTCTCCGTCGCCGGCGTGCTCGAAGGCGCATCCACCGGGAGGAAGGCGCCGGCGACCTGCGGCTCTATCTGGACGCGGGCCGCGCGGACCTCCTCGGCCGGGCCGCTGCGGCGGCCGCCGTCGAACATCCTTCCCCAGAGCGAGGAGGCGGTCGAGAAGAGCATGATCGCCCCCAGGATCCCGGCGGCAACGCGTACCGGGCGGGGGACCTTTCCTGCGCTGCCCGTCCGCAGGGCCACCCGGAGCGCCACCCAGGCGACCGCCCCGCCGAAGAGGGCTCCGCCGCCTGCACGCACCAGCATCGTGAGCAGCAGGAGGTCCAGCCCCATGGCGACGCCCCGACGGGTGGGCGAGGCGAGGGGGAGCCCCAGGAGGTGGGGAGCGACCGTGAAGGAGTCGGGGGTGATGAAATCGCGAGCGTCGATGCGGGTCATGACGGTGGAGCGGAGAGGGAGCCGGGCGGACGGAGAACGCCGTCCTCGCATGAAACATGTAAGCGATCCGTTTTTACTGCAATCGCTTGCGGCTAACGCTCGGCCTCCACGGCCAGGAGCGTCCACGGCCACCCGATCCGTTCCCGTTCCGCCGTCCGGACCCCGAAGCCGGCGTCCTCCAGGAGCGCGCGTACCTCCCGTACCGTGTAGACGCGGTGGTGGCTCCGGCCGCGTGTCGCCGCCCGCAGCGCGAGGTCGAGCACGCGCACCGGGAGCGCGTCTCGCGCCCAGTCCACGAGGAGGATGCGGCCGCCGGGGCGGAGGACGCGCGCGGCCCCGCGGAGCGCGGCCCGCGGGTCCGTCCAGAAGTGGAGCGACGACGCGGTGGCGACCGTGTCGAACGATTCGGCCCGGAACGGGAGTTCTTCCGCCTCCGCCGCGACGAGCCGCACCGGGAACCCCACCCCTCTCCTCCGCGCCGCCACGCGCAGCATCTCCGGCGACAGGTCCACCCCGGTGTAACTCCGCACCGGGACGCCCCAGCCCGACAGCTTCGGCACGAGCGCTCCCGTGCCGCAGCCCAGGTCCAGCACCTCGCCCGCGGGACGCCCGTCCAGGAGCGGCCGGAGGAGCGCAAGACTCTCCCGCGTGTAGCGCTCCCAGCGGCGGTCGTATCGCCCGGCTTCCGAATCGTACTCGCGGCGGACGTGGCGGGAGGTTCCGGTTGAACGGCTCATGTGCGGATGGAACGTTGCGAGAATTCCCCCGCCCCCCGTGCGGGAAACAGACCACACCGGAGCCGGAAGTATCGTGCGTGAGGTCGGCGGGGGGAGGCTGCTCCGTCGGTGCGGACTCGCCCGGCCCGCGACGCGAGCCGGAAGTGCGGCGAGGGCTCACACATACGCTCTCCTGCGCAGCCTCCCCCCACCTCCCGGCGAGCCTCCCGCTTCGCCCGGGCTCAGGAACCGCCGCGGTTCACCCCTCCCCCGCCTGCGGGGGTGGGGGCCCCGCGTGAGGGATGCGAGCCCGGAGGGGCGAGACCCGGGGCCGTTTCCGGGGCTCGCCGCCGTTACACACGGTCGTATCGTGTGTTACGGCGCCGCAGCCCGACCTCCGCCTCGCGGGGGGCACGCCCGAACCCGCCGGTCAGCCGTAAAAAGCAAGCCGGACCCACTGAGCGCGGGCCCGGCCTTCGAGACAGTTCCGATCGAAACCGCCGGCACTACATCTGCTTGTACGCCGGCCCGCTCCCCCCCTCGCGCGGCGTCCAGCGCGGCCCGATCACGTCCGTGGCCTTGCAGTCCACGCAGTTGGGAGCGTTCACGACCAGGCGCCCGTCCTGGAGTTCGTACACGCCCGCCGGGCACATGTGGGCGTAGAGCCGGGCGACCTCCGCCGGCACGTCCTGCCCGACGATCAGGTGCGAGGGGATGTCGTCGCGGGTCTGGTTCCCGGACTTGAAGACTGCGTCCACCTTGCTGAACGTGAGCTTGCCGTCCGGGACGAACGGCTCCTCCGGCGCGGGGTCGCGCGGGGCGTCGGCGTCCGAGTGCATGTCGATCTTGCCGCCCGGGAACCGGCCGCCCGTGAGCGTCATCAGCCCCGCCTTGGCGCCGCCCACGAAGAAGCCGTCCTTGAACGCCAGCCGCATGTTGCGGGTGCGGTAGAGGTCGTCGCGGATGTAGCTCCCCTTCACCGCGGTGTCGTAGGAGGAGAGCCCCGCCGCCGTCGTGTCGCCCCGCTTCAGCGCCTCAAAGATGGCCCGCGCGGCGTAGATCCCTGACTGCATGGCGTAGTGGATCCCCTTGAGCGAGGGGACGTCCACGAAGCCCGCGGTGTCGCCCGCCATGAGGAGCCCGTCGCCGTGGAGGCGCTCCGGGAGGGCGTAGAAGCCTCCCTCGGGGATGGTCTTGGCGCCCCACTCCACCATCTCCCCGCCCTCCAGGTACTTCCGGAAGAAGGGGTGGAGCTTCATCCGCTGGAGCCGCTCGTGCACGTCCAGCGTGTTCCTGCGGTAGTCCATCCCGGCCACCAGCCCGATCGCCACCAGGTTGGGCGCAAGGGGGTACATGAAGCTCCCCCCGAAGGTGTCGCGCGGGAGCGGCCACCCCAGCGTGTGGACGATCTCTTCCAGCGGCACCTTCGTCTCCCACAGCTCCTTCACGCCGAGCGCGAAGATCTGCGGGTTCTGGGAGCGGATCCCCTGCCAGTCGCGGTACGCCTGGGCCAGCGGGCCGCGGGTTCCCTCGGTGAGCACGGTCACCCGCGCCGTGAGGTCCGTGGGCGGCTCGTACCCGGAGCCCGGCTCGCCGCTGCGGTTGAGACCGGCGGGGGTGGTGCGCACGCCCACCACGTTCCGGCCGTCCACCAGGAGCGAGTCCGCCGGGAAGCCCGGGAGAACGTTGACGCCCAGCTCCTCCGCCTTGCCGCCGAGCCACCGCACGATCTCGCAGATCGAGGCGATGTAGTTGCCCTGGTTGTGCATGGGCGGCGGCGTGGGGAGCCGGACCGCCCCGGTCTCGGTGAGCAGGTGCACGGACTCTCCCTTCACCGGCCCGCGAAAGGGGAAGTCCTCGTCCTTCAGCTCGGGGAACAGCTCCCGGAACGCGCGCGGGTTGACCACCGCGCCGCTCAGGTTGTGCTCTCCGAGGGAGGCGGCCTTGTCGAGCACGGCGATGTTGACCTCGCCGAGGGTGCCGCCCGCCTCCGCGTCCTTCTGCACCAGCCGCGCGAGTTCGATCGCCCCCGCCAGGCCGGCGGGGCCGGCGCCGACGAAGACCACGTCCATCTCGATGGCCTCGGCGTCGGGTGCTTCCGCGAGGATCAGCCGGTCCTTGGGGAGGCCCGGCTGGTACCGGGCGGGGACGAAGGGCCCGCGAGCGCTGTCTGCCATGAAGTCACCCTGTGCGTCGGTAGCCCCCGTCGCGCGGGGCCCCGGGTTCCGGTTGGTGAACGTGGGGGCGTCGGCGGCCCCCTGTTGCCGCGGGATAATAAAGGGTTCCGGTTCCGGCCGCAAAGTATGCGGTCTATCCCTCAAGGTCCCACCTCGCGGGGCCGACCTTCAGGGTATGGGCTCACGCCGGCCGGATCTCCCGCCCGCTTCGCGCCGCAGCGCCCCGTCTCGCTCCCGGAGGTCCCCGCATGTCCCAGAAGCTCGGAACGTACCGCAGGCTCGCATCCCTCTCCTGGCCGCGCACCTACCTGGGGAAGTTCCTCCTCACGGCCTTCCTCGGGGTCCACGTCCCCCTGATCGCCGTCCTCTTATTCGTGGCGGTCCGGTCCCGGGAGTGGGGGACTGCGCTCCCCATCCTCCTCGTGACCCTCGCCGCGACGCTCCTGGGAACGCTCGCCACGCTCTACGTGCAGGGGCGCCTCCTCGCGCCCGTGCTGGACGCCTCCGCCGCGCTCGACGCGTACGTGGAGCGCCGGGAGATCCCCACCCTCCCCACCGGGTACGAGGACGAGGCCGGGCGGCTGATGCGCAACGCCCAGGCGTGCATCGAGCACCTGGACCAGCTCGTGACCCTCAAGAACGACCTCCTGGCGGTGGTGTCGCACGACATCCGCAACCCCATCACCAGCATCACCGCGGCGAGCGACCTGATCCGGCACTCCCTCGCCCAGCCGGAGGCGCTGGACCGGGAGGAGCTGCGGGAGTACACCGACATCATCCGTGACGCGGCCCGCCGCCAGAACGAGCTGATGAACAACGTCCTCCTCCTCGCGAGGGCGGAGTCCGGCCAGGTGACGGTCACGCCCTCGGCCACTTCGCCGGGGAGGATGCTGCGGCGGACGGTGGACGGGATCCGCCTCCAGGCGCGAGCGAAGGGGGTGGAGGTCGCGGCGGCCGTGGGCGGGGACGACGACCGTGAGGTGGCGCTGGACGTGGCGAAGACGGAGCAGGTGCTCACCAACCTGGTTCAGAACGCGGTGAAGTTCACCCCGGCGGGCGGCCGGGTGGAGGTGGGCGCCCGCGTGGACGACGGGACGGTGGAGTTCTGGGTGCGGGACAGCGGGATCGGGATCCGCCCGGAGGACCTGGAGCACCTGTTCCAGCCCTTCAGCCGCGCCCATCGCCCGGGGACGGCGGCGGAGCCGGGTTCCGGGCTGGGGCTCTGGATCTGCCGGACCTTCACGGAGCTGCAGGGAGGCCGCATCACGGTGCAGAGCACTCCGGACGTGGGTTCGTGCTTCCGCATGCGCCTCCCCGCGGAGACCACGCTCCCGGTCCCGGTGGCCGCGGCCGCGTGAGCCGCGGGGGAACCGGGGGAGGCGCGGGCCGGTACCAGTCGCGTCTCCCCACCCCGCGCCCGGCACGATGCTCCGCTCTCTCGCTCCGCTCTCGATCTTCTGCATCCTGATCGCCTCCGCGACCGCGGCGGCGCTTCCCCGCACCGCGGCCACGGCCCCCGCGGCTCCCTGCGGGGACGGGTGCGCCGACTCCGTGGAGGTGACGTACCTGGGCGTGGGCGGGTGGCTCTTCCGCCACGGGAACGACGCGATCCTCACCGCTCCCTTCTTCTCCACACCCCGGCTCTCCACGGTGGGGCTCGCGCGGCGGCTCCGCCCGGACACGGCCCGCATCGACGAGCGCGTGCGGGCGCTCCTCCCGGACACGACGGGGATCCGGGCGCTGCTCGTGGGGCACTCGCACTACGACCACCTGATGGACGTGCCCTACGTGGCGCGGAAGCACCTCCCGGGGGTGCCCGTGTACGGGAACGACGCCTCCCTGCGCCTGCTGGCCGGAGACCCCGTGTCGCCCCGCCTGTTCTCGGCGGAGGAGGGGTCGGGCTCGCACGAGGCCCCGGGCCGGTGGATCTACCCGCACCCGGACAGCACGGTGCGCTTCATGGCCCTGCGGTCCGGACACGCGCCGCACGCGCTGGGGGTGAAGGTGTTCCGGCGGGGGCAGCGGGAGCGGCGAGAGGAGCTTCCCTCGAACGCCTGGGAGTGGTCGGAGGGGGAGGCGCTGGCCTACGTGGTGGACTTCCTCGACCGCAAGGGCGGGCGGGTCGTCTTCCGGGTCCACTACCAGGACGCGGCGAGCACCGCCCCGCTGGGCTTCCCGCCGCCCTGGGAGGAGGCGGACGCCGCACGCTTCGACCTCGCCGTCGTGTGCGCGGGCTCGTTCCGCGAGGCGGGAGACTACCCGCGCGGGATCGTAGGCGCCCTGCAGCCCCGGGAGGTGCTGGTGGGCCACTGGGAAGACTTCTTCCGCCCGCAGACCCGGGCGCTGCGCGTCGTCCCCGGCACCGACACCACGGAGCTGCTCCGCCGGGTGGACGTCTCGCTCCCCCCGGACGGCCGCCGGGCGCTTCCCCACCCAGGAACGACGGTCCGCTTCCCGGTGCATCCCCTCGTCCGTGACGGAGGCGCGAGCCCGGCCGCCGGGGTCGAAGCGTAAAGTTTCCCGATTCCGCCCTCGTGCGCCGGAGAAATTTTCGACGGGCCTCCCGTTACTAAATCGTTGCCATTCGGCCCGGTGCGGGTGGAAAACCCCGGAAATTCGAGTGGGAAACCCCGGAAATTGTGGAAAACTCGATTTCTGGCACGCGTTTTGAACCTCCGCCACCGTCTCCCCTTCTCCTTCCGTCCGCCCGCGCAGGCTGCCCAGGAACACGGATTTTCCCTTGCGTCCGGCAAGCGCGCGAACGATCTTGCAGGGCCCGTCCGGATCCTCCGTCTCCGTTCTTCCCGATGCCAGACGTCGACCCACGCGAGCAGCTCCTGCTGGAGCTGGAACACCTAGCCGAGCGCGCGACACCGGGTCCGTGGGAACCGGAGATGGCGGTCGACTTCGTCCGCGGCGAGGCGCACCGGGCCGTGGTCCACCACCCGGCCGGCCCGCACGCCTCCGTGCCCGTGGTGTCCCGGGACGTGGCGCTCTCTCCCGAGAACCAGGCCTACATCGCGGCGCTGAGCCCCAACGTCGTGTCGTGGATGGTCCGTGAGCTGCGCCGCCTGGGACGCTTGGAGCGGCAGTACCGGCGGATGTGTGCCCACGCGCGCCACCTGGACGAGTTCCTGGAGCGGCGGGGGCTCCAGGGAGAGGCCCAGCGCTTCGCCGCGGTGCGGGAGCAGCTCAGCGAGATCGACTGGGCGTCCTGAGCGGGGAGCGGGGTCATCCAACGTGCAGCGGGGCGGCGTCCGGGTTCGGACGCCGCCCCGCTGCGTCTTCCCCCCCTGGTGGCCGCTACCGGCCCGTACGCGTCCACACCGCGACCGCTCCGCACATGGCGCCGGACCGGTTGAACTCGGAAGGCATTCCCGCCGTGGAGTTGTACACCTCGATCCCTTCCACGGAGTCGACGGTCCAGGCGTCGATGTCCCCGTCGGATACGTGGCGCCCGTCCACGAATATCTGCATGGCGCATCGCGTGCCGAGACCCGTGTTTCCGCGGCTGGACACGATGCGGTACCCGGAGGGGCGGCACGCGGAGCCGCAGTGAATCACCGTCACCCCCGACGCGTTGCGGAGCAGGTCGCTGATCCGCATGGGAGCCCTCTTGTCGATGTCTTCCCGGGTGATGAAGGTGCCGAAGGCGCTCCGCTGCCGCTGGTAGAACCCGGCGTCACGCAGCGTTCGGCTCGACATGCGCTCGGTCACGGTGATCCCGTCCAGCTCGTAGGGCGCGGGGTAGAGGTCCATCTCCACCTCCACCGTCTCTCCCGGCATGAACTCCACGAGGAAGGTCTCCATCTGGTACCCGGGAGCCCGCACGCGCACGAGCCTCGGGCCCGGTGGAACTGCCAGGGCACGCGCCATCCCGGTGGAGTCCGTGACGGAGGCTCCCTCCGCCCCCATCACCTCGACGCGCACTCCGGGGAGCGGACGCTCCGTGCTGTCCTCCCGGACGACGACCAGGAGGCCGGCGGGAGTCTGCTGGGCGTGCGCCCGGTTGGCACCGGGGAGCGCGGCGAAAAAGAGCAATAGGACGAGCAGAATTCTCACGATGTTCTCGGCAACGGTTGGTGGGATGCGTGGTACGGACGCGCGGGTGGGAGCCTTCACACAGACTGGCACCAACCATACTTTGAAAGCCGGGCCCCGGCAAGCGGCCGGTACCGAATGTCACTCCTCCGTGCCGGACGGACCGGGGCTGCGACTTCCACCGACTCCATGACTCGCGGATGCACCTGCTCGTCACTTTCGGACTGCTTCTCGCCTCAGCCGTGACTGGACCCGTAGCACCGTCCCCGGATCCGGCGCGCTGCCCGGAGGACTACGCCGTGTACTCCGTGGTGCTGGACAGCCTGTATCGCAACGTCGCGGTCGAGGCGTTCCTCGTGGGAGACAGCACGCGGGGGAGCTTTCCGTTCGGCGACCGGAACGTGATGGAGGCCGCTTTGGTTCAGGAGTCAGGAACTTCTGCGGCCCTCCTGGAGGATTATGCGAGGCGGAACGAGAGCCCCCGGCCGCTGGAGGACTGCTTCGGAACGCGCCGGGGACCCGTCCGACTCGCTGGACGCCCGGAACGAGAGCGGATCGGGGCAGCCTCTTCGAACTGGGACGGCTATCCCGACGGGTATCCCGCGCACGGGATGGTGACCTTCTCCCGTGTCGGGTTCACGCAGGACCGGACCCAGGCGATCGTACAGGTATTCTTCCACTGCGGAGGCCGCTGCGGCGGAGGCCAGGTGGTGATCCTCGACCGGCCGGACGGCGCGTGGGTGGTACGCAGGGCGATCACGACCTACAACTTGTAGGCACCCGAAGTTTGGGGATCGGCGGATGGGTTCACGGTCCGCTCCGACTCTATCCGACCCTGGACGGTCGGCGCTGGGGCAGCTTCCGAATGACCCGGCTACCTCGGCTACCTCCTACTACAGATGCTCCACGGATGATCTCGCTCCTCGTTTCCATCGGACTGCTGATCTCGATTCAGACCCCGACTGAAAAGGAGGCTGGGTTCGAAGCCATTCTCCGGGCTGTGGGGACGGAAAATCCGGGAATGGAGTTGTATCTCTCGAATCTACCCCTGGATCGTCTGAAAAGTCCCCCACCGGTGGCGGCCGGTGACAGCCTCACGAGCGATCCCGATTGGGTAGCGCGGATGGAGCAGGAGGGGGTCATCGCCTTTTCGTGCGTTCCGCCCCCGGGTGACCTGGGGTGCACACCCCCGGGCTCAACTGCCGAGCGAAACTCTGTCGGTGTCTTTTTTAGGTCCGCGGAATATGCGAGCCCCGATCGTATGACAGTTGGAGTTACCCTTGGCTTCCCGCCACTCCGATCAGGGGCCGCGAACATGGAAGGACGTGAGTATTCACTTGCGCGTACCCCGGAGGGCCGGTGGCATGTGGTTTCGTACAATGTCACGGGCGTGACCTGAAGCCGCTCAACCCTGTTCAGCCCTTCCGCTGGGCAGGGACTGAATGGAACCCAAGTTCATCGTTATGCTGACCAATTTCCTGATGATTCTCGGGCTACAAACCGGCCCGGAACCAGTCGAGGCGTACACCGCTGTTCTCCAGGAAATGCACCGCCAGTTCCCCGAAAGGCACGTGGTGCTCACGGAAACCGTTGCACGCCCGGAGTGCACTCCCCATTGCGAGGATTCGGCGTCGGTACCTACGCATCCAGCAAGCCTCCTTACGGCGCTGGAGCAGGAGGGTGTGATCGTCGGCACCTGTACGCCAGAACCGCAATCGATTGGTTGCGGAACCGGGAGGGAGGTGTGGAGTTCGGATCGGATGGTTGTAACCCTCAGCCCGATCCGGAGCAAAGAAGACCGAACGGCCGAGGTGACCGCCGTGGTACTGTGGCGCGAGGAATACCAGGGAAGAGGGATTGCCAGCCTTCGTGGTTACACGTTCCGGCTGCGGGAGGAAGGTGCCGGCCAATGGCGTGTTGTCGATGCCATCCTTACGATGACGGCTTGAAACGGCTGCGCGGAACGCCCAAATGCTCGTACTCCTCGTCTTCATCGGCCTACTGGTCCCAACTCAGCCTTCTCCACAAGAAGCTGAGTACGAAGCGGTGCTCAGAGCAGTCCAAACGGAATTTCCGGGAAGCCTGTTGTCCGTACCGAATCGCCCGCTGAGTTACTTGAGGAACCCTTCACCTTTCACGGGGAATGACAGCCTGACGCTCGATCCGTTATGGCTTGACGTCCCCCCGCCGCAGGCGCCACCGTCCGCCGTGGCCCCGGCCGCTCAGACGGACACCTCGCTGTTCGCCGCCGTCGTCCGGGCCGTCGATTGGTCGCCGGACAGGCCGCTGCATGTAGACCCGCGTCCTTTGAACGGCGGCGGGACGGTACTCGAACCCTCCATCGAGGCACTGGCGCCGCTCGCTCCCGAGGCGGTACGCGCCCGTGCCTCGACACTGCAGCGCATGGGGCTCCCGGAAACGGACGCGATCGCCGACATGCGGTGCGCGACCGGCAACATGCGCGTACAGATCGACTCCGCTGGGGCTTCGCCAACAGTGCCGCGCGGACCGTGCAAGGGGAGGCAGCCGATTCAAAGCGTGATCGCGAGCCTTCCGTCCGCCGCGGAACCGGACGGCGAGGCCGGAACCGGCGCATCCGGGGAGTGGGTGGTGCGCGTATTCGAGATCAGCGTGTCCCCACGGTTCGGGAGCTACGCCGCGGTGGATTACCGATTCGCAAGGGACCCGGCGACGGGAGGATGGCGGTTGGGCCGAAAGAGCCCGGTGTTCTTCGCCGGCTGAACCGCAGCACGGAGGCGGGGCCCCACGACGTGAGCCCCGCCCTGCCCCACCACGACGCCTACACCACCGTAGGCTCCATGAAGTAGTCGAAGTCGTGCTCGGAGCTGCGCCACGCGCGCACCCGGAAGATCCTCGCCGGCGCTCCCGGCTCCAGCCGCACCCGCTGCGGCGACCCGTTCCAGTAGTGCCGCTCCCCGGTCAGCAGCTCCTCCACCTCCCAGGGGTCGTGCGGCCCCATCCCCATCACGTCCAGCGGGAACCAGAGCGTGGCCTCGTGCGCCTCGAACGGATCGAGGTTCACCGCCACGAACACGATGCTGGACCGGTCCGGCGTGGCCTTGCCGTAGAACAGCACGTGATCGCTGTCCGCCCCGTAGAACCGGAGGTTGTCGTACTCCTGGAGCGCGGGGTTGGCGCGGCGGATCTGGTTGAGCCGGGTGACGAGCGGGCGGATGTTCCCTTCGCGGTCCCAGTCCCAGGCTTTGATTTCGTACTTCTCCGAGTCCAGGTACTCCTCCTTCCCCGGCCCCAGCGGCGTGTTCTCGCACAGCTCGAAGCCCGAGTAGATCCCGTACACCGAGGAGAGCGTGGCCGCGAGCACCGCACGGATCATGAACGCGGGCCGGCCGCCCCGCTGGAGGAACTCGGGGAGGATGTCGGGCGTGTTGGGGAACAGGTTGCCGCGGAAGTACTCCCGCATGGGCCCCTGCGTCAGCTCCGTGAAGTACTCCTGGATCTCACCCTTGAAGTTGCGCCAGGTGAAGTAGGTGTAGCTCTGCGTGAAGCCGGCCTTGGCGAGCACGCGCATCATCTTGGGGCGGGTGAACGCCTCCGAGAGGAAGATCGCGTCCGGGTGCTCGCGCTGCACCTCGCGGATCACCCACTCCCAGAACTGCACCGGCTTGGTGTGCGGATTGTCCACCCGGAACGTCTTCACCCCCTGCTCGATCCAGAACAGGAACACCGACTTCCACTCCTCCCACTGCGCCTCCCACCCCTCGCCGTAGAAGTTGAGCGGGTAGATGTCCTGGTACTTCTTGGGAGGGTTCTCGGCGTACTTGATGGTGCCGTCCGGCCGCACGAAGAACCAGTCCGGGTGCTCCTTCGCGTACGGGTGGTCCGGCGAAACCTGGATGGCGAAGTCCAGCGCGATCTCCAGGCCGTGCTCGCGGGCGGCGTCCACCATGCGGCGGAAGTCCTCCAGCGACCCCAGCTCCGGATGGATCGCCTTGTGCCCGCCCTCCTCCCCCCCGATGGCGTACGGCGAGCCCGGCTGGTCCGGCCCGGCGTTCAGCGTGTTGTTCTTCCCCTTGCGGAACTGGAGGCCGATGGGGTGGATGGGGGGGAAGTACAGCACGTCGAACCCCATGTCGCGCACGTAGGGGAGCTTCCGGATCACGTCGTCCCAGGTGCCGTGGCGCCCCGGGTCGTCCGACATGGAGCGGGGGAAAAGCTCGTACCAGGCGGCGAAGCGGGCCGCCACGCGGTCCACCTGCACCGGGAGTTCGCGGTCGTAGACGGTGAGGTCCGTGCGCTCCTGCCAGCGCTCCATCAGCTCCAGCAGGCCGGCGTCCAGCGCCTCCGCCACACGCTCGGCCAGCGAGGCGTCGCCGGCCAGGGCGCGCAGGTACGACTCGATTCGCTCGCGATCCCCGCCCTCCGCGCGCTCCAGGGCGCCGCGGACCAGCGCCTCGCCCTCCAGCAGCTCGCTCCCCACGTCCTGCCCGGCGTCGTACTTCTTGCGCAGGTCCGAGGCCCAGCTCCCGAAGGCGTCCGTCCACGCAGCCACGGTGAACAGGTAGCGCTCGTTGCGGGTGACGGGGAACTCGCCCCCCCAGCGGTCGTTCTCCAGGAAGCGCATGCGCGCCTCCCGCCACTCCGTCTCGCGCTCCGTGCGATACATCACGGCCGCGGCGATGGCGTCGTGCCCTTCCTTGAAGACGTCCGCCCTCACCTCCACCGTGTCCCCCACCTCGCGCTTCACGGCGTATCGGCCACAGTCCAGCTCGGGGTACACGTCCTCGATCACGATCTTCCGGCGGGCGTCGATCTTCGGCGGCATCGGCGTCTCTCTGTCGTTTCTGGCAGGTCTCGCTGCGGACGCCGCGGCGGGCCGCAAGCGCCGGGCCACGTGCGGCGACGCACGGGGATCCGCCTCCCGGGCGCGGGGTAAGGAGCCGGGCGGTCCGGGACCATTTCCACGGACCCGCTCCACCGGATCCGACTTCAGAAATGGCGAACAGGTCAAGGTTCGACTGGTTCCTCCCGGGGATGGCGGCGGCCGTGGCGCTGGCGTGGCTCTTTCCCGACCCCGGCGCGCACGGCGGAAGCCTCCACCCCGAGCTGCTGAACAAGCTGGGAGTGGCCCTCATCTTCTTCCTGCACGGGGTGGCCCTCCCCTTCGCGGCGCTGAAGAACGGCACGCTACGGTGGCGGCTTCACCTGGTGGTGCAGGCGTCCACCTTCCTCCTCTTCCCGCTCCTGGGGCTGGCGCTGCTCTGGATGGCGGGGGGATGGCTTTCGCCGGAGCTGCGCCTGGGCTTCTTCTTCCTCTGCGCGCTCCCCTCCACCGTGTCGTCGTCGGTGGCGATGACGGCCGCCGCGCGGGGCAACGTCCCCGCGGCCGTGTTCAACGCCACCCTCTCCAGCCTCCTGGGAGTGGTCCTCACGCCGCTCTGGATCGGCGCGCTGGTGACGGCGGGAGGGCAGTCGATGCCGCTGGGGCCGGTGATCCTCGACCTCGTGCAGTGGCTGATCCTCCCGCTGGTGGCCGGCCAGCTCGTCCGCCCCTGGTTCGGCGCCGTGGCCGGGAGGAACAAGGGCCGGATCAACGCGGTCGACCGGGCCACGATCCTTCTCCTGGTCTACACCTCCTTCTGCGACTCCGTGAAGGGTGGCGTCTGGACCGGCCACGGCGCGGGCGCGGTCCTCCTCGCGCTGGCGGGGTCGGCGCTCCTCTTCGTCCTGGTGCTGGCAGCCACGACCGCCGCGTGCGACGCCCTCGGGTTCGAGCTGCCGGACCGCGCGGCCGCCGTCTTCTGCGGCTCCAAGAAGACGCTGGTCTCCGGCGTCCCCATGGCGCGGCTCATCTTCGGCGCGCACCCGGGGCTCAGCCTCATCCTCCTCCCGATCATGCTGTACCACCCGCTTCAACTCGTGGTCTGCGGCGCGCTGGCAGGACGCTGGGCGAAGCGGGGTGCGGAGGCAGGGGGGATGGTCCCGGACCCGGCGTGACGAACCGCCCCCGGCGCCACGCGGGCGCCGGGGGCGGCACGGACCGGCGGAGTGCCCCCGCTACATCGCCTGGAGTACGCGGAGCAGCGCCCCGGCGCCCGCGTAGAACGGCACCTCGTCGCCGGGGATGGGGTCCAGCGTGGTCACCACCGCGGCGATCCCGAGCGCCACGATCATCGCCAGCACGGCGGTCATGGCGGTCACCGGGGCCGTGGACTCCGCGTACTCCAGCGCCCGGAAGGCGTCGCGCGAGCCCTCGAAGAGGTCGTACAGGACCAGGCCGGGGAGACCGGGCACCCGGTAGACCACCGCCACCTTCCGCCCCGTCGCGCGCACGAGCCGCGGCGGGGTGTACGTCGTTCCGGGCTCCAGGGGCAGCTTCCCGGGGAACGGAATCAGGTTGTACGCCGCGCAGTACCCGTCCACCTGGATCAGCGCCTGGACGGCCTGCGAGCGCGGCTTGATCTCGTACACCTCGCCCACGGGGGCGCGGAAGTCCACGATGTCCGGCCGCAGCCGGGTCCGCAGCCCCGTCCCCACCGAGAAGTCCAGGAGCCCCAGCTCCGGCCGCCCGGCCACGTACTTCTTCGCCGCCTGCGCCAGCGAGTCGGCGAGGCGCTGGCCCGACGGAGAGAACACCACGCGCTCCATCACCCGGTACGCGCCGGGGCGGTGGCGGGCGTAGTGGGCCTGCACGCGCTTGTGGACCTCGATCCCGTCCTCCTTGCTGGACGGCACCCCGCCCGGCAGCCGCGGCGTCGCCGCCAGGGCGATCGCCAGCGCGTACCGCGTCGGGTCGATGGCGGCCGGCCCCGGAGCCGAGGCCATCGCGCGGAGCCGGTCCACCGATCCGAGCGCGGCCAGCACCTCCGCCGGGTCGAAGGCTTCGTCCGGCGTGTGGCGCTCCAGCGCCTCGTAGGCGGAGACCTGGGCCGCCATCTGCTCCACGGCCAGGATCTCCTCCGGGTTCACGTACTCCAGGATCCGCGCGATCACGCGGTCCGTGGTCGCGGCCGTCCCGGAGCCGCGCTCCAGCTCCACGAAGTCGAGCACCCACTCCTGCCAGCGGCTGTCCCGGCCCGCCATGCCGGTGAGCATCCGCTCGACGAAGGCCGTAACCCGCTCCACCAGGGCCAGGCGCTCCTCGCCGTGCCCGGGGACGCCGGGGAGCCGGACCAGCAGCTCCTCGGCAAGGCGGCGGAAGAAGTCGCGGGTCAGCGACCCCTCGGGATCGGGCGTCCCCCCGGGGAGGACCTCGCGCTCGCGGCCGACCGCCCGGCTCTCCAGCACCGCGGTGGAGAGGGCCGCCTCGCCCGGGACCCCTGCGTCGAGGACCCGGGCGGCGTTGCGCGTGGGATCACCGGCGGGCATCGCCGGACTCCACGGTCGCGAGGGATGCGGCGGCCCCTTCGTCGGCGGCGGGCGGGAAGGCCGGGAAGAGCTGGGCGAAGATCCGGGCGGCCTCCGCGTCCCGCGACGAGACGATCTGCATCGCCAGGCGGTTGCGCTCCAGCAGCTGGCGAGAGGCATCGTTGGCGAGGCGCTTCGCCTCCACCGCCTCGTCCTGCAGGCCGTGCGAGTAGCCGTCCAGCGCGTCGCCGTCGCCGAGGACCGCGTCCACCAGGATCCCCTCGGTGCGCAGCACGTGCCGGTTCGCGGCGAGGATGATCCCCGGGACCCGGATCTCCAGCCCCCCGGGCTCGTCCGGCGTGGTGAGGTAGACGGAGACGAGGTCCTTGCGCGCCCGCAGGTATCGCGAGTCCGGACCCTCGTGCGGGATCTCGCGCCACTCGACGAACGACTCCACCTCCTCCCGGTGGTTCACGATGCTGGAGAGCTGGCGGACGATGGAGGCCCGGACCTCGTCGCGCTTCTCCGGAACCACCGTCTCCGCGAGGAGGGTCTCCACCTCGGGGAGGGTGAACTCCCGGTAGACGTACTCCGGCTCCTCCCGCCCCTCCACGTCCACGACCTTGAAGAAGCCCAGCCGCACGTCCACCAGGTGGAGCAGGGTGATGAATTCCTGGTTCATCTGGCGGAAGACGAAGTTGAGCGTGCGGCTGACGTTCACGTTCTCGATCTCCCGCTCCACCGCGGTCTCCTCGCCGGAGGTCTCCTTCACCTCGTAGCTGGTGTTCACCTGCACGTCCCGGCGCGCCGACGCCCTGGAGACGTGCTTCTGGGTGGCGTTGGAGACGTTCTTGATGAACTCCTCCCGCGCCCGGTTGGTGCCCGCGCTGGTGTCGCCCTTCACCGACGCGCTCCCCCACCCCCAGCTCGCGCTGGCGTCGGCCTGGAACGAGTAATTCGACGACTCGTCGAAGTTCGCCTTGTTCGCCTGCTCCTTCCCCACCGAGTCCTCGAAGTCCGACGAACTCTCGTCCGAGTAGGAATCGAGGATGCTGGAGGCGTTCTTGGCGTCGGTCTCGGTCTTGGTGAAGGTCTTGATGCTCAGCTTCGTCTTCTCGCCCGGAAGGAGGGAGAAGGTCTTCAGCGTCCGGCCCGCGCCGTAGTTCCCCAGGTACGAGGAGAGGCGGTGGCTCTCCACCAGGATGATCCGGTTCAGCCGCGAGACCATCTCCGGAACGAGGATCACGTTCACCGCCACCTGGGCTTCGCTCTCGTGGCCCGCGGTGTCCGTGCAGTACGCGGTGACGATGCGCGTCCCGGGGCTGCTGATGCGGACCGTGCCGGACCAGGAGGACCAGTCGCCCGGAGCCCCCGGGACGGCCGCGAACGCCTCGGGGTTCCCGTCCACCCGCAGGATCACCCGGGAGACGCCCCGGTCGTCGCCCGCGGACCCCGACACCACCACGTCCACGCCCTCGAACGGGCCCGCGACGTCCCTGCCGGACACGGGCGAGTGGATGGAGACGGTGGGCGGGGTGGTGTCCGGCGGCAGCACGGTGACCCCGACGCTCGCCTCGGACTTCAGGTTCGCCGGGTTGGTGGCCTCCGCCCTCAGGGTGTACGTCCCCACGGGGAGGGAGAGCGGACACCCCCACTTCCCGGTGCCGGCGTCGAGCGTCGCCGTGTGCCAGGTGGAGCTTCCCGAGCGCGACACCCTCACCCCCTGGATGCCGGTCTCGGGGTCGCTCGCGTTCACCTTCACCTGGAGCGTCGTTCCGGACTCCGTCCCCACCACCACCGCGCCGTCCGCGGGAGAGGCGAACGAGACCACGGGCGCGGTGGAGTCGGGCGGCGGGTCCAGCGTGACGTGGATGGTGATGCTCTCCGTGGCGGTGCTCCCCCGCGTGTCGGTGGACCGGGCCTGGACGACGACCGGGCCCGAAGTCCGGACGACCTCGGTATGGGACCAGTTCACGATCATGGAACCGGAGTCCAGCCACCGCCACGGACCGGAGCCCACCTTCAGTTCGACGCCCACGCTGGCGCCGAGGCTGCTGGTGCGCGCCTGCCCCGTGAACGTCACCTCCACCCCGGTGTGCGGCCCCCGGAAGCTCGCCCCGTTCGAGGGGGAGCCGATCGACACGAAGGCGGTGGCCATCATGGCCGTGTCGGCCGCCAGGAGCTTCGCGCCGGAAGCGCCGCCGCGAGGCCGCCGGGCCGCGGGGATCCAGCGGTGGCGGAGCGCTCCGGACAGGCCGCGGAAGAGGACCAGCTCCTTCCCGGCGGCCCGCATCGCCTCGATCTCGTCGTGGTCCAGCCGGGCGAGTTCGGTGCTGACGCGCTCCCCGCCCGGGAGGGCGAGGGACGCCTCCGTGGCGCCGGCCTCCAGCACCCCGCTCCGGGCCAGGACCGAGCGGGCCGACGCCTGGATCGCGGCGACGCGGGCGAGCGTCTCCGCCAGGGTGGGCACGTTGGGCTCGTAGGGGATGTCGTCCCGGAAGTAAGCGTCCGGGAGCGCGAGGTCGATGAAGTTCCTGCCGCTGTACGAAGTAGGCTCGGGCACGCTGTAGCTGAGAACGGGCGCGCTGGCGCCCGGCGCGATCTGGATTACGGGGGTCCTGGCCGACATGAGGGTCCTCTCGGGATCTATGGGAAGCAGGGCTCCGGCAGGTACCGGAGCCTCGTCGGATGCGCATCCGGCACCAGGTACGGCGCGAAACGACCTCCGGTTGCAGCCCCGGATCGGGTCGAGGGACGGCTCGAACGGAATGGAATGACCGCTCTATACTTACAAAATTTGGCCTATTAGCGCGCACGTTCCGACGGCCCGATCCCTGCCTGGAGTGGGCGATGGTCCGGAGCGTGTCCGGGCGATCACGCTCTCACATAACCGGATCCCGTCATGGCCGAGAACACCCCAGCACCCGAATACTCATTCCCCACCGCCCCGCGGAACCGGATCCTGGCCGCCCTGCCGCCGGACGAGCGGGAGCGCGTCTCCCACTCCCTGGAGCGGGTGTGGGTCGAGCACGGCCACGTGCTGTTCGAGCCGAGCATACCCGTGGAGCACGTGTTCTTCCCGGAGGACTCGGTGGTCTCCATCGTCAGCATCATGGCGGACGGCTCCGCCGTGGAGACGGCCACGGTGGGGTGCGAGGGGATGGTGGGGCTTCCCGTGTTCCTCGACGCCGACCACATGGCCGCGCAGGCGTTCACGCAGGTGACCGGGTTCGGGCACCGCATGCCCGCGGAGGCGCTGCGCGAGGAGGTTCGCCGCGGAGGCTCGCTGGTGAGGCTTCTCAACCGCTACACGCAGGGGCTGCTGACCCTGGTGGGGCAGGCGTCCGGCTGCAACCGCGCCCACCCGGTGGAGAAGCGCTGCGCGCGCTGGCTCCTGATGACCCACGACCGGGTGGAAGGGGACGCCTTCGACCTCACCCACCTCTTCCTGTCGCAGATGCTGGGCGTGCGGAGGGCCACCGTCACGGAGGTGGCGGGGAGGCTCCAGCGGATGGGCCTCATCGAGTACTCCCGCGGCAGAATCACGGTGGTCGACCGGGCGGGGCTCGAAGCGGCCTCGTGCGAATGTTACGGCGTCATCCGCAGCGAACTCGCGCGCCTGACCGGGGACAAGTCGTACCCGAACCCGCTGGAGGGGATGCGCGTCTCGGTGGGCGGAAAGACCGTCGCGGGCGCGGGAGCGCCGGACGACCCGTAGGGCGCCCCCGCGAGGACGCCCCTCCCCTTCCGGGAGGAAGCTTCCGTTCGACGTGCAGCGTCAGGCGGGCTCCCGCCCCCGGAGCAGACGACCGAAGCGCTCCACCTGCTCGCGGTCGCCGATCACCATCAGCGTGTCGCCGGCCCGGATGGGAAGGTCCGGCTGCGGGTTGGGGATGGCCTTGCCGTCGCGGAGCACCGCGATGACGCTGCTCCCGGTGCGCTCCCGCACCGCCGCCTCCACGAGCGTGGTGCCGGCCAGCGGCGAGGTGGACTCCACCTTCATCCACTCCACGGAGAGCTGGCCGAGCACCATGTCCATGGACTCCGCGGCGGCGGGCTGGAAGTAGGCGCCCCCCAGGATCGCTCCCAGCTTCCGGGCTTCCGGGTCCTCCAGGCGCACGGCGGCGTGGGGGAATTCCTCCCCCCGCTCGAACAGGTAGATCTCCCGGGCTCCCGTGTTGTGGATGATGACGGTGAGGCGATCGCCCTCGTTGGTGGTGCAGGCGAACTTCTTCCCCACTCCCGGAAGGTCGTGCTCGCGAACGTCCATGGTTCTCGTCGTGTTTCGGGGATTCCGTCGGCAACCGGCTTCGCCGGGCACGATGCGCGCCAGGAGGCCCGGGGGCAAGACACTCTCCTCCGGGCTTGGAAGTTGCGGCGAGATTCCGGGCGGTCGGCGGCCGGTCCAGCGACAGGGCATCACACCCAGAACGGGAGGGGGCCATGGCGGACATCGCGGTCGGGCGAGGGGACGTGCGGGTGGAGCGCACCGGGTTCCGGTTGAGCTGGGGGGCGATCTTCGCGGGGTTCGTGGTCGCGACGGCCCTCCAGGTGGTCTTCACCACGCTGGGCGCGGCCATCGGTTTCGCCGCGTTCGATCCGGGCGAGGGGGATCCGGCCCGCGGGCTGGGGATCGGCGCGGCGATCTGGCTGGCCCTCACGGCCATCGTGAGCATGTTCGTCGGAGGGCTCACCACCGGCCACCTCGCGGGCGTGCTCACCGTCGGCGACGGGAGGCTCCACGGCGTGGTCATGTGGGGCCTCACCACCCTCCTCGCCCTTTACCTCGCGTCCGTGGGCGCGGGGAGGCTCCTGGGAGGCGCGTTCGAGGTGCTCAGCCGGACCACGGCGGCGGCGGCCGGCGGCGTGGTGAGTTCGGTGGGCCAGGTGGGCGCCGCAGCGGTGAACCAGGCGGGCGGGATCGACTTCGACTCCCTGCGACGGGAGATCGAGACCACGCTCCAGCAGACCCGCAACCCCGCCCTCCAGCCGGAGACCATCCAGCAGCAGGCGCAGAGGGTGGAGGCGGAGGCCAGGTCCTCTCCGGCCAGCAACCAGGCCCTGGCCCAGGAGCTGGCGGACCGGATCCGGGCGACCGCGGGCCAGGTGAACCGGCAGGACCTGGTGAACGTGATCTCCGCGCGCACCGGGATGAGCCAGGCCGAGGCCGAGCAGGTCGCCACGCGCATCGAGGCGGCGGCGCAGACGGCGCGCTCGCAGGTGTCGTCCGCCGCGCAGAACGTGCAGCAGGAGGTCGGCCAGGTGGCCGGCGAGGCCGCGAACCTTGCCTCGAAGGCCGCGTGGGCCGCGCTGCTCGCCATGGGCCTCTCGCTGATCGCGGCGGTGGCGGGCGCGGGGCGGACGGCGCCCGAGTAGTCGGCCGCCGTTCGCGGGTCCGGCCGGGCGGAGGGGCGGCGGACTCCCGCCCCTCCGCCGACGCGTTTAGATTGGCGGCGCTCCCGCGAGAAACGCCGCTCCCCCGCGACCCGCATGGAACCCGATCCCACGCTCCCGCCCCGCGCCCCGGCGCTGACGGCGACCCGGTACGTCCAGCCGCTCCGCGAGGGGGGGACGCTCCCCGCCGTGGTGGACACCCACGACGGCGGCCTTTACGTGGCGAAGTTCCGCGGCGCGGGACAGGGCGCGAAGGCGCTGGTCGCCGAGATGGTGGTGGGGCTGCTGGCGCGGGAGGCGGGCCTCCCGGTCCCCGAGCTGGCGGTGATCGAGGTGCTCCCCTCCTTCGGGCGGACCGAGCCTGACCCGGAGATCCAGGAACTCCTCCAGCGGAGCCACGGCGTGAACGTGGGCCTCCGCTACCTGGACGGGGCTTTCAACTTCGACGTGAAGGCGGCGGGCGACCTGGTCTCGCCGGAGCTGGCGGCCCGGGTCGTCTGGTTCGACTCGCTGGTCACCAACCCCGACCGGACGGCCCGCAACCCCAACCTGCTCGTCTGGGACCGGCGGCCGTGGCTCATCGACCACGGAGCAGCGCTCTACGCGCAGCACAACTGGCCCTCCGTGGACGAAGCACGCACCCGGACCCCCTTCCCGCTGATCCGCGACCACGTGCTGCTCCCCCTCGCGGGCGACCTGGACGCCGCCGACGCCGAGCTTGCGGCGGCCCTCACCGACGAGGTGATCGCGGAGGTGCTGGAGCACGTTCCCGACGCGCTCCTGGAAGATCCCTCCATCGCCGCGGACTTCGCCTCCCCCGCCGCGGCGCGAGCCCGGTACCGCGAGTACCTGTGCACCCGCCTCCGCGGACCCCGGGCGTGGGTGGCGGAGGCAGCGTCCGCCCGCGAGCGTCGCCGCTCGGAGCCGCCCCGCCGCCTCCAGGCCCGCAGGTGACCCCGCCCATGATCCGCGAGCACTGGCACGGATACGACTTCGCCGTCCTCCGCGTGGTGCCCCACCCCTTCATCGGGGCGTTCGTCCCGGTGGGGGTGGTGGTACACGCCCGGACCCGCGAGTTCCTGGGGATCCGGGTGCTCACCGACCCGGACGCGCTGGCCGAGCGGGTCCCGGAGCTGGACGCGGACCTCCTCTCCCGCTACCTCCGCGCGGTCCGCTCCGTGTGCGAGGGAGACGACGACGCGGGCCCCGTGGCGCTCGTCTCCCCCTCGGAGCGGTTCCACTGGCTCACCGCGCCTCGCTCGGACGTGATCCAGAGCGGCCCGGTGCACGGGGGACTGTGCGAGGACCCCTCCAACGCGCTGGAGGAGCTGTTCGCGACCTACGTCGACCCGTAGGACCGCGCCGGATCAGTTGGGCTTTCCTTTCGGCCGGGGAAACGGAGGCTTCGCGGCCGGCAGCAGCTCCAGGAAGAACGGGCTCCCCTCCGGGAGGCGCCGCCGGGCCCGCAGCACTCCCCGCAGCGTCACCGTCAGCTCCGTGAGGGCGAACGGCTTCGCGAGGAAGGCGGCGGGGCGCGCGTCCATCCCCCAGGTGGCGTCCATGTCGTCGACGAGCCCGGAGGTGAGAAGCACGGGGATTCCGGGGTAGACCTCGGAGAGCCGCCACAGGAGTTCCCGCCCCCCGACCCCCGGCATCACCGTGTCCGCCACCACGGCGTCCACCCTCCCGAGCCGGCCCTCCACCACGCGGAGCGCCTCTGCACCGTCGGCCGCTTCGAGCACCGAGAACCCCTCGGCCTTCAGGACCCTGCGCAGCACCCCCCTCAGCTCCGCGTCGTCGTCCACCACCAGCACCGTCGTCGCGGCTTCGGTCATACGTGTACCACCCTTCGAGAATGCTCCTCCCGTGCCGCAGCCGGAGTACCCGTTCCAGGCGCGCGAGCCGATCCATCCGTTGCGGCCCCGTCGCAGGCTCGTACGGATTGCCGCACCGACGCGACAAGCAAGTCGTACGCCAGCACGGTCGTCCGCGTGGCGTGAGGGCGGGGAGTGTCACGGCGATGCGACGGCCCGGAACCGAGGCGCAGCGCGCGTCTCCCTTCGAGCCCCTCAACGGCAAAGAACGTCCAAGCGGCGTCACCCGACCCGGCCCAAGATGACCCGACGGCCTCATGGGTCGCAGGGAGAGAGAAGATGGACACCGAGCAACCGAGGAGGGCGCGATGAAGGAGTATCGCGAGGGCGAACGGTTTCCGGGGAGGATCGGCCGGACCTGGGAGGATTCGGAACCCGCGTTCCCGGTGCCGCCCGCGGCGCCGGAAGGGGCGCCCAACGTGATGTACATCATCGTCGACGACATCGGCTTCGGCTGGACGGAGCCGTTCGGCGGATTGATCCGCACGCCGAACATCATGCGCCTGGCCCAGAACGGGCTGCGCTACACCAACTTCACCACCACCGCGCTGTGCTCCCCCACGCGCTCCTGCCTGATCACCGGACGCAACCACCACTCGGTGGGGATGGCGAACATCACCGAGCTGGCGACGGGCTACCCCGGCTACAACGGTCGCCAGCCGCAGGACAAGGCGGGGCTCCCCGCCATGCTCCACCAGCACGGCTACACCAGCTTCTGCGTCGGCAAGTGGCACAATACGCCGTCGGAGGAGACCTCCATCAGCGGCCCGTACGACCGATGGCCGACGGGGCCGGTGTTCGGCTTCGACCGCTTCTACGGGTTCCTGGGCGGGGACTCCGACCAGTGGTATCCGAAGCTCTTCATCGACCGCGAAGCCATCGACCAGCCACGCCTTCCCGAGCAGGGATACCACCTCTCGGAAGACCTGGTGGACCGGACGATCAGCTGGATCTCGCAGCACCGCTCCATCGACCCGGAGAAGCCGTGGCTCACCTGGCTGGCGTTCGGCGCCATGCACGCCCCCCACCACGTCGCGCCCGAGTGGATCGAGAAGTACCGGGGACGGTTCGACATGGGGTGGGACGCGTACCGGGAGCAGGTGCTGGCGCGCCAGAAGGAGATGGGTATCGTCCCCGAGCACACCCGGCTCGCCCCCATGCTGGAAGGGGTGCAGAAGTGGGACGACCTCTCCGGCGACGAGAAGCGGCTGTTCGCCCGGATGGCGGAGATCTACGCCGGCTTCATGGAGCACACGGACGCGCAGATCGGCAGGCTGGTGGCGGCGCTGGAGCGCACCGGGCAGATCGAGAATACGCTGATCTTCGTCTTCATCGGCGACAACGGCTCGTCCGGCGAGGGGACACTGACCGGCCTCTTCAACGAGCAGAGCGTCGCCAACCTGGTCCCCGAGACGGTGGAGCAGAACCTGGCCCGCATCGACCGGCTCGGCCAGCCCGGTTCCTACAACCACTACCCGGTGGGCTGGGCGCTGGCCGGGGACACCCCCTTCCAGCTCTGCAAGCAGTACGTTCACTTCGGAGGCACCCGCAACCCGCTGGTGGTCCACTGGCCGCGCGGGATCCGGGCGAAGGGCGAGTTGCGGCACCAGTACCATCACGTCACCGACATCGTGCCGACGATCCTCGAAGCCATCGGGGTGGAGGCGCCGCGGTACGTCAACACGGTGCAGCAGGCCCCGATCGAGGGCTACGCGATGAACGATTCGTTCGACTCCCCCGATGTGAAGACGCCCCACCTGACGCAGTACTTCGAGATGCTGGGCAACCGCGGTCTGATCCAGGGCGACTGGAAGATCGTCACCTATCACGGGCGCAAGCCGTGGGAGAACCGGGCCGCCTGGGGCTTCGACGAGGACCACTGGGAGCTGTACAACCTGGCTGACGACCCGTCGGAGTCCGACGATCTGATGAAGGGGCGCGACCGGGCGAACCTGGACGACCCCATGGTCAAGAAGCTCATCGAGATGGTGGGCGTCTGGTGGGCGGAGGCCGGGAAGTACCAGGTGCTCCCCCTGGACGACCGCTTCCAGTCACGCCAGGCCGGCCGTGAGGAGCTGTTCGCCGAGCGGGAGCAGATGACCTTCTTCGAAGGAGCCGTGCGGATCCAGCCGTTCGAGGCCCCTCAGACCCTGAACAGGTCGTGGGCCGTGACCGCGGAGATCGACGTGCCCGAGGGCGGCGCGGGGGGGCCCATTGCCGTCATGGGCGGCGCGTCCGCCGGGTGGACGCTGTACCTCAAGGACTCCGTCCCCATGTTCTGCTACAACTTCCCCGGTCCGGAGTACACGTACATCCGCGGGAGCGACCGGCTGCCGCCCGGTCGCCACCAGGTGAGGTACGAGTTCGAGAAGACAGGAAAGGAACCGCTCGGCGCGGGTGGCACCGGCCGCCTGTTCGTGGACGACCGGAAGGTGGCGGAGGGGGAGATCCCGAGGACGGTACCTTACGGCTATTCGCTGGACGAGACCTTCGACATCGGGTGGGACAAGGGATCCCCGGTGTGCGAGGACTACGGTCCCATCGCCCGGTTCACGGGCGGGATCGTCCGCGTGGACTTCGACCTGAAGCCCGACTTCCACCCGGACGCACGCGACCCCGCGAAACACTCCGAGGCGCAGTTCGCCCAGGCGATGATCCGCCAGTGATTCACTGACGATCCGGACATCACGGGCAGAAGCGCCCGCTCCGCCGTGAATGGCGGGGCGGGCGCTTCGTCTTCGGGCCGGCTACCCGGGACGGGTGTGTCCCGGATCGGGGGCGGGAGAAGGCGCGGACGACACGAGGGTGTCGGAATACGTGCGGTCGATTAGTTTACATAGTGGACACGATGTCGTGTTCCGATCGCATTTCACCCTTTCACCCATGCAGGAGTGGTCCTATGAGAGTGTTTCGCAATCTCCCGCTGTTTGCTGCACTCCTCGCCGTTACCGCCTGTGGAGCAGGCCCGAACGACCTGTTGGCCCCTGAGAAGACCCGGACCGACCTGGCAATTGGAGAGGATGGGCTTTCCGCTTCGACCTCGGTCACGCTCGACTCCGAGACCACCGACCCGTCCGCTGGCGACGAAATGGATGGTCCTGCGTCAGGTGGCTCGGGAATGAGTGGATCAGGAAATTAGCGAACCCTCCGGATAGACGAGGTCACGAATGGGGCTTTCCGGGGCGTCATCCCGCCGCGCCTTCATTGCATTCGAGAAGAGTGCCGTGAGGTCGGTGGTGCTTGCGTCGACCCTGGGAGGCTCCATCCGTTGCCTATCTTTGAACACCCCGGTGGCATCGCAATCGTCGATCACCCCGCCGTCGAGCGCCTTGAGAATCCGATCTGCGGTGACCAGCAGCTCGGTCTCTTTACGGCCCGTCGCAATGGTCAGGGCCTCCGTCGCGGCCATCACTGATCGATCCCAGCACCCGAGGCTTCCGGCACCGAGTGCTAGTTGAATCAGGGCGGCAGCGTGTCCCTGCCTCGAAAGTTGTTGATGGATCATTCCCCAGGTTTCGACCCACATCTCCTCGAACACGTTCACCCAGCCCGCCCCGGCAGCGGCCCTTGCGAGGTTCGCACAGAGCAGTACGCGGTACGACGGATCCCATACGTGATCCATCAGCATGATAAAGACGTGGGCAGCATTCTCGAATCGACCGTAATGATCCATCCAGAACCACGCTGCATCCTTCGCGAGACGATATACCTGGCTGTGACCGGGCCCGTACGCCTTTAGGGCCTCTTTCGCGTACTCCGCACCCTTCGTCGCTTCTCCGAAGGAGAAGCTCATGATCGCGAGATCGTACAGCGCGTCGCCCTCCAGCGTACGGAGTCCACGCAGTCGCGCCATGCGCCGCGCTGCCTCGTGGTACCTCGTCGCCCGGGGCAGGCTGCCCCGCTGGCGGTGGAGGTTCCCGAGCCCGGAGAGGGCGAGCGTCGCCACCTCCCACCTGCGGGAACCGCGCGCGACGTGATGCGCCCACTTCAGCCACGCCGACGACTCGTCGTACATCGCCAGCTTCCGCGCGACGCGCCCGAGGTTGTAGGCGTAGTGGGGGTTCTCCGGGTCCACGTCCTCCGCGGCGTGGAGGAAGCCGAGGACGGTGTGGTAGGCGCCCTTCCCCTCCGCCCACAGCGCGGCGCCCAGGCAGGCGGCGGCCACGGCCTCACCCGTCGCCTCGTCCGGCGAGGGCTCGGCGAGGAGGCGGTCCAGCGTGGTGAGGACGGGCCGGAGCGTGGCGTCCACCTCGTCGTACGGCCGGTCCGGCTCGCCGGGCGGGGGGCCGGCCCCCTCGGGCGGAGAGAGGAACCAGTCGCGCACCCGGTACAGGGTCAGCCACAGCCGGAGACCTTCGTTCTCCAACCCCAGCGCGTCGAACTCGGTGAGCACGTACATGTGCGACAGGGACCCCGCCTGTGGAATCCGGATCTTGCGCGGAAAGGGGGGCTCACACCGGGAAGAGGGCATGGGAGAGCGGGGACGTGAAAAGGTTGTCGGTTAACACCCGCAGGACGGTGCATATTATGGTGGACGAAGTGGACACACAAGAGGGTAGACCCGAAAGGATCTACGGCACCCTCTCCGCGACGCTGTCGGCCCGCGACTTTCCACCCGCTTCCCACGCCGCGCGGCAGCCCGCCCGCTCATCGACGTCCCGTCCGGCCGCGTGGTCCTCGCGCCGCAGTTGCCGGGGACGGGCATCCCGGCGGCGGGGCGCGGGGAACGCTGCGGGAGCCCGCCCCGCCGACCGCTCACGGGGCGCGATTCTGGCGTCGCGTTCCCCCACCCCGTGGCCCGTGGACGGCGCACCGGCGCCCTCCCCGCAAGAGCGAGCCGATGGACGAGCCGCTGACCGACGAGGAGCTGGACGAGATCGCCCGCCGCGCGGCCGCCGCCACGGCCGGACCGTGGGAGGCGGGCGTCCGCTACGAGCGCTTCGGCGTCAACGAAGGAGTGCGCCCCGGAGAGGGTCCCTACTCCTTCCTCCCGCCGGGACGCTGCTTCTGGTGCGCGGAGAGCGGCGAGGCCGCGCTCGCGATGGGACGCGACCGGCGCGGCGCCGTGTACCACGTGCACCGCATCGTCCCCGACCCGGGCCGTTCCGGGTCCCGCTGGCGCACCATCTCCAGCGCGGCGACGCACGAGCCCGTCGTGGAGACCGGCGAGGGGAAGGGGCTCGCGGGCATCCTCCGGCACGACGCGGAGTTCATCGCGCGGGCACGGGACGACGTCCCCCGCCTGGTCGCGGAGGTGAGGCGGCTCCGCGCCGCCCTGGAAGCCGCGGACGAGGGCCGCGGGGATACCGGGACCTCCCGGCGCGCCCGGGAGCCGTCGCCGAGGTCCGCTTCACTCCCCGCTTGACACCGTCCGGGCCGCCCGGCATCTATATTCGCGGGTCCCGCGCGTACGGAATCCCCGGTGCGAGGTTGTCATGGACCATCGAGCCATTCCCGCCGCAGTTCCCCGATTCGCGCCCCATCCCGCTCCCTGCCGTCGCGCCCCTTCCGGGCGGGCTCGCGCGGGTCCTCGCCGCCCCCTCCTTCTCCGCCGCGTCCGCGCGGAGCGCCTCCCCGGACCCGCCCCGCGCGGGTGCGAATGACGGGGTCCGCCCCTCCGGCTCCGTTCGGGAGCCCTCTCCAGCACCCGGAGCCACACCGCGGCCTTCCCGTTCCGGGGCGGCCGGAGAGGCGCCGACCATGAGCGTCGACGGGATCGTCGGCCGGAAGCTGGGCGCGGCGCGCCGCCGCATCGCCGCGCTCCGGGGTCGCGAGGGGGCGCTCGTGGTCGCATCCGCCAGGGACGACGCCGCGCACAGGCTGGAGGGCGAGCGGGCCGCCCGGGAGAGGCTGGAAGCGGTCCTGGAGAGCATCGCGGACGGCTTCCTCGCCCTGGACCACGCCTGGCGCCTCACCTACGTGAACCGCGCCGCCGAGTTCCTCCTCCAGTGCGACCGCGCCGAACTCCTGGGGCGCGACGTGCGCGAGCTGTTCGGCGAGGAAGCGCACCCCGCCCTGTTCCGCGAGATGAGGCGCGCGGCGGAGCGCCGCGACTCCGCGGAGCTGGAGGAGTTCCACGCCCGGCTGGCGTCGTGGCTGGAGTTGCGCGTCTTCCCCTCCCCGGACGGCCTCACCCTCCACGTCCGCGACGTCACCGAGCAGAAGGTCACGCAGGAGGAGCTGAAGTCCAGCGAGGAGCGGCTCCGGGTGGCGCTGCAGGCGGCGGGGATGGCGTACTGGGAGTGGGACCTCCGCAGCGGGATCGCCCACTGGAACCCGGACCACAACCACCTGCTCGGCATTCCGCTGCGGCAGGAGCGGGGGACGCTGCGGGCCTTCCTGGAGCGCGTCCACCCGGACGACCGGGACGCCGTAGCCCGCGCCCTGGCCGTGGCCGGAGAAAGCGGGCGGGGCTACGACACCGAGTTCCGGGTCATGGGCCCCGGCGGACAGGTCCGGTGGATCGCCGGGTACGGCCGCGTCCTCTTCGGGACCGACCGGCGCCCCTCGCGGATGATCGGCGTGGTCCGCGACATCACCGCCCGCCGCGAGTCGGAGGCGGAGCGGGAGCGCCTCCACGCCGCGGTGGAGGCGGAGCGCGCCCGGCTGGAAGCGGTGATGGAGCAGATCCCCGCCGGCGTCATCGTCGCCGAGGCGCCCTCCGGCGCCATGGTCGCCATCAACCGGATCGCCGCGGAGATCCTGGGGCCGGCGCGGCTCCCCGCCACCGTGGAGGAGTACGGCCGCGGCTACCGGGGCTTCCACTCCGACGGGCGCCCCTGCGCGCCGGGGGAGTTCCCTCTCGCGCGTGCGGTCCGGACCGGGGAGACCGTGGTCGACGAGGAGATGCGCGTCCGCTCCGCGTCGGGAGCCGAGTGGACGCTGCGGGTGAGCGCGGCGCCGGTGCGCGACGCCGGGGGAGGCGTGATCGCGGGCGTGCTCGTATTCCACGACGTGACCGAGGAGCGGAGGCGCGAGGAGGGTGACCGCTTCCTCGGGCGGGTGAGCGACCTCCTCGCTTCCTCGCTCGACTACAGGACTACCGCTCAGAGCATCGCGTCACACTGCGCGGGGACGCTGGCCGAATGCTGCGTCGTCCACGTGGAGGTCCGCGGGACGGTGAGGGCCCTGGGGATCGCCCACGCCGACCCCGCGCGAGAGCCCTTCGTGCGGGACCTCCTCCGGCGCCTCCCGGTGGACCCCGAGGGCTCGACTCCGTTGATGCGCACCCTGCTCACCGGGGAGCCGCTGCTCGTGCCCCGGGTCACGGACGAGATCCTCCGGGATGTCACGGGCGACCCCGAAACCCTGGAGGCGCTGCGCGGCCTCGACCTGTTCTCGGCGCTGGTGGTGCCTCTCCACGCGCGGGGCCGGATCCTGGGCACGGTCACCCTGGCGCGGACCGGGAACGCCCCCGGGTACACGCCGGACGACCTGCGCCTCGCGCAGGAGCTGGCACGCCGCGCCGCCCTCGCGGTGGACAACGCCCGCCTGTACGAGGAGGCCCGCCAGGCGGCCCGCGCCCGCGACGAGGTGCTCGCCGTGGTCTCGCACGATCTGCGCAACCCGCTCCACGCCGTGCTCCTCTCGGCCACCATCCTCGAGGACTACTCCGATGCCGGGGAGTGGTCCGACCGCGACCTGCGGCAGGTGCGGGTGATCCGCCGCGCCGCGGAGCAGATGAACGGTCTCATCCACGACCTCGTGGAGGTGGTCGCGCTGGAGACGGGCACCCCCACGCTCCACCGCGAGCGGATCGCGCCGACGACGCTCTACGCCGGGGTGGCGGAGCTGTTCCAGGGGCAGGGTGACGAAAAGGGGATCGTCGTCGAGGTGGACGTGGAACCGGACCTCTCCCCGGTGGAGGCGGACCGCGGCCGGCTCCTCCAGGTGTTCTCGAACCTGGTGGGGAACGCGCTCAAGTTCACGCCGGCCGGGGGAACGGTGACGCTGCGGGCCGCTTCGGGGGAGGACGCCGTCCACTTCTCCGTGGCCGACACGGGACCCGGGATCCCGGAGGAACATCTCCCCCACGTCTTCGACCGGTTCTGGCGCGCGCGGAGGGGGGAAAGGGGCGGACTGGGGCTGGGGCTGGCGATCGCGCGGGGGATCGTGGAGGCGCACGGAGGGCGCATCTGGGCGGAGAGCACGGTCGGGGAGGGGTCCACGTTCCACTTCACGCTCCCCGCGGCCCCGCCCTGATCCGGCGGGGGCGGAAAAAAGGAGCGCCGCCCCGATGGCCGGGGCGGCGCGCTCCATGAACCGGGCGTTATCGGTCCGCTCAGGCGGCGGCCTTCGCGGGACGAACCAGGACGTTGCTCGCGGCGGCGAAGAACGGCTTCGCTCCGGGCGTGTCCCGGAGCTTCAGCTCCAGGAGGCGGCTCCCGTCCCCCGTACGCCCCAGCACCTTCACCACCTCCGCCGCCCCGCCCACACAGAACACCTCGTCTCCCGTCCTGGGAAGCTGCTCGGCGCCCGTCGGCCAGTCCGGATGCGCTCCGCGGTTCACGTAAACGTCCTCCTCGCGAATCCGATTCGAGCCGTTTCCGTTCATGTCGGCACTCCTTTTTGTGGCGGCGTGGGGGGCCTGCCCGGGGTGGCAGGGGACCCGTCCGCGAGATGATCGACGAGCAGGAGCACGGACCTCGCGTCGGAGGAGCCCGTTCGATAAACCCACTCCACTGCGATCTTTCCCCCGCGCACGCCCGAACGGCGGCGTCCGCGGCGTGGGGAGACGACCCGCCACGGACGACCGGTCGGGACGGAGCCCCGGGGGGGTGCTCCGGCGTCAACGAAGCTTACACGGGAGTTGCAAAAAAGTTTCACCCTCCCCGGAACGGCCCCGCCGCCCGAGTCACGGCCCACTCGCTCCTACGGGCACACTCCGTACGAGCCGGGCTCATCCCGCCGGGACCGCCCGCAGCAGCACGGCGCCCGGGCCCTCCAGCTCCAGCACGCCCCCGGGGGAGACGGCCGCCAGCTCCCCCACCCTCTCCCCGCCGAATCGTGCTTCCTCCGTAGCCAGGACGAGGTCCCAGCGCGCTCCCTCCGGCGGGCGGGTCTCCTCGCGGGACGCGGTGTCCACCCGCAGCCGCCCCGGGCCGAGCCCGGCCACCAGCAGGAGAGCGTTCCCGCGGCCGTCCGTCCGGCGCAGCGCCACGCCCTTCTCCCCCACCGCGGCGGCCGCCGCCGTGTCGCGCCCGCGAGCCCGCAGGGCGGGCTCGTCGCGACGGAGCGCGAGAAGCTCACGGTACAGCGCCAGCACGCCCGCGTGCGGGGGACGCTCCCGCTCCTCCCAGGCCAGCTTCGAGCGCCGGAAGGTGTCCGGGTCCTGCGGGTCCGGGATGCGCGCCCTCCTCTCCGGGTCCGCGAAGCCCGAGAAGTGCCGGAACTCCTCGCGCCGCCCCGCCGTCACCATCCTTCCCAGCTCTTCCGGGTGGTCGGTGAAGTAGAGGAAGGGGGAGGACGCGGCCCACTCCTGCCCCATCCAGAGGAGCGGGGTGCCGGGGGAGAGCAGGAGGAGCGCGGACGCGGCCCGGTACGCCGGGAGGGAGACGCCGTGGCAGAGGCGGTCGCCCATCGCCCGGTTCCCCACCTGGTCGTGGTTCTGGATGCAGTGCACGAAGGCGGGGAGCGGAACGCCCTCCGCCGGGGTCCCGCGGGGGTCGCCGCGGTGCCGCGTGCGCTGGCCCTCGTAGAACCAGCCCTTCCGGAGCGTGGCGGCGACGTCCTCCGCCGATCCGGTGTAGTCGGCGAAGTACCCTTCCCTGTCTCCGGCGACGCAGGCGCGGAGCTGGTGGTGGAGGTCGTCCGCCCACACCGCGTCCAGCCCCAGCCCGCCCTCCCGGCGGGGGAGCACCAGCCTACGCTCGTTGCGCTCGTCCTCCGCGATCAGGACGAAGTGCCGGTCCGGACCCGCGGCGGCGCGCGCGCGCTCCGCCAGCTCCGCGAGGAGGTGGGTGGGCGAGTCGTCGAGGATGGCGTGCGTGGCGTCCAGGCGCAGGCCGTCCAGGTGGTACTCGCGCACCCAGTGGACTGCGTTGCCGATCACGAGTTCGCGCACGGCCTCGCTCCCCTCGCCGTCGTAGTTGACGGCCGCCCCCCACGGCGTGTGGTGCCGCTCGGTGAAGACGCGCCCCCCGGAGAAGAGGGGGAGGTAGTTCCCCTCCGGCCCGAAGTGGTTGTAGACCACGTCGAGCACCACGGCGAGCCCGCGGGCGTGGGCGGCGTCCACCAGGCGGCGCAGCCCCTCCGGCCCGCCGTAGGAGCTTTCGGGCGCGAAGATGTCCACGCCGTCGTACCCCCAGTTGCGCGCGCCGGGGAACTCGGCCACGGGCATCAGCTCCAGCGCGGTGACCCCGAGGTCGCGGAGGTGGTCCAGCCGGCCGGCCAGCGCGTCGAAGGTCCCCTCGGGCGTCGCGGTTCCCACGTGCGCCTCGTACAGAACCATCTCCTCCAGGGGGATCCCCCGCCACCCTCCGTCCGTCCAGCGGAAGGTGTCCGGGTCCACCACCTCGGAGGGGCCGTGTACCCCTTCCGGCTGCGAGCGCGAGGCCGGGTCCGGGTACGCGCCCCCCCCGCCCAGGCGGTAACGGTAGCGGGCGCCCGCCCCGATCCCCTCCACCCGGCCGCTCCACCACCCGCCGCCCTCCCGCGCGAGCGGGTGGTCGCGCGCCCCGGCCTCGCCGTACGCCACCACGTCCACCCGCCCGTGCCCCGGCGCCCAGACCCGGAATTCCACGCCCCCCGGCACCACGCGCGCGCCCTGCGGGCGCTCCGCCCCCGTCACCCTCATCCCCCTCCCTCCGCCTCCGCGGCGGGGGACCGGAGGGCGCGCAGCACCACCATGGAGCGTCCTTCAAGGAAGAACTCCTCGCCCGCGGACACCGATTCGGCGCCCGGTTCCACCTCCGGGCGGTGGGTGTCCAGCGTCACCTCCCACGTGCTCATCGCGCCGTGCGTGGGGAGCGTGAACGAGAGGGAGCCCCCGTCCGCGTTGAAGAGGAGGAGGAAGGTGTCGTCCGAGATCTGCTCGCCCCGGTCGTCCCACTCCTCCAGCGCGTCTCCGGCCAGGCACATCCCGAAGCACTTCACGAAGCCGGAGTTCCACTCCTCGTCGGTCATCTCCGCGCCGTCGGGGCGGAGCCAGGTGACGTCCTTCACGTCGGAGCCGCGGATGGGGCGCCCCCGGAAGAAGCGGCGGCGACGGAAGGTGGGGTGGTCGCGCCGCAGCGCCGCCACCCGGCGCGTGAACTCCAGCAGCTCCCGGCGCGCGTCGTCCAGCTCCCACCCGATCCAGGAGATCTCGTTGTCCTGGCAGTAGGCGTTGTTGTTCCCGTACTGGGTGCGCCCCATCTCGTCGCCCCCGCAGATCATGGGAACCCCCTGGGAGAGGAGGAGCGTGGCGATGAAGTTGCGCGTCTGCCGCTCCCGCTGGCGGAGGATGTCGGGCCGGTCGGTGGGCCCCTCCACGCCGAAGTTGTACGAGAGGTTGTGGTCGTGCCCGTCGCGGTTGTTCTCCCCGTTGGCCTCGTTGTGCTTGTGGTTGTACGAGACCAGGTCGTGGAGCGTGAAGCCGTCGTGCGCGACGACGAAGTTGATGCTGGCGCTGGGGCGCCGCCCGTCCTCCTCGTACAGGTCGCTGGACCCGGTGAGCCGGTACCCCAGCTCGCCCAGCGTCCCCGGGTCGCCCCGCCAGTACCCGCGCACGATGTCGCGGTAGCGGCCGTTCCACTCCGCCCAGAGCACGGGGAAGTTCCCCACCTGGTACCCCCCCTCTCCGATGTCCCACGGCTCGGCGATCAGCTTCACGCGCGAGAGCACCGGGTCCTGGTGGATGACGTCGAAGAACGACGAGAGCTTGTCCACGTCGTGGAGTTCGCGCGCGAGGGTGGACGCCAGGTCGAAGCGGAACCCGTCCACGTGCATCTCCTGCACCCAGTAGCGCAGGGAGTCCATCACCAGCTTCAGGGTCTGCGGGTGGCGGAGGTTGAGCGAGTTCCCCGTCCCCGTGTAGTCCATGTAGAAGCGGGGCTCGTCCGCCACCAGCCGGTAGTACGTGGGGTTGTCGATCCCCTTGAACGAGAGCGTGGGCCCCAGGTGGTTCCCCTCCGCGGTGTGGTTGTAGACCACGTCCAGGATCACCTCCAGCCCCGCCGCGTGGAGGGCGCGCACCATCTCCTTGAACTCGCGCACCTGCTCGCCGTAGTCGCGGGCGTGGGCGTACCGGCCGGCCGGGGCGAAGTAGTTGATGGAGCTGTAGCCCCAGTAGTTCCGCAGCCCCTTCTCGATCAGGAAGTACTCGTCCGCGATCTCGTGTACCGGGAGCAGCTCCAGGGCGGTCACGCCGATGGACTTGAGGTGCTCGACGACGGCCGGGTGCGCCACGGCCCGGTACGTCCCGCGAATCTCCGGCGGAACGTCCGGGTGGAGCATGGTGAGCCCCCGGACGTGCGCCTCGTAGATCACGGTCTCGTGCCAGGGGATGCCCGGCGGCTGGTCGTCCTGCCAGTCGAACGAGGTGTCGACCACCACGCCCTTGGGGATCCCTCCGGCGTCGTCGGTGTCGTCCAGCACCCAGTCCTCCCCGGGCTGCTCGAACGGGTACGCCCAGGGGTGCGTCTCCCACCTCACCTTCCCGGCCAGCGCCCGTGCGTACGGATCGATGAGGAGCTTGAAGGGGTTGCAGCGGAGCCCCCGCTCCGGCTCGTAGGGGCCGTTGATACGGAAGCCGTAGTAGGTCCCCGGCCCCACCCCCGGCACGTAGCCGTGCCAGACGAACGCGGTGCGCTCGCGGAGGCGCAGGGTACGGGAAGGCTCGGCGTCCGTGGGGGAGTCGAAGAGGCAGAGTTCCACCTCGTGCGCCAGCTCGGAGTAGATCGCGAAGTTGGTTCCGTGTCCGTCCCAGTCCGCGCCGAGCGGGTACGGCCTGCCCGGCCACGCGGTGCCGCCGGTCTCCAGGAATCCGGGGACGTGATGGCGCGGGTCGATCTTCCGGGTATCCATCGGGTGTCGATCGGGGTGGGGTGGACGCTCTCTCGTGGCGTCCGGGGCTGCCGGGCGCTTCGCAGGAAACACGCCGTGCTCGCTTCTTGCGTTGCCGGAGCGCCCCGGCGCCGCCGGGATCCACGATCCACGCAACGAATGGAGCGCACGTGTCGGACCCGATCGACCACCGTCCGGGAGAGGGCGTCCGCGTCCCCCTCTCCACCTACCGTCTCCAGCTCAACCACCGATTCACCTTCCGCGACGCCGCGGACCTCGTCCCCTACCTGGCCGACCTGGGAATCTCGGACCTGTACGCGTCCCCCTACCTCCAGGCCCGGCCCGGGAGCCTCCACGGGTACGACATCACCAACCACGAGGCGCTGAACCCGGAGATCGGGACCGAGGACGACCACGCGCACATGGCGGCCCGGCTGCGGGAGAACGGGATGGGGCACCTGCTGGACATCGTCCCCAACCACATGGGCGTGGCGGGGGGGGCGAGTCCCTGGTGGACGGACGTGCTGGAGAACGGCCCCAGCTCGCCGTACGCCGCGTACTTCGACATCGACTGGACGCCCTCCAAGCCGGAGCTGGAGGGGAAGGTCCTCCTCCCCGTCCTGGGCGACCAGTACGGGCGGGTGCTGGAGAACGGGGAGCTGAAGCTGGTGCTCCGGGACGGGCGCTTCTTCGTCGACTACTGGGAGACGCGCTTTCCGTGCGCCCCCGCCCCCACCGCCGCGGTGCTGCGGCTGGCGCTGGAAGGGCTGGTGGAGGCGCTGGACGAGGAGCACCCGGACCGCATGGAGCTGGAGAGCATCGCCTCGGCGCTGGAGCGGCTCCCCGCCCGCCGCCGCACGGATCCCCCGAGCGTGGCCGAGCGGCGCCGCGAGAAGACGGTGGCGCAGCGGCGCCTCTCCGGCCTGTACGAGGGCTCGGCGGAGGTACGGCGCGCTCTGGACGCGGCCGTGGAGACGTACAACGGCGTCCCGGGCGACCCTCGCTCCTTCGACCGGCTGGACGCGCTCCTCGACGACCAGGCGTACCGGCTGGCGTTCTGGCGGGTGGCCGCCGAGGAGATCAACTACCGGCGCTTCTTCGACGTCAACGACCTGGCGGGGCTGAGGGTGGAGCGGGGCGAGGTGTTCCAGGCGACCCACCGGCTGATCCTGCGGCTGGTGCGGGAGGGGAAGGTGACGGGGCTCCGCGTGGACCACCCGGACGGGCTCTTCCACCCCCGCGAATACCTCCGCGAGCTGCAGCGCGAGACGGTGGGGCCGGACGCCGGGGTTCCCTTCTACGTGGTGGTGGAGAAGATCCTGGCGGGCGACGAGACGCTGCCGGACGACTGGCCGGTGGCGGGAACCGTGGGCTACGAGTTCCTCAACCGCGTGAACGGCCTCTTCGTCGCCCGCGAGAACGAGGCGACCCTGGAGACCGTCTACCGCCGCTTCGCGCGCGAGCGGGTGGGGTTCCCGGACCTGGTCTACGAGAAGAAGCGCCTGGTCCTCGACGCGTCGCTGGGGAGCGAGCTCACGGTTCTCACCACCCTGCTGGGGAGGATCTCGGAGCGGAACCGCCGCTCCCGCGACTTCACCCCGGGGCTCCTCTACGGCGCGCTCCGCGAGACGATCGCCTGCTTCCCCGTGTACCGGACCTACGTCGACGCCTTCTCCGGGGAGGTCTCGCCGCGCGACCGGGCGTACGTGGAGCACGCCGTGCGCGCCGCCCGCCGCCGCAACCCGGGGGTCAGCGGGTCGCTCTTCGACTTCCTGCGGAGCGTGCTCCTCCTGCAGTGGCCCGAGGAGCTGGACGCGGAGGCGCGCGAGGAGCACGCCCGGTTCGTGATGAAGTTCCAGCAGCTCACCGGGCCGGTCATGGCGAAGGGGGTGGAGGACACGGCGTTCTACGTCTACAACCGCCTCGTCTCGCTCAACGAAGTCGGCGGGGAGCCCGACCGATTCGGGGTGTCGCCGGAGGAACTCCACCGCTTCTTCGCGGAGCGCGCGGACCGCTGGCCGCACGCGCTCAGCACCACCTCCACCCACGACACCAAGCGGAGCGAGGACGTGCGCGCCCGCATCGACGTCCTCTCCGAGATCCCGGACCTCTGGGAGTCGCACGTCACCACCTGGGCGGAGCTGAACCGGAGGCACAAGCGCGAGGACGACGGACAACCCGTCCCGGACGCCGGCGCGGAGTACCTCTTCTACCAGACCCTGGTGGGCGCGTGGCCGCTGGACGCCGCGGAGGGGGACGACGACGGGGAGCGGGTGGCCCGCTTCCAGGGGTACATGGAGAAGGCCACCCGCGAGGCCAAGGAGCACACGAGCTGGATCGAGCCCAACGAGGTGTACGACGCGGGGCTGCGGGACTTCGTCGCCGCGGCGCTGGACCGGAGCGGCCCCAACCCCTTCCTCGACGACTTCCTCCGCCTCCACGCCGGGGTGGCGCGGATGGGGATGCTCAACTCGCTGGCGCAGACGCTGGTGAAGCTGGCCGCGCCGGGCGTCCCCGACGTGTACCAGGGGCAGGAGACGTGGGACTTCTCGCTGGTGGATCCCGACAACCGCCGCCCGGTGGACTTCGCGCTCCGCGCCCGGCGGCTCCGCGAGCTTCGGGAGGCGCTGGAGGACGGGGACGTGCGGAAGCTCGCGCGCTCGCTCGTGGAGCGGTGGGAGGACGGGCGGATCAAGCTGTACCTGACCTTCCGGGCGCTCTCGCTGCGCAGGGCGCTGCCGGAGACGTTCCTGGACGGGGAGTACGTCCCCCTGGCCTCCGCGGGAGCGCGTGTGGGGCACGTGTTCGGCTTCGCGCGCCGGGGCGGGGGCGCCGAGGTGGTCGTCGCGGTGCCGCGCCTGGTCGCGACGATGATGCGGGAGAAGGGCTTCACCCTCCCGGACGCGGAGGCGTGGCGGGACACCTGGCTGGAGGGGGGCGGCGGGATCCTGGAGGGCCGCTGGCACAACGTCCTCACCGGGGAAACGGTGAGGGGGCGCCCGTACGGAAGCGGTACCGCGCTCGCGGCGGACGAACTTTTCGCGAGCTTTCCGGTGGCGCTGCTGGAGCGGCGGGAGTAGTCCGGTCCTCCGGACGACTCCCCGCGTCAGACGGAGCCGAGCACCCGGTCCGTGCTGCGCGCGTGGGCCCGCACGCGCGCCAGCTCCGCTTCCAGGTCCGCGACGCGGGCCCGGAGCCCGGAGGACCGGCGCAGCTCCACGACCATGTAGGTCCCCGCCGCCGCCAGGGCGATTCCCAGCACCGACGCGGCCACCCAGCCGAGCTGGAGCGGGCGGTGGAAGGAATGGTGGGTGAGAAGGAGCGCGGCCAGGGCGGCGGCGGCCACCCAGCCGCCTCCCCCGAGGAGCGCAGGAACGCCCGTCCGCAGTTCGGCCGCGGGGGCGGCGGACTCGTCCGCGGCCCGCCGCAGGAGGCGCGAGCGGACCTCCTCGGAGCGCCCGGCGTCCATCGCCCGGGGCGGAGGGAGGTACAGGGCCGCGAGCAGCGCGTCCTGCACCCCGGCGAGGGCGCGGGAGCACTCCCCGCACTCGGAGAGATGTGCGAGCAGCGCGTCGCGGTCCGGGCCCGCGAGCGCGTCGAGGGCGGCAACGACCCGCCGATGGTCTCGATCGAATGAGTTCAAGAGGCGACCTCGCGCAGAACGGCCAGCCTGTCCCTTAGCTTCCGAAACGCCAGCCTGACCCGGGTCTTCACGGTCCCGAGCGGCTGGCCTGTGAATGCGGAGATCTCCGTCTGGCTCATCCCGCGGAAGAACGCCAGCTCCACCGTCTCGCGCTGGTCGGCGGGGAGCGCGCGGATGGCCCTCGCGACGAGTTCGCTCCGCTCCACGGACTCGGCCCCCTTCAGGGGATCCGCGTCCGCCGGGATCGCCACCAGGACCCCGGGATCCGCGGGGCGCTCGGCCTCGCGGACCCGGCGCCGCGCCCGCAGGTGGTCCAGCGCGCGGCTCCGGGCGATCATCCCCAGCCAGGTGGACACGGCACCCCGCTCCGCCTGGTAGCGCCGGGCCTGCTTCCACGCCTGCCAGAAGACCTCCGCCACCACCTCCGCCGCGTCGTCCCCGTCCGCCACGGTCTGCAGGGCCACCGAGTGGACCAGCGTGCTCCAGCGGTCGTAGAGCGCGGCCAGGGCCCCCTCGTCGCCGTCCGCCATGCGGCGGACCAGCTCCCGGTCGTCCGCGTCGAGAGCGGGACCACGGCCGTGGGGGCGGTTCCCGTTCCGGTTTCCCTGGGCGGCCTCCCGCGAAGGAAGCTCCAAGGAACCGTACGACGGGACCTGCCTGGATGGATTCATAAAGCTACGCGCTCAGAGGGTGCCGGACAACTCGGGGCAAACCTTCTGCAAGCGCCACACCAGCAGGGGCCGGACGCGCGCCGGCGACGGGCACGGATCCGGACGGTGGAAGGGGTGGAACTCCGCGGGGGACCGCAGCCTCACCCGTGCCCGCCGGGACTCGGGGGGGCGGGGGTAAAGGTCGGGATTATCGAGCTGCGGCCCGCGATGCAACCCTTCGGGAGTGGGCCGGCGGACCGGCCCCCTCCCGAGCGGTCAGGCGGCCGGATCCACGATGAAGGGATCGACGATCGCCTCCACCTCCGCCCGCGTCAGCGGCTCGTCGAAGGACTCGGACGCGGCCTCCGCCGAGAGGGTGCCGCTCGCGCCGGGCAGGGTGCTGATGTCGATGCCGGCCTGGACGAGGTTCTCCTCTCCGTCGTACACGGGCTGCGTCGCCGCCGGGAGGGCCCCGCGGTTGCGCAGCGTGATCCACCCCTTCTGCGGCGCCTGTTCCGTGAAGTTGCCGTTCAGGCGACGGACCTCGGATGCGTGCCGCGCCTCCACCGAGTGGATGGTGAGCGCGGCCCGCAGGATGGCGGGCGCGACCAGGAGGTTCCCGGCCTGCCCCTTGTACGCCCGCACTCCCGTGTCCTCGAACGCCTGCGCGAGCGCGCGGAACTGCGCGTAGTCGGTGAAGGGCGAGAACGCGCCCCCCGCCGTGAAGTCGAAGGTGGGCTTGGCGACGGCCTGCGAGCCGAGCGCGTCGCGGAGGAACTCGACGTGCGCCCGCTCGTGGTCGCGGATGGTCACGAACAGGGTGCGGTCCGACGCGGGAATCAGCCCCGGCGCCGCGGCGCCGAGGGTGTAGAACTCGGCTTCCAGCTCCTCCAGTACCAGCGCGAAGTTGAGGACGCTCACCACGTTCGCCGGGATCCCCTGCGCGAACGCGCCCTTCGCGAGCGCGGCGAGCCCCAGCGGCACGGAGGCCAGCGCGAGCCCCAGCCCCAGCCCGCCGGCCTTGCGGAGCGCGTCGCGGCGGGTCCCCATGCGGTCGAGGACCTCGGGATCCAGCCCGTCCAGAATCGTCTGATTTTCCATTTGCTCGCTCCTCAGCCGATGCTCGGCACGTTGGTGGCCGTGATGCGGTTCCGGATGAACGGCGCCGCCGCGTTGAGTACCTGCCCCGGCGGAAGCGCGTCGTCGAAGGAGGCCGGCGCGAAGGCGCTCGTCCGGGGCGAGAGGATGTCGCGGATCGCGGCCGCGTGGCGGGCCTCCACCGAGACGATCTTCCCGGCGACGGTGAGGAGCGTACGCCCCGCGTCGTCGTTGCTCAGGAGCGGGCCCGCGCCGTTGTACGCGGCCACGCCCAGGTCCTCGAAGGTCCGCGCGGTCGTGAGCACCGAGTCGCGGCTGGCGAAGTCGATGCTCGTGAAGTTGGGGGTCAGGCCGGGGATCGGCGTGCCGCCGAGCGCCTGGATGGCCCGCCGCAGGAACTCGCGGTGGGCGATCTCGTGGTCCCGCAGGTCCACCAGGACCCGCCGCACCGGCTCGCTGAAGGTGGTGGAGAACGACGAACTCGCCACCACCTGCGTGTAGAACGCCGCCTCCAGCTGCTCCAGCGCGTACGCGTAGTTGAGAACGCCGAAGTTGTTGGAGAAGTTCAGCGTCACGGCCGCGTATTCCGGATCCGGCGGGTTCACGATCACCGTGTCCGGCGGCGTCACCTCGGTGATCGTCCTCACCTCGGTGTCGTCGCAGGCCGCGACGAACACCGCCGCCGCGCTCGCGCCCGTCCACTTCAGGAAGTCGCGCCTTCCCCGCGGCCGCTCCAGCGCGGTCGGCGACTGACCCCGGCTCTCCTCCGGCCGATTCGATTCGGACATGCACCCACCTCCCTTGGAATTGTGATCTCCGGGCGGGGCGGACCTTCCGGCCGCCCCGCCCTTAACCGCTCCCGTCATCCGCGGACTCCGCGGGCGGGGACTTCGTACTGGTAGGGCTGGAACTCGCAGCCGGGGCGGATCGGGACGTAGATCACGTCCGGCGTGCCGGTGGCCGTCGCGTCCGTGTACACGCCCACGCCCTGGTACTCGTTCGTGCGTCTCACGTCGGTGGCCGTGACCACCCGGGGCAGCCCGAACCTCACGTAGCGGCGGCCGCCGATGGTGATCGGCTCACCGTTGATGAACCAGGACGAGCCCGCCGCGTAACCCGCGGTCGCCGGGTAGGCGCTGGAGAACGGCCGGCCCGCCACCGTGGTGTCGCCCGTGGCCGGGTCGTACATCGCCTCGACCTCGCGCAGCCCCATGCCTTCGACCACGCAGACCCGCAGAGGCTGCATCGACGGCGGGGGAGGCGGCGGGGGCGGGGGGGGCGGCGGCGGAGGAGGAGGCGGCGGCGGCGGCACGAGGTTCCCGAGCGTGAGCTTCACGCCCGCCACCAGGCGCGCGGTGACGGCGAAGCGGTCGTCCGCGACCGCGGCCTGCCCCCCGGTGGGGACGCGCGCGGGCGGCACCCACGCGTCGCCCACGTGCGCGGGTGAGTCGTAGCCGTGTGCGGCCAGCTCGCCGAAGACCGCCAGGTTGTCCGAGATCCGGAACAGGTCCATCCCGGCGCCCGCCGTCCCCTGCCCCACGGAGGCGAACTCCGGGTCGAACGTGATGCAGGCGGCGCGGTCGAGCGTCACGGGGTCGCACCCCGGGCCGCTCCCGGCCAGGTTGGTGGTGAGTCCGCCTCCGCCCACGAAGAAGTAGACGGTGGAGAGCCAGTCGGGCACGGCGCTCATGGCCCACGGCCGGAGCACGAGGTCGAGGTCGTAGAGCCAGGTGTTCAGTACCCGGGAGTCGCTCCCTCCCGCGTCGTCCGGCGACACGTCGAAGAACCCGTCGCTCGCGAAGGGACGGCGCATGGGCAGGTAGGCGCCGTGCAGGCGCACGCCCAGCGCGGGGGTCGCCCAATACGTCGCCATCGCTCCGAAGGCCGGCGCGTATCCCGGGGCGTATCCCCGCTCGCTCCCCTCCACGTCGGCGACGACGGCTTCGGTGACGGTCACCAGGCGGCTCCGGTACCACTCACTGGTGAGGGAGCCCCCCGCGTATACGCCGAGGTCGAACCGGCTCACCCTCCTCCCTTCCAGGTCCTGGGCCTCCACACGGCTTCCCAGCCCCACCGCCAGGACCAGGGCGGCGGCTGTCAGCGATCGTTTCATCCCATGTCTCTCCGCGAACCAGGTGGACTCGAACGGCGTTCACGCCGCCGCGGGCGCCCGTACCGGACGATTCCCGCTCGTGCCGACCGCGAGCGCCCGCCCGGCACGCACGGAGGGTCCTCCGTGCGTGCCGGGACTTCACCGGCCCGGACTCGATCGGCATCACGGGTCTATACGACGGGAGGGGTCAGATCGGATCTATCGGATCGTCTGGTCCTCGCGGAGAGGGGGGCGGGGCAGGCGCGGGAGGGGACGCGGATGGACGGTGGAGGACGGGAAAAGGGGCGCCGGAGAAGATCTCCGGCGCCCCCGAAGCCGTCCCGGGGGACGGGCGGACAATGCTTCCGCCTACCCGAACCGCTGCTTGACGCGCTCCGCGAGGTCGCGGTTCACGCCCTTCACGGCCGCGACTTCGTCCACGCTCGCCTGACGGAGGCTGTAGACGGTCTCGAAACGGGCCACCAGGGCCTCCGACTTCCGCCCGAGCCCCGGTACCTCCTCGAGCTGGTGCAGGAGCCGCTCCCGTTCGAGCTGCATCCCGACCGCGTCCCCGTCGGACACGTCGTGGCCGCGTGACCGCAGGTCGTCCAGCAGGCCCAGCCAGTCGTGGTGGCCCCAGCCGTCGGGGCGCGCTCGCGCGAAGGTGCGCAGGTCGCCGCGAAGGTCGGGGGCGGCGGGCTCCGCCGCTCGGCCGCGGGCGGCCCCCCGCGTCGACCCGCCCGCCGCTCCGCTCGCGCGCCGGCGGGGTGGAGCCGGCGCGTCACCGACGACCGTCGCGGCCGGGGCCGCCGACTTCCGGGCGGTCGCTCGCTTCGTCGGGGTCGCGAGGATCGCCTCGGGCGTGGGGCCGGCCGGGGCGCCGCCGCCCTCGATGGAGGCGCCGGAGGCCACGCGCTCGGCAGCGCCGTCCTTCGCGCCCTTCCCCCTGGAGGATTCGTTCTTCGCCATGGGTTCGGTCTCCTTGTGGTGGTGGTCGGCCGGCGCCTCCGGCCGGGATCTCGGACTACGCCTCATCGTGCTTCAGGACCAGGAACCCGAGCGGCGGCAGCGTCAGGAGCGCCGACTGCGCGCGCCCGTGCTCGGGGACGGGCTCCGTCTCCACGCCGCCCCCGTTCCCCACGTTGCTCCCGCCGTACGACTCCGCGTCGCTGTTCAGCACCTCCGCGTACCGCCCCGCGCGGGGGAGCCCCAGCCGGTACCCGGTACGTGGGACCGGGGTGAAGTTGCAGACGAAGACCAGCTCGTCGCCCGGGTTCCGGCCGCGGCGGACGAACGAGACGACGGAGTTCCCCACGTCGTGGAAGTCGATCCACTCGAACCCCTCGGCGGAGAAGTCCACCTCCCACAGCGCCCGCTCCCGGCCGTAGAGGTGGTTGAGGTCGCGCACGAACCGCTGCACGCCGCCGTGGAGCGGTTCGCCCAGCAGGTCCCAGTCGAGGGCGGTCGACTCGTTCCACTCCCGCCACTGCCCCAGCTCGCCGCCCATGAAGAGCAGCTTCTTTCCCGGGTGCCCCCACATGTAGCCCAGGGCGAGCTTGAGGTTGGCGAGCTTCTGCCACGCGTCCCCCGGCATCTTCCCCGCGAGCGAGCCCTTGCCGTGCACCACCTCGTCGTGCGAGAGCGGCAGCGCGAAGCGCTCGCTGAAGGCGTACATCAGCGAGAAGGTGACCAGGTTGAAGTGGTACTGGCGATGGACGGGGTCCTCGTGCATGAAGCGGAGGAAGTCGTTCATCCACCCCATGTTCCACTTGAGGCCGAACCCCAGCCCGCCCAGGTGCGCCGGCTGGGTCACCCCGGGCCAGGCGGTGGACTCCTCCGCGATCATGACCGCGCCCGGACACCGCTCCCCCACCGCGGTGTTGAGGGCCTGGATGAACTCGATGGCCTCCAGGTTCTCGCGTCCGCCGAAGCGGTTCGGAACCCACTCGCCCGGGTTGCGCGAGTAGTCCAGGTAGAGCATGGACGCCACGGCGTCCACCCGCAGCCCGTCGACGTGGAACTCCTCCAGCCAGTAGAGAGCGTTCGCGACCAGGAAGTTGCGGACCTCGTTGCGCCCGAAGTTGAAGACCATGGTCCCCCAGTCCGGGTGCTCTCCCTGGCGCGGGTCGGCGTGCTCGTACAGCGGCGTTCCGTCGAAGAGCCGCAGGGCGTGCGCGTCGCGGGGGAAGTGCGCGGGCACCCAGTCGAGGATCACGCCGATCCCCCGCCGGTGGAGGTGGTCCACGAAGTACCGGAAGTCGTCCGGGGTGCCGTAGCGCGAGGTGGGGGCGTAGTAACCCGTCACCTGGTATCCCCACGAGGGATCGTACGGGTGCTCGGCGACGGGGAGGAGTTCCACGTGCGTGAAGCCCATTTCCGTCACGTAGTCCCCTAGCCGGTGCGCCAGCTCGCGGTACCCCAGGAGCCCCCCGTCCTCGTCGCGCTGCCAGGAGCCGGCGTGAACCTCGTACACCGCCATGGGCCCCTCCCCGGGAACCCGCCCGGCGCGCGAGGCCATCCACGCCTCGTCCTCCCACGCGTAGCGGGGGAGCCCGTACACGATGGAGGCGTTGGCCGGGCGCAGCTCCGCGGCGAAGGCCATGGGGTCCGCCTTGAGGAACACGTCGCCCTCGGGACCCTTGATCTCGTACTTGTAGACGGCGCCGCGCTCCACCCCGGGAAGGAAGATCTCCCACACCCCGACGCCCGGGTGGAGGCGCATCACGTGCGCCCGCCCGTCCCAGCCGTTGAAGTCGCCCACCACGCTCACCCGGCGCGCGTTCGGAGCCCACACCGCGAAGCGGGTGCCCTTCACGTCCTCCATCTCGCAGGGGTGCGCCCCCAGCAGGTCGTAGAGGCGGTAGTGGGTCCCCTGGCTCAGGAGGTACAGGTCGAAGTCCGTGACCGTGGAGCCGAACGAGTAGGGATCCTCGGTCTCGCGCCGGACTCCCTCCGCCGTCTCGGTCCGCAGCCGGTACGGGAACGTCTCCGTGCCCCGGGGCAGGAGCGTCTCGAAGAAGCCGGCCGGGCTCACGCGCTCCATCGCGAGCGTCTCGCCCGTCCCGGCGTCGACCACCCACGCGTGCTCCGCGCCCGGCAGGAAGGCGCGCACCACCAGCCGGATCTCCCCGCCCAGGGAGACGCGGTGCATCCCGAGGACCCGGAAAGGGTCCGTGTGATCGCCGTACGCGACCCGGTTGACGTCGTGCTCCAGTGTTACCGAAACCATCGTCCTCGTTCGTAGTCGTTCGTTCGCCGCCCCGGACGGGGCGGGCCCACGCGAGCCGCGTGCCGGCCGGGCCGGCGTCTACTCCGCCGCCGTCCCCCGTAGCCGGGAAGCCGCGGCCTCGTCCAGGATCCACACCGGCTCGCCGGCGGCGGGGCGGACGAACTGCGCGGGGATCCGCACGGGGTCCGGCGACCGCTCCAGAACGTCCGCCACCCGCTGCGCCTTGTCCTCTCCCGTCACCAGGAACTCCACCCCGGCCGCCGCGTCCAGTACGGGGACGGCGAGCGTCACGCGCCCCTCGCCGTCGTGGAGGGCGCCGACGGCGAGGCGGCGGCGCTCCAGCAGGGACGGGTCGTAGGGGAAGAGCGAGGCCGTGTGCCCGTCGCCCCCCAGCCCCAGGTGCACCCGGTCGAAGCGGGGAACGCCGCCGCCGAACGCCTCCCGCAGCTCCCGCTCGTACGCCGCGGCCGCCCGCTCCCGTCCCCGCTCGCCGCGGACCCGGTGGACGTTCGCCTCCGGGATCGGCACGCGCGAGAGCAGGGCCTCGCGCGCCATGCGGTAGTTGCTGCGCGGGTGCTCCGGGGGAACGCAGCGCTCGTCGCCCCAGAAGAGGTGGACGGCCTCCCAGGGGACCTCCCCCGCCAGCGGCGCCTCCCCCAGCAGGGCGTAGGCGCGCCGCGGAGTGCCCCCCCCGGCGAGGGCGGCGGCGAAGCGCCCCCGGCGCTCCACGGCCTCGCGCGCGGCCTCCGCGAAGCGCTCCGCGCACAGGCGCGCCGCGGCGTCCGCGTCGGCCGAGACCAGGGCGCGACCCCGGCCGGGGAAGCGGACCTCGCGCGGGGTGGTCACGCGCGCCTCACGGGTCCCGCCACTCGCGCCCGTCCGCGCGGACCAGGCGCTCGGCCCCCGGCGGCCCCCAGGTGCCGGCGGGGTACGGCTCCAGGGGCGGCACGTCCGATGCCGCCCACCCTTCCAGGATGGGGGTGATCAGCCCCCAGGCCGCCTCCACCTCGTCCCGCCGCGCGAAGAGGGTCGCGTCGCCCAGCATGGCGTCCAGCAGGAGCCGCTCGTACGCCTCCGGTGAGGCGCCGGTGAACGAGGTCTCGTAGGAGAAGTCCATGCTCACCGGGTGGAGCGGCCCCGCCAGCCCGGGGACCTTGGCCTCGAAGTAGAGCGAGATCCCCTCGCGCGGCTGGATGCGCAGCACGAGCTGGCCGGGCTGGGGGAGGTCTCCCTGCACGGTGTCGAGGACCGGGTGCGGCGCGGGACGGAAGCGCACGGTGATCTCCGTGGCCTTGTGCGGGAGCCGCTTCCCCGTGCGCAGGTAGAACGGCACGCCGGCCCAGCGCCAGTTGTCGATCCACACGCGGAGCGCCGTGAACGTCTCGGTCCGCGAGTCCGGCGCGATCCCCGCCTCCTGCAGGTAGCCCGGAACGGACTCCCCGTCCACGACCCCCGCGTCGTACCGGCCCCGCACCGTCTCCGTAGCCACCCCGTCCCCCTCGATGGGGCGGACCGAGCGGAGCACCTTGACCTTCTCGTTGCGGATGGAGTCCGCGTCGTACGACGCGGGCGGCTCCATCGCCACCAGGGTGAGGAGCTGGACGACGTGGTTCTGCACCATGTCGCGCAGGGCCCCCGCGTCGTCGTAGTACCCCGCCCGCGACCCCACCCCCACCGACTCGGCCATGGTGACCTGCACGTGGTCGATGTACGTGCGGCTCCACAGCGGCTCCCAGATCACGTTGGCGAAGCGGAAGACCAGCAGGTTCTGGACGGTCTCCTTCCCCAGGTAGTGGTCGATCCGGTACACCTGCGACTCGTCGAACGCGCGAAGGAGCCGGGCGTTCAGCGCCCGCGCGCTCTCCAGGTCGCGCCCGAACGGCTTCTCGACGATGATCCGCGTCCATTCCCGCTCGTCCGGCGTTCGCACCAGCCCGGCGCGCCCGAGCTGCTCGGCGGCCCCGCACACCACCTCCGGCGGGGTCGCCATGTAGAAGAGCCGGTTCCCGCCCGTCCCCCGCTCCCGGTCCACGCGCCGGAGTTCCTCCGCGAGACGGAGGAACCCGGCCGGGTCGTCGAACGAGCCCTGGACGTACGAGACCGCCTCCGCGAAGCGCTCCCATTCCTCCGGGTCCGGCGCCTCCGAGAACTCCTCCAGCGCGGCCCGCATGCTCTCCCGGAAGGCTTCGTCCGTCAGGGCGTGGCGCGCGAAGCCGACCAGCCCGAACCCCCGGGGGAGCAGTCCCTGGGAGAAAAGGCGAAAGAGCGCCGGGAAGAGCTTGCGGCGGGTGAGGTCGCCGGTGGCGCCGAAGATCACCATCGCCAGGGGCCCCGGCACCTTCGCCGACCTCATCCGCTGCTCGCGCGGCACCGCCGTCTTTCCGGCGGGCCAGGAGGGCGGCGAGGGAGCCACGGGCGCGGTGGGCGCGATCATCCGACGACCGGCTCCTCTCCTTCCGCCGCCCTCACCGCGTGCCCGCCGAACTGGTTGCGCAGCGCGGCGATCACCTGCGCCGAGTACGACTCCTCCTGCCGCGACCGGAAGCGGGCCATCAGGGACAGCGCGATGGTGGGGACGGGCACGTTCAGGTCGATCGCGGTCTGGACCGTCCAGCGCCCTTCCCCGGAATCCTCCACCCATCCCCGGATCCGGTCCAGGTCCTGCCCCTCGGTCTCGTAGGCGCGCTCCAGCAGCTCCAGCAGCCAGGAGCGCACCACGCTCCCGTGGTTCCAGAGCCCCGCGACGGCGTGCAGGTCGAGGTCGAACGGGGCGGCGTGGAGGATCTCGAACCCCTCCGCGTACGCCTGGAGGAGCCCGTACTCGATCCCGTTGTGGACCATCTTGGTGAAGTGCCCCGCGCCGCTCGGCCCCACGTGAAGGTAGCCGCCTTCCTGCGCCAGCGTCCGGAAGACGGGCTCGCAGTGGCGCACCGGGCCTTCCGCCCCCCCCACCATCAGGCAGTATCCCGCCTCCCTGCCCCACACGCCGCCGCTGGTGCCGGCGTCGACCAGGTGGACCTCCATCTCCGCCAGCTCGGCGGCGCGGCGCTGGGTGTCGTGGAAGTTGGAGTTCCCCCCGTCGACGACGATGTCGCCGGGGAACATCTCCGCCGCCACGCTGCGAAGCGTCTGCTCCGTCGGGCCGCCCGCCGGCACCATGACCCACACCACGCGCGGCGGCCGGAGCATCCCCACCAGCTCCGAGAGCGACCCCGCCGCACGGGCGCCGGGGGCCGAGCCCACCTTTCGGGAGAGGTCCTCGTCCAGGTCGAACACGACCACCTCGTGCCCTCCCTCGAGAAGCCGGGCGGCCATGTTCCCGCCCATCTTCCCGAGCCCCACGATCCCGAGCTGCATGCACCCTCCCTGTCCGTACCCTCGCCGGGGGACGTCCCCGCCCGCGCGTCCGAAGCAGGAGGCTGATGCAAGTTGGATTCCGGGATGCGCCTGGATTCGCGGCCCCGCCGGGGCGGACCCGGAGTCACCGCGCCCCGGAGCGCGGGCGCGACAGAGGCAGGAGGGCGCGGTGCACCCGCTGGGACTCGCGGGTCAGCAGCGGCCCCAGGATGGCGAGGACGAGGACGTAGAGCGCGGCGAAGGGCTGCAGGACCGGGAGCAGCCCCCCGGCCTTGGCGAGGCTCGCCACCACGATGGAGAACTCGCCGCGCGAGACGATCGTCAGCCCGATGTTGGACGACGAGGCCGGGGAGAGCCCGGCGGCGCGTCCCGCGAGGAGCCCCGCCACGTAGTTGCCCACGAGCGTGAGCGCCACCGCGCCGAGCGCGACCTCCCAGGCGCCGCCCAGGGTGAAGGGGTCGATGGTGAGGCCGAAGCTGAAGAAGAAGAGCGCGCCGAAGAAGTCCCGGAACGGGATCACCAGGTGCTCGATGCGGTCCCGGTGCTCGGTCTCGGCGATCACCAGCCCCACCAGGAGGGCGCCGATGGCCTCGGCCACGTGCACCGTCTCCGCGAGGCCCGCCACCAGGAACAGCCCCGCGAAGACCGTCAGCAGGAACGCCTCGTCGGAGCGGATCCGGAGCTTCCGGTTGAGGAACGGCACCGCCAGGCGCCCCAGGGCCAGGACGCCCACCATGAACCCCAGGGCCATGGACGCCGAAAGTACGATCCCGGTCAGCGAGGTGGCGCCGCTGAGCACCAGCCCGGACACGACGGAGAGGTAGACCGCCAGGAAGACGTCCTCGAACATGATGATCCCCAGGATCATCTCCGTCTCGGGGTTGGCGGTGCGGCGAAGGTCCACCAGCACCTTGGCGACGATGGCGCTGGACGAGATGGTCGTGATCCCCGCGGCGACCATGACCTCGCGGACGGGCCAGCCCTGGAAGAAGGCGTACGCCAGCCCCAGGGTGAAGTTGATGGCGATGTAGATGGTCCCGCCCACGGCGATGGAGCGCCCGGAGCGGACCAGCCGCCCCACCGAGAACTCCAGCCCCAGGTAGAACAGGAGGAAGAGCACGCCCAGCCGCCCCATGAAGGCGATCAGGGGCTCGCTCTGCACGAAGCGGAAGTCGAACACGCCCACGACCGGGGCGTGCGGCCCCACGGCCATGCCGACGAGGATCAGGAAGGGGACGGTCGAGAAGCGCAGCTTCCACGAGAGAAGCGCGGCCGCCGCGATCAGCGCCAGCGCGAGGCCCGCTTCGAGCACCATGTGGTCCATGTACGGCCTTCTTCCACCCGGAAATGTGCTGGATGCGTGCAGCGGACGGGTCGCCCGGCCCCGCGCGCGTGGGGCGCGCGGGGCCGGACACGCTCACCGGCGGACCCGCTTCGAGGCGGCGCCCCCGGGCTTCGCGGGGGCACCCGGGGAGCCCGGCGCGGGCGGATCCTCCGGGGAGTCCGGCTCGTCGCTGGACGAGAAGCGCTCCATCACGGAGGCCCGGCTCCCGAGCCAGACGAGCCCGCAGAAGAGGATCGTGAGCACGGCGACGACGATCGTCCCGGCGGTACTGGTGCGTGCTGCCAGCACGATCGACGCCAGGACACCCGCCGGGGGCGGGGTAACGAAGAAATACATGGGTCTTCCCCTGTTTTTCCGGTATGCACAGACCACGCTCCCCGCCCGTGCGCGTCCGGAAGGGACGCGGCTACGCCGGGAGGAAGCGGCTTCGGTCGCGGCACCTCGGTGCCGCGGGACCTTGTCTATGCCTCAGGGGGAGGAGGAACGCCGTTGCTCGCGGAGGAGAGGGTGCCGTCGCGCGCGGCGGCGAGGACGCGCGGAGCCGGCCTGCCGGGGAAAGAGGGGAGAAGGGGCCGGGACTCCGCCGCGACCGGGGCCGTACGGACGGAGAGCGGGAGGCGCCCGACCGCACCGGGCTCCCGGAGCCCCGTGCGGGACGGTGGATCGCTCCGGCGCAGCGCGACGCGAAGCGGCCCCGCGTCGGCCGCCAGGAAGGCGCGGGCGTGGTCCGGCGCGACCCGGGAGATCGTGCCGGAGGCGCGCTCCGCGGGAGCGTGGACCGCGGCGCCCGGCGAGACGGGCGCGAAGGGCCCCGCGCCCCGGTCGAGGTGGACCCCTCCGACCGCCGCCAGCGCGACGGCGAGGAGGTGCCACCCGAACCGGAGCCACGCCGACCGGAGGAGCGGCGTCAGGGCATGCACGGGGCGCGGGGCGGCTTCGGTCCACGGATCCATGCCCGCCCCGTACCGAACAGCAGCGGGATGGTTCCTCCTGCTCCCGCCCTCAGTCGCACGCGTCCGCCAGGCGACGCGCCGCCGCCGCGTTCGGCAGGAGGGCGTGCGCGGCGCGGGCGTGCGCGCAGCCCCGCTCGCTCCGCGTACCCAGGCTCCGGGCCAGCCGCAGGCGGATGCGGTAGTTCCCGGGGTCCAGCCGCGCCGCGCGCTCCAGCGCCGCGCGACCGCCGTTCCCGGCGTAGAGCGCCATCGCGGCGAGCTGGCCCGCGCTCTTCACCGCCCCGGCCCCCGCCGCCAGCGAGAGCAGGAGGACCACGAGCACGCGGACGCCCGGCACCGCCGGCACCGGGCGCGACGGCTCCTGCGCGGAGAGCGCCCCCAGCGCCGCCCACACCAGCAGCGCGGGCACCGGGAGGAGGAGGACCGCGTCGAACGCCCCGGCGATTCCCGCGGCCGCCAGGGTGGCGAGGAGCGTCAGCGCCACCAGCCCCTCGTCCGCGTCGCGGGCGGTGCGCATCCTCCGCCACGCCCCGGCGCCCAGCAGCGCGAAAGCGCCCGCGAGCAGGAGGAACGCGGGGATGCCGCGCTCCGCCAGGAGGGCCACCCAGTCGCTGCTCGGCCAGGGATTGGAGGTGGTCCCGGGTTCGCTCCCGGAGAGCGACGGGTCGCGCGGGGAGGCATGGTCCGGGTACCGTACCGGCCAGTTCCCCGGGCCCACTCCCAGGAGCGGGTGCTCCAGCGCCATCTCCAGGCTGTTGCGGTACTGGATCAGGCGGCCGCGCCCGCTCCCCTCCTGGTAGTTCACCAGCCCCCGCGCGGATTCCAGGTAGGGGTTGTCGCTCCGCCAGCGGAGGCTGTTGGGGACGAGCAGCGCCGCGGCCACGCCCGCGCCCGCCACCAGCAGCAGCACGAGCAGCCGGCCCAGCGTCTGCCGGTGGCGCCGGAGCGGCGGGACGGCCGGCAGGCCGAGGAGCAGCACCGCCACGACCGCGACCACCGCCAGCCACGCCGCGCGCGAGCGGGTGAGGAAGAGGACCGCCGCCGCGAGCGCCAGCCCGAGCGCGCCCAGCAGGAAACCCGCGGGCCGGTACGCCCGCAGCCCCGCGAGGAGCACCACCGGGAGCCCGAACGCCGCGAGGTGGGCGACGAAGTTCCGGTTCCCCAGCGTCCCCCCGGGCGCCCGGTTCAGCGAGAAGAAGTCGCTCCTCACCCCGTACGCCTGGAGGAGCGCGGCGGCGCACCCGACCGCGACCGCCAGCGCCAGCGCGGCCAGGAGCGGCCGGGCGAGCCCCGCCCGGGCGACGCCTCGCGAGGCCCAGAACACGACGACGCCCGACACGCTGACGGCGAGGGAGCGCGCGGCGGCCCACGGGTTTGCGGCGAACACGGCGGAAACGCCGCCCAGGACGAGGAAGCCGAGGAGGAGGGCGTCCACCCGCGTGGCCCTTCCCCGGCGGGCGGCGCCCAGGGTGAGGAGGCCGGCCAGGCAGGCGGTGAGGTGGAGCACCGCCTCCTTGGGGACGAAGAAGCGGTCCAGCTCGAACACCCGGTAGGTGGCGGCGGCGAGCACCACCGCCAGCGCGCCGGCCTGGAGCACCCGGAGGGCCAGGCGCTCCGCCCGCGAGGGCGGAAGGGGAGCGTAGGGCCGCTGGAAGAGCGGAGTCGTCAGGGTCGCTTCGGGCGGGTTCACGGTCGGCGGGCTTCCAGGAGACGTGGCTGCGACACGAAACGATACGCTCTCCACGAGGCTCCGTCCATCGTCCCGGCGCCGCGGAAGCCGTCGGCCTCACATCGCGTAGACCGCCCGGACCCTCCGCGCCTCGTCGATGGCCCGCTCGATCGCCAGGCGGAGGGCCCCTGCGAGCGTGTCCACCTGCTTGTCGAGCACCCGCACGGCCGGCTTCTCCGCCCGGGAGAGCGTGTCCTCCAGGCGGTCCTCGCCCACCGCGACCACCGCCGGCATCCCGCCGTCCATCGCGTCGCCCAGCTCCTTGAGGTCGCCGCGGGACAGGCCCCGCCAGAGGTGCCCCGCGAGCCCGCCCGCGGCCGGTCCGATCCCCGCGGCCGCCGCGAACAGCGCGGGCGGGAAGAGGAGGCCGATGAGCGCCCCCGCGGCGAGCCCGGACCAGGCCCCGTGCTCGCCGGGCATCTCGCGGCGGTGGATGCGGACCTTGCCGTCCGGGCTCCGGGAGACGACCGCGGCGTCGTAGGTCCCGATCACCCCGGCGGCGTGGAGTTCCTTGAGCGCATCGTAGGCCCGTTCCGCCTGTGCCGGCGACTCGAACAGCGCGATCCCGGCGAAGACCCGGTCTTCGGTCATCCCTTCACCCCTCCTCTCGCCCGCCTCGGCACGACGTGAGAAGGGCGCGCCCCGACCGGGGCGCGTCCCGTGGCGTACCCGGAAAGTAAGCCCCGGTGGCCCCGCGCGAGATTGGACGAACTTGCCCCGCCGCCGCGCGTCAGCCCGCACCGGGGTCCGGCTCCTCCCCGAGCATGGCGTCCACGCGCCGCGCCAGGTCCGGATCGGGCGGGTGGCGGGAGAGGTAGAACTCGTCGTAGTACGCCTTGAGGAAACCGGCCGCCGGCGCCGCGATCAGCACCCCCACCAGCCCGAACGCCACCCCCATCGCCATGGTCACGAAGAGGAGCACCACGGGATGCACCCGCATGGTGGAGCCCTGCACCCGGGGCGCGACCAGCGATCCCAGCCCCTCGCTCAGCACCCAGAAGAAGAGGACCGTCCAGGCCGCCGTCGCCGGGGAGATGCTGAGCGCCACCAGCGCGGGCGGGATCGTCATCACGTAGAAGCCCAGCAGCGGGATGAGGATGCTGAAGAAGGCGAGGACGCTCCAGACCAGCGCGCCCGGGACCCCCATGAGGTAGAGGAACACGAAGGCGGGGACGGCCTTCATCGTGCCCAGCACCACGTTGGACTTCATCCACCCCACCGTCGCCCGAGACGCGCGGACGAAGGCCCGCGTGGCGGCGTCGCGCCGGTGCGGGGGCATGGCGGACACGTACCCCGCCAGGAGCGGCCGCGGATCGGCCACCATGTACGCGACCACGCTGACGAGGAGGATCCCCAGCAGGAGCACCTCGACCAGCGAGAAGGAGTACGCCCACACCCCCTTCACCAGCCCCAGAGCCCAGGTGACGACCTGCCCACCCGCCTCCCCCTGCAGCCGCTCCGCGAGCTGCGGATAGCTGGCGAACAGGGCGGCGGTGCGCTCCTGCAGCCCTGCGACGATGTCAGGAAGGCTGCCGGCCAGCGCCCCGGCCTGCCGGACGAGCGGCGGGAGCACCATCCAGCCCAGCAGCGCGACGATGCCCAGCGCCGCGAGCGTCGCCACGATGGTCGCCAGCGCCCGGGGGAGGCCCCGACGCTCCAGCAGCGTGACCGGCGCGTTCAGGGAAATCGCCAGCACCAGCGCCAGCCCGAAGAAGAGGAGGACGGTCCGGACCCGGAGCAGGAACCAGAGCAGGACGACGAGCCCCGCGGCGAGGAGGATCGCTCGCGTCAGCGCCGCCGTGACGCCGGGGTGCGGACGGAGCGGCGACTCCGTTCCGTCCTCGCTCCACTGCGAGGATGACTGCCGGGGGACTTCCGTCATGGCCTGGCCGGGAGAAGGTTCGGGAGCATTCCCTTTCCCGGGAGAAATTTTCGGGCCGGCGCTCCCGCGAAAAGGCGGGGCCCCGCGAACGGAGCCCCGCCTTCGTCGAACCCTCCCTCCCGCGGCGGCGGGTTACCGCTTCGGGTCCAGGATCTCGCCGATCCGGTGGAGGGCGCCCTGCAGGTGGAGCTGCGTCGCGCGGTCGCCGGCGCGCGGGAGCGCCCGCTGGATGTCCGCGCGCAGGGTCAGCAGCTCGCCGCGCAGGTGCGACTTGGCATCCTCCGAGAGCGCCGCGGGGCGCGGCCCGAACTGCGGACCGGCGGCGGCAGCCCCCGTGGCGGGACGCGGGTTGAGCTTCCCGTCGATCAGCGTGAGGAGCCTCATCTGCAGCTCGCGCCGGTAGGCGTCCGCCGCGGGCCGCGTGGAGTACACTTCCCCCCACACCCCCCGGCGGAGGTCGGCCAGCATGGTCGCCAGCGGGTACGCGTCGGCTGGACGCGCGGCGAGCGCCTCCAGCTCGATCAGCCGGTTGAGCCGCGCGTTGTCGAACAGGGTGTTGAGCACGCGTCCCTGCGCGTTGTTGATCCGCGCGATCATCCCCCCCGCCTCGATCCGGGCCGCGATCTCCGGGCGGACGAGGTACGTGGGCGTCCGGAAGACCTCGTCGTTCAGGAAGCGCATGGCCTCGGCCTGGCGCGCCCGGGGGAGCGGCGTGTACACCGCGCCCGGCTGGCTCCCGGACTTGTACTGCACCTGGCCTCCTCCGACCATCGTGGCGACGTGGTTCGCCTCGGTCGACCACTGGCCGACGGTGCGGTCGTACAGCTCGCGGAGGTCGCCGTTGTCCTCACCCGGCCGGATCGCGGCGTCGGAGATGTAGCCCACCACACGACGCAGGTTGCGGAACCCCAGCCCCGTGGACTTCACGGGGTCCGCGTCGCCCACCGCCTCGTTCAGCGTGCCGAAGGCGCCGAACTCGTTGTTGGCGGAGAATCGGTACCAGGGGATGGTGTCCTGCATCCGGGCCCACCCGTCGAGCGTCGGGCGCTCGTCGTCCGGGGTGCGCGCCCCCGGGATGGGACGGTAGCCCCACATGATGGCGTACTTGTCGTACGGCCCCACCTGCGGGATGATCGCGTCCAGGGGAATGTTGTCCTCGGGCTGCGCGACGTAGTTGAAGCGCGAGTAGTCCATGATGCTGGGGCTGTGCCCCATGCGCGTCACCCAGCTCGCGCTGCGAACGCTGTCCGCCGGGTACGTGGAGCTGCCGATCTGGTCGTGCTGCAGGCCGATGGTGTGCCCGATCTCGTGGGCCACCACGAACTGGAGCAGCTTCCCCATGAGCGAGTCGGGGAGTGGCAGGCTGCGCGCGCGCGGGTCGATGGCGGACGCCTGGGTGAAGTACCAGGACCGCTGCAGGTTGAGGACGTTGTGGAACATCCTCACGGACCCGTTGAGGATCTCGCCGGTGCGCGGGTCGTGGACGTTCGGCCCCTGCGCGTTCTCTGTGGTGGACGGGAGCCAGCGGATCACCGTATGGCGGATGTCCTCCGGCGACCAGTCCGGGTCGTCGGCCGGCGGGTCCATGGGGACGATGGCCTCCTTGAACCCCGCCGCCTCGAAGGCGGGCTGCCAGTCGAGCACCGCCTGGCGCACGTACGGCTTCCACACGTCCGGCGTGGCCGGGTCCACGTAGTAGACGATGGGCTTCTTCGGGTAGCAGAGGTCGCCGTCGCGCCGCTCGGAGCACTCCAGCCGGTAGCGGACGATGTAGCGGCGGTTCGCGGAGCGGTGCTCCGGGGTGCCGAAGTCCACCTGCCGCATGGAGAAGAAGCCCACGCGCTCGTCGAAGCGGCGCGGCGTCATGGGGTCCTCGGGGAGCTTCACCAGCGACCAGTGGGCGAGCACGCTCTGCGCGGGACGCGGCTGCCCCCCGGCGGAGCCTCCCCCGGCCGCACCGCCCGTCTGGGCGGGAACGCCGGTCTGGGTGGCCTCGATCTCCACGTTGTTCGGGAAGGCCACCGCGCGCTCGATGAAGGAGCGGCTCGCGTCCACCTGCCCGCGGATGGCGGCGATCTCGGGGACGTTCGTGGTGAACAGGCGGGTGACGTCCACCACCGCCGCGCTGTCGGCGCCGTACGCCTCGACGTTGAGGACGGCGAGGATGGGCGGGTAGTTCGAGTTCCGAACCGCGTTCCACACCGAGCTGGCGGTGTCGGCGGTGATGCCGAAGTACGGCGCGCGGACGATCACCCGGTTGCCCTGCCGGTCGAACCGGAGGGTGCTCTCCCCGAACCGGTCGCCGCCGTACGAGGCGCCGCCCGAGATCGGATCGGTGGCTGCGGCGCTGGCGTAGCGCCCGACGAGGAGCAAGTCCTTGCCGAGTTCCTCGCGGGGGATCTCGAACAGGAGCTTCTCGCCGACGTGGTGCACGGTGAACAGGCCGGCGCTCGACTTCGCGGCGCTGGTCACGACGCTGCCGTACGGACGGGGACGGGCCTCGGAGCCCGCCGGACGCCCGGACGAGTCTCCGGCGGACGCGGTCGCGGCGGGCGCCCCGGCGCGAGCGGGAGCCGGGGCGGGCGCGGGGGGCGCGGGACGCGCGCAGGCGGCCATCAGCACGGCCGCCAGGATGGGTGCTGAGCGGTTCATCATGGGTACGGAAGGTCATACTGCGGGGGGCGCGCGAGACGGCGCCCCCCGGGCTCGGGGTCGAGCGGTATAACGGATGTGGCGGCAACCTCTCACCCCGGGCGGGGCGGGTCAAGCGCCGAACGTGCGTTCGACCGCAGGGTTGAGGACAGGGGACGGAGAGCCCCCTCGTAGACCGTTCATCGCGTGGCGGCGCGCAGTCGGCGTGACGGATCGCTCCCGGAAGCGCGATCCCCGGTGCCGCGTGTGCGACACCGGGGATTCGTCTGCGAGCTACCGTGCGGCCCGTGGGCCGGGAGACTCAGCGGCGGCCGCTCCGCCCGCTGCTCCGCCCTTCCCCACTCCGGCCCTGGCTGCCGCGCTGCCCGTGCTTCTCCATGTAGGCGTGGGTGTGGTGATGGATCTGCCCGTCCGCGCCCCGGTACTCGCGCTCCTGAAGCGTGAACTCACGCGAGACGCCCCCCTCGCCCCCCCGGCTTCCGCTCCGGCTCTTGGCGCTGCGGCCACCCTGGCTCCGGCTGCTCCGGCTCTGGCCGCCCCTCTGCTGGCTCTTCCTCTTATCCGCCATGATACACCTCTCGTTTTCCAGGATCACGAACATTTCCGTACCGGCAGAGGGATGGGGCTGCAAGCCACGAGCCCCCGGTCGCGCGGACGCGCCCCGGAGCCGGACAGTCCGGGCACCCCCGCCAGGACTGTCTCCGGGCGGCACTCTCCCGCCGTTCACGGGACGCGCTCGCGGGGTTCGCCCCCGTCGTGTCGATTTCATGCTCTCCCGTTCGACGCCGAACGGGGCACGCTGCATCCACTCATCCACGACACGGAGCGACGGACATGCTGCTGGAGAATCGGAACGCGGTGGTCTACGGGGCGGGCGGATCCATCGGGGGCGCGGTGGCCCGCGCCTTCGCGCGGGAGGGGGCCCGCGTCTTCCTCGCCGGACGCACCCTGGCGAAGCTCGACCGGGTGGCGGAGGAGATCCGCGCCGCGGGCGGCGTGGCCGAGACGGCGCAGGTGGACGCGCTGGACGAGCGGGAGGTGGACGCGTTCGTCGACGCGGTGGCCGCGAGGGCCGGGGGCATCGACGTCTCGTTCAACCTCGTCTCGTACGGGGACGTGCACGGGACGCCGCTGGCCGAGATGTCGTACGAGGACTTCTCGCGGCCGGTCACCACGGCCGTCCGGACCCATTTCCTGACCACCCGGGCCGCCGCGCGGCACATGATCCCGCAAGGCTCCGGCGTGATCCTGGCCTTCGGCGGCTCCGGCGGGGGGTGGGTCGTCCCCACCATCGGGGGCACCCAGGTCGCGTTCGAGGCCGTCGAGGGCCTCCGCCGCCAGTGGGCGTGCGAACTCGGCCCGCACGGGATCCGCGTGGTCACCCTGCGCACGGGCGGGGTGACGGAGTCGATCCCCGAGGACTGGGGTTTCGTGGAGGGGAAGACGCGCGCGGAGGTGGTCGCGGACCTGGAGGCCGCGACGCTGCTGAAGCGGACGGCCACGCTGGAGGACGTGGGGAACGTCGCGGCCTTCGTGGCCTCGGACCGGGGGCGCAGCCTCACCGCGACCGGCGTCAACGTCAGCTGCGGCGCGATCGTGGACTGAGCCGCGCCCCGACGCGCCGGGCTGGGACGGGCCGGCGCGCACGGAAAGGTCCACGGCATTCCGCCGTGACCAGGTCGATGGCGATCATCACGAACCAGCCCGGGAGGGAGTGCGATGCGAACGGAGGTACGGACGGAGGGCGCCGGGCTCGGCGGACCGGACGGCGAACACGGGGTGGAGGTGTGGTCCTCGGCGGGGTGGAGGGAGCGGGCGGTGGCGTGGCTGGACGAGCGGCTGACCGAGGCGGGGACGGCGCGGACCGGCGAGGTCGAGCAGCCTCACCTGCGCCCGTGGGCGACGGCGCTCCGGGTCCCCACCCGCCACGGTCCGGTCTGGCTGAAGGCGGCGGCGCCCGGGACGGCCTTCGAGGTCGGGCTGTACGGGATCCTTCACCGGGTCGCTCCGGGTCGCGTGCCCGCCCCCCTCGCGGCCGACGTAGCGAGGGGCTGGATCGTGCTCCCGGACGGGGGTCCGGCCCTCGCGGAGCGCCTCGGCGGCGCGGACCTCGTGGACGCCCTGGAGGCGGCGCTCCCCCAGTACGGGCAGCTCCAGCGGGACCTCGCCCCGCTGGCCTGCGACCTGCTGGCGATGGGGGTCGCGGACATGCGTCCGGCGGCCCTGCCGGGGCGGTTCGCGGAGGCGCTCGACGCCGTGGCCGGGTTCGTGGAGCGGCGAGGGTCAACCGCCGACCGCGCGGCACTCCGGAGGGTGGCCGGGCTGGGCGCCACGTATGCCGCGTGGTGCGAGCGGCTGGCGGCCTCCCCCGTCCCGGCCAGCCTGGACCACAACGACCTCCACCCCTGGAACATCCTCGGCCCCGGTATGGGGGCGTCCCTCCAGGCCGTGTTCTACGATTGGGGCGACAGCGTGGTGGCGCACCCGTTCGCCAGCATGCTCGTTCCGCTCGGGTTCGCCCGGTCGGGGATCCTCCGCACGGGCCCCGACGACCCGCGGATCCTGCGCCTGAGAGACGCGTACCTGGAGGGGTTCGGCGACCTGGCCCCCCACGCGGCACTCGTGGAGGAGCTGGAACTCGCCTGCCGGGTGGGGAAGGTAGCCCGCGCCCTGACCTGGCAGCGGGCCGTGGTGGCGATGGGTAGCGACGACGACGAGGGATTCGCACGGGCTCCGCTGGAAACGCTCCTCTCCCTGCCGAGCGATTCGTACCTCGGCGGGGCGTAGTCAGGCAGGACTTGTCCGGGGGACGTTCAGGCGGGGGATGAAAGGTTTCCCTGGCAGGAACCCCTCGCGATCCAGGACGTTCAGGAGACAGTGGTCGGCCCCTTCATCCGTATTGCTGGCTTCAGGTTCACCCGCTAGTCCCGGCTTGACTCCCCTCTCCACCGTCCATACTCTTCCCCGAAACCGAATCTCTTCCGAAAGTGTGTTCGGGATTTCGATCCCAGAGTGTATAGCCGAGGAAAGACGGGCACATGAACACCAACATCGACGAGCTGCGCCGATTGAGGCGGGCCCGCGACCGGATGGACCGCGAGTACGCGCAGCCGCTCGACGTCCCGGCGCTCGCCCGCACGGCGCTGATGTCGCCGGCACACTTCAGCCGCCGCTTTCGCGACGCGTACTCGGAGACGCCGTACTCCTACCTCATGACCCGGCGGATCGAGCGGGCGAAGGCGCTGCTGCGCCGCGGCGACCTGAGCGTGACGGCCGTCTGCTTCGCGGTCGGCTGCACGAGCCTCGGCTCCTTCTCCGCCCGGTTCACCGAGATCGTCGGCGAGACGCCTTCCACGTACCGCGCCCGCAACCACGACGAGCTGCGTGCAGTGCCCACCTGCCAGACGATGGTGTTGACCCGGCCGCGCAGGCGGAGGGGCGAGGAGCCGACGAAAGAGAGCAGTTTCGGAGAAGCAACCGTCGCCGCACCCGCCTAGATTCGACGCCGTGACCGTTTCACTCAGTGTTTCTCCAAGCGAGGTGCCATGACCGTTTCGCTCAGTGCCGTGCACGTCCTCGTCGACGATCCCGACGCCGCCCTCGGCTTCTACCGCGACCTCCTCGGCCTGACGGTGCAGGACGAGGTCGCCTACGACGGCTTCCGCTGGATCACCCTCGTCACCGCGAGCCAGCCCGAGATCAAGATCGTGCTGTCGCAGCCGCATGCGGGCCGCTCCCAGGAGGACGGGGACGCCCTCGCCGCCCTGCTCGCCAAGGGCGAACTGGGCTCGGTCTTTCTCCGCTCCGACGACCTCGACGCCACCTTCGCCAGGCTTGCCGACGCGCCTGGAGTCGAGGTGCTGGAGGAGCCCTCTGACCGGTTCTGGGGCGCCCGTGACGCCGCCGTGCGCGACCCCGCGGGCAACCTCGTCCGCATCGAGCAGGGATAGCGCGGGTACTTCGGCGGCTTCACCGGCCCCGACGGATGCCGGTCGCCGTCTCCGGCCGAGCTGGAAGCAACGTGCATCCTCGGACCGACAATCCGCGTGGATGAAAAAAGACCCCGCCGCGGCATCGCGCCGCGGCGGGGTAGATCCCGCAGATGGCCGGGTCGGGAGCGTGAGGCTACGCCTTCCCCGCCACCCTCCCCATCTTCTCCCCCACCGTCTGGAGCATCTCGCGGAAGGACTGGGCGAACTTGTCCACCCCCTCCACCTGGAGCTTCGCCGTCACCGCGTCCAGGTCGATCCCCAGCGACTTCAGCGCCGCCAGCTCCTCCCAGGCGCGCTCGCGGTCCTCCGTCACCGTGTGCCGCGCGACCCCGTGGTCCGCGAACGCCTCCACGGTGGAGAGCGGCATGGTGTTCACGGTGTACGGCCCGATCAGCTCCTCCACGTAGATCACGTCCCGGTACTCCGGGTTCTTGGTGGAGGTGCTCGCCCACAGCGGACGCTGCAGCTGCGCGCCCGCCGCCGCGAGACGCGCCCAGCGCTCGCCGCCGAAGATCTCCTCGAAGCGGGCGTAGGCGATCTTGGCGTTGTCGATGGCCGCGCGCCCCATCAGCGACTTCGCGAGGCGCTTCCGCTCCTCGTCCGCGTCGCCCTCCACGACCTTCTGGAGCAGCGCGTCCACCGACGAGTCCACCCGCGACACGAAGAACGACGCCACCGAGGCCACCCGGTCCACCGGCTCGCCCGCGTCCACGCGCCGCTCGATCCCGCGGATGAACGCCTCCATCACCCGCTCGTACCCCTGCAGCGAGAACAGCAGGGTGACGTTGACGTTGATCCCCTCGGCCAGGAGCTGCTCGATGGCCGGCACCCCCTCGTCCGTGCCCGGGACCTTGATCATCACGTTGGGCCGGTCCACCCACTTCCAGAGGCGCCGGGCCTCCTCCAGCGTGGCGTCCGTCCGGTGCGCCAGCTCCGGCGAAACCTCCAGCGAGACGAAGCCGTCCGTGCCGTTCGAAGCGTCGTACACCCCGCGGAAGAGGTCCGCGGCCCGCTGGATGTCCGACACCGCCAGCCGCTCGTACGCCGCCTCCGCCTCGATCCCCTCCGTCGCCAGCCGCTCCAGCTCCGCGTCGTAGTCGGTGCTGTCGCCGATGGCCTGCTCGAAGATCGACGGGTTGGAGGTGACGCCGCGCAGGTCGAACTCGCGGATCATCCGCTCCAGCTCCCCGTTGTCGAGGATCCCCCGGCGGATGTAGTCCAGCCAGACGCTCTGTCCCAGGGCGTGCAGCTCGTGGAGGGGGTTCTTCCGTCCGTGTCCTACCGCGTCCGTGGGGTGCATGCTCCCTTGCTCCATGGTATCCTCCCGGGCGGCGGCGCCGCCCCGATATTCGTTACGCACCGCTACCCGTGTCCTTCTACGCCTCGTCCGGCGAGATCTCGTCCGTGCCGTGGCGCGTGGGCCCCGCCGCCGCGAGCCCGTCCTCCAGCTCCGGCGAAGGACCTTCCAGCCCCAGGACGCAGCGGGCCTTGGCGGCCACGTTCTCGGCGGTGAAGCCCAGCTCGTGGAAGATGCTCTTGGCCGGGGCCGAGGCGCCGAAGTGGCTGATCCCCACCACCTCCCCCTCGTTCCCGACCCAGCGGTGCCACCCCATGGGGCTCCCCGCCTCCACAGCGACCCGGGCGCGGACCTCCGGCGGCAGCACCTCGTTCTGGTACTCGCGCGGCTGGCGCGCGAAGAGCGACCAGCTCGGCATGCTGACCACGCGAGCCTGGATCCCGTCACCCATGAGCCGCTCGCGGGCCTGGAGCGCCACGTGCACCTCCGACCCGCTCGCGATCAGGATCACGTCGGGCCGCGCCTTCTCCGCATCCGCCAGCACGTAGGCGCCGCGCGACAGCCCCTCCGCCGGGGCGTAGAGCTGGCGGTCAAGGTGCGGAACCGCCTGCCGGGTGAGGGCCAGGAACACCGGACCCTCGTCGTGACGCATGACGAAGCGCCACGCCTCCACCGTCTCCGCGCCGTCGGCCGGGCGGAGGTCCACCAGGCCGGGCACCGACCGGAGGGAAGCGAGCTGCTCGATGGGCTGGTGCGTTGGCCCGTCCTCGCCCAGGCCCACGGAATCGTGGGTGAAGACGTAGATGGTGGGCTGCTCCATCAACGCCGCGAGACGGACGGGCGGACGCATGTAGTCGGAGAAGATCAGGAAGGTCCCGCCGTAGGGGCGGACGCCGCCGTGCAGCGCCATCCCGTTCATCACCGAGCCCATCGCGTGCTCGCGCACCCCGAAGTGGAGGTTCCGGCCCGCGTAGTCGTCGGCCGTGAAGCTCGACTCGCCGTTGATCGTGGTGTTGTTGGACGGGGCCAGGTCCGCGGAGCCGCCCATCAGCCAGCGGACCTTCGAGGCGATGGCGTTGATCGCCTGGCCCGAGGCGGCGCGCGTCGCCATCGGCTTGTCCTGCGCGGTCCACTGCGGGAGGTCGGCGTCCCACCCCTCGGGAAGCTTCAGCTCCAGCGCCGCCGCCAGGCCGGCCGCGGCGTCCGGGTGGGCCGCCTCGTAGTCGGCGCGCCGGCGCTCCCACTCGGCCTGCATCTCACGGCCCCGCTCCGTCACGAGGCGCATGTGCTCCAGCGCGGCCTCCGGGACGTGGAAGGGCTCCGTGGACTCCCACCCCAGGTTCTTCTTGGTGAGCGCGACCTCCTCCTCGCCCAGCGGCTCGCCGTGTGCCTTCGCGCTCCCCGCCTTGTTGGGCGAGCCGAAGCCGATGACCGTGCGCACCGCGATCATCGACGGGCGCGGGTCCGCCTTGGCCGCCTCGATGGCCGCGTCGATCGCGTCGAGGTCGTTGCCGTCGGCCACCGTCAGGGTGTGCCAGCCGTACGCGTCGAAGCGCGCCAGCACGTCCTCGCGGAACGCCAGGTCGGTGGAGCCCTCGATGGTGATGCTGTTGTCGTCCCAGAAGTAGATCAGCTTCCCCAGCCGCAGGTGCCCCGCCATCGAGGCGGCCTCGGCCGCGACGCCCTCCATCAGGTCGCCGTCCGAGCAGATGGCGTAGACGTAGTGGTCCACGATCTCGTGGCCGGGGCGGTTGTAGAGAGCGGCCAGGTGCGCCTCGGCCATCGCCATCCCCACCCCGTTCGCCACGCCCTGCCCCAGCGGCCCCGTGGTGGTCTCCACCCCGGGCGTCATCCCGTACTCCGGGTGCCCCGGCGTCTTGCTCTCCCACTGGCGGAAGTCGCGCAGGTCGTCCAGGGTGAGGCCGTACCCGGTGAGGTACAGCAGGGAGTAGAGGAGCATGGAGGCATGCCCCGCGGAAAGGATGAAGCGGTCGCGGTCGATCCACCCGGGGTCGCCCGGGTTGTGGCGCATGTGCCGCGCCCAGATGGCGTACGCCAGGGGAGCGAGCGCCATGGGCGTGCCGGGGTGGCCCGAGTTCGCCTTCTGCACCGCGTCCATCGACAGGGTGCGGATGGTGTCGATGCAGAGCCCGTCCAGCGCCCTGGAGTCCAGCGTCGTGGGAGAAGCCATCGGTCTAGGAAGGTCGTTCGTGAGTAAGTCCGGTTCGGTATCCGTCACCGTCCGTCCGGACGGCCGGCGTGAGCCCGGAGAGGAGCGCTTCCGCCTCCTCCTGCCGGGCGCGGGCCGCGCGGTAGCGGGCCCCGTTCGCGGGGTCCGGATCGCACGAGTCCACCGCGGGGGGCCGTACCGTCGCCGCGTCGGCGAGCAGACCCAGGCGCTCCAGCGCCACGAGGGCGACGCCCCGGCTGCTCGCCTCGCTCCCGGCGGCGAGCACCACGCGGCGCCCCGTCACGTCGGCCAGGATCCGCCGCCAGGCGCGGGACGCATGCATCGCGCCCCCGCTCGCGATCGCGGCCTCGCAGGGTCCGAGCGCGCCTTCGACGGCGTCCAGCGCCCGCGCGATCCCGAACGCGCACGCCTCCATCCAGGCGCGGAGCACCTCCGTCGGGCGCGTGGCGTGGGTGAGCCCCAGCAGCGACGCGCCGGCCCAGCGCTCCCATCCGGGAACACGCTCCCCCAGGAGGTAGGGCAGGACGACGAGCCCGTGCGCGTCCGGCTGCATGGCCGCCACCTCGGCCTCCGCGACCGGGAGCGGCGGGAGGCGCGTCGTTGCCCGGAGCCACGCGACGCCGTTTCCGCCGTTGGAGAGGGCGCGGCCCATGACCAGCCGGCGCCCGTCCAGGCGGTAGCACCAGAGGTTCTGCGGGATCTCCACCGGCTCGCCCGTCCAGAGGGCGCGCACGGCGGCCGACGTTCCCACCGTGACGCCGACGCGCCCCATCCCCACCGCCCCGCTCCCCAGGTTGGCGCACGCGCCGTCCCCCACCGGGGGGATCCAGGGAACGCCCCGCAGCTCCGGCCAGCGGGCGGCCCAGGCCTCGCGGAGCGGCGGCGGTTCGGCGTCCACGTCCACCAGCGGCGAGAGGGCCGATTCCGCGACGCCCGTGACTTCGAGCATCTCGGGGTCCCAGGCGCAGCGCCGGAGGTCCATCAGGCCCGTGCCCGAACCCATGGAAAACGAGCAGCGCCTCACCCCGAAGAGGCACAGCTCCAGGTACTCGCCGAACGACATCCATGCCGTGACTCGCGGGAAGGTATCAGCCGCGGCTTCCCGGAGCCAGAGAAGCCGTGAAGCCGGGTAGCTCGGATGGATGAAGCACCCGGTCCGCGCGTGGACCGCGGCCGGGTCCACGCGCTCCCGGAGGCGGAGCGCGGCGGCGGCGGCGCGCATGTCTCCCCACCCGTACAGGGGCGTGAGCGACACTCCGTCGCTCCCCACGCCCAGGAGGGAGTGCCAGAAGGTGGTGGGGGCCACCGCCACGACCCGGGCCCCGGTCTCGCGGAGGTCCCGCAGCGCCGCGTCGACGGCTCCCGCGACCCTACGGACCAGCCGGTCCGCGTCGGTCTCCATCCCCCCGTCCGGGGTGACGGTCCAGGCGTACCCCTCCTGGACGGCGGGCCTCGGAGCCGCGCGGCCCGCCGCGTCGTAGGCACGGGCGCGCACGGACGAGGTCCCCACGTCCAGGGTGAGCACGACGGGGCCGGGCCGGGTCCCGGGGGGTACGGACGCCGCCGTCACGGGAGGCCGACCCCTTCCGCCCGCGCGCCGGCCGCGAAGAGGGGCGCCCCGGAACCCGGAGCGCCCCCACGATCACGCATCGGGCCGCGCCGGCTCAGATCCGGTCGTCGCGCCGCTCGTCGCGCACTCGAGCATCGCCCTTTCGCTCGATGTCGACGCGCTCCCGGCGGAGGTCTGCCTCCACATTCTCGGTCTCCTCCACCCGTCGTTTCTTCACCACCAGCTCCTCCTTGGGAACGACGTGCTTCTCCACCACCACTTCCTCCTCCATGAGGGGGATGCGGATGTCCTCGTTCTCCAGGTTCGTGTCGGCCCGCATCCCCTCCCGGGTGATGGGACGGCGCTCCACGATGGCTTCCTCGTGCGATTTCGTGACCGGCCGCGAAACGTGCTCCTTCTCCACCCGCTTGTGGAGGTCCACCTCGCCCGCTTCCATGCGGCGCTTCTCGATGTCCAGTTCCTCCTCCGCGCGCGTCATGTGGGCCTCGTCCCGGTCCCGGTCGGGCCGGCGCGCCCCGTAGAAGCGGTTCTCGTCGTACAGGTCGTGCGCGTAGAAGTCGCGGTCCCGGCCGGCTCCGGTTTCCGCGGCGCCCGGCACGTGCCCCCGGTCGAAGCGTGTGCGCAGGTCGCTCTCGAAGTCGCGGGTGATGGGGCCGTGCGTGTACTCCGGGAGCCCGGCCAGGTCGCTGCTCGCCAGGTTGTCCACGATCACCCGATCGCTCCCCTCGTCGAGCCGCGCGTAGCCGATGGGGATGAGGACGTGGCGCTCGGACGCCTCCCGCGTCTCGGCGATCAGCTCGTCCTCCAGGTCCACGTCGAGGTAGCGGACCTTCATCGCGGCGGTGTCGACCAGGAGCTGGTCCACCTCGCCGATCTTCCGTCCATCGGAGGCGACCACCTCCCACCCCCGCACGTCGGGGTCTCCCTCGGCCACCCGGAAGTCGTCCAGCTGGTCCAGCGGGACAACACGGTCGAGATCGTCGTTCGCCATGGAAGCCTCCTCCGTTTCAGGTATCGCAAGTGCTCCGGTCGGCCGTACTTGGCACGATCCGCCCCGTTCAGCGTGGGGGGTGAGGCAGTTGCAACCATCGTTCCACCCGGAACGCGCAACCGGACGCGGATCGCTCCGCGCCCGGTTGCTGGCCGCCACCTCACGACACCCACGCCCCCCGCGGGGGGGCGTCCGTCATGGAGTTCTCGCAGGGGTCTCCACGGTGGTCTCCTCTACGACCACCCCTTCATCCCTCCGGTTGAACATGGAGGCGAGCAGCCAGATCAGGAGCGCAAGCACGAGCAGGCCGACGATCCACGGCCAGATGCTCCTCTGCTTGCGCTCGACGTTGATGTCCGCCATGACCCCATCTCCTTGGCTTGGGTGTACGCCCGCTTCCGCTTCACCCGCCCCCCGGCCCCGGACGGACGAACGGGGAGCGCGGCCTGCGGCCCCCGGGAATGCAAGGACCGCGCCCTCTTCCGCTCCCCGGCGCGGCGGTCCCGCTCTTGCCTTCGGGGACTCCGATCCGCGCGGACCTTACAGGCCCGCGCTCGCGGGGACCCACGGACGGGAGGAGACGGATGGAGCGGTGGCCGAGGCGGCTGGGGTTCGCGGTGAAGGTTACGCGGCGGCCGGAGTTGAAGAGCAACGACGCCCGCAAGTGGCAGTCGGGTCCCCACCTCTCGGTTTCCATCGGGTACCTGCGCGCCATCCTCGACTACCTGGACGAGATCGACGTGCGGATGTACCGCATCTCCTCGGACTTCGTCCCGTACGCCACGCACCCGGACATGCCGCGCTTCCACGGACAGGTCGGCGAGTGCGCCGCGGAGCTGGCGGAGGTGGGAGGGATCGCGAAGGCGCGGGGGATCCGGCTCTCCCTCCATCCGTCGCAGTACGTTCTACTCAACGCGGTCCGGCCGGAGATCACGCGGCAGGGGATCGCCGACCTGGACTCGCAGGCGGAGCTGCTCGACGCGATGGAGCTGGGGCCGGAAGCCGTGGTGGTCCTCCACCTGGGCGGCGCCTACGGCGACAAGGACGCGGCCATCGCCCGCTTCGTGGACACCTTCCCACGCCTCTCGGAGGGCGGGCGCCGGCGGCTGGTGATCGAGAACGACGAGAAGATCTACACCGTGGAGGACTGCCTGCGGGTGCACGAGGCCGTGGGGGTGCCGGTGGTGTTCGACCACCAGCACCACCTCCTCAACCCCGGCTCGCTCCCGGTCGGCGACGCCGTGCGGCGCGCTCTCGCCACCTGGCCCGCCGGGGTCACTCCCAAGGTACACTTCTCCTCGCCCCGGCTCGATTCGCGGCTCCTGTCCCGCGGGAAGCGCGAGGTGGAGGCGCCCCCGCTCCTCTCCCAGCACGCCGACTACGTGCACCCCTGGGAGTTCGCCGGCTTCCTCCGCCAGGCCGGGGACGCCGCGTTCGACGTGATGCTGGAGGCGAAGATGAAGGACGCGGCGCTGCTGAAGCTGCGGGGAGAGCTGACGAAGTACCGGCTGTGGTGAGGAGCGGGGTGGGAACGCGCAGACCGCCCCGGGAGAAGTCCCGGAGCGGCCCTCTGGAAGACCGTCGGCGGCGGAGAGGCTGCCCCGCCGACGACGGAGCGCTAATCGCTACGTGGCCCGCTCAGTTCACGGGCGTGTAGCCGAAACAGGTGGTGTCGGCCGCGCCGAGGTTGTCGGTGACGATCAACTTGCCTTTGTAGGAGCCGGTGCAGCTTTGATAGGCCCGGAGCGCCGAGACCTCCCAGGAAGCACTCGTTCGCTGGTACCCGTCGCTCATGACCCAGAGCTGACTGACGATGCTGCCGTCGGGGTCGTACGACTGGTGTGAATCGTACTCGTAATCGTAGACGCACGCGCCAGGCCCGCAGTGGTTGACGCCGAGCAGCGTCAGGTTGACGACGGCGATAGGGGGCTGGTTGGTGGACCGAGCCGCGACATCACGAAGGCCCTCTTCGGGAGCGGTAGCGGTCCCCTCGGCACACCCTGCGAACGCGAACAACCCCAGGACGGAAAACGGAATGAACCTGCGCATGAATGGCCTCCGTGCAGCGGTTTGTAAGAGCCGGGCACGTCGTCTCCCGGGGTGAGCTTGACCCGCTCCAGGATAGTAGAGCCGCCCCCGGCAGTCGTCAAGCATTTTCAGCCCCAAAACAAACGGTCTATAGAGTACATAAAATACAAAGAAGAAATCAAAAGTCTGAACGGACAGCCTCAACGAGCAGTCGACGCGACAGTCGGATGCGCATCGAGCCGGAACCCTACGACCCAATCGATGCCCCCCCGGGATCGCGACCGGGCGACCGCACGGATTTCCGGGTGAGATGGAGGAGGGTTCCGGAATCCGCTACGACCGGTTCTCCTCGATCCGCGTGGTCGGGAGGCAGCCCCATGCGAAAGGGCCGCCCCTGCACGGGAGCGGCCCCTCTGGAAGGTCGCCGGCGGCGAGGCTACCCCGCCGCCGCGAATCCTCCCGGCTTGTCCAGGTACTGTTTGAACATCCCCTTGTCGTGGGCCTTCGCGTACGCCTCCTCCGCGTCCACCTGCCCCGACATGAGGAGCGCCAGGATGGACTGGTCCATCTGGATCATCCCGTCCTTCTTCCCCGTCTGGATCAGCGAGGGGATCTGGAAGGTCTTCCCCTCGCGGATCATGTTCGCCACTGCCGGCGTCCCCACCAGGATCTCGTGCGCCGCCGCGCGCCCCGCGCCGCCCTTCTTGCGCAGGAGCTGCTGCGCCACAACGCCCCGCAGCGACTCGGAGAGCATCGCCCGCACCTGCTCCTGCTGGTCGGCCGGGAACGTGTCGATGATCCGGTCCACCGTCTTGTGGGCGCTGTTGGTGTGGAGCGTCCCGAAGACGAGGTGCCCCGTCTCCGCAGCGGTCAGGCCCAGCGAGATCGTCTCCCGGTCGCGCATCTCGCCCACCAGGATCACGTCCGGGTCCTCGCGCAGCGCCGCCTTGAGCGCCGACGCGAAGCTCTGAGTGTGCGGCCCCACCTCGCGCTGGTTGACCAGCGCCTTCTTGTTGGGGTGCACGAACTCGATGGGGTCCTCCACCGTGAGGATGTGCTCCGGGCGGGACTCGTTGATCAGGTCGACCATCGCCGCGAGCGTGGTGGACTTCCCCGAGCCGGTGGGACCCGTCACCAGCACGAGCCCCTTGTTCAGACGGGTGAAGCCGCGGATGGCCTCCGGCAGCTTCAGCTCGTCCGCGGAGAGGACCCGGGAGGGGATTACCCGGAACACCGCCCCCATCCCCCGGTGCTGCATGAAAACGTTTCCACGAAAGCGCGCGGTCCCCGGGATCTCGTACGCGAAGTCCAGGTCGCGCGTGGCCTCGTAGCGCTCCTTGTGCTCCGGACGCAGGATCTCGAAGATCAGCGTCTGCATGTCCGCGGGGGCCAGGTCGCGGAACTTGATCCGCTGGAGGTGGCCGTGCACCCGCATCACCGGGGGGCTTCCGCAGCTCAGGTGCAAGTCGGAGCCCCCGTGCTGCACCAGGAGGCGGAGGAACTGGTCAATCTGCGGCATCGGCGGCCTCGTGGCGGATCCAGACCAGCGCCTCCCGCTCCCGGCGCAGCTCGAGCCGGAAGTCGGCTTCGGGCGCGGAGCCGGCGCGCGCCACCACCAGGGCGGCGGCGGCGCGGGCTGCGGCGAGGTCGGAAGGAGCGGCCTCGCGCGCGTCGAGCGTCAGCGCGTCCAGCGCGAACGGCGCGAGGGAGGCCAGGGCGTCACCCAGCGAGCCGTCCACCGGGAGCGTGATCGCCGCGCCGGGCGCCGCGACGCCCTGATCGGTGACGTGGACCGCACGGGGCTCGCGCTCGAAGAGAAGCGAGGGAAGGCCCGGGAGGGCGCGCGCCAGCGCGTCGTCGTCCTCGCTCCACGCCTCCAGCACCACCGGCCCGCGCTGCAGCGCCCGCCCCACGGCGGCACGGGTCTCCGGCTCCACCCAGACGGCCGCGGAGTCCGGAGTCTCCTCTCCGGTGATCCGGGCGGCCCATTCGAGCGAGGTCCCGTCGCCCACGGCGTGGCACTCGGCCATCCACACGGACCCGGACAGCGCGATCCGGGCATCCCAGCGGCGCACCCCGGGCTCCGAAAGGGAACCGGGGAACGACGACACCAGGCGCCGCAGGTCGTGCAGGGCGTCCCCGTCCAGAGTGCGCTGCGAGAGCGACTGCCGCCGCGACCAGCCGGACGCGCGGCCCGGCCGCACGGAGACGCCCACCTCCTCCGCCCCCGACTCGAGCGCCTCAAGGAGGAAGCGCAGGACCGGGATGGGGGAGATGTCCGGCTCCCCGTGCACGGCGTCGATCAGCGCGCGGAGCGTGGCCGGGGTGGAGAGCGCGGCTTCCACGTTGGCGGCGCCGGTGAACTGCTGGACCTCGATCAGCCGCCCCAGGTCGCGGGGATCGGAGAGGACCACCGTGACCGTGTCGCCGTCGCGGAGCACAGGGAGCACCAGGTGCTCCCGCGCCCACGGCGCCGGCACCAGCGACGCGACGGCCCGGTCGATCCCGTCGGGGCGCAGGTTGACGAAGGGAAGGTCGTACTGGTCTGCGAGCCCCCACTTCACCTCCGCGGGGGTGGCAAGCTCCAGCGCCACCAGCGCGTCGCCGAAGTATCCGCCCCACTCGCGTTGGTAGGCGAGGGCGCGCTCCACGTCCTCGGGGGAGATCCGGCCCAGGCCGACCAGGATCTCGCCGATGGTTGTGCTCCTCTTACGCATAGTCTCCGGAAGTCGCGCGGGGCCGCACGGGCTTGGAAGTCGCGGCGGGCGTAGCCACGCGGCTACGCCCCGTCCTCCTCCAAGTATCGGCAGATGGCGTCGCCCGCCGCAGCGGTCCCCAGCGTGCCGCCCAGGTCCGGCGTCGTCGCCCCCTCGTGGATCGCCCGCCGCACCGCCGCCTCCATGCGCTCCGCCTCCCGCGCGCACCCCAGGTGCCTCATCATCAGCGCCGCCGTGAGCACGGCCGCGAAGGGGTTCGCCAGGTCCTTCCCCGCGAGGTCGGGCGCGGAGCCGTGCACCGGCTCGAACAGGGAGACGCGCCCCGGGTGGATGTTCCCCGAAGCCGAGAGCCCCAGCCCGCCCGCGAGCTGCGAGCCCAGGTCCGAGAGGATGTCGCCGAACAGGTTCCCGGTGACGATCACCCGGTAGCGCTCCGGACGGCGCACCATGTCCATCGCCAGCATGTCCACGTAGAGCGCCTCGCTCTCGATCTCCGGGTACTCCCGCGACACCTCCCGGAACACGCGCCGCCAGAGCCCGCCCGCGTGCTCCATGGCGTTCGCCTTGTCGGACATGGTGACGCGCTCCAGCCCGTTCTCCTTCGCGTACTCGAACGCGGCGCGGACGATGCGCTCGACCCCCTTCCGGGTGTTCACGTCCTCCTGCACGGCCACCTCGTCCGGCGTCCCCTTCTTGAAGACGCCTCCCATCCCCACGTAGACACCCTCCGTGTTCTCCCGGAAGATCACGAAGTCCACGTCCTTCTCCGTCCTGTCCTTCAGCGGGGTGAGGTCGGGGTGGAGGAGCCGGACCGGGCGGAAGTTGATGTAGAGGTCCAGGCGGAAGCGCAGCCCCAGGAGGATGTCGCGGGCGTGCTCGTTCCCGGGGACCCGGGGGTCGCCCATCGCGCCCAGCAGTATGGCGTCGTAGCTGGAGGAGAGGTCGCGGAACTCGTCGTCCGTGAGGGTGGTGCCGGTGGAGAGGTAGTGGTCGGCGCCGTGCGGCCACTCCACCAGCTCCAGCTCCGGGCCGGCCGAAGTCGCCGCGCGCAGGACCTTGACGGCCTCGCGGGTGACCTCCGTGCCGACCCCGTCTCCTGCGATCACGGCGATGCGGGGCATGGGCGTCCTGTATTCCGTCTGTGTCGGGAACGAATTCGGGAGGGAACCGGAGGCGCAAAGTATCCGGGCGCGGCGGTGGACGTCAAGGCGAGGGAGGCCCGCGCCCCGTGCCGTCCGCGGCGGTGCGGACGGCACGACGACGGCGCCCCCACCGGGTTCCCGATGGGGGCGCCGCTCCGTTTCCGTCAGGCCGGCTTCAGTTCGCGCTCGTCGTGTCCGCCGCGGCCGGCCTCCCCTTCCCCATCCCGAGCCCGTACACGTACGCCGCGATCTCGCGGACCTGCTCGTCCGAGTAGTCGGCGCCGCCCCGGGGCGGCATGGGGACCGGGTACCGCGCCGGGCGGGGCACCCCTTCCCGGATCACCCGGACGAGGTCGTCGTACCCGCCGGAGATGCCGATCCAGTCACCCTCCCTCAGCGAGGGACCGAGCTGCGTCCCATTCGCGTCGGGCCCGTGGCACACCACGCAGGTGGCGGCGAACTCCTTCCGCCCCTCGGTCATCATCGCGCGCGTCACTCCCGCCGGGAGTTCCACGTCGGCGGGCCGGGGAAGCTCCGAGTCGTCGACCTCCATCTCCACCACGGCGCGCCGGGCGCCGGTCTCCCCCTCGTCCCGGCCGCACCCTCCCAGCGGTGAAAGCGCCGCCACCAGCACCGCCAGGACCACCCCTCGCTCCACGTTCCGCATTCGCTCACCGAGACTCGAGTCAAGCGTCGACTCCGACCCACCGTCGGATGCCAGCTCGCCAGGGCCCGCTGCAAGCGGCGTTCCTCCCGCCTCCCGTCAGGACTCCGCCCGCGGTCGACTGGGGAGTCCGCACCCCGCGCAGAAGTTCCACTCCGGCTCCACCCGCTCCCCGCACCCTCCGCACGGCGACGCGTGCTGCGTCGCGCCGCAGAACGGGCAGAAGCGCACCTCCCTCCCCTCCGGGAGCGGCGCCCGGCAGGCGAGGCAGAGGGCGGGACGCGTCGGAGTCGGACGCGGTGCCTGCGAGGTCGGAGGCCGGGAGGACTGCACGACGACCGGCTCGCGCGGAGGCCCCGGCGCCGCGGGCGGAGCCGCCGGAGGCGTCCGGAGCGGCACGGCGGGAGCCGGGGCGGGCTCCGCCGTCACGTCCTCTTCCGCGGCGGCGGCCGGAGTCCGGCGGGGCGCCGGGTTCAGGCGCACGACCACGGCCGCGTAGTCCCGGTACAGCCCGAGGATGGGGTTCGAGGCGCGCAGCTCCTGCCGGATTTCCTCCTGCACCTCCGGGATGTCGAGCGAAACGTAGTCCCGCTCTCCCGAGAGGAGCCGCAGCAGCGCGTGCTCGTACTCGGGAAGCTCGGCGAAGCCCAGCTCCCCGCGGACGGCGCGGTAGGGGACGAGCTTCTGGTAGATCTCGGAGACGGTCAGCTCCCAGGACGTGCCGGGACGCTCGCGCCGAAGGTGCTCCACCAGGCGCCAGTAAAGCCGGTCGAGGGGGTCCATCCGGTCAGGGAGAGGGAGGGGACGACGATTCCCGCGCCGCCTGGCGAGCGCTGTCGAGGAAGGCGCGGACTTCCGGGGGAGTGGACGGGGAGTCGATCACCCGCTGCGCGGCGTCGGGGCGGCCCGTGGCGCGGAGCGCCCGCACCAGCCCGACCCACCCCGCGACGGACTCGTCGTCCAGCGTGACCGCGTGCCGGAAGGCGGGAACCGCCATGTCCGGGCGCCCCACGTCCAGCAGGAGGAAGCCCAGCTCGCGGTTGAGGCCCGGGTCGCCGGGCGCGGCGTCGAGGCCCCGGCGGATCTCCTGCCGAGCCTCGTTCATGCGCCCGCTGCGACGGTAGATCCGCGCCAGGAAGAGGCGGGGGCGGGGGTCCTCCGGGTCCACCTCCACCGCCCTCCGGAAGTGGGGTACCGCGGCATCCGCCTGTCCGGCCCGGAAGAGGGCCACTCCCTCCGCGAGAGCCCGGTCCCCGGCGGAACGGCTCCACGCGAACCAGGCGAAGGCCGCGAAAAGCACGAGTGCGAAGGTGGCAGCGGCCCACGCCAGCCGCGGCCTCCCCGTGGTGGGCGCGGGAGGCACCGGGTGGACCCACGGGTCCTCCTCGACGAGCGGCACGACCCCGCCCTCGGTGGCAGGGACCGGGGAGGGCGGAGGAGCCTGCGCCTCCCACTCGAGGCGCTCCGCCAGCCGGAGCGCCAGCTCCGCGTCTCCGGGCTCCGGCGGCTCACCGTCCCGGACCCGGCGCGCGCGCCCGGTCAGCTCGTGGAAGGCCGCCGCAAGCTCGATGGAGATCCGGTCGCGGCGGCGCAGCTCGGCCACCACCTCGTCCGTGGGAAGCTCGTCCGGCGCGAGCGCCCGGAGGCGGAGGTCGAGGGGAGCGTGGGAGTCGTCCCGGAGGAGGCGACGCATCGACGCCTCCACGGCCCCGGTGACCTGGAGGACCGCGACGCGACGCGCCTGCGGATCCGCCCCGCCTCCCCGGAGCACCTCGATCGCACCGGACGCCTTCCGGAGCGGCTTGAGCGCGGTCTCACCCTCTTCGTTGCTCGCCACCAGGATCACCTCCACGAAAGCAGGTCGCCGTCCACGCGGGACGGCCGCTCACCCCGGTCTACAGCTCGATCTCCAGCAGACCGATGCGCGCGCTCCCGCGGAGGAACGATTCGGCGTCGTCGCAGGGAAGCCGCTGGCCCGTGAGCCTCCGCACCGACTCCGCCGAACGGATCATGAACGCCGCCGGCGAGTCGCTCGGGTGGGCCGAGGCGTCGCGCATCGCGGTCAGGATCTCCTCCCAGCTCCCCGAGAACACCGTCCCCTCGCTCGTGCGCACCCGGTGGGTCCCGCTCTCCACCGCGGCCGGGAGCGCAAGCGGCGTGGCCGCCGGAGGAAGGGCGCGGACCAGCGCCTCCACCTGCTCGAGCCGCGCGAGGGCACGCTCCGCCGGGTCGTCCGCGGAAGCCTCGAAGGCGGCCTCCACCTCGGCCAGCAGGTGCTCGATCTCGTCCGGCTCCCCCTCCAGCTCCTCCAGGCGGGCGCGCCACGGGGCGAACGCCTCGTCCGTCTCCGCCCACCCGTCCTGGGAGCACTTGAGGTCGATGTAGCGCCACACGGACAGCGTGTCCCAGTGCTCCTGCGGGGGAACCCGCTCCAGCTCCCGCAGGGCGCCCTCCGCGTCGCTGCGGTCGTACAGCAGGTGCGCGAGGTAGATGCGGGCTTCGTGGAGCGCCGGGTCCAGGCGGAGCGAGCGGCGAAGCTCCCGCCGGGCGCCGATGTCGTCGCCCAGGGCGTGGAGGGTGTAGCCCCGGGCAGCGGCCACCTCGGCGCTTTCCGGGTGCGCGGCCACCAGCGAGGTGAAGCGGTGCCGGGCGTGCGTGAAGAGGCCCTCCCGGTACAGCGCCCGGCCCACCGCGAGGCCGATTTCCAGGTCGTCGGTGAGCCCCATGGCGTCGATCCGGGCGATCGCCTTCAGGGCCCCCTCCACGTCGCCGAACTTGAGGAGCGTCTCCCCCAGCCCCACCCACGCGTCCTCGTACTCCTCGTCGATCGCCAGAGCGGTCTCGAAGGAGCGACGGGCCCAGGCATATTCCTCCCGGGCGATACGGACGTACCCGATCCCCACGTGCAGCAACGCAGAATCCGGGTGCTGGCGGACCCCCTCGCGGAGGACCTCGAGCGCGACCTCGTACTCGCCGGACTCGTAGAAGCGGTGGGCCCGCTCGTCGAATTCTTCGGAGGTGAGGAACGGATTCGCCATCGATGCCTTTTTCCCTGCGTTCTGGTGTCGCGGCCTTCCGGGTCGGCGGGCGGACCGGGAACCCCCGGCAGCCCTGCAGATCCCGCAGGAAACGCCGTTTACGAATATAATTCCATCCCCGTGGACGACCAACCCCTCGGGATGGGACCCGATCTTGCGCCCGGCCCTCCTGAAGGGCAATTTTGGACCCGTGCCACGATCCAGGGGAAGACCATGTTCAACCTGTTCCGCAAGCGCCTCAGCGCCGAGGTCCGCCGCAAGCTCATGATCGCCGCCGCCCGGTCGGAGGAAGCGGTCATCGAGACTCACGTCGCCAACGCGCTTGACCTTCTGGACGACCTCGGGGACGAGATCGACGTCGATCGCGCCCTCGAGATGTACGTCGACATGATGTCGCTGGGCGAGACCGTCTCGTCGGTGGTCACGAACCGGGTTCTCGCCCAGCTCGAGAGCACCTCGCCGCGCGGGGTGGTGGTACGCGCCCGGAGGTTCGAGAACGTGTTCCGCGAGCCGCGCCAGGCTGCCCGCAAGCGGGACGGACGCTCGCGCCGCTGACGCAGGGTCCGGCGCGGGCCGCAGTCCACCGCGGCTCTCCCACGCCTCCGTACACCGGAGACAACCCGTTGCTCCGAAGCGACTTGGCCGACGCCTCGCGGGTCGACGCCGGGGGCTCGGGCACGCCCCGTTTCGCTCAACTTCCTCCAAGGCATTGCCGAAACTGGAGTTGAGCACGGGACACGTACGCGCCCGCTCCCGTCCCCGACCGGCCTGCTCCTCCAAACTCCGGATACGACGATGCTTGCCCAGGGCCCCAGCGCACCTCGCCCCGGCTCCACCCCCGGCACCCAGGCCATGGTGGGGAACCGGGTTCCGCTCCCCCACCGGTTCTACCTCGTGGACGGGCGGACGATCTCGGGGCACCTCCACAAGGCGCCCACCACCCGCCTCGCGGACCATCTCGCCACCATCAAGGGCGGCTTCATCTCCGTCACCAACGCCACCTGCGACACGTCGGGGAAGCAGTTCCCGTACATCGCCATCAACCAGAGCCACGTGATCTTCATCGAAGAAGTCACCCCCGCGAGGCCGGCGCGACCCGGCACGCCCGGAGCCGCCGGCAATGTTCCACGGTAGGGTCCTGGTCGTGAGCGACCGCCGCGAGGTGGTCGACGAACTCGCTCCCGTCATCCGGGCCGAAGGACACCTTTCGCTCACGGTCCCCAACGGGGAGGAAGCGCTCGACGTGTTCGAGGAGGGGATCATCCCCGACGTGATCATCACCGACCTGGGGGCGAGCGGAGAGCGGCAGGAGATCGGCTACCTGCGGCGGTTCCGGCAGCTCAACCAGCTCGGCCAGCACCTGGTGGTGGTGGAGCCGGGGACTTCAGGCTCCGGGACCGCGACCGGCGCGGCGGGCGGTGACTTCCAGGTCGAGCCCTTCTCGGTGCTCACCCGCCCCCTGGACCACGACCACGTGCGCGGCAGCATCGAGGGCGCCATCGACCGAATCCGCCAGGACCTCCAGTCGCTGCGCGGGGAGATGTTCCGCGAGACGGCCCGCCTGCAGCGCGCGATCCGCGAAGCCCAGCTCGAGATGGTCACCGCGCTGGCGATGACGATGGAGGCCAAGGACCCGTACATGCACGGGCACTGCACCCGTGTCGCGGAGCTGGCGAGCCGGGTGGCCGCGGAACTCGGTTTGGACGAAGCCGAGATCGAACTCCTCCACAGCGCTGCGCTGCTCCACGAGATCGGCAAGCTGGGCGTTTCGCTGGACCTCCTCCACAAGACGGTGCCGCTGACCCCGGACGAGCTGGAGCAGATCCGCGCGCACACCCGGATCGGGGCCCAGATCGTGGGCGCGGTCCCCTCGCTGCGCCGGATGGCCCCGCTGATCGAGAACCAGTACACCAGCCACGCCGACCTCCCCGGCCGGATCTCGCCCGAGCGGCCCGAGTTCCTGCTCGCCGGGATCCTCCGCGTCGTGGACACCTACGACGCCATGACTTCCGACCGGTCGTACCGCGGCACCCTCCCGCGCGAGCGCTGGGAGTCGGTGCTCCAGGGCGGGGCGGGGAGCAAGTTCCACCCGGACGCGGTGTCCGCGTTCTTCCGCGTGGAGCGGCGGACCGACGAGACCGCGTAGACCGTCCCCCCGAGGAGACGCGAGCGCCCCCGCCGGAGCTGCCGGCGGGGGCGCATTTTCGTGGGGCTCGCGGGACTGCACGGGCCGGACCCGTGCGGGCCCGCCCGTCCTCACCCGGAAGACTCGTCGGGCGGGAGGGCTCGCGTGAGCCGGAGCCGCGTGACGCGCCGCTCCTCGACCTCCTCCACCCGCAGCTCCCGCGCGTCGGCGTCGGAGGGGACGGGGACGACGTCGCCGACCACCGGCACGCGCTCCAGCGCCCCGAACACGAACCCGCCCACCGTGTCGAAGTCCTCCTCCGGCAGGTCCAGGCCGAAGCGCTCGTTCACCTCGGAAACGGAGACGCCGCCGTCGATCAGGACGTCGCCTTCGGGGGTGGCTGCGAACTCAGGCTCGGCCACGTCGTGTTCGTCGTTGATGTCGCCGACGATCTCCTCCAGCAGGTCCTCCATGGTCACCAGGCCGTACGTCCCCCCGAACTCGTCGAGGACGATGGCGAGGTGGAGCCCCTGCTGCCGGAACTCGGCAAGGAGGTCGTCCACCGGCTTGGTGTCGGGGACGAAGTACGCCTCGCGCATCACCCGGCGGACGTCGAAGGCCTCGTCCACCGCTGCGTCGCGGGCGCGGAGGAGTGGGAGGAGGTCCTTGGCGAGCACCACCCCCACCACCCGGTCGACGGCCCCCTCGTACACCGGGTAGCGGGAGTGACCTTCGGCCACCACCAGCTCCAGGAGCGCGTCCAGGGAGATGTCGGAGGGAACGGCGACCATCTCCGTCCGGGGCGTCATCACCTCGCGCGCGACGGTCTCGGAGAACTCGAAGACCCCGTGGATCATCTCCCGCTCGTCCTCCTCCACGACCCCCTGCTCGGAGCTGCGCGCCACGAACATGCGGATCTCCTCCGGGGTGTACACCAGCGGGTGGAAGCCGCCGGTGACGCCGAAGGGGCGCAGCAGCGCGGGGACCAGCCGCGCGAGCGGCCACGTCAGCGGGCGCAGCAGCAGGCCGAAGGCGCGCAGCGGCCCCAGCGTGAGCCGGGCCACGCCCTCCGCCCGCCCCCCTGCGAGGAGCTTGGGGACCTGCTCTCCCACCAGCGCGTGGAGAATCACCACCCCCACCAGCGCCGCCGCCGTGGCGGTCGTGCGGGAGACCGCCACGCCGAACAGGCTCGGCCCGGCGCCCGCGGGGAGCGAGGCGTACGCGTCGCGGACCGCGAGCGCGACGAGGTAGCCCAGGAGGACGGAAGCTGCGCTGCGCCCGAGCTGCGCCGCGAGGGCGAGTTCGTCGGTGCGGTCCGGGGAAGACGGGGGACGGACGGCTCCGGACTCTCCCTCGCGCGGGCGCGGCTCCACGGAGCGGCGGCGGAGGGTGAGGAGAGCGAACTCGGCTGCGGTGAAGAATGCGTTCGCCGCGAGGAGCGCGGGAAACGCCAGGAGGATGGAAACGGCTGGGTCGGTGTCCATGGAGGGGCTACAGGGCAGGCGGGGCCCCCGGAACGGGGCCCCGGCGCCTCCGCGTCAGGCCGCGGAAGCGGCGATCTCTTCCTCTCCCGCCTCGTCCTGGACCTGCTCCTGCTCGTCCGGGGCGCCGGGGACGGCGTTGTCGATCACGGGACGGCAGAAGCGGAGCCCCATGGTCTTCAGGTCCGCCAGCTCCTCTTCCCCGAGGGCGGGATAGCACTCCCCGAGGTACTCGATGGTGTCGTCCATCCACTCGAGCTGCTGCTCCTCGGTGGCGCGGAGCACGCCGCAACGGTGGATGTGCCCGAACAGGTCGTTCCGGGCCTGCTCGATGTCGCTCGGTCCCTTGCTGGGGGAGGTCCTCTTCTTTCGGCTCAAAATGCCTCCAGGAAACTCGTAGTGAACACCCCGCGCGCGGGGGTGAAAATCGTGTCGGTCAGAGACTATAAATATAGCATGATTCGCGTTTTCTGGAAACACCCGCCCCCCGGACGCCTCCCCAGGGGGGCCCGGCACTTGCACGTCGGGGACGCATCCGGGGCCGCGCAGGGCCCCGCGCGGCCCCGCAGCCGCGCGCCACACCGCCTCCACGACGCCATGATCGCGCGCTACGTCCCACCCGCACCGGACCCGCCGGTCCCCGGCTCGCCCCGGCTCCCGGCGAGGTGGCCGTGGGCCCCGGACCACCGCTCGGTCACGGACGTACCGCCCTACCGGATCCACGCCGCGGAGTTCGGGACGGAGGGAGAGCCGGTGGTGCTCCTCCACGGCCTTTCGGGCTCGTCTCGCTGGTGGCGCCGCAACGTCCCCGCCCTGGCCCGCGGCGCGCGGGTCGTGGTGCCGGACGTGATCGGCTTCGGGAGGACGCGGGTCCGCGGCAAGCTCCCGCCCATCGGGGAGATCGCGGACCTCCTCGCGGGGTGGATGGACCGGCTCGCCCTGGGGCCGGTGGACCTCATCGGGCACTCCATGGGCGGGCAGATCTCCGTGCACCTGGCGGCCCGGCACCCGGACCGCGTGAAGCGGCTCATCCTGGTGGACTCCGCGGGGATCCCCCGCCCCGTCACCCCGTTCACCCTGGCCCGCTTCGCGGCGGAGCTGGCCCCGCCGCGGCGCTGGGGCGATCCGCGCTTCCTTCCCACCATCGTGGGCGACGCCATGCTCGCGGGCCCTCGCACCATCCTGCGAGCCATCGGCCACATCCTCCGGGACGACGTGCGTCCGCTCCTCCCGCAGGTCGGCGCCCCCACGCTGGTGCTGTGGGGCGAGCTGGACACCATCGTCCCGGTGGCGCACGCACGCGACTTCCGGGAGGGGATCCCCGGCGCGCGCATGGCGGTGCTCCGCGGCGCGGCCCACAACCCGATGGTGGACCGGCCGGAAGACTTCAACCGCCTAGTCGCGGACTTCCTGCGGGGGGAGAGCGTCGGAGAGTGAGCGAGGCGGAGGAGCGGGCCGCTCGACTGGGCGAAGCGGCCGCGGCGTGGGCGGGGACTCGCAGGGTGGAGGTGAACGGGTGGCGGATCCGCACCCGCGAGGCCGGGAGCGGCCCCCCCCTGGTGCTGGTTCACGGCCTGGGCGTATCGGCGGACTACTGGTACCGGAACGGCCCGCCGCTCGCCGCGGCGGGGTTCCGTGTCCTGGCGCCGGACCTCCCCGGGTTCGGACGCACCGAGGGGCCGGACGGAGGGCTCCCCGTCACCGCGCAGGCGGCGGCGCTCCTCGCCTGGTCCCGGACGATGGAGCTGGGCCCTGCGCTGTACGTGGGGCACTCCCTGTCCTGCCAGTGCCTGCTGGAACTCGCCGCGAGTGCGCCGGAGCGGATCCGGGGCCTGGTGCTCGCCTCGCCCACCGGGGCTCCGGTCCCGTACCGCAGGCTCCGCCAGGCCCTGGCCTTCCTGGCGGACATCCCGCGCGAGGACTGGCGCCTGGTCCCCGTGGTGGGGGAGGCGTACCTTCGCGCCGGGCCGCTGAGGGTGCTGCGTACGTGGCGCCGGGGCGCGGAGCACGACCCTCTCCCGCTCCTCCCGCGGGTGCGTGCACCGGCGCGCGTGGTCGTGGGGGCCCGGGACCCGGTGGTGTCGCGGGACTTCGCGGAAACGCTCGCGGACGGGCTCCCGGGAGACCGGAGGGTCCGGTGGATCGAGGGCGCCGCCCACGCGGTCCACTTCGGGCGGCCGGACGCCTTCAACCGCGCGGTCGCGGAGTTCGCGGCGGAACTCCCCTGACGCCGGGGCTTCTCCCCGCCGGCCCTCCCGCGATCCCACGGAGCCGGTACCAACGGAAGCGGCGGGACGCCCACCGTGGGGGCGTCCCGCCGTCGTCCTTCCGCGGATCCGGGTCCGGTCAGCTTCCGGGCTGGTAGTCCCGGAGGTTCATGGTGAGCGACCCGATCACCGGCACCCGGCTGCGGATCTGCACGGGGATCCGCCGCGCGTCGTCCGAGAAGTGGACCTCCGCCTGTCCTCCCTCGCTGAAGAGCCCGGTGGTCTTGATGATGGGGCGCACCACGACGGTGGCGAAGGTGCCGGCGGGCACCCGCACCGTGTCGCGCCGGGTCACCCGGAGAACCACCGGGTTGCCGTCTTCCTTGTAGTACCGGTTGAGCGTGTACGTCTCGCCCACCGTCAGGGGGAGGGTACGCGCGTAGTAGATGAAGGAGACGTCGTCCAGCGGTCGGTCGGTGGGGATGGTCCCCGTCTCCTCCTTGTCGAGCCGGCGGTACTCGCGCCGCTCGGGGAAGAACTCGTACGTCCGCCGCCGCTCGAAGCGGACCTCCTTCTGGTCCTGCTTGAAACGACGCGAGAAGAGCCCCTGGGGGTCGATCCAGGACTCGAACGTGTCGTCCACCCGCGCCAGCGGAATCCCTCCGGAGAGGCGGAACCGGGCGTGGTACGTGGGCTTCCCGTGGACGTTCTCGATCCCCACCACGTGCATCGACCCGCTGCCGACCGTGACCGCCCCCAGCTTCACCTGGTAGGTCGCGCGCTCACCGGGACCGAAGGGGAGCGGGGCCGCCGGCGCGGTCGTCGCGGCTTCCTGCATCGCGGGCGCGGGGGAGCGCGCATCCGCGATCCCCACCGCCCCGAGAACGGCCGCGAGGACGACGAGCGCCCCCTGGCCGGATCGTCCATATCGCATGATCCCTCACGTTTCAGCTCGCCTGCTCGACGGCCGGCGTCCCGCGCGGCGCAGCCCGCGAGAGCCGCCACACCTCCGACAGCGCGCTCCAGGGTCGGAACCGGCTCGTACGATCCCGCCGGTCGTATCGGACCGATACCTCGGCCTCCTCCGCGCGGCGCACGTGCGGCGCCACGGCGAGGAGGAGTTCCAGGTTCGCCGCCCACCCCTGGCGGGTGAGCAGCGGCTTTCCGTCCCGCTCCGCCAGCGCCCGCTTGAGCACGGAGACCCGGTACGCGCGGAAGCCGCTGAACGGGTCCCGGATCTCCCGCGGGTACGCGACGCGCCCCAGGAGCCACGGGAGTCCGCGGCGGGCCCAGCGCAGCGCCCGCGCGTGCTCCGGCCCCGCGGCCACGGCCGTGCCGCCCACCACGTCCGCCCCGCCCTCCATGCGACGGACGAGCGCCGGAACGTCGTCGGGCGCCTCGGTGAAGTCGCCCTGCAGGATCACCACCATGTCGCGCCGCGGGTGCGTGGAGCGCGTGACCGCCTCCTTCACCAGCCGCTCCAGCGACGCCGCGTATCCCTGCGTGCGCTCGTTGCGGAGAATGGACACCGGCAGGACCCGGGTGTACGGCTCCACCACCTCCGACGTACCGTCCGTGGAGCCGTCGTCCAGCACCAGCACCTCGTAGTCACGAGGGAAATCCGCCATGACGCGGCGGAGCTTCCAGAGGAGGACGCCGATGGTCTGCGCCTCGTCGAGCGCAGGGATGCAGATGTAGATCACGCGCGGTCAGCCGGGTGTCGGTCGGAGCCTTCGCCAGGGGTGGCAATACCCTGGTGGGACGTGGTCGGTTCCGACGGGGGCGCGGTCTTCCAGCGCCGGTGGAACCAGAAGTACTGCTCCGGCGCGGCCCGCACGTCGGCTTCGAGGGCGGCGGCGAGCTGCCCGGTGAGCCGGACGACGTCCGCCTCCATGTCGCCGGTGGCCTGCACGGGGACGCGGCGGCCGACCGCCTCGTAGCGCACCTCGTCGCCGGGGAGGCGGCGCGCCGTACAGGTGAGCACCGCCGCCCCCAGGCGCAGGGCGAAGAGCGCGGCGCCGCGGTGGGTGGACGCGGGCCGCCCGAAGAACGGCACGAACACGCCGGAGGCGCGGGCGTCCTGGTCCGCGACGATGCCGACCACCCCGCCCTCGCGGAGCACGCGCGGCACGAGGCGCCGGGCATCGTGCATCTCGATGGTCTCCACGCCCAGCCGGCGGCGGAGCGCCTCCAGGCGCGCGTCCACCAGCCGGTTCCCCATGCGCTTCACGATGGCCGCGATGGGGATGCCGCGCGCGGCGACCGAGGCGGCGGCGATCTCCCAGTTCCCGAAGTGTCCGGTCGCCAGGATCACGCCCTTCCCCTCGCCGAGCGCCCCCTCGAAGTCGTCCCACCCGCGCGTCACCGTGCGGCGGACCACCTCCGCCGGGTCCAGGCGCGAGAGGCGGAGGATTGCCGCGGCCTCGCGTCCCAGGTGCCGGTACGCCGCGCTCGCGGTCTCCCGGATCCACGCGTCGGACGCGTCGGGGAACGCGAGCCGGAGGTTGCCCTCCACCACGGAGCGCCGGATCCCCAGGGGCCCTCCCACCAGGCCCCCCGTCGCCGACCCCAGCCCCTCCGCCGCGCCTTCGGGCAGCGTCGCGACGGCCTTCTCCAGGGCGCGGGCCAGGACGTACTCCGCGCGGTGCGAGAGCGTGGGCTTCCGCTCCTCTCTTCCCCGGGCGGCGCTCACCCGGCCCTCACGGTGGCGACGCCCCAGCTCGCGATCATCTCCGTGCTCTCCCGGTACGCGCCGTCGCGTACCCGCTGCCACCACTCCCGGTGGTCGAGGTACCAGCGGACCGTTTCGGCCAGGCCCGCCTCGAAGGTGCGGGACGGCGCCCACCCCAGCTCCGCGCGGGCCCGCGAGTAGTCGATGGCGTAGCGGCGGTCGTGCCCCGGCCGGTCCGTGACGAAGCAGACCAGCTCCTCGCCGGCCCCGGCCGCTCGGGCGATCTCCCGCACCACGTCGAGGTTCCGGCGCTCGCTCCCCCCGCCGAAGTTGTAGACGCGCCCCGGGCTCCCTCCCTCCAGGGCCGCCAGGACCCCGCGGCAGTGGTCGTCCACGTGGATCCAGTCGCGTACGTTCTCGCCGGTCCCGTACACGGGGAGCGGGCGGCCTTCCAGCGCGTTCACCAGCATCAGGGGGATCAGCTTCTCGGGGAACTGGTAGGGGCCGTAGTTGTTGGAGCAGCGGGTCACCACCACGTCCATCCCGTGCGTGCGGTGGTACGCCAGCACCAGGTGGTCGGAGGCGGCCTTGCTCGCGCTGTACGGCGAGGAGGGGCGCAGCGGCGTCTCCTCGGTGAACGGCGGCTCGTGCGGCTCCAGGTCGCCGTAGACCTCGTCGGTGGAGACGTGGACGAAGCGCCCGACGCCGTGCTCGCGGGCGGCGTCCAGCAGCACCTGCGTCCCCACCACGTTGGTGCGGACGAAGGGAGCCGCGCTCGCGATGGAGCGGTCCACGTGGCTCTCCGCCGCGAAGTGCACCACGGCGTCGAAGTGCTCCCGGGCGAGCAGCCCGGAGACAGCCTCCGGGTCCGCGACGTCGCCGCGGACGAAGCGGTAGCGCCCGGACGCCTCCGCCGCCTCCGCCACGCCGGCCAGGTTCTCCGGGTTCGCGGCGTAGGTGAGGAGGTCAAGGTTGCACACCCGCCACCCCGGCCGCTCGGCAAGGAGGAGGCGCACGAAGTTGCTGCCGATGAACCCCATCCCGCCGGTCACCAGGACCCGCCGCACCGCGTCGTCGTTCGGGATCATGTAGTTCGAGCGTGTTGAGGGGCGCTCCCGTCCCGGGAGGGTCCCCGCTCCGTCGGAAAAGCGGTCAGGGCGCCGCCGCCCTCCCCCGCCCCACGCCATAGCGCCGGACCGCGCGCTCCACCCGCTCCAGCACGTCCGCGGTGGAGATCCGGTCCATCCGGTCGGGGCGGGCCCGGTAGAGGCTCGTGTCCGGCGCCTCCCCGGGGTTCGTGTAGCGGTCCACGAACAGGTCCTGGTACAGCCCGTACGGTCCCTGGCGCCACGGGTTGGTCTCGCCGTACAGCCCGATCACCGGCACCTCCAGCGCCCGGGCCACGTGGAGCGGCCCGGTGTCGGGGGAGATCACGAGGTCGCTCCCGCCGACCGTCCAGGCGAGGCGGCGCACCCCGTCGCCCAGCGCCCAGACCGGCGCGTGCCGGGCGCGCGCCACGATCTCCCGGGCGATGCGCGTCTCCCGCTCCCCCGGCCCCCCGGCCAGCACCGTCCGGAACCCGAAGTCGCCCTCCAGGACGTCCACCACCTCGGCGTACCGCTCCGGGAGCCAGTCCCGCGAGGGGAGCGAGGTCGCCGGGACGAGCGTCACCACCGGCCGGTCACGCAGCGGCCCGAAGAACTCCTCCTGCGCCCGGCGCTCCTCCGGCGGGAGCGGGATCCGGTACTCCACGCGGGGGGGGGCCGGCACCCCCAGGCGCTCCGCGAACTCCAGGAACATCTCCACGTTGTGGCGGCGCGCCCGCGGCTCCAGGTGGAGGTTGGACGCCAGCCACACCCCGTCGCGCGACCGCTCCCGGTCGAACCCCATCCGCAGGGGAGCGCCGGACAGGAGCGTCGGCCAGACGCTCTTGAAGTAGATGTTCAGGTTGAGCGTGAGGTCGAACCGCCGGCCGGCCAGCTTGCGCCGCAGGTCGAGCACCCCGCTCCACCCCCGCCTCTTCTCGTAGACCACCACCTCGTCCACCGAGGGGTGGGGCCGAAGGATCTGGGCGGGCATGGGCTCCGCCACCCAGGTGACGTGCAGCCCCGGCTTGTGGTCCCGGAGCGCGTTCACCAGCGGGAGGCCGTTGACCACGTCCCCCAGGCCGGTCAGCAGCACCACGCATACGCGCTCCACGTCGCGCAGGAGGTCCTCCCCCGACGGCGCGCTCACGGGCGGGCGCCGGGAGAGGGGAAGAGCACCCGCTCCGCCTCGTCCACCATCCGCTCCACAGAGAACCATTCCCGGATGCGCCGCGACGCCTCCCCCGCCCGAGCCTCCGCCTCGCGGCCGGAGTCCCGGAGGTCGGCCGTCACCTCGCCCAGGGCGACGGCGAGGGCGTCCGCGTCCTCTGGAGGGACGATCCACCCCGCCGGCCCCTCCGCGTCCGTGGCGCCGAGCGCGCGGCTCACCCCGCTGACGTCGGCTGCGATCGCCGGGGTGCCGACGGCCATGGCCTCCAGCATCACGTTCGCCATCCCCTCGTTGCGGCTGCTCAGGACGAACACGTCGCACGCGGCGAGGACGTCGGGAACGTCGTCGCGGTGGCCGAGCCAGCGGACCCGGTCGGCGATCCCCAGCGCCTCCGCCTGCACCCGCAGCGCGCCCTCTTCCGGCCCCGCGCCCACGACCACCACCCGAGCGTCGGGGACCGCCGCGCGCGCGAAGGCGTCCAGAAGCAGGTCGAACCCCTTCCTTCGCGCCACGTGGCCCGCGCAGGCCACCAGCAGGGTGTCCGGCCCCGCGCCGACGCCCGACCGCAGATCGCGTACCCGGTCCTCGGACGGGGGGGGCGGCGGACGGATCCCGTTGAGGACCACGTTCACCGCGTCCGGCGGGAACCAGGGTGCGGCACGGAGCCACGCGTCGCGGATCTCCGTCGCGTTGACGATCAGCGCGTCCACCCAGCGCCGGAACGGGAGCGCGTGCCGGCGGCGGTCCGGCTCGCGGACGATCCCCAGCCGCACGACCACGCGCGGCACCCCGGCGCGGCGGGCCGCCCACGCCCCCCAGAAGGTGGTCTTCCAGGAGGTGAGGAGCACCGCGTCGGGCCGCTCGCGCGCCAGCCAGCGCGCGAAGCGGAAGGCGCGCGGGAGGTCGGCGTAGCCGCCCGGCCTCACCGGGGAGGTCGGGATCCCGCGCCGCCTCAGCTCGTCCTCGACCGCTCCGCCCGCCCGGCAGGCGACCACCACCTCGTGACCCCTCGCCAGGAGCCCGGCGGAGAGCGTCGCCAGCCACTTCTCGTTTCCGCCCCACACCGGGCCGGTGTTCAGGATCGCCAGCTTCACGGGGCCCGTCCCGGTCCCGCGAGCACGCGCTCGTACGCGTCGAGCATGACGTCCATCGAGAAGCGTTCCCGCGCCCGGCGCGCCGCCGCCTCTCCCATCGCCGCCCGGCGCGCCGGGTCGTCCAGCACCTCCCGCAGCGTCGCCGCGAGCGCCCCCGCCTCGAACGGGACGACAACGCCGGGCGCCGCACCGTCCGGGAAGGGCTCCAGCGCCTCGTCCACGCCGCTGACCGCCGTGGCGATCACGGGGACCCCCGCGGCCAGGGCCTCCAGCATGGAGTTGCTCATCCCCTCGGTGTCGGAGGAAAGTGCGTACACGTCCAGCGCCCCGAGCACGTCGCCCGTGTCGGAGCGCCACCCGGCGAAGCGCACGCGCGGCGCGATTCCCAGCCGTTCCGCCCGGGCCTCCAGAGCCGCCCGCTCCTCGCCGTCTCCCGCCAGGACGCAGTGGACGTCCTCCGGGAGGAGGGCCATCGCCTCCAGCAGCCGGTCCAGCCGCTTCTGCGAGGCAAGGCGCGCCACGGTCCCCACCACCCGCGCCGTCTCCGGGATCCCCAACTCGGCGCGCACCTCCGCCGGGGAGCGGGTCCGCCGCGTGGGATGGACGCCGTTGGGGACCACGAGCACCCGCTCCGGGGTGAGGCCGGCGACCTCCAGGTACGCCGGGCGGATGCGGCCGGCGTTCACCACCACCGCGTCCACCCAGCGTCCGAAGACGAGGCGGTACTTCGTGCGGCGCGGCGTGTCCGTCTCCAGCCCGATCCGCACCACCACCGGCCGGATCCCCGCGAGCCGGGCGCCCAGCGCGGCCAGCCACGTCTTCTTGAAGGTGCCCACCAGGAACGCGTCCGGCCGCAGCGCCCGGAGACGTGCCGCCAGGCGCAAGGCGTGGTGGACCGCCGCGTCCCCTCCCAGCTCCAGCCGCTCGACGGGCACGCCCATCTCCCCGGCGTTCCGCGCCACCTTCGCGTCGTTGCAAAGGAGGAGGACGCGGTGCCCGCGCTCCTGCAGCCCGGCCAGGAGGAGCGCCGTGGCCCGCTCCGCGCCCCCCCAGATGCGGGCGCCGTTGTGCGCCACCACGAACATCGCGCTACCCTTCCCCCTCGCTCCGGAACCAGTCCGCGAAGCGGCGAATCCCCTCCTCGATGGGGACCGACGGCGCGTAGCCGATGAGGCTCCGCGCCTTCTCGACGCGCGCGAAGGTCCGGCGGACGTCGCCCGGCTGCGGCGGCAGGCGGCGGATCCGCGGCTCCACGCCCAGCTCCGCGGCCAGGAGGTCCACCAGCTCCGCCAACGTGACCGTGCGGCTCTCGCCCAGGTTGAAGACCTCGAAGGCGCCCGGGTGGGCCAGCGAGTAGCGGATCGCCCCCTCGATCCCCTGGACGATGTCGTCCACGTAGGTGTAGTCGCGCTCCGTCGTCCCGTCGCCGAACACGGGGATCTCCTCCCCGGCCGCCATGAGGCGGGCGAACTTGCGGATCGCCAGGTCCGGGCGCTGCCTCGGCCCGTACACCGTGAAGAAGCGCAGGCACACCGTCGCGAGCCCGTACAGGTGCGCGTAGGTGTGGCAGATCAGCTCCCCCGACCGCTTGCTCGCCGCGTAGGGAGAGATGGGGTGCGCCACCGGGTCGGTCTCGGTGAAGGGAACCGGTGCGGAGTCCCCGTACACGCTGGAGCTGGACCCGAAGACGAAAGCGCGCACGCCCCTGCGGCGCGCCAGCTCCAGCATCGCCCCGGTCCCCTCCACGTTGGTGCGGAGGTAGTCGAGAGGCCGCTCGAGCGAAGGGCGCACCCCCGCGAGCGCGGCGAGGTGGACGACCACGTCCACCTCCGCCGGGCCCAGCGCCTCGTCCACCGCCCGCGCGTCGGCGATGTCGTGCTCCAGCAGCCGGAACCGGGGGCTCTCCTGCAGCCCCTCGAGGTTCCTCCGCTTGGCGGCGGGGTCGTAGAACGGGTCGAAGTTGTCCACGGCGACCACCTCCGCCCCGCCCGCCACCAGGCGCTCGCAGAGGTGGGAGCCGATGAACCCCGCCCCGCCGGTGACCAGGACCCTCACGCGCCGAAGAAGCCCCGGATGGAGGCGGCCACGTGCTCCCGCTGGGCCTCCGTCAGCTCCGGGAACACGGGGATGGAGAGGACTTCCCGGGCCGCGCGCTCCGACTCCGGGAACTGACCCTCCCGGTAGCCCAGGTACTCGAAGCACTCCTGCATGTGGAGCGGCACCGGGTAGTAGACCGAGCTTCCCACGCCGCGCTCGCGGAGGTGGGCGGCGAGTTCGTCCCGCCGCCCGCCGTGGACGCGGAGCGTGTACTGGTTGTAGATGGATTCGTTCCCGGGGAGGAGCGCCGGCGTGGAGACGCCGTCGAGCCCCGCCAGCGCCTCGTCGTAGAAGGCCGCGTGCTCCCGGCGGCGCGCGCTCCACCCCGCCAGGTGGGGGAGTTTGGCGGAGAGCACCGCCGCCTGGAGGGCGTCCAGGCGGGAATTGTATCCCACCTCCTCGTGGTGGTACATCTGCCGCCCGCCGTGCACCCGCAGCTTCCGCAGGCGCTCGGCCGTGGCCTCATCGCCCGTGACCGTCATCCCCGCGTCGCCGAAGGCGCCCAGGTTCTTGGTGGGGAAGAAGGAGAAGGCGCAGGCGTCACCCAGCGTGCCGGCCGTGATCCAGCGGCCGTCCTCCAGCCGCCGGCGCGCCCCGATGGCCTGGGCCGCGTCCTCCAGGACCGCCACCCCGCGCCGGTCGCCCAGCGCGCGGAACGCCTCCATCTCCGCCATCTGCCCGAAGAGGTGAACGGGGACGACCACCCGTGTGCGCTCCCCGAACGCGGCCTCCGCCGCCGCGGGGTCCAGGTTGAAGCCCGCCGGCTCGATGTCGGCGAACACGGGCCGGGCTCCCACGTTGTGGATGGCCCCCGCCGTCGCGAAGAAGGTGAAGGGCGAGGTCACCACCTCGTCCCCGCGCTCCACGCCCAGCGCGCGCAGCCCCAGCAGGAGCGCGTCCGTCCCGCTCGCGCACCCCACCGCGTGCTCCACGCCCAGGTACGCCGCGACCTCCGCCTCGAAGCGGTCCACCACGGGCCCCAGGATGAACCGCTGCTCCTCGATCACTTCCTGCACCGCGTCGCGCACAGCGTCCGCGATGCCCCGGTACTGCCCGGTGAGGTCGAGCAGGGGGACTTGCATCGTCGTCATCTATCTCCCGGAAGTACGGAATCCTCGAACGTTGAGGCGCGCCCGGCAGGGCGCGCCACGGGTCAGACGGTCTCGGCCGGGAGCGCCCCGGCGGCGAGGCCCGGTCCGTCGCCGGCCGCGAACTGCAGGTCGTGGAGCCGGCGGTACGTGCCGTCGAGCGCGAGCAGCTCCTCGTGCGTCCCGCGCTCCACGATGCGCCCTCCCTCCAGCACCACGATGGTGTCCGCGCGCCGCACCGTGGAGAGGCGGTGGGCGATCACCAGCACGGTGCGCCCCTCCATCACCTCGTCGATGGCCTGCTGCACCAGCCGCTCGCTCTGCGTGTCCAGCGCGCTGGTGGCCTCGTCCAGGATCAGGATCGGCGGGTTGCGAAACAGGGCCCGCGCGATGGCGATCCGCTGCCGCTGGCCGCCGGAGAGCCGCGCGCCCTTCTCGCCCAGGACGGTGTCGTACCCCTGCGGCAGGCGCCGGATGAACTCGTGCGCGTTGGCGGCGCGGGCGGCCGCCTCGATCCGCTCCTGCGACGCGTCCTCCACCCCGTAGGCGATGTTGGCGCGGACGGTGTCGTGGAAGAGGATGGTCTCCTGCGTCACGATCCCCAGCAGGCCGCGCAGCTCCGCCAGGCGAAGCTCGCGGAGGTCCGCGCCGTCCAGGGTCACGCGCCCCGCGGTGGGGTCGTGGAACCGGGGAACCAGGTCGGCGAGGGTGCTCTTCCCCGCCCCGCTCGCCCCCACCAGCGCCACCACCTCGCCCGGCCGGACCTCCAGGTCGATCCCGGCCAGGACCGGGTGCCCCGGCAGGTACTCGAAGTCCACGCCCTCGAAGCGGAGCGCTTCACGGAACCCGGTGACCGGCACGGCCCCGGGCCGGTCGGCCACCTCCACCGGCGCGTCGAGCAGCTCGAAGGCGCGCTCCGCCGCGGCGAGGCCGGGCTGCACCAGCGCCGGGTACTGGGCCACCGCCTTGACGGGAGACATCAGCCGCGCCGCCACCAGGAGGGCCGTGAGGAAGTGGTCCGGGGCCATGGACTGCTCCTCCAGGACCAGGTAGGCGCCGTACCAGACCAGGGCCAGGATCGCCACGGCTGTGATCGTCTCCGTGGCGGGCGGGAAGAACTTCCGCCAGCGGTCGTTGCGGGAGAGGGCCTTGTAGTGCCGCTGGGTGAGCCCGCGGAAACGGCGCTCCTCCCACGCCTCCGCGCCGGACGCCTTCACCAGCCGCATCCCCGTGGCAGTCTCCTGCGTCTGCGAGGCGACCTCGCCCACCGCGTCCAGCACCCGCAGCACCCCGCGCCGCAGTCGCTTCCGGAAGTACGCCCACAGGAGCAGCATGGGCGGGAGCGCCAGCAGCGCCACCAGCGTGAGCTTCCACGACAGCATGAACAGCGTGACGATCAGCACCACGGACTGCACCACCGACGAGAGGAGCTTGGTGAGGTTGTTGGTCACCAGGGAGCGCATCTGGTCGACGTCGCCGGTCACGCGGGAGATGATCTGGCCGGCCTTGGTCCGCTGGAAGAACGGGAAGCCCAGGCGGAGGAGGTGGGAGTAGATGTCGTTGCGGAGGTCGCGCGTGACCAGGGCCTCCACCAGCGTGGAGGTGTATCCCTGCACGTACAGCGCGGCGTTCTTCACGAGGAGCACCACGAACATGAAGAGCACCACGTCGCGGAGCGCGGCCATGGGGGAGTTCGTGCTCACGAAGCTCCCCATGGCCCAGTCCAGGAGGCGCTGGATGGCGCCGTCCCCCTGCGGAGCGCCGAAGAGGCCCTCCGCCCCGGCCAGGGCCGAGCCTCCGCCGAACAGCACCCGCAGGAAGGGACCCAGCAGGGTGAGGCTGAAGGCGTCCAGGGCCGCGAAGACGGTCATGGAGACGATGCACAGCGCGAAGAGCGCCCAGTGAGGGCGCAGGTAGCGCAGGATCCTGAAGTACAGCTTCATCGAGGCATGAGCAGCGCGACGGGGAGGACCATCTCCTCGGGACTGATCCCTCCGTGGAGGAAGCTGCCGCGATACCTCGCCTGGTACTGCCGCAGCTTGGTCGGATAGACGAAGAACACGTCCTCCATCGCCAGCAGGTAGTTGGTCGCGGCGCGCCCCGGGGGGAACCGCAGCGTGCTCTCGTCGTTGGTGGCGAAGGCGAGGGACGGGTCCTCCGCCCGGAGGTCGTCCCCGAACTTGTAGCGCAGGTTCTGCGTGGTGTCGCGCTTGGCGAACACGGTCGCGGGACGGTGGCAGTGGATGGACCCGTGGTCGGTGGTCACCAGCACCGGGATCCCCAGGCGCAGCGCCTCCCGGATCGCCGAGAGGGCCTCGGAGCGCTCGAACCACTGGCGGGTGAGAGCCCGGAGCGCCTCCTTGTCGCGCGCCACCTCCCAGAGTACGGTCGACTCCGAGCGCCCGTGGGTGAGGAGGTCCACGAAGTTGAACACCATCGCCGTGACCCCGGGCTGCGACAGGTACCCGGGGAGGCGGCGCAGTGCGGCCTCCCCGTCGCCGGACGCGAAGATCTTCTCGTAGTGGACCGGGAACGGCCTGCCCAGGAGGCGGCCCACCTGCTGCTCGAACAGCTCGCGCTCGAAGGAGTTAAGGCTTCCCTCGCCGTCGCCGCCCCACCATCCCGGGTGGTTCTCCGCGATCCGGTCCGGGTACCACCCGGAGAAGATGGCGTTGCGCGAGAACGGCGTGGCCGTCGGCAGGATGGAGTAGTAAAGCGCCTCCTCCACCTCCGCGTACGGCGCCAGCAGCGGAAGGAGGACGCGCCACTGGTCCAGCCGCAGGCAGTCGATGATGACGAAGAGCGCGGTCCGCCCCTCGCCGATGAGTGGCGAGAGGAACTGCGGCACCACGTCCACGGAGAGGGGCGGGCGGTCCTCCGAGCCGGAAACCCAGTCCCCGTAGTTCGTCGCCACGAACTGGCAGAACTCGCGGCGGAAGTCGTCCAGCAGCGTCTCCAGGGAGGAGAGCAGCCCCATCTCTCCCGCCTGCCGAAGGCGAAGCTCCCAGTCCACCAGCTCCGAGTACGTCTCCCCCCACTCGCGCCAGCCGCGCGGGACGCTGCGCTGCGCGTTGAGTTCCCGGAACCGGATGGTGAAGTCCCGGGCCACGAACTGCTGCTGCAGCGCCTGTCCCTCCAGGAGCCTCGTCACCACGGAGAGGACCTGCCGGGGCGAGGTGGGCTTGACGAGGTAGTCCGCCACCCGCCGGCCGATGGCCTCGGTCATGGTGCGGTCCTCCTCGCTCTTGGTCACCATGACCACGGGGACGCGCGCGTCCAGCCTCCGGATCTCGTCGAAGACTTCCATCCCCGTCCGGCCGGGCATCTGCTCGTCCAGGAGGACCAGGTCGTACGTGGACATCCGCAGCAGCGCGAGAGCGTCGTCCCCGTTGGAGACGGCGTCCACGTGATAGCCGCGCCCCTGCATGAAGAGCAGGTGAGGGCGCAGCAGGTCGATCTCGTCGTCCACCCAGAGGAGGCGTTTCACGGGAGCGGGCATAACGGGTAAAGCTATCTGCCCCAAGAGGGACGGTCAACGCGGGGAGAGCCGTGCTGCGGGATCGCGGCGGCGCGGCGCTCCCCCGGCCGGCGGCCGGGTTAGAAGGTACGGGGTAGGAGCAAAGCAAAAAGCCCTCCCCGGTTCGGGGAGGGCGGCGGGACGCGTTCGGACCGGGACGGGACGGCGGGATCCCTTACCCCAGGTAGGTCTCAAGGAAACGCGCCCGCGACTGGTGTCGCAGGCGCAGCAGGGCCTTCTCCTTGATCTGGCGTACGCGCTCCCGCGTGATCCCGAACATCTCGCCGATCTGCTCCAGCGTCATCGGCTCCGTGTCGCCCAGGCCGAAGTAGAGGCGGAGGACCTTGGCTTCCCGTTCGGTGAGGGTGGAGAGCGCGTCGTCGATGGTGCGTTTGAGCGCCTGGCCGTACACCTCGTCGTCGGGGCCGGCGGCGCCCTGGTCCGAGAGGTAGTCGAGGAGCTGGCCGTCCTCCCCCGCCACCAGCGGGGCGTCCAGGGAGAGGTGGACCTGCGACATCGCCAGGGTGTGGCTCACCTCGTCCGGCGGGAGGTCCAGCTCCCCGGCGATCTCCTCCAGCGTGGGCTCGCGCCCCAGCTCCTGCGTCAGCGCGGACGAGCGCTTTCCGATGCGGTGCACGGCGCCGGCCCGGCTGAGCGGGACCCGCACGATCCGGGACTGCTCGGCGAGCGCCTGGAGGATGGCCTGGCGGATCCACCAGACGGCGTAGGAGATGAACTTGATCCCCTTGGTCTCGTCGAACTTCCTCGCCGCGCGGATCAGCCCGATGTTCCCCTCGTTGATGAGGTCCGCGAGGGAGACGCCCTGGTTCTGGTACTTCTTCGCCACCGCCACCACGAACCGGAGGTTGGAGCGCACGAGCGTCTCCAGGGCTTCGTCGTCGCCCACGCGGATGCGGCGGGCGAGGTTCGCCTCGGCGTCCCTGCCGATCAGGGGGTACTGGCTGATGTCCCGGAGGTACTGGTCCAGCGACTCCGATTCGACGGAAACCTTCTTGGGAGAGCGAATGCTCATGCGAGCGCTCCGGGTGCGCGGCTGGCGCGGAGGCGTGGGGGCGCGGCGGGACCGGCGCGGTACGGAATGGGCGCTGAACGGTCCGAGCGAACCGGCCCGAAAGGAGTAGGTCCAAAGGCGCGAGCCGACCGCGGGCGGCGTCCGGTTCGCGCGTTTGGAGTATGGAAAACCCGCCGTGAAGTGTCAACCCCCGACCGGGTCGGATCCGGTCGGGGGTCGTCGGTCAGTGGATCAGGCTCCCGATCCGCGCCCACCTCACTCCCGTCACCCAGGGGAGGGGGTTCGCCAGGTCGTTCGCGAAGGAGTAGTAGACCAGGATGGGGCGCCCCTTGATCGCCCCCGCGTCGACGAACCCCCAGTACCGCGAGTCCTCGGAGTTGTCCCGGTTGTCGCCCAGCGTGAAGAACTTCCCCTCCGGCACCTCGATGGGCCCCCAGTTGTCCCGCGTCGGGCGGTAGCCGCGCCCCCCCGCCCGGTCGCCGACGAGGTAGGAGACCTGCCACATCATCTGCGGGTCGCCCGGGTCGGTGATGGGGTCGATGTGGCGCACGTACGGCTCGGGCTGCGGCTCCCCGTTGAGGTACAGCACCTTGTCGCGCATCTCCAGCGTGTCGCCGGGGAGCCCCACCAGCCGCTTCACGTAGTTCTTCGTGGGATCGTGCGGCGGAAGGAAGACCACCACGTCCCCTCGCTTGGGAGCAGCGAAGGCCGGGAAGCGCGTGTGGGTTCCCGGCACCTCCGCACCGTACACGGCCTTGTTCACCAGCAGGAAGTCGCCCACCAGCAGCGTCCGCTCCATGGACCCGGTGGGGATCTTGAAGGCCTCCACCACGAAGGTGCGGATGGTGAGGAACAGGAGCACCGCGGTGGAGATCGCCTTGAACCACTCCCACATCCACCGTCCGGTGGAGATGGAGCCGCGGCTCTCGTCCGCGGTCTTCCGCCTCTCGTCGAACGCGCGCTCGGAGAGGATGCGCGGCGGGGGGAGCTGGTCGCCGGGCTGTCCGAAAGGAGTGCTGCTGTCCATAAGCCTCGACCCGCGCCGGCGGCGCGTGTAGCGATGATGCAGGGGGAGCACGCGACGGCGTGCGCGTTTCCGTTCCTACCCTGTCCGGGGGAGGCCCGTTCCGCGAGCGAGCCCCCTGTTCGGGGTACGGGTCTCCCAGCTCGCAGGTTTCGGACCGGGGAGAGGAGGTGGAGATGGAGTGAGGAGGGGCGCCCCCCTCCCCCGCGAGCGAGGGAGGGGGCAGGGCAGATTGCGACGTGCGAGTGCCCCCGCGTGAGGGATGCGCGCCCGGCAGGGGCGAGACCCGGGAGCAGTTCCCCGGGGCTCGCCGGAGTTGGGCGAAGTCGTACCTCGCCCTACTCCGCGCGCAGCCCGGCCCCCGCTTCAGCGGGGGACACGCCCAAACCCGCAGTCGATCGGTACGAGGCGACTCAGTACGGGGCGCCCGCGTAGTTGTCGATCTGCGCGCGCTGCAGCTTCCCGGAGTAGTCCAGGTAGCAGACCTTGGTCTCCGAGTAGAACTCGTAGACTTCCCAGCCGCCTTCGCGGTGCCCGTTCCCCGTCTGCTTCACGCCGCCGAAGGGGAGGTGCGCCTCCGCGCCGATGGTGGGTGCGTTGACGTAGGTGATGCCGTTGTCCAGGTCCTGGAACGCCCGGAACGACGCCACGTTGTCGCGCGTGTAGATGGACGAGCTGAGGCCGTACTTCACCTCGTTGTTGATGCGGATCGCCTCGTCCAGGTCGCTGAAGCGGATCACCGAGAGCACCGGCCCGAAGATCTCCTCGGTCGCCATGCGCGAGCCGGGCTTCACGTCCGTGAAGATGGTCGGCTGGAAGAAGAAGCCGTCGTCCAGCCCCTCGCCGGTGGGGCGCTCCCCGCCCAGCGCCAGCGTCGCCTCGCCCTTCCCGATCTCCACGTACTCCTCGACCTTGCGGCGCGACGCCTCGTGGATCAGCGGCCCCACGTCCACGCCCGCGTCCAGGCCGTAGCCCAGCTTCAGCTCCTTCGCCCGCTCGATCAGCCGCTCCACGAAACGGTCGTGGATCCCGTCCTGGAGGAGGAGACGCGAGGTGGCCGTGCACCGCTGACCGGTGGTGCCGAAGGCGCCCCAGAGCACGCCGTCGAGGGCGAGGTCCAGGTCGGCGTCGTCCATGACGATCTGCGCGTTCTTGCCGCCCATCTCCAGCGAGAGGCGCTTGTGCATGCGCCCGCACGTCTGGCCGATGTGCGACCCGGTCTCGGTGGAGCCGGTGAAGGAGATCACCGGGATCTCCGGATGCTCGACCATGGCGGCGCCGATCTCCTCGCCCAGCCCGTGGACGAGGTTGACGACGCCCGCGGGAATGCCGGCTTCCTCCAGGATCTCCACCAGCAGCGACACCGTGTGCGGGGTGTCCTCCGCCGGCTTGATGATCACGCTGTTCCCGCACACCAGCGCCGGGAACATCTTCCAGGTGGGGATGGCGAGCGGGAAGTTGAAGGGGGTGATGAGGCCGCACACGCCGATGGGGCGGCGGTAGGTCATCGCCCACTTGTTGCGCAGCTCGGACGGCACGGTGTGCCCGAAGAGGCGGCGCCCCTCGACGCCGGCGTAGTAGGCCGTGTCGATCCCTTCCTGCAGGTCGCCGCGGGTCTCGGTGAGCACCTTCCCCATCTCACGCGTGGCCGCGCGGGCGATCTCGTCCTTCCGGGCGGTGAGCAGGTCGCCCACCTTCCGGAGCACGTCGCCGCGCGCGGGGGCCGGGGTGAGGCGCCACTCCTCGAAGCCCTTCCGGGCCGCAGCGACGGCGCGCTCCAGGTCCTCCTTGCCGGAGCGCGGCCAGAGCCCGATCAGGTCGCTCTGCTTCGCCGGGTTCCGGTTCTCGAAATAGTCGCCGGTGGCGGGCTCCACCCACTCGCCGCCGATGAAGTTCTTGAACTTTTCCGCCATCTCTTCCTCGTTGGTGTCGAACTGGGTGCGTGGCGTTTCGGAGGGGGGAATGTAGGGGGCGGGGAGCCGCCTGCCAACCATCGCCCCGCCGCCGCTCCCCCTCGGATCAGGCGAACCCCCACCCCACGGCCAGCGCCGCCGCGCCGGCCAGGAGCATCGTCCAGAGCGCCCAGAGCTTGTAGAAGGCGAGCTGCGGGTGGAGCCGCTTGTAGAGCCGCGCCAGCACCCACCCTCCCCCGAACGCGCCCACCACCCAGGCGAGCGCGAGCACCCCCCATCCCACCCAGTTCGGCACGGCGGCTACTCCTCCCGGACCAGTTCGTACCGCTCGATCTTCTTGTAGAGGTTCGAGCGCGGCATGTCGAGGATGCGGGCGGTCTCGGACACGTTCCAGTCGTTGTCGCGCAGCTTCTGGAGGATGAAGGCACGCTCCGCCGCCTCCTTGAACTCGGAGAAGGTGCGCGAGGAGAGGAGGTCGGACGAGATGGCGCCGCCGCGCGCGTGCCCGGTGACGAGCAGGTCCACGTCGTCCGCGGTGACGGCGTCGCGCGGGGCGAGGATCAGCAGGCGCTCCACGGTGTTGCGCAGCTCGCGCACGTTTCCGGGCCAGTCCAGCCGCTGCAGGCGCTCCACCGCCTCGGGGGTGAAGCTCCGCGACCGGAGCACCCCCTCCTGCGTGGCCTGGCCCGCGAAGTGCCGGACCAGAAGCGGGATGTCCTCGCGGCGCTCGCGGAGCGGCGGTACGTGGAGCGGGATGACGTTGAGGCGGTAGTACAGGTCCTCGCGGAAGCGCCCCTGACGGATCTCCTCCTCCAGGTCCTTGTTGGTGGCGGCGAGCACCCGCACGTCCACCTTGATGGGCTTGGCCCCGCCCACGCGGGTGATCAGCCCCTCCTGGAGCGCGCGGAGCACCTTGGCCTGCGCGGCCAGGCTCATGTCGCCGATCTCGTCCAGGAAGAGCGTGCCCTGGTTCGCCAGCTCGAACTTCCCTGCGCGGTCCTCGTAGGCCCCGGTGAAGGAGCCCTTCATGTGACCGAACAGTTCCGACTCGATCAGCTCGGAGGGAATGGCGGCGCAGTTGACCTCGATGAAGGTCCCCTTAGCCCGCGGCGAGAGCCTGTGGACGGCGCGGGCCACCAGCTCCTTCCCCGTGCCGTTCTCGCCGGTGACGAGGACGCGGGCGTCCGTGGGTGCCACCCGCTCCACGCGCTCCAGGAGCTGCCGGATGGGGAAGCTCTTCCCCACGATCTGGTGGCGGCCCTCCGCCTCCCCGCGGAGGCGGGCGTTCTCCGCCAGGAGGCCGCGCTGGTGGAGCGCGTTGCGGAGCACCAGGAGGATGCGGTCGGTGTCGAGCGGCTTCTCCAGGAAGTCGTACGCGCCGCGGCGGGTGGCCTCCACGGCGGTCTCGATGGTGCCGTGCCCGCTGATCATCACCACCAGCGCGGCGGGATCGATCTCGCGGATGCGGCTCAGCGCTTCCAGCCCGTCCATCCGGGCCATCTTCACGTCCATGAAGGTCAGGTCCGGACGGAACTCCGGGAAGACCGTGAGCGCTTCGCCCGCGCTCGCGGCGGCGCGGACTTCGTGGTCCTCGTACTCGAGGAGCTGGGCCAGGACGTGACGGATCCCCTGCTCGTCGTCCACCACTAGGATGCGTGCCATGTTCTCTCGTTCGGGATTCGGTCAGGTGTCCGGGGTCAGGACCAGCTCTCCGCCTTCGACGCGCGCGGTTCCCACGCCGTCGGGGAGCGGGAACGGGTACGCGGCGGGGGCCAGCCCCGGCTCGTCCCTCCGGCCCATGCTCGCGAGCGCCTGCGGGTAGAAACGGCTGGGGACGGGGATCCCGGCGAAGACGAGGCGCTTCACCTCGAACGCGGCCCGGCCCGGCTCCAGGGTTTCGAGGTGGCCCACGATGTCCACGTCGGCCGTGTCCGGGAGGAAGGCGCGGGCGGCGCCCAGCTCGGGTACGTCCGGAAGGCGGTCGCTCGGAACGCGGGCCATGAGGCGCACGGTATCGCCGCTGAACGCCACGGCGGGCGAGTCCAGGTCGCCCGGGATCCGGTCGCGGAGCCGGTAGCGAAGGAGGCTGGTGAACTCCACCTCGTCGAGGCGGACGGGCTCCCCTCCGGCGGCGAGGCCCGCGAGCTTCTCCTCGGCCTGCGCGGCCGCCTCCGGGGAGACCGTGGTGGCGACCGTGCCGCCCCCTCCCAGGAGGCGCGCCACGTCGTCCCTGAACAGCCACCAACCTCCCGCGGCCAGGAGGGCCACCACCAGCAGTCCGACCACCAGGCCGCCTCCACTTCGCCTCGCCATTCGCTCCTCCACGCGGGTTTCCAGGGCGTCTCGTCCGTTCCGGAGACACGTGTTGTAACAGCGAAGGCCACGGACGGTTCCGTGGCCCCCTTCAGCGCCCCGGCTCCGCCGCGCCCTCGCACACCGCGCGGACGGCGCCGACCGCGCGGTCCACGTCGGCTTCTGTGGTGGCCCACCCCACCGAGAACCGTACCGCTCCCCCCGCCACGGTCCGCAGGATCCCGTGCGCCTCCGGCGCGCAGTGGAGCCCGCCCCGCACGAGCACGCCGTGCTCGCGGTCGAGCCGCAGCGCCAGTTCGTGGGACTCCACCCCGTCCGCCGTCACGGTGACGATCCCCACGCCCTCCGGGGCGGGCGGCGAGTGGATGCGCACTCCGGGGATCGCTTCCAGACCCCGGAGAAGGCGAGCCTTGAGCGCGGCCTCGCGGGCGTGGAGAGCATCCACCCCTGTGTCGAGTAGCCAGCGTACCCCGGCCAGCAGCCCGGCGATCCCCGGTCCGTTGAGCGTGCCCGCCTCCAGGCGGTCCGGGTACGCCTCGGGCATCCCCTCGTCCAGGGAGTCCCCTCCGGTCCCGCCGGCGAGGACGGGCGCCACTTCCACTCCCTCGCGCACCCAGAGCCCCGCCGTCCCCTGGGGTCCCAGCAGCCCCTTGTGCCCGGCGAAGGCGAGAAGGTCCACGCCCAGCGCGTCCACCTTCACCGGGAGGTGTCCCGCGCTCTGCGCGGCGTCCAGAAGGACGAGGGTGCCGTGCTCCCGTGCCATCTCCGCCAGCGCGGCGACGGGGAGCACGGTCCCCAGGACATTGGAGGCGTGCGGAAGCACCAGGAGGCGCGCGGGACGGCCGTCGCCCCGGATGGCGCGCTCCGCCTCCGCGAGGTCCAGGGTTCCTTCGGGGCTCCCGGCCAGCACCGTCTCCCGGATCCCCTCCCGCGCCAGGAGGGCTGCCGGTCGGCGCACGGAGTTGTGGTCGTACGCGGTGCGCACGACCCGGTCGCCCGGCCGGAGGACCCCGCGGAGGGCGGCGTTGAGGGCGTGGGTGGTGCTCGGCTGGAGGGTGACGCGGCCGGGGTCGCCCTCCACTCCGAACAGCTCCGCGAGGGCGAGCCGGCACCGGAGGACCACCCGCCCCGCGGCCACGGCGAGCCGGTGCCCCCCCCGCCCCGGCGATGCGCCCACGTCGCGCAGGTAGGCCGCGACGGCGTCGGCCACCGCCGGGGGACGCACGACGGAGGTCGCGGCGTAGTCCAGGTAGGTCAGGTCGTCCATGCAGGGATCAGCCACCGGGCTCAAGGTCGAGCGCGACGTACCGGAAGCCCAGCCGCTTCACCTCGTCGACGAGCCCGTCGCGGACGGCGTCCGCCGTCCGCTTCCACGAGTCGGCGGGCACCCGCAGCGCGGCGATCTCCCCCTGCAGCCCTTCGGCGCACACGTCGCCGGGGATCCCCCGCACCCCGAGGAGGTCGCGGGCGCGGGCGGTCCGCGCGTCACCGTGCGGGGCCGTATCCGTCACCTGCGCGCTCCGAGCTGGACGAGCCGCGAGGGGGCGAGCCCTTCGTTGAGGGCGCCGCGTCGATACCCCTGGAGGTCCAGGAGGACCCGGGCGAACCCGGCCCCGCGCACCGCTCCTGCGACCTCCGCCCGGAGAGGGGCCACCCGGCCCAATTCCTCCGCCGCCACCTCGACGCGGGCGACGGCGCCGTGGTGCCGGACGCGGAAGTCGCGGAAGCCGAGCGCGCGCAGCCCCGCCTCCGCCCGCTCGACCTGGCGGAGGCGCTCGGGGGTGACGGCGAGCCCGTAGGGGAGGCGGGAGGCGAGGCAGGGGGCGGCGGGCTGGTCCCAGGTGGGGAGTTCCAGCTCGCGCGACCACGCGCGGATCTCGTCCTTGGTGAGACCGGCTTCGAGGAGGGGGGAGCGGATCCCGTGCTCGGCCGCGGCGACGACGCCGGGCCGGTGGTCGCCCACGTCGTCGGCGTTGGAGCCGTCCACGACCACCCGGAGGCCGCGCCCGCGCGCGACCTCCGCCAGCCTCGCCCACAGCTCCGTCTTGCAGAAGTAGCAGCGGTCGACGGGGTTGGCGGCGTAGCGGGGGTCGCTCAGCTCGTCGGTGGGAACCTCCAACCAGGGGATGCCGAACCGCGCGGCCACCTCGCGCGCCGTGTCCTCCATCCACGAAGGGACGCTCGCGCTCTTCCCCGTGACGGCGAGGACGCGGTGGCGCCCCAGCACGTCGGTGGCGACGCGCGCGAGGAACACGGAGTCCACGCCGCCGCTGTATCCCACGAGCACCGAGCCGCACTCGTGAAGGATCTCGTGCAGCCGCTCCCGTTTTCCCTGAGACGCCGTCACCTGGTCACCCTCCGCCGAAGACCCGTCCCTCAAAGGTATCCGGGCCTCCGCCCTCCCCGCCAGCGGGAGGGTCGGCGGCGGCGCTCAGGCCCCGGCGAGCGACCGGTCTCGGGCGGGGACGGCGGAACGCTCCGGCACGTGCACGGCGCGCCCCGTGCCGCGCCGCGCACGTCCTCTCAGCTCGAACAGGATGACAGGTACGGCGAGGGGGATGGAGGCGAAGAGGGCCAGGTCGGCTACGTTCCCCGGCGGAAGCCAGAGGTCGCCCCAGGCGAACGAGAGGTAGTCCGTGACGTACCAGTGGACGATGCGCTCTCCCAGGTTCCCCAGCATCCCACCGAAGGTGAGCCCCGCGAACGTCCAGGCCCAGACGCGCTCGCCCCCGCGCAGCCGGTGCATCCGTCCGACGACCTGGAAGAGGATGAAGAACGCGAGAACGGAGGCGGTCAGGGCGATGCCCTGGCGCACCAGGAGTGGGAACCCGTCCCACAGTCCGAGCATCATCGCGTCGTTGCGCACGTGCCACAGTGCGACGCGCCCCCGCCACACTTCCACGTGGCTCCCGAGCGGCACGCGGGCGGCCACGAGCGCCTTCACCAACCAGTCGAGGGCTGCGACGGCGAGCGCGAAGGTGAGGACGATCCGCCACCCGCCGTTGGGTTCGAAGTCCGAGCTGCGACGGCCGCCCGTGCGGTGGGCGCGGCGCTCGCCCTGGAGGCGGCGGAAGAGAGGGACGAGACGGTCGCGGAAGGATGGACGCATGGGACGCGGGCTGGAGATCCCGGGTTCGGCGGGGAGCATCGCGCATGGAAACTTCCGCCGGGACGATGATCGGACGTCCGCATCCTCAAAATGCGGACCGCACCGGAAAGGGAGGACGTGACGAGGGGGCTCCGCGCGCGACGGAGCCCCCTCGAAATCCGGGCAGGCTGGCCCGGAGATCAGCGGGTGGAGGTCGCTACGGCGAGGCGGCTCCGGGAGCCCACAGGAGACGGGGCGGGCTGCGCCGTGTGGGAGGGATTGGCCTTCCGGCAAGCGAGGCCGGCTATCTCCATGAAGGTCTTCGGCTGGGTGTCGATAAACGCCAGGCCATCCGGGATATTCTCGCAGCAGGCATCGCTGCAGCATCTCCCGCAATCCATGGAGACCGCGCAACCGCACGCTTCGACGTTGCCACATTTCACGCAGCAGGTCCCTATATCCATTACGAGGCGCATCAGATCGCGAGGATTGGAAACGAACGCGGCACTCCCCTCACTCCGCGGCGCCTGGAACGACGTACGCGCAGAGGTGTTCCGCACCTCGTTGATCTCGACCACGAAAGTCGGCTTTGTCGTCTTCGTTCTCGCTGCGGCGTTCAGCCCCATGCTGAGGGTCTCAGCCCTCACTCGACCGGTAGCGGTCTGCTGGTAGACGGAGACGGAGTAACGGCCAGCCCCCACCTGGACCGGAATCAATTCAAAGGTAGAGCCTCTGTTGATGGAGACCTTGAATACATCTCCCTCCGGGATCGTCGCGGAAGTCTCGCTGTCTTCCTCGACGATGGTAATGGTCATCTTGAACAGGCGCGTTGCCGTGACCTGCTGCGCATCGAGGGGGAGGACGCCCGCCAAAACTACGGCGAGAAGCCCGAGCACCGTTCGTGTCCAGAGTCGAATCATGCTTCCTCCTTGGAAATATGTGATCCGCTGGCGTGCACGTGCCAAGACCTGGCTATGATGGTACCAGCGGAAGGGTGAGGCGGAAGGAAACCACCTCGGGAACGTCCAGCTCGTCCGTGCGGACGGCGTAGAGGACGCCCGCACGCACCGCACGAACCGAGAGCCCCCGCGGAACGAGGACGGAGCGGAGGTACCCTCCGTCGGCGGTGAAGACCGCCCACTCCTCCGTGTCCGGGTCGGCACCGGAAAGCCCTACCCAGAGCCGCCCATCCTCGTCGGCCAGGAGGCCGCGAACCGCTGGCCAGCGCTCGGGGAGCGAGTCCGCCAGGACGCCCTGGTAGACGGTCCGGCTCCGGTCGGACATGGTGGCGAGCACGGCGTTCACGTCCGCATCGGTGACCCGAGGGGCCGCGTGGCCGCCAACGATCTCCGCCACCTGCGCCCCGCTGCGGTCGTACGATCGCACCCGGAGCGAATCCGTCCACGCGAAGTGGATCCGGTCCCCCGTCCCCAGGGCGAAGAGGCCCTCCCGCCCGAACGGATGGGGAGTCATGTGAAAGGTTCCGCCATCCCGGACGGTGAGGAACGACCGCGAGGGGAAGCTCAGCAGGGGCTCGCCTTCCAGGGTTCCTTCCGGGGTGAGCACCTGGAGGACGTCCGCGCGCCGCGCCAGGTCCGAATCTCTGTCGGACGTGGTGAACGTCGGGCGGAAGAGCGCGACGAGCACGCCGTCCGGGAAGCGCCTCACTTCGAACGGCTCACCTCCGATCCTCGCCCTCAGGTTCACCACGTACGCCGCGCGCTCGGTTTCGGGCGGGAATACGGTGACCCGGCTGAGCCGCGGATCGTACGCCATCACGCTGTCTCCGGAGAGGACCTGGACCCCGCGCGTGGAGCGGAACTCTCCCGGGCCCTCCCCGCGGCGTCCGAGGGTGCGCTCCACCTGGCCCGCGGCGTTCAGCACCACGAGCCGCCCGCTCCACTCGCCGACGTACACCCGTCCGGAACCGTCCACGTCCAGGCCCGTAATCGTGGTGAACACCGCGGCCGGATCGCTCCGCGCCACGAGCGTGACGGACGCCGCGGTCCGCCGCCGGGTGGCTTCGTCGGGAAAGCCGCCGGCCGCGCCTTCGGCGGCTTCCCGGCCCTGGCACGCGGCAAGGGACCCGCAGGCGGCGAGCGCGAGGAGGAACGCCCTCGCCCGACGGGAACGCGTGGCTGGGTGGATCATGGAGTGGCAGGTTCGAGAGTGTGTTTCAGAACGGCCTCGCCGACCGGCGAGTTCCCGCGGGCGGTCGCGCTACCCCTTCAGCAGCCGGTCGAGCGAACGGTACTGGATGGCCTCGGACACGTGGGTCGTCCCGATCTCCCCCGCCGCGTCCAGGTCTGCGATGGTCCGGGCGATCTTCAGGATGCGGTGGTACGCCCTCGCGGAGAGCCCCAGCCGGTTGATCGCCGTGCGAAGCAGCGCGTCCCCGCCCTCGCCCACGCGGCAGAACTCGCGGATGTCGCGGGCGGCCATGTGCGCGTTGGCGTGGATGTCCGCGCGCCCGGCGAAGCGCTCCCGCTGGCGCTCGCGCGCCCGGGTCACGCGCTCGCGGATCGCGGCGGACGGCTCGCTGGCGCGGCGGTCGGACAGCTCGTCGTAGCGGAGGGCGGGGACCTCGACATGGAGGTCGATGCGGTCGAGGAGGGGGCCGGAGACGCGGGCGAGGTACCGCTGAACGGCCTGGGGGGCGCAGGTGCAGGGCTTCTGGGCGTCGCCGAAGTGCCCGCAGGGGCAGGGATTCATCGCCGCGGCCAGCATCACGCGGGCCGGGTACGTCAGGCTCATCGCGGCACGGGAGATCAGGATCTCCGAGTCCTCGAGCGGCTGCCTCAATACCTCCAGGACGTTCCGCCGGAACTCCGGCAGCTCGTCCATGAACAGTACCCCGTTGTGAGCGAGCGATACCTCGCCGGGCTTCGGCGACGAGCCGCCCCCGATGAGCCCGGCGTCCGAGATCGTGTGGTGAGGGGCGCGAAACGGTCTCGTCGCCACCAGCGATGCCCCGGCGCCGAGCATCCCCGCGACGGAGTGGACCTTGGTGGTCTCCAGCGCCTCGTCCAGCGTCAGCGGAGGGAGGATGGTGGGGATGCGGCGCGCGAGCATCGTCTTCCCGGACCCGGGAGGACCTGCCATCAAGATGTTGTGCGCCCCGGCCGCGGCCACCTCCAGCGCCCGCTTGGCGTGTTCCTGCCCCTTCACGTCGGCGAAGTCGCAGTCGTACGCGGAGGAGACGCGAAAGAGCGCGTCCCGGTCGACGTCCGCCGCGGGCAGCTCGCCGCGCCCTTCCAGGAAGCGGACCACGTCCCCCAGCGACTTCGCGCCGCGCACCTCCAGCCCCTCGACAACTCCGGCCTCCGCGACGTTCTCCTCGGGGAGGATCAGCCCCCGCAGGCGGGCGTCGCGCGCGGCAAGCGCGATGGAGAGGGCTCCGCGCACCGGCCGCAGCTCGCCGTCCAGCCCCAGCTCGCCGAGGAGGGCGAAGCGCTCCAGCTCCCCGTTCGCGCCCACCTGGCCGGTCCCCGCGAGGATTCCCACCGCGATGGGGAGGTCGAAGGCGCTCCCTTCCTTGCGGACGTCCGCAGGCGCGAGGTTGACGGTGATCCGCTTCGGAGGGACGACGAAGCCGCTGTTCTGGATCGCCGCGACGACGCGGTCCTTCCCTTCCTTCACGGCCCCCTGGGGAAGCCCCACCGTGGAGAACGAGGGAAGGCCACTGGCGACGTCGGCTTCCACCGTGACGAGGTAGGCGTCGATGCCGAGGACGGCGCCGGAGAGTGCGCGGGCGAGCAAGCGAGGGACGGACGAAGGGATCGGGAGCGTACCGCTGAACGCAGCATCATAGCACGCCCACACCTCTCCCGTCAAACCGTGAGGCGGCCGCTTCGCGAGCGGCATGCGCGCGCCTCACGTCCCGATCCGCAGCCGCCAGACATTCGGGCAGTTTCCGACTCCCCTTGTGGGCCAAGCGGGACCGCTCTATACTGGCGTGTGTATCCACGCTGATAGTTTACGTAGAGCACAACCGAGTGCTCCCGGGGTCCCCCGCCACGGAGGCCGTCATGGCCGTCCGTAGCCGGGGTATGTCCATGGCGCGCCTCCGCGAGGCGGTCGAGCGCTGGGTCGAGCAGACCTCGCTCCGACAGGTCGCCCGCGAGACGGGAATGAGTCCCACCGGGCTCCGGAAGGTGCTCGGCGGATCCCGCGTCCATGCGTCCACCGAGCGGAAGCTCCTGACCTGGTACCTGCGCCACGTGGCGCAGCACGGAAACGGTGGAGCGCTCGACGAGGACGCGGCGGCGGCCGCCCTCGCTCTGCTCACCGAAGACCTTCCCCCCACGCCGCGCCGGACCGTGGTGAGCGCGTTCCTCCGGCTCGTCGAGGGAGGGTACCGTGACTCGGGTCTCGCTCCCCCCGGCTGGGTGGAAGCCCTGCTGCGGGACCGGGCGCCCCCCGGCGAGTAGCGGCCCGGCGCCGTCCCTGGGCACGGGAGGCCGGTCGCCGGCTCGTTGCGCCGGCCCTCCCGGCTTCCTATGCTGTTCGGTATCCTCCGCCCCGGCCGCACCTTCCATATACGGCCGGGGCGCCCCGGGAGACGACTCCACGGAGGCTCTTGCACCATGTGCGGACGATACGGAGAAACGGAGGGCGCGGAGAGCCTGGCGAGACGCTTCCGCGCCACGCTGAGAGCCCCCGCGACGGGCCCGCGCTACAACATCGCCCCCACGCAGCACGCGCCCGTGCTCACGCGCGAAGGGGGAGAGACCTTCCTCTCGCTCTACCGCTGGGGACTCCGCCCCTCCTGGGCGAAGGACGGCGCTCCCGAGCCCATCAACGCGCGCTCCGAGGACGCCCCCGCGAAGCCGTACTTCCGCGCGGCGTTCCGCTCGCGCCGCTGCCTGGTCCCCGCCTCGGGGTTCTACGAGTGGCAGAAGACCGCGGACGGGAAGGTCCCCCACTGGATCCACGGCGCGGACGGAGAGCCGCTCACCTTCGCCGGGCTCTGGGAGGTCTGGACTCCGCGCGACGCGGAGCCGGTCCACTCGTTCTGCATCCTCACCACCAGCCCCAACCGCTTCATGGGCCCCATCCACGACCGGATGCCCGTGATCCTGGAGGGGACGGAGCGGGAGGCGTGGCTCGATCCCGACGCCGCGCCTGACGACCTCCGCGCGCTCATGCGCCCGTGGGACGGGACCCTCCGGGCCTACCCGGTCTCCACCCGGGTCAACTCGCCGCGCAACGACGGGGCGGAGCTGATCGAGCCGGCAGGCTGACCCTCCCCCGGGGGGCGATCAGCCGGCCTCGGGTTCCGGCGCTGCCCCGTTCCCCGAGGCGGCGCGCATCCGGAGGTGCACGATCGTCCCCCGCCCAGGCTCCGAATCCATCGTCACCTCCCCACCCCACGACTCCACCAGGCGGCGCACGATCGCAAGGCCCAGCCCGGTCCCGCTGCTCCGGGTGGAGAACTGCGGCTCGAAGACCCTCGGCAGCAGCTCCGCCGGGATCCCCTCGCCCGAGTCCTCCACGTTGAGCATCACCCACGCACCTCCCCCGGCCGGCATGGCCGAGAGGCGGATCTCGCCCCCTTCCGGGAGGGCCGCGCGGGCGTTCTCGAGAAGGTTCACGATGACCTCCTTGAGTTCCCCGACGCGGGAGAGCGCGCACGGCGTCCCGGGCGCGACCTCCACCCGGTAACCGATCCCGTCGTTGGTGCCCCGGTAGAGAGCCAGGGTCTCCTCCGCGACCCGCTCCAGGCTCACCGGCTCCAGGTCGCCCGCGGCCTGCGCGGGAGTGCCGAAGCGGGCGAAGGCGCGGGAGATCTCCCCCAGCCGGTCGATCTCTCCGAGAATCGCCGCGACGTTCCGCTCCAGGATCTGCTCGAAGTCCGGGCGCCCGTCCGCGTACGCGCGCCGCAGGTGCTGCACCGAGAGCTTGATGGGAGTCAGCGGGTTCTTGATCTCGTGCGCCACCTGCCGCGCCATCTCGCCCCACGCGAGCACTCTCGCCGAGCGCAGCTCGGAGGTGACGTCCTCCAGCACCAGCACGGCGCCCCCCATCCCCAGCTCCCCTCGCAGCCTCCGCAGCCTCAGCCGGAGCACGCGCCCCTCGATCTCCAGCTCCTCCCCATGCTCCAGGGCGCCGGAGCGGCGGAAGTCCCGGAGGACGCGCGCGACCGCCGCGGCCACGGGCCCGTCCTCGGGGAACGGGTCACCCGCGGGGACGGCGGTTCCCAGGATCTCTCCGGCGCGTGCGTTGATCATCGCCACCCGGCCGGCCGGGTCCAGCGCGAGCACGCCGGTCCCTGCCTCCTCCACCACCGCCTCCGTGCGCCGGGTCTCCCGCTCCAGGGCGGCACGGGTCCTCCGGAGCCGGAGGACCATCCGGTTGAACGAGCGGTAGAGCCCCCCGAACTCGTCCTCCCGGGTCTCGCGGAGCCGGACTCCCAGGTTGCCGGAACCGACGGCCGCGGCGGCGCGGCTCAGGTCGTCGATGGGGCGGGAGAGGGCGCGGCCCACGAAGAAGGAGAGGATCACGGAGAGGCCGCCGCCCAGCAGCACCGCCAGGAGCACCGCGTTCCCGAGTTCCCGCTGACGGCGCGCGATCTCCCCGGACGCGAGGGGGGTCGGCGCGGCCAGCACCTGGGCCAGGGAAACGCGGCGGTACGCCAGAAGGTACTCGCGGCTGGCGAGCTGCCGCTCTTCCAGGTCGCGAACGGCCTCGCCGCTGCTGAAGAACAGGTACGTGCGGGGGGGGAGCCAGGTGTTGTAGAGACCCAGCTCCAGAACGCCCGGAGAGGAGGCCCCGCTCAGCACGCCCCGGCTGTACTGGAGCAGGTCGGCATGGACGTGCGAGGCGAGTTCATGGAGAGACTCCCCGTTCAGCTCCGCGGCCGCCTGCTCCAGGGACCGCTCCGCGAGGGCGCCCGCCGTACGCACCACCTCGCGCGACAGCGCCCGGTACGTCGTGGCGCCGAAGGCCGCCATGGGGAGGAGGAAGAACGCGAAGAGTGCGAGGGTCAGGCGCCCCCGGAAGGTCCTCGCCCATACCCAGTCCGCCGAGGCGAGCCCTAGCGGCTCCCCGCAGAGGGTGCGGGCCACCGTCCAGAGCAGGCCCATCACCGCGAGCGCGAACGCCAGGACGAGCACCGAGCGGACGCTGGTGAGGAACGCGGAAGGAGTGCGGACCAGGAGGTGGGCGTGCATGGAAGCGCCCGGGAAGCGCACCTCGGTCTCGCTCCTCCACCCCTCGGCAGTCTGGACCCACTTCATGTCGGACGTATGGGCCGCCCCCGCGGAGGTCCGGATGGCGCTCTGCGGCACCAGCGAGAGAGAGGTGGGCCCCCCTCTCGCCTCCGGCTCCAGCCCCGGGTCCAGGAACCGCGCGAGCGCCCCCGAACGCCCCAGGTGGGCCCGCGGCGGCACCGCCACCGTGACGGCCCGGCCGCCCGGGAGGGCGACGAGGAGGAGGTAGTGCACGGACGGATCGTCCGTGTACCGCTGCACGATGGGCTCCTCGGCGTACGCCGCCCTCGCCAGCAGCGGCTTCACCAGCGAGTCCGCGAGGGGAACGTCGGTGAGGCGCAGCTCGGCCGAGGCCACCCCCTGGTCCCAGAGAGTGACCCGGGCCTCGTACCCCTCCTTCGCCAGCCCCGCGCCCACCCAGCTCTGGTAAAGCAGCCCCACTCCCGCCCTTCCCTCCGCGGCGTTCAGGAGCGTCCGCTCGGCGAACTGCCGGAGGAGGAAGTCGAGGTACGGATCCGGCACCGTTCCCAGCCTCGACAGCTCCCGCTCCGCCCCTTGGAGACGGGCGTCCAGGTGGGCTACCCAGAGCGTGGACGAGGCGAGCGTGGCCCCCAGCCACCCCGCCGCGAGCCACGGGCCCAGGCTCCCCTTCCCCGGCCGGGAGCGCGCGAACCCGGCGGCGAACAGCCCGAAGGGAACCGCCCAGGCAGCCGGGACCCAGGCGGGGACCACCCGCCCCGGCTCCCACCAGAGCACCAGGCCGGCGCCGAGCGCCACCGCCAGGAGCAGCGCGGGGAGCCACCAGCGCAGCCCCAGGTCGCGCCCCGGATCCCGGGCCGGGCCGGGAAAGAGGAAGAAGACGGGGATCGCGACCATCAGCGTCGCGGCGATGATCAGCGAGATCCCCCCCGCCGAATGGGCCGCGAGAAGCCCCTGCGAAGCGGAGTCGCCGACCAGGCGGAGCGCGAGTGGGATCAGCAGCGCGGCCGGCACCATCCGGAAGCCCACGCGCAGGCGCGCCGGGCTCCGGAGGGGCCGGGGATGGGTCAGGATCCAGGCGGCGCCCCCCGTGAGCAGGACGATGAGCTGACCCAGCGTCACGTCGACCGGGAGGGGGAGCACGAAGCCCATGGGGGAGAACACGTCCTCCATCCCGGTCAGCTCCCCGAGAGGGGCCACCAGCGCCGCGAGGGTCGCCGCGGCGACCGGGATCCCCGGCGGCCCCCGGCGTCGGCGGTACCACGCCGCCGCGAGGAGCGCGAACCCGATTCCCCATCCCGCCGCCGCCCCCCACCTGCCGAACGAGACGATCCGCTCGCGCCAGCGCTCCTGCGTGAGTCGGACGAAGGAAACGCTGAGGATGGGAACGTCGGCCGTCCAGTCCCAGACCGATTCGCCCTGCGCCCGGTCCGGCGTGGTGAAGCGCGGGGTGATCCCGTGCAGGTCGGTAAACACCTCCGTGTACGGTCGCACGCCCTCGCCCACCTCGAGGTTCGCCTCCAGCAGGATCGCCGCGACGGCCGTGTACCCTTCGTCGAAGGTGCGGGTGAAGTACAGGTAGCCGAAGAGGGGGCCCGCCGAGAAGAAGTAGGGGCGGATTCCGAGCCGGACCGAGTCGGGGACCTGGCCCCGGTGCTCCCCCGCCCAGGCCACCGGCGCGCCGTCGCGGCCGTACACCGCCACCGCGGACACGTCGGTGCTCCTGCGCAGCAGCCTCAACCGCTCGAACCGCGCCGTCTGTCCCCCGGGAGCCCGCGCCGCCGTGATCGCCTCGTCGACCGCGGTCTCGCCGCGATCGAGCAGCGCGTTCAGGTCCTCTCCCAGCGCGGCCTCGGCCCGCTCCTCGATCTGGGCGCGCACCACCTCCCAGTCGTTCGCCACGCGGTGGAGCCTCACCTGCACCCCCGCCGCGAACCCCAGGGACAGCCAGAGCGCCGCCGCGGCGCCCAGCCCCCAGCGCCCGCATCCGCGCGCCGCGAACAGGGTCCACAGCAGCCACCCCGCCCCCGACGCGATCAGCCATGCCGGAGCGGGATCCCGCATCCAGAGCGCGAGCGCCACCAGGGCGGACCATCCCCCCGCCCAGCCGGCGACGTCGCGCCAGATGGGGGGGGAACGGTCCGCCAATTGCGGGGTAGCGGCGCCATACGACGCCCCGGATCCAGCCACTATGCCCGGCACCTTGCGCTCATATTCCCTGATCGACCTTTCGTGGCCCGAGATCGCGGCCCACCTGGAGCGCGACCGGCGGCTCATCCTCCCCGTCGGCGCGTGCGACCAGCACGGCCCCCATCTCCCCCTGGGCGCCAGCACCTGCATCGCCGAGTCGCTCGCCGACGACCTCTCGCGAGAGTTCGGGGTTCTCCGTGCTCCTACCTTCGCCTACGGGGTGAACGTTCCAACGGAGCGCACCTTTCCGGGAACGGCCTCCCTGAGCGGCAAGACGCTCCACCGAGCCCTGAACGAGCTGGTCGCCGCGTGGGAAGCGCACGGGTTTACGGAGATCGTGATGATCACCGCCAGCGAGCACGACCCCCAGGCGGAGGCCATGGCGACGGTGTACGCGGAAACTGCGCGCGTGCGGGTGGTGGAGGCGCTCGCCGTGGATCTTTCGGAATATCTCAGCGACCCCGGAGGGCCGCAACACGGGGGCGAGACGGTGACCTCGCTCCTCCTGTACCTGCGCCCGGAAGTGGTGGACATGGATGCCGCGGAAGACTGCCTGATGGACCCGGACAAGTACCGCAGGTACCTCCGGGGACACCTCAAGGCGCTCCCGGCCGACTGCCCGGGATCCATCGGGCGGCCCACCCTCGCGACGGCGGAAACCGGCCGCAGGATCTACGAGCACATCCTCGAACGCATCCGCCAGAAGGTCTTCGTCGCCCCGCCCGACGACGACATGGCGTAAGGCCGTCGGGCCATCCCGGAATCGAACTCCACGCAATGCCGCGGGGTACCGGAACCCACACGCACCGAGCCCCAAGGAGAATTCATGCCCATCGTACGTACCGCCGCGCTCCGCGTCCTCCCGCTCCTCCTCGTGGCCGCGGCGGCGCCGCTCGGCGCGCAGACCGTCGTCGACCAGGGAGCGTTCCAGGTCACGGTGGAAGGCCGGGCCGCCGGGCGGGAGGAGTTCGCCATCCGCCAGTCCGGGACCGGGAGCGGGAGCGAGGTCACCGCCAACGGGCGCGTGGAAGTCTCCCTCCCGGGCGGCACGCTGGAGCTGACGCCGCGGCTTCGCGCGCGGGGGCTGGACGCCTCGCCGGTCAGCTACCAGGTGGACGTGGGCGGCGACTCGCCCCGGAGGATCCTGGGGCAGGTGGGAGCGGGGCGTTTCAGCGCGCGCATCGTCACGGGGAGCGGAGAGCAGCTCCGCGAGTACGTGGCGAGCGACCGCGCGGTGATCCTCGACGACGGTGTAGCCCACCACTACTACTTCCTCGCCCAGCGGCTGAACAGCGGCAGGGTGCCCGTCATCGTCCCGCGCGAGAACCGGCAGGTGCTCGCCACCGTGACGAGCCGCGGAGAGGAACAGGCGACCATCGCCGGCACCCCCGTCCGTCTGTATCACCTGGTGGTGCAGATCCCCGGTTCGAGCGAGCGGCACGTCTGGGTCGACGCGCTCAACCGCGTGATCCGCGTGCGGATCCCCGCGACGGGGTACGAGGCGGTGCGCACAGAAGTGCCCCGCTGATCCGCACCCTCGTCCCTGGGACCGGGCGGGCGCCCCTCCGGAACGGCTCCGGAGGGGCGTCTCGCTTCCCGGGTGCTCCCCTCCCGCGCTCCGCGAGCTTATCTTTGGACGCGAACCGCCCCTTCCACCCGAACGAACTCCCGTGTCCGACGTGACTTATCACCCGACCACCGCCCCTGCGCCTTTCGGACGGCGGGTTTTCCAGACCTTCTTCGCGCCGGCCGACCTCTTCCGCGCGTCCGGGGGTTACGCCCCCTGGGCCGGGCCGCTCCTCGTTTCCATCCTCGTCGGCATGCTGGTGGTCCTCGCGGTGCCGAGCGAGGCGTTCATGGCGATGACCGAGGGAGCGGTGAACCGGCGCGGCCGCCCGGTGGAGATCACCTCCGACGTCGAGACCGTGGCCTACTACGGCCGCTTGCTCGGAATGCTCACGGTGCTCGCCCGGCAGCCTCTCGCCGCGTTCCTGCTCGCGGGAGTGCTCACGCTGATCTTCGGCGTCCTCCTCCGGGGCGAGGGCCGGTACCAGCAGTACCTCACCATCACCGTCCACGCGTTCCTCATCACCGCGCTGGGCTCGCTGGTGGCGGTGGCGGTGGCGATGCTCCGCGGGGGCGAGCCGCGGGGGATCAGCCTGGCGCTCCTCCCCCTCTTTCCGCCGGACAGCTTCGCGTTCCGGCTCCTGGAGGGGATCGACGTGTTCACCCTGTGGGCCCTCGTCTTCGCCGCGGTGGGCGTGAGCATGGTGGACCGCCACCGCTCCCGCGCCACCGCCGCCGCGATCCTCCTGGGGCTGTACGTCGCCGCCGCGGCCGGGATCGCCTCGCTCTCCGCGTGAAAGCGTGCGCTCCCGCCCCGCGGGAGCGCACCCCCCACCTCGACGACCCGCTTCCCCACTGCGGGATACTCGACCCGCCCGAGCGGCGCTAGATTGATTGTCCCCCTCGGAACGCGCCGCCGACCGGGACGGGAGGGGACCTGAAACTTTCCGCAGACCCCCTCCGTAGTCCCGGACGTCCGTCGCAGTTCCTTCCGCCTTCTCGAATCCGAACAGGTCCTCTGATGTCCTCTCATCGCTCCCGGATCCCCCGTCGGTCCGCCGGCCGTCTGGCCGGCACGATGGCCCTGACGGCCGCGCTCTGCGCGCCCGGCGCCCTCAGCGCCCAGGAACCCGGACCGGCCCCCGCGCCGTCCGCGAGCCTCTCGCTGGAGGACGCGGTGGCGCTGGCCCGCAGCAACAACCCGGACTTCCTGGCGCAGCAGAACGACCGCCGCACCGCCCGGGCCGCGTCGCGCGCGGCCCGAGCCGACTTCCTCCCCTCGGCCCGGGTGTCCAACACCTTCGGGTACACGGCCGAGGGTGAGAGGCGGTACGGCTCGGTCGCAATCGCGGCGAACCAGCCGTCCATCTACTCCTCCAGCTACAACCTGGGATTCTCGTACAGCCTGGACGGCGCCAAGCTCGCGCAGCCGTCCATCGCCCGGGCTCAGGAGCGTGCCACCGAGCACCGCATCCAGGGCGCCGGGGCCGACCTGGCGTCGCAGGTTTCGCAGCAGTACCTGAGCGTCCTGCAGGCGCAGGAGGAGGTCGCCCAGGCTGAGCGCGAGGTTTCCCGCACCGAGGAGCACCGGCGGCTGGCGCAGGCCCGGCTGGACGTCGGCGCGGGGACCCCGCTCGACGTGCGCCGCGCCGAGGTCCAGAAGGGCCAGGCGGAGGTCAGGCTCCTCCAGGCCCGCAACACCCTGGCGAACAACACGCTCGGCCTCGGCCAGCTCATGGGGGTCGACCTCCAGCCGGGGGCGCAGCTCACCTCCCGCTTCGAAGTCTTCCAGCCCGAGTGGAGCGCAGAATCGCTGATCGAGCAGGCGGTCGGCAACAACCCGGGGCTGCGGGCGGCCCGCTCGCAGGCCGGCGCCGCCCGGACCGGGATCCGCGCCGCGCAGTCCAGCTACTTCCCCACCCTCAGCCTCAACGTGGGCTGGGACGGTTCGGTCTTCCGCGCCGGCGACATCGACCCGCTGGTCGAGGAGGGGATCCAGGGAGCCCAGGTTCGCCTGAACAGCTGCCTCCAGTCGAACCGACTGGCCGAGCTGCTGGGGACCCCGGCCACGGACTGCGGGCAGTTCGCCTTCACGCCCGAGGCGATCCGCAGCCAGGTGCGCGACCAGAACAGCGGCTATCCGTTCAACTACGACCGCCAGCCCATGAGCGCGTCGCTCACGGTATCGCTCCCCCTGTTCACCGGGCTCTCCCGGCAGCAGCGGGTGGAGGAGGCGCGGGTCCAGGCCGAGGACGCGGAGTACCAGGTCCGGGCCCGTGAGAACCGGATGCGGGTGGAGGTGAGCACCGCGCTCCGCAACCTGCAGACGGCCTTCGAGACCGTGCAGCTCCAGGACCAAGTGATCCGTACCGCGACAGAGGAGCTGCGCCTGGCGCAGGAGCGGTTCCGCTTCGGCGCGGCCGGCTCGGTGGAGGTCACCGACGCGCAGATCAACCTCTCGCAGGCCGAGCAGGCCCGGATCGACGCCGTTTACAACTTCCACAAGTCTCTCGCCGCCCTCGAGGCGCTGGTCGGGCAGCCGCTGCGCTGACGGGCCGGAGGACGGGCGGGATCCCACATAGCAAGAGAATCGACAGGGTTCGGGAGATTGAACGGATGAAGAAGAGGACGATCGTGATCGGTGGAGTGGTGGTGGCGGCCGCCGCGGGAGGGGTGTTCGCGCGTACCGCCCTCGCCGACAAGGGAACGGAGGTGCGCACCGAGGTGGTCGCCCGGCGCGACCTCACGTCGGTGGTCACCGCCAGCGGAACCATCGACCCCAAGCGCAAGGTGGACATCTCCGCGGACATCTCGGGCCGCGTGATCGAGCTGCCGGTGCAGGAGGGCCAGTGGGTGGACCGGGGGGCACTCCTGCTCCGCATCGACCCCACCCAGTACCAGGCGGCGGTCCATCGCGCCGAGGCGGCGGTGGCGCAGGCGCAGGCCCGGGCCTCCCAGGCGCGCGCCAACCTGCTCCAGGCGCAGAACGCGGCCCGCAGGGCCCGCCAGCTCGCGGGGAGCGCCGACCAGCTCATCTCCGCCGCGGACGTAGAGCAGGCGGAGACGCAGGCGCTGGTGGCGCAGGCGGAGTTCGAGGCGGCCCGCTTCGGGGTGGCGCAGGCGCAGGCGGGGCTCACGGAGGCCGGGGAGGCTCTCCGCAAGACCACCATCCTCGCGCCCATGAGCGGCCGGATCACCCGGCTCAACATCGAGGAGGGGGAGACGGCGATCGTCGGGACGATGAACAACCCGGGCTCGCTCCTCCTGACCATCGCCGACCTTTCGGTGATGGAGGCCAAGGTCAAGGTGGACGAGACCGAGGTGCCCGGGATCACGGTGGGCGACAGCGCGCGAGTCCGGATCGACGCCTTCCCGAACCGCGTGTTCGGCGGAACGGTCACCCGGATCGCCAACAGCTCGCTGCGGGGCGCGACCGCGGGCCTCGGCAGCTCGCCCGGCGGCGACCAGCAGTCGGTGGACTTCGAGGTGGTCATCACCCTGGACAACCCGCCGGAGCAGCTCCGCCCCGACCTCTCCGCCACGGCGGACATCGTGACGGAAACCCGCAAGGGATCGCTCTCGGTGCCGATCATCGCCCTCACCGTCCGCGACGCGAAGGGGAAGAAGCTGGGCCAGTCCGGCGACGAGGAGGGAGCCGCTCCCGCCGCCAAGGCAGGCGCGCGCCGCCCGAACGACGAGGGCGTGGAGGGGGTGTTCGTGATGCACGGCGACTCGGTGTCGTTCGTCCCGGTAGAGGTGGGAATCGCCGGCGAGCGCTACTTCGAGGTGAAGAAGGGGCTCAACGGCGGCGAGACGGTCGTCGCCGGGACGTACCAGGCCATCCGCGAGCTGGAGGCCGGCGCCAAGGTCCGCACCGCCGACCAGGGGAAGGCGAACCCCGGAAAGGAGAAGGGATGAGCGCCGCACGAGAAGTCGTCATCGAGGCCCGCGGGCTTCAGAAGCACTACCAGCTCGGCGCGGAGACGGTCCGCGCCCTCCGGGGCGTGGACCTGGAGATCCGCCGGAACGAGTACGTGGCGATCATGGGCCCCTCCGGCTCCGGGAAGTCCACGTTCATGAACCTGATCGGGTGCCTGGACTCGCCCACCACCGGGGAGTTCATCCTGAACGGGCACCCGGTGGCGGGGATGAGCGACGACGAGCTGGCTCGCGTCCGCAACCGGGAGATCGGCTTCGTATTCCAGACCTTCAACCTCCTCCCCCGCTCCAGCGCGCTGGAGAACGTGGAACTCCCCCTCGTCTACGCGGGGGTGGGGAAGAAGGAGCGGCGGGAGCGGGCCGTGGCCGCCCTGCAGGCCGTGGAGCTGGGGAACCGGATGGACCACCGGCCCAACGAGCTGTCCGGGGGACAGCGGCAGCGGGTCGCCATCGCGAGGGCGCTGGTGAACACCCCGTCCATCATCCTGGCGGACGAGCCCACGGGGAACCTGGACTCCCGGACCTCCGAGGAGATCATGGCGCTCTTCGCGCGGCTCCACGGCCAGGGGCAGACGATCATCATGGTCACGCACGAGCCGGACATCGCGGCCCACGCCGAGCGGGTGGTGACGCTCCGGGACGGGACGATCCACAGCGATCGGAGGCAGACGCCCGCGCCGGTCGTCGCCCGCCCCGCCCGGGTGGAGGAAGAGGCCGAGGCGGCCCTCTCCGGGACCTGAGCGATGCGACCGCCCGGACGGGCGCGGATGCCCGTGGGCGAGGCGCTGCGCGTCTCGTTCCAGATGATCCGCGTCAACAAGCTGAGGGCCTTCTTCACCGTCCTGGGGACGGTGATGGGGGTGACGTTCCTGATCGCCGTGATCACCCTGATCACCGGGATGGACTCCTACATGAAGGAGGACTTCGCGGGGAAGGTGTACGGCTTCAACAGCGTGATGCTGCGCCGCCGGCCGTCCGTCACCATGACCGACGACCCGGAGCTGCGGCGCATGTGGCGCCGCCGCCAGCCCCTCACGTTCGAGGACGCGGAGTGGCTGGGCGAGCGGATGGAGACGCCGGGGATCATCTCCATCAGTTCGGACCGCGGCGGCAAGGTGTCCGGCCCGAGCGGACGCACCCTGGAGAGCGTCCGCATCTCCGGGGCCTCCGCCAGCTTCTTCACCGCCCGCGACATGGGGGTGGAGGCGGGCCGGGTCTTCTCCGAGCAGGAGGCGGCGCGCGGGGTCCCGGTGGTCATCATCGGCAAGGACGTCGCCGACAAGCTATTCGACGTGGGCAGCCCCCTGGGCCAGACGGTGCGGGTGCAGGGCTTCCCCTACCGGGTGGTGGGCGTGCTGGAGAAGCAGGGGTCGCTGTTCGGGATGTCCATGGACAACGTGGTCATCGCTCCGGCGAAGTCGCGGGTCAACGGCTACGTCAACCCGCACAACGTGGTGGACGAGATCACGTTCAAGGTCTCCGACGCCTCGCTCGTGCCCCGGGCCATGGCCGAGATGGAGGGGTGGATGCGGATCCGGCACCGGCTCCACCCGGGCGACCCCAACGACTTCGAGCTGGAGACGGCCAGCGAGAGCATGGCCTTCTGGAACAAGATCGCCACGTACCTCATGCTGGCGCTCCCCCTGCTGGTGGGGATCTCGCTGGTGGTGGGCGCGGTGGTGATCATGAACATCATGCTGGTGGCCGTCTCGGAGCGCACCCGCGAGATCGGGCTCCGCAAGTCGCTGGGCGCGAGGCGGCGCGACATCCTCGCGCAGTTCATGATCGAGGCGGGGACGCTGTCCGGAGCGGGCGGCGTGCTGGGGATCGGGATCGGGATCGCGCTGGCGACGCTGGTGTCCTCGATCTCTCCTCTGCCGGCGCGGGTGTCCATGCTTTCCATCGTCCTCTCGATCTTCCTTGGCGTGGGAGTCGGGCTGGCGGCCGGGGTGTACCCAGCGTACCGGGCCTCGCGCCTGGACCCCATCGAGGCACTGCGGAGCGAATAGGAGCGCACGATGAACCTCACATCCGCCCGCGAGGGCGTGGGAATCGCGCTGGACGCGCTGCGCTCCAACAAGGTGAGGGCGTTCCTCACCATCCTGGGCATCGTGATCGGGGTGGCCACGGTGATGGGGATGGCCGCCGTGGTCGGCGGCCTGCGCTCCGGGATCATGGAGGAGATCGAGGGGATCGGCCCCAACAACTTCGTGGTCACGCGCTTCGACCAGACGCAGGTCCGCATCAGCGACGGCAGCCAGCGCCCGCCCTGGGAAGGAAAGCCCCCGATCACCTTCCAGGAGGCTGCGGTGCTCGCGGCGCTCCCCTCCATCCGCTCGGTGGCGGCCTCCATCGACACCAACGCGGACCTGAAGTACGGGGCGAGCACCTTCAGCGGGATCTCGATCCCGGGCCGCGACCACGACTGGCCCGACTATGCGCAGGGCGACTTCGTCCACGGACGGAACTTCCTCCCGGGCGACGTGACCCGCACGAGCCGGGTGGTGGTGCTCTCGGTGGACCTCTCGAAGAAGGTGTTCGGGGAGGTCGACCCCGTGGGGAAGTCGGTACGGCTGAAGGGCGAGCCCTTCCAGGTGGTGGGGGTGTACCGGCAGAAGCCCAACTTCTTCTCCAACTTCTCGAAGGAGTGGGCCATCGTCCCCCCGACGACCGCCATCAAGTACCTGGGCGCCAACTCCGACTGGCTCTCGCTCCTGGTGGTGCCGACGGCGGGCGCATCGCAGGACCAGGCCATCGACGACGTCACCGCGGCCCTCCGCGTCGCCCGCGGGCTGCGGCCGGGTGAGGAGAACAACTTCGCGGTCACCCGGCAGCAGGCCATCGCGGACATGTTCGACCGGATCACCGGCGTGTTCAGCATCATCATGCTGGTGCTCTCCTCCATCGGGCTGATGGTGGGCGGGATCGGCGTGGTGGCGATCATGATGATCTCGGTCACGGAGCGCACCCGGGAGATCGGAGTCCGGAAGGCGCTGGGCGCCACCCGGCGCGAGATCCTCTGGCAGTTCCTGGTGGAGTCCATGACCGTGACCACCATCGGCGGGGCGATCGGGATGGCGCTCGGAGCCGGAGGGGCGCTCCTCCTCGCGGCCGTCACCCCGCTCCCCGCCTCGGTCCCCCTCTGGGCGGTCGCGGCCGCGCTCGGCGTCTCCGCGGTCACGGGAATCGGCTTCGGCCTGTACCCGGCCAACAAGGCGGCCCGGCTCGATCCGGTGGAGGCGCTCCGCCACGAGTAGCGGACCGGGGGAGCGGATCCTCCGGCTCCACCCGAGACCCTTCCCCGCTCCGGGGGAGGGTCTCGCTTCGTACGGGCCCCCGGTCCCGTCCGGCGGGGTGCGCGGCCCGGGCCGCGGTGATAGCTTTGCGCCCTGCGTCCACCGATCCTCGCACCCACGCACGCGACTTCCCATGACCGAACCGCTCGCCCCCCCCGTCGACCTCCTCGCCGTCGCCGCGCATCGCGACGACGTGGAGCTTCTCTGCGGCGGGACGCTGGCCCGCGCCGCCGCACAGGGGCACCGCACCGGGATCCTCGACCTGACGGCGGGCGAACGGGGGACGGAAGGGAGCGCCCGGCTCCGCGGGGAGGAGTCCGAGGCCGCGGCGCGCATCCTCGGCGTCACGGCGCGACGCAACGCGGGACTTCCGGACGCGGGGCTGGAGAACACCCCGGAGACCCGGAGGCTCGTCGCCGGGTTCGTACGGGCGTTCCGGCCGCGGACGGTGATCCTCCCCTACACCACCGGGCGCCATCCGGACCACCGCATCGCCTCGCAGCTCGCGTACGACGCCTGCTTCCTCGCGGGCCTGCAGAAGTTCGACGCTCCCGGCGAGCCCCACCGCCCTCACAAGCTCCTCTACGCCCTTGCCTACCGCGAGGACCCGGTGAAGCCCACGTTCGTGGTGGACATCTCCGGGTTCATGGAGACCAAGATGGAGGCGATCCGCTGCTACGCTTCGCAGTTCGACGGGAAGACGTGGGGCGGCGAGGTCTTCCCCGGCGGCGACCGGCCGCTGTACGACCAGGTGCGGATGCACGCTGCCCGCTACGGGTCGCTGATCCGCAGGGAGTACGGCGAGCCGTTCTACACGGTGGAGACGATGGAGGTGGACGACGTGGTGTCGCTGGGCGTGCGCAGCATCTGACCCTCCGCGCGACGCGATCCCGGACGACCCGGACCGCGTCGCGACTCCCCCTGCTCCCGGCCTCGCACTTTTCCCTCCGAAGACGCCGGCCCTCCGGCGCATCCGACTGTTGCGCGTGCGCAGCATGCGCCCGCGCTCCCGCTCCCCCACGGAATTCGCGAGGCGGGGTCACGCTTTAGACGACTTCCTCCCCGCTCTTCGCCTTCGCGCCTGGGGCGCCGATGTCCCACCCGGATGCCCCACCTCACGCACACCTCCGAGTACCGTTTCAGACAAACAATTGCTGGCGCGTCGGTTACGCACCCCGCTCCGGCGATGCGACACCTGGCTGCAATTTTGCGGACCCCGGCGACCTGAATTCGGCAACCTCCGCTCCGCCACCACGTGGCGCGATCGTCGGACCGGTTCCCTCCTGCGTTGCCCGCTCCTTCAGTCAACGGCGCCCCGGTCGCGAGGCCGGTCCGAACTGCCTGGAGTCTCGGCTTCCGAGACGTCCGGTCGCCTCGAAGGCCGTTCCCGGCGCAATCGCAGACCACGCCCATTCCGGGAGGTCTCACCGTCCGGAGAGGAGCAGGGCGAATGCGCATCCGCCGCGCTCGCTCCTCGGCAGTGGCGCCTGGACGACTCCCGTCCGCCGGCGCCGGTTCTCTTTCACACGCAAACGAGCCGAGATCATGAACCGTTGCTCACGATTCGCCCTGCAGACGCTCGTCGGCGCGCTCGCCCTCGTCCTGGCGGCCGCGCCCGCACAGGCCGCGATTCCGGCCTTCAACTCCACGTCCAGCGCGGCGTGCGTCGGCGGGGGCATCGGGTGCCAGCAGGTCGACTTCTTCGTGGAGATCCTCGGTGGCGAGGCGATGGCGGACGCCTTCACCCTCACGATCATGGGGGGAGGATGGTTCTTCGCGTTCCTGCAGGCCGACGAAGCGGAGGACGGGCTCGGGTTCAACTCGTTCTCTTCGTTCGTGAGCGACGACAGGCGCACCCTGACCGGCACGTTCGCACCGGGCTTCGAGGCGATCCTCCAGCCCACCCTCCGCATCCGGGCCCAGTTCGACCACGCCCCCGACGCCTTCCCGTCCACCGAGTCGCTCGCCTACAGCTACTCGCTCACCTACGGCGACCAGCTGATCGCCGCGGGCCCGACGGTGGTGCCCGAACCCGTGAGCCTCGCGCTTCTCGGCACCGGGCTGTTGGGCGTGGCGGGCGCCGCGCGGCGCAGGCGCCGCCGGACAGAGGAAGCCTGCACAGAATGAGGACGAAGGGGGCGCGCGGCAGGATACCGCGCGCCCCCGCTTTCCGTGGGGACACTCGCCATCGCGCGCCGGTACGGCGCGTCCCGAGATCCGCACGGCCCCCGGCCGCTGGCCGACCCATCTCACAGGAGACTTCCATGAAGCAAGCCATATCCGTACGTGCGGCGGCGGCCGCGCTCCTCCTCGCGACGACCGGCTGCTCGCTCCAGGACAACCGGACCCCCACCGAGACCGAGCGGACGCCTCCCGTAGAACAGGCGCCCGCCGCCGCCTCGGCTTCGACGCTCTGCGACGCCTACGCGGAGCGCCTGGCCGAGCACCGCACCGCCCTCGCCTCCAGCCCGCAGGACGGGACCCTCCAGGAGAGGGTCGCCACCTTCGAGGCGCTCATCGACGACGCCTGCAACTGAGGTCACAATGCGCCTCTTCCTTCCTCGTCCGGCGTCGATACTGGCGGCGGCACTCGGGTTGTGGTTCGGCAGTACGGCCCTCTCCGCGCAGAAGGCCCTGGTGGTCTGTCCTCCGACGGACACCGCGGGGTGCGAGCGGGTCGCGCAGGTTCTCGGCGGCGCGACCGCCCCGGGGGGCGGCGCCCCCCTGTTCCCCGGAGGTGTGGACCGGAAGTTCGACGAACTCCGCACCGCCGACCCGGCGGAGCTGCGGTCGTACTCGCTCGTGTTCGTGCCTTCGTTCGCGAACGCTCCCTACTCGCTCCTGCGCGAGGACGCGGTCCGGGAGCGGCTCCGCACCACCCTGACCGGCCGCGTTGCCGTCTGGTCCGGCACGCCGGACCGTGGGAGCGTGGCGGACCGCAGGGGCGGCAAGCTGCTCCTCATCGAGCGGCTCGCCCGGTGGGGGGCGGGCGGCAACGGGACCGGGCTCGTGGTCCTGCAGGACTTCTCCGCCCCGCGGCCGGACGGCGCGTCCTCGCGGTACGACTGGATCGAGGGGATCGCCGGAGTCCCGGTCGGCGCGGCGCCCGTGGAGCGGCTCTACGGCTCCGTGCGGAAGAGCGGCTCGTCCGTGTCGCAGGCGATCGTCGGAGACCTGGCCTACGACAACATGGCGTCCTTCGGGCTCCACGTCCCGGCGGGAGCCGGTGAAGCCGCGGCGTTCGGCTCGGGAGGACAGGACGGCGGGCCCGCGGTCCTGGTGACGTTCGACCGGAGCGGGCCGGCCTCGTTGATGTCGACGATGGCCGGCCCTTCGGCGACCATCGAGATCGAGCCGAACATCATCAGCCTCACGAACACCACGAACGTCACCGTCTACCTCTTCTCCACTCCCTCCTTCGACGCCTCGGCCGTGGACCCGGCGACGGTCCGGTTCGTCGTCGACGGGCAGCTCCCCGGTGCCCCGGTGGCCACCCGGGGAAGCGCCTACTCGAGCGCGGTGGAGGACAAGAACGGCGACGGGCTGCCGGACCGGCGCTTCACGTTCCTGCGCTCGGCGCTCCAGGCCGCCGGGCTGAACGGCCCCGCACACCAGCTCGTCGTCCGGGACGATTCCGGGCCCGTGCAGTTCGTGGGCACCGATCCCACCCCTCCCCAGATCGTCGACTTCGCCCCGGTGGCGACCGTGACGATCGTCCCCGGCAGCGCCACGATCGCGGTGGGTGGCACAGCGGCGCTCACGGCGGAGCTTCGCGCGTCCAACAACGCCCTGCTCTCCGGGCGGGTGGTGACCTGGAGCAGCCTCGACGCCGCCGCGACGGTGAACTCGTCCGGGGTCGTGACCGGCCAGTCGCCGGGAGCCGCGCGAATCGTCGCGGCCAGCGAGGGCAAGGCGGACACCGCCGAGATCACCGTGACGCCCGCGAGCACGCCGCCCTTCGCCGTGGCCGACAGCTACTCGACCCCGGCCGGCACCCCGCTCACGGTCGCGGCCGGCCCGAACGGCCTGCTCGCCAACGACACGCTGGGGACGCCCTCGGCGACGCTCGTGTCCTTCGGCGGCGGCTCCATCGGCGGGTCCGTCACCAGCCACCCGGCGGGAACCAGCGTCTCTTTCGGCTCCGGGGGCTCCCTGACCGTGAACGCGGACGGCAGCCTCGGCTTCACGCCGGCCGCGGGCTTCGCGGGGACCTTCACCTTCCAGTACCGGATCACCAACACCGCCGGCAGCTCCGACGCGACCGTCACCATCCAGGTCACCGGAACGGCCCCGACTGCGGTGAACGACCCGGGCTACACCACCGACGTGGGCGCCACGCTGAGCGTTCCCGCCGTGACCGGCGTGCTCGCCAACGACAGCCTGGGGAGCCCGACGGCGACGCTGACCCGCTTCGGCGGCGGCTCGCTGGGCGGAACGGTCACCGACCACGGGGCCGGGTCCACCGCCACCTTCGGCTCCGGCGGGTCGCTGACGGTCAACGCCGACGGCAGCTTCTCCTTCACCCCGGCCGCGGGCTTCAGCGGAAGCTTCACCTTCCAGTACCGGATCGCCAACGCGGTCGGAAGCTCCGACGCGACGGTGACCATCGAGGTGCAGGCCCCGCCGACCGCCGTGAACGACGGGCCGGAGGCGAACAGTACCCCGGGAAGCCCGTACCACGCGGCCCTCAACACCCCGTTCAACCTGGCGGCGCCGGGCATCCTGGCGAACGACGCCCGGGGCGCTCCGGCCGCGAACGTCGTCTCCTTCGGCGCGGACAGCCTGGGAGGAGCCGTGACCGCCCATCCCGCGGGGAGCACGGTGAGCCCGCTCCCGGGTCACGCGAACGGCTCGCTGTCGGTAGGCTCCGACGGGAGCGTGTCCTTCACGCCGCCGACGGACTTCACCGGGCTCTACGTCTTCCGGTACCGCATCCAGAACTCCCGCGGCAGCTCGGACGCGCAGGTGACGATCGCGGTGGGCGCCCGGCCGGTGGCGAACGACGACAACTACACCGCGCTGCACGGCAACCTCGTGGGCAACGTGCACGTCAACACGGCGACCGGCTCGCCCTTCAGGGTGACCGGCAACGACCAGGGCGACCGGACCACGCTCACGCTGGTGAGCCAGAGCAACGGCACGGCCACGCTCGCGCCCGACGGGACCTTCACCTTCGCGCCCACCCCGGGCTACGAGGGCCCGGCGAGCTTCACATACACCCTCACCAACGGGTTCGGCACGACCGCGCCCGCCACGGTGTCGCTGAACGTGAGCGGGATGATCTGGTTCGTCACCAACGGCGGGTCCGCGGGGAACGGGACCCTCGCCACGCCGTTCAACTCGCTCGCCGCCTTCCACGCGGTCAACAACGGGTCGGGGAACAACCCCGCGGCGGGCGACCACGTCTTCCTCCACGAGAGCGGCACGCCCTACGAAGGGCCGCTGACGCTGCTCAACGGCCAGAAGCTCATCGGGCAGGACGCGACGGCGAGCCTCACCGCGATCACGGGGCTCACGCCGCCCGTGCACAGCCCGGCGCTCCCGGCGATGGCGAGCGGGAACTCCATCTTCGTCACCATCACCAGCGCCAGCGGGAACGGGGTGACGCTGGGGCAGAACAACGCCCTGCACGGGCTCCGTCTCGGAAGCGCGCCCGGCGCGGCGCTCAGCGGCTCCGGCTTCGGGACGCTGACCGTGGCCGACGTCGCGGTGAGCACCAGCGGCCAGGCGCTGAGCCTCGCCAACGGCACGCTGTCGGGAGGCTTCGCCGAGGTGCGCTCCACGGGCGGGACGAACAACGTCTTCCTGTCGGGCGTGGCGACCTCCGGCACCTCGACGCTCGGCGCCGGTGGGGACGCGCTCTCCGGCGCGACCGGCGACGCGCTGCGGATCGACGGTGGAAACGGCTCCTTCACCTACGCCGGGTCCATCACCAACACCGCCACGCTCGCGGTGAACGTGGCGAACAAGAGCGGCGGGACGGTGACGCTCTCCGGAGCGATCAACCCGGCCGCCGCGGCCCGGGGAATCTCCGTCGCCGGGAACGGCGCCGGGACGACGGTCAACTTCACGGGCGCCAACCAGAGGATCAGCACCGGCACCGGGACCGGCGTGAGCCTCTCCGGCAACACCGGCGCGACGGTCAACTTCTCCGGCGGAGCCCTGGAGGTCGCCACCTCCACCGGGAACGGCTTCCACGCCACGGGCGGCGGGACGGTGAACGTGACGGGCGCCAACAACACCCTCGCCTCGGCGGGCGGTGTGGCGCTGAACGTGGCGAACACCACCATCGGGGCGAGCGGGCTCACCTTCCGGAGCGTTGCCGCCAGCGGCGGGAGCAACGGGATCGTGCTCGACAACACCGGGGCCAGCGCCGGGCTCACCGTCACCGGGACGGGAACGGCGGGGTCGGGAGGCACCATCCAGAACACCACGGGCGCGGACGGGACGACGGCCGGCACGGGCGTCTACCTCAACAACACGCGCAACGTGAGCCTGCGCTGGATGCAGCTGAACGACCACTCGAACTTCGCCATCCGGGGCAACAACGTGGTCGGGTTCGCCCTGGCGAGGAGCGCCGTCAGCGGCACCAACGGGACCAACGCCGACCAGGACGAGGCGAGCGTGGCCTTCACCGGCCTCACCGGCTCGGCCCGCGTGGACACCGTCGCCATCAGCGGCGGGGTGGAGGACAACTTCCGGGTGAGGAACAGCAGCGGCACGCTGGACCGCATCGTCTTCACCGGCATCACCATCGGGGCGAACGGCACCGCGGCCGGCAACGACGGCATCAACCTGGAGCCCAGCGGGACCGCGGTGATGCGGGCGACGGTGCAGAACAGCACCTTCACCAGCGCGCGCGGCGACCTCTTCCAGCTCAACGTGGCCGGGACCGCCAGCTCCGACCTGGTGTTCACGGGGAACACGCTCTCGAACAACCACCCCAACATCGTCTCCGGTGGCGGCGGGGTGACCGTCGTGGGCGGCGGGCTGGGCTCGGCGATGACGCTTACCTACAACATCTCGGGCAACACCTTCCGCGACGCCAGGGGGCACGGCCTGCTGGTCAGCAAGGTGGGCGGTGCGGGCAGCATGACCGGGACGGTGAGCAACAACCAGATCGGCCTGGCGGGGACGGCGAACTCGGGCTCGCAGCAGGGCTCGGGGCTGACGGTACTGCTCGTCGGGGGCGGTACGCACACGGCCGCGGTCACGAACAACCAGATCCGGCAGTACAACAATCACGGGATCCTGCTGCAGGGCGGCGAGGGCACGCAGGGCGGGCAGGGAACGCTCAACGCCACCGTGACCGGGAACACCATCGCGAACCCGGGGAACTTCGATCCGGGCGGCCTGGCGGGGAACGGGATCCACCTGAACGCCGGAACGGTGGACTCGCCGCTGGACCAGCACCAGTTCTGCGTGCAGCTGAGCGGGAACAGCATGACGGGCTCGGGGCTGCTGGGCGGGACGGACTTCCGCCTGCGGCAGCGCCAGGGCACCACGGTGCGCCTGCCGGGCTACGCCGGGGGGAACACCAACACCGCGGCGGTCGTGGCCTTCGTGCAGGGCAACAACGGGGGTACGCCCACCGGCAGCGTCGCGGTGAACGTGCCTCCGGGCGGCGGCTTCGTCGGCGGCGCCGCCTGCCAGTAGGAGCACCCTGAGCCACCTCGCGCGGAGGGGCCCCGGTCTCTCCGCGCGGGATCCCGGCAGGGACGGCCCCGGCCACCCCGCCGAACCCGCGCCGCTTCCACCCGCCCGACGGGTGGAAGCGGCGCAAACGCGAGGGGCCACGCTGGCGGTGCAGCGTGGCCCCTCGCGTTTGCGCATCCCGCCTTCCAGCCTATCTCCGCCTCCGCCCCCGCGCGAGCGTCCCGACCGCGAGCCCGGCCGCCACCGCCGCCCCGAGTCCCAGGAGGACCCGTGCCCGCTCGTCCGCGGTCACCGGGGGGATCGACACCACCCCGCCCCGGTCCGCGAAGGCGGGGGTGCGCACGTAGCGTCCGTGGTCGGGCACCGCCAGCGACTCGAAGTCGCGGGCGAGCCGCCGGAGCCCTTCCTTCAGGCGCACACCCCGCATGGGGATCCCGTGTCCCGTGGCGGCCAGCTCCGGCTCCAGCGCGGCGAGCGCCTCCACCGAGCGGCGAGCGGAGATCCAGTCCGGGGTGTAGTACGCGGGCGGGCCGTTCACCTCCTCCCGCTGGGCGAGCACCGCCAGCGCCGACTCCGGCCGGGTGGTCACGAAGGCGTCGCCCGCGATCAGCGCGTGGTCCATGTCGCGGAAGAGCGCCACGTGTCCGGGGGTGTGCCCCGGCGTGGGGATCCACGTCCACCCCGGCATCCCCGGCACCGACCCGTCCGACGGGAGCACCCTCGCCCGGCCCCCCAGGTCGATGGGTCCCCGGGGGTACATCCAGGACATCGCCGCCATGGCGCCGCCCCCGACCGTGGGATCCGGCGGTGGGTACGGAGAGCGGCCGGTGACGTAGGGCAGCTCCATCTCGTGGACGTAGACGGGCACGTCCCAGAGCGCCGCCAGCTCACGCACCGTTCCCACGTGGTCGAAGTGGCCGTGGGTGAGGACGATCTCGGACGGCCGAGCGCCCCGCCCGAAGCGCTCCTCGGCCACGTGGACGATCCTTCCCGCGAACCCGGGCATCCCGGCGTCCACCAGGACCCACCCCCGGTCCCCCGCCCCGGGCTCGCCGAGGAAGTAGAGGTTCGAGACGGCGGTCCTCAGGTACGCCAGGTCGTAGAGGACGGGGGTCGCACGGGCGGCCATGCGTTCTCTCGCGGCCTTCACGGGAGCTTCGAGCAGCGTCGGTTCCATGGTCTGTGCGCGGTGTGGGGAGGGAGCGGCACGAGGTGTCAGCCGTGCTCCCGCTCGTCCTCCCGCACCTCCGAAGGGGGGCGCTGCCGCGCGTTCTGCCGGACCTGTACCGCGCCGGGGCTGTTCTCGTTCTCCACGCTGAGGTCGCGGTACTCGTCGGCGCTCAGGCGCCGTCCGTCCCGCGGGGTGGCGGGCTCGTGCATCTCGCGGTGCGGCTCGTGCGAACGTGGCTCCACGGTCTCCTCCTGTGTCTCGGGATCCGAAAGGGGGCTCACGGCGTCGCAATTCGTGTTCCCGCAGGAGATTGCGGGGAGACGGGGGAGCCCGGCCCGGGAGGGAGATCCTTTCGCGCGGGGACCCCGGCGTGTAGGATTAAGGGACTGCGGGAACGCCGGAGGAGCGATGGAAGACCGCGAACCGCCGATGCAGAAGCCGCACGGGTGGAAACAGTACGCCTTCGGCGTGCTGTTCATCCTGGCGCTCGCGGCGCTCGCGTCGTGGCTCCATGCGCGGGGCGTTCTCTGAAGCGGGAGCGGGGCGGCTCGAACGGAATCGCGGGGCGCGGCTCCCGGCCGCGCCCCGCGATGTTTCACCGTTCCCTGCAGCGGACCTCGACCAGGAGCCGTTTCCAGCTCGGCTCCTCCGCGCCCCTCACCCGCACCGCCACCGCAGAGGCGGCGCCTCCCCGGAGGAGCCAGGGGGCGAGCCAGGCGCCGATCTCGGGCGGAAGGTGCCCCACCGGATCGCCGCTCGGCAGGTGGACCCAGACCGCCGGTTCCTCTTCCCAGGGCGGGTCCGGGATCAGGAGCAGCCGGTCGCCGGGCTCGACCGTTTCCAGGTGCGCCGCCCGCTCCCCGAACACCGTCCCGTGGACCGTGGCTCGGAACGTCGGAGGCTGGTGGGCCGGGAGAGGCGGTATCATCGAGAACTTCGGATCGGGAAACGCAGGGACTCCGTCCCCAATGTAATCCCGGCGCGAGCCCCCCTCAAGAAAACCCGGCTTTCTACGGCGCACGGAAACCAAATCCACGCCTGCGTTTAGTAAGACCGTTCGGACACACGGAGACGAAACCCCGATGGACCCCATCTACCTGGACTACGCAGCCACCTCTCCGCTCCGGCAGGAAGTCCGCGAGGCGATGCTCCCCTTCATGGAGGAGCGCTTCGGGAACCCGTCCAGCACGCACCGCTGGGGCCGCGAGGCGCGGGGCGCGCTGGAGGACGCGCGGGCGCGGGTGGCGGAGGTGCTCGGCGTCACCCCGCTGGAGGTCGTCTTCACGCGGGGGGGGACGGAGGCCGACAACATGGCGGTGCTCGGGCGGGCCCACTTCGCGCCCGGAACGCCGGTCGTGTGCTCCTCCATCGAGCACAAGGCGGTGCTCGCCGCGGCGAAGGCCACCGCGCGGATCACGCGCTCCACCTTCCACGTGGCGGGGGTGGACGGGAACGGCGTGGTCCGGGAGGAGGAGATCTACGCGCTCCTCGACGAGAAGCCGGCGGTGGTGTCCATGATGTGGGCCAACAACGAGGTGGGCGCGCTCCAGCCCGTCGAGCGGGTCGCGGAGCGCTGCCACGCCGCGGGGGTCGTCTTCCACACCGACGCGGTGCAGGCGTTCGGCAAGGTGGAGGTGAGGATGGACCGAGTTCCCGCCGGCATGCTCTCCCTCAGCGCGCACAAGGTGGGCGGGCCCAAGGGAGTGGGCGCCCTCTTCGTGCGAAAGGGGACCCGCCTCCACCCGCTCGTGTACGGGGGGAGCCAGGAGCGGGGCCTCCGCCCGGGAACGGAGGACGTGGCGGGGGCCGTGGGCTTCGCCGTCGCGGCGGAGCTTGCGGTGCGCGACCGGGAGCGGGAGATGGCCCGCCTCGGCGCGATGCGCGACCGGTTGGAGGCGGGGCTCCGCGCCGCCGTCGCCGACCTCGTGGTGAACGCGGCGGGGGCGGAGCGCCTCCCCACGCACCTGAACGTCTGCTTCCCCGGGGTCGACGGCGGGGCGCTGGTGCCGGCCCTGGACCTGGAGGGGATCGCCGCGTCGGGCGGCTCCGCGTGTACCAGCGGCGCCGCCGAACCGTCGCACGTGCTCACCGCCATGGGGCTGGAGCCCGCGGTGGCCGCCCCGTCCGTGCGGTTCTCGCTGGGCAAGGAGACCACGGACCAGGAGATCGACCACGTGCTCGCCGTGGTGCCCGCCGTCGTGGAGCGGCTCCGCTCGTTCGCGTCGGCCTGAACCAACGTATCGCAGTTCGAGAGATGAAGAAGCGCAGGGTGCTGGTCGCCATGTCGGGCGGCGTCGACTCGTCCGTGGCCGCCGCCCTCCTGGCGGAGCAGGGGCACGAGGTCGTCGGCGTCACCATGAAGACCTTCTGCTACACCGACGACGTCGAGGGGCGGGGGAAGACGTGCTGCGGCCTGGAGGGGATCATGGACGCCCGCCGCGTGGCCGACCGCCTGGGGATCGCGCACTACGTGTTCGACGTGGAGCGGGAGTTCACGCGCGACGTGATCGACGACTTCGTCTCCGAGTACGCCGCCGGACGGACGCCCAACCCGTGCGTGCGCTGCAACGGGAACACCAAGTTCCGGGACCTGCTGCGCCGCGGCGAGATGCTGGGGTGCGACGCCATCGCCACCGGGCACTACGCCCGCATGGGAACGGACGCCCGGGGAAACCCGACCCTGCTGCGTGCCATGGACGCGCGGAAGGACCAGTCGTACTTCCTCTGGGCCCTCCCGCCGGAGCTGCTTCCGAAGCTGATGTTCCCCCTGGGCGAGCTGACCAAGCCCCAGGTGCGCGAGAAGGCCCGCGAACTCGGCCTGGCGACGGCCGACAAGCCGGAGAGCATGGAGATCTGCTTCGTGCCCACCGGCAACTACGTGGACGTGCTGGAGAAGCGTCTCGGCGAGGAGCACCCCGCCCTTTCGCCCGGGAAGCTGGTGACCCCCACGGGTGAGACGGTCGGGGAGCATTCCGGCTACGCCCGCTACACCGTCGGGCAGCGGAGGGGGCTGGGGGGCGGACGCGGGCTCCCGCTGTACGTCATCGGGACGCGCCCGGAGCGCCGGGAGGTGGTGGTGGGGACGCTCGACGACCTCCACCGCACCGACCTCCGCATCAGGGAGCTGAACTGGCTCGCGGAGCCTCCCGCCCCCGGCGACGCCCTCCGCGTGCAGATCCGCCACCGCGCGCCCGCGGTGGACGCCCGGGTCGCCGCCCTGGAGGACGGGACGATCTCGCTGGAGCTCGACCAGGCGCAGCGCGCGGTGACGCCCGGACAGTCCGCGGTGATGTTCCGGGACGACGTGGTGCTGGGGGGCGGCCGGATCGCCGCGTAGCGGCCGAACCTGCGCGAAGCCGGAAATCGAGACGCCCCCGCCGGGAAACCTTCTCCCGGCGGGGGCGTCGTCTTCTCGTCGCAGGGGACGCGGCAGGAAGGCGCCTTCAGTCCAGCTCGCGGGAGTCCGCGAGCAGGGTCTTCAGCTGCTCCTCCGGGACCTCGTGGACGGCCTCCTCGGCGCTCGCCTGGTCTCCCTCGTGGACGACGAAGCGCGCCCGGACGGACGGGTTCGAGAGGCAGTGGAAGACGATCCGGGCCCCCTCCGCCAGCCCGAACTTCCCCCCGGAGGCGTAGGCCTCCCACGTCAGCAGGTTGTCGTCCACGAAGACACGGCTCATCGGCGACCTCCGGTGCGAGTGGCTCAGTACCTGAGGCCGGCAGCCTCGGCGAACTCCTCCATCAGCTTCTTCTCCCGCTCGTCCAGCTTCTCCGGCACGGTCACGTTGACGCGCACGAACTGGTCGCCGCGCTCCCCTCCCTTCTCGACCCCCTGCCCCTTGATCCGGAACCGGGTCCCCGACTGCGTTCCCGTGGGGATGCGGAGCACCACCCGCTTGCCGTCCACCGTGCGCACCCGGATGCGCGACCCCAGCATGGCCTGGGCCACGTTGATGGGGACGGTGCAGTGGATGTCCAGGCCCTCACGGGTGAAGAAGTGGTCCGGGAGGACCCGGAAGGTGACGATCAGGTCGCCGGCCTGGCCTCCCGCAGCCCCCTTCTCGCCCTGCCCGGGAAGACGAATCTTGGAGCCGGTGTCCACCCCCGCGGGGACGGTGACCTGGATCTGCCGCTGCTGGCGCACCTGTCCCTGGCCGGCGCAGGTGGGGCACGGGTCCGTGGGGATCCTGCCCTTGCCGTAGCACGCCGGGCAGGGCCGGCTCACCGCGAACCCTCCCTGCCCGAAGGTGATGGTCCCCCGCCCCTTGCACTCCGGACAGGTGGTGAGGTCCGTTCCCGGACGCGCGCCGGAGCCGTGGCAGGTCGGGCAGTCCTCCGTGATGGGCACCGTGATGGTGCGCTTTCCGCCGCGGACCGCCACCTCGAACGGGATCTCCACGGCGTACTCGACGTTCTCCCCCCGCTGCGGCCCCGCGGCCCGGGCACCGCCGCGGCGGCGCCCGAACTCGAAGATGGAGCCGAACAGGTCGCCGAGCCCTCCCACGTCCCCCAGGTCCTCGAAGGAGAACCCGCCCGGCTGCGTCTCCGTGCCGGCGCCGGGCCCCGGACGAGGTCCCGCTCCGCGGCCGAAGCCGCCCATTCCCCCCACCCCGCCGAACGCGCCGTACTTCCGCATCTGGTCGTACTGCTTCCGCTTCGCCTCGTCGGAGAGGACGGCGTACGCCTCCGAGATCTCCTTGAAACGGTCGGCCGCCGCGGTGTCGTTGGGGTTCGCGTCGGGGTGGTACTTCTTCGCCAGCTTGCGGTACGCCTTCTTGATCTCGTCCGCGCTGGCGTTCTCCGCGATCCCCAGGATGCGGTAGAAGTCCTTGGTCTGTGTCGCCATGGTCCGTCCGGTGAGTCAGGGACGCGGGACGCCGCCCGTCATCCCTCGAAGCGCTTGACCCGGACGCGGGCCGGGCGGAGAAGGGACCCCTTGAAGCGGTACCCCTTCTGGAAGACGTCGGCGACGGTGTCGTCCTCCTCCCGGGCATCGGCCGGAACGGTCATGAGCGCCTCGTGGGCGGTAGGATCGAAGCGCGCCCCTTCCGCCTCGACCTCCTCGACCCCTGCGGCCTCCAGGGCGCGCAGGAGCTTCCGCTCCACCATCTGCACACCCTCCAGGAGCGACTGGGCGGTGGCCGTCTCGGGGTTGAACTGGGCCACCCGCTGGAGGTCGTCCAGGGCGTCCAGGAGCTTCTCGGCGAACTGTCCCTGGGCTCGGTTCCAGGTATCCGCCCGCTCGCGCTCCACCCGCTTCCGGTAATTGTCGAACTCCGCGGCGAGGCGGAGGTAGCGGTCGCGCGAAGCCGTCAGCTCCGGCTCGGCGGCACCCGCGGGAGGCGGGGCTTCCTCACCCTGCGGCGCGCCACCCGGCTGAGCCGCCTCCTCCTGCTCCTGGCCCGGCCCCCCGGCCTGCGGCTCGGGGGTGGGAGTGGCCTCGGCCTGCGCGTCTGCTGCGTCGTGCGAATTCTTCATCGTCAGGGGTTGGGCTGGAATCTGTCTCGATGGGCCCGCGAGGTGCGACGGGCGCGGGTCTGCGGCGCACCCGCTACGGCGCGCAAAACACAGGATCCACGGGCAATGCACGTGCCAGGTGGATGTGCCGTTATGGCAGGCGTTCCGGGGGTCTCCCCGCCATCCACACCAGGGCTTCCGCCGTCTTCGGCGCATACGCGGACGCCGTGGACGGCGGGTCCACGGCGGGTGTCGACCGGAACGGGGTCCGGGCGCGGGCGGCAGGGGTGAGGCGGGACGTGCGGGGCGGCGCCGTCAGCGCGGTCCGGCGGCCACCCTTCCGCTCCGTCTCACGGAGTTCCGGACCTGCCGAGGTCCAGCTTGCGGAAGCTGCGGAGGTACACGACGAGGGAGTACACGGTGAGGATCACCGCCACCGAGAGCACCACCACCGTGAAGCCGAAGTGGAACGCCTGCCACCCCTCCCAGAGCGGGCCGCTCCACCCGTCCTCGCGCGCCTTGCTCTGCAGCGCGTACCAGAGGATCGCGGCGCCGATGAAGACGTTCTGGGAGACCGCCTTGTACTTCCCCGCCTGCCCCGCGGCGAGCACCACCCCCCGCTGCGCGGCATAGCTGCGGAAGACGGTGATGAACGCCTCCCGCCCGAAGATGATCAGCATGATCCACAGGGGGAACACGCCGCCGAACCAGGGAAAGCGCGCCTCGGGCCCCGGACGGTGCGAGAGGATGTAGAACGGGATGAAGGTGGCGACGAGGAGGAGCTTGTCCGCCAGGGGATCCAGGAGCTTGCCGAGGTCCGTGATCAGCCCCTGCGAACGGGCCAGGTACCCGTCCCAGAGGTCCGAGACGGCAGCCACCAGGAAGACGACCCACGCAACCATCCGCGGAGCGAACCCGTCGGAGAAGAGGAGCGGGATCAGCACCAGGGCGAGGACGATCCGGCCGAGCGAGATCAGATTGGGAAGGTTCATCCCACGCACCGGTTCGCCTTCTCAGCTGAGCGACTTGATGACCGACTTGCTGACCGACTTGAGCGTGTCGAAGACCCCGATCCCCCGCACGCCCACGGCCTCGAAGTACGGGACCCGCCCCGGATTCAGCTGCTCCTCCAGCTCCTGCAGGGAGGAGATGTTGGGGAGGTCCCGCTTGTTGTACTGGATGACGAAGGGGATCTCGCGCAGGTCCAGCCCGTACTCCGCCAGGTTCTCGTACAGGTTGTGCATGGACTCGATGTTCGCGTCGAGCCGCTCCACCTGGCTGTCCGCCACGAACACCACCCCGTCCACGCCCTTCAGGATCAGCTTCCGGGAGGCGTTGTAGTACACCTGCCCCGGCACCGTGTAGAGGTGGAACCGGGTCTTGAATCCCCGGATGGACCCCAGGTCCACCGGCAGGAAGTCGAAGAAGAGGGTCCGCTCCGTCTCCGTCGCGAGGGAGATCAGCTTCCCCCGGGTGTTCGGCGAGACCTTCTCGTAGACGTACTCCAGGTTCGTCGTCTTCCCGCAGAGGCCCGGACCGTAGTAGACGATCTTGCAGTTGATCTCGCGGGACGCGTAGTTGATCATCGACATGGCGCCGCCCCCTAGAGATCGCCGAAGAGGCGGTCGATCTCGTCCTCCGCCTCGTCGACGAACGCCGTTTCGAGGTAGGGACGGGACTGGCTGGCCGCGTACCGGTCGAACATCTCCCGGAAGATCCCCGCGAGTTCGCGGACCACGTTCTTCACCTTCACCCGCACCATCCCCAGCGTGGTCCGGTTGTCGAAGAGCACCACCAGGATCACGCGCTTCGCCACGTCCGCCAGGTACATCGACTCCTTCTCGCCCTGGTGGAAGAGCGAGGAGAACTCGTTCTCGCCGATCATCGTGGCGAGCTGGTCGTTGGCGGAGAAGTCGGCGGCGGCCAGCGAGGCGAAGGCGACGGAGTCGAACTCCGGCTGCTCCCCCACCGTCGCGACGAGCTGGCCCGTGCGGTCCACGAGGAGCGCGCAGCGGGCCCCCGCGTCGTAGAGGAAGCCCTGGAGCAGCCCCTCGATCCGCCGGGAGTCCTCTTCCCCGAACGACCAGCTGGCGGCACCCGCCATCAGCCGGCCTCCACGGGGAGCGGCCGGGCGGCGAGGGACTCCTCCAGGCGGGCGAGCAGCGCGGCGGCCCGGCGGCGGAGGAGCGGACGCGCCTCCCACGAGATGAAGTCGCGGAGGAGGAGGATGGTGTCCACCGAGGCCGGGCGGCCGCCCAGGTACCCGAGCGCGGCCAGGCGCCGCAACGGGTGCGGGCTGAACAGGTCGCGCTGGTGGCGGCTGATCTGGTCGCGTACGAGGAGCGCTCCCAGCGCCGCAGCGGCGGCGACCGCGAGGATGGTGAAACCGGTGGTTCGCAGGATCTGCCTGGTTTCCATACGCCCGGTGTAGCTCTGCCTGGAGGAACGTCGCTGAATCGGTGACAAACTAACGCATGGCGGGGCCGGTGGAAATGGCGTGCCGGCCCGCGCGCCTCACATCTCCCGGCGGGCGTTCAGGGCCTCGGCGATGGTCACCCCGTCGGCGTACTCCAGGTCGCCACCCACCGGGAGGCCGCGGGCGATCCTCGTCACGCGGACGCCCAGGGGGGCGATCAGCTTGTGGAGGTAGAGCGCCGTCGCCTCGCCCTCCACGGAGGGGTTGGTGGCGACCACCACCTCCCGGATGCCCGCCGCGGGGCCAAGACGGGAGAGGAGCCCCTCGATGTTCAGCTCCGCCGGCCCCACGCCGTCCAGCGGCGAAAGGTGCCCGCCGAGGACGTGGTACGTCCCGCGGAACTCCCCCGTGCGCTCGATGGCGGTGATGTCCGAAGCCTCCTCCACCACGCAGATGGTGGAGGCGTCGCGCCGCGGGCTCTCGCAGATGGAGCAGGTCTCCCGCTCGGAAAGGTTTCCGCAGCGCGAGCACGCCCGGACCCGCTCGCGCACTGCGAGGATGGCCCGGGCGAGGCGCTGCGCTTCCTCGGGGGGTGCCTTCAGGAGGTGGAAGGTGAGCCGGAGCGCCGTCTTCCGGCCGATGCCGGGGAGGCGGGCCAGCTCACCCGCCAGGTCGTCGATGACCGACAAGCCGCGTTCCCGCCGGGACTAGAGGTCGGGGAGCTGGAACGGGAGAGGAAATCCGCCGGAGAGCTTCCGGACCTCTTCCTCGTACAGCTGCTGGGCCCGGGTCTGCGCCTCGGAGACGGCCGCGAGGACGAGGTCCTCCAGCATCTCGACGTCGCCGCCCTGGACCACGCTCGGGTCGATCTTGAGGCCGCGGATGCGCCCCTTGCCGTCGGCGGTCGCGGTGACCATCCCGCCGCCGCTGGAGGAGGACACGGTCTTCTGTCCCAGCTCGGCCTGGAGCTGGGTGAGACGGGCCTGCACCTGCTGGCCCATCTCGAGGATCTGCTGGAAGTTGTTCATTTCTGCCGTCGTGCCGCAGGGGCGTAGAAGCTCAAAGTACGGATGGGCGCGCATCGCTCGCAAGGGACGGACCGTGGGTCCACCCGCGGGCGCGCGCGCCTCAATCGACCAGTTCCAGGTCCCACTCCTGTACCGCGACGGCGAGAAGTGGTTCCTCTTCGGTGAGGCGCTTCAGGCGGTCCCGCCGGGCGCTCTCGGCGGTGATCCTCCCGGTGCTGGTCCCGTCTCCGCCCGAGGTTTGCCCCTGCGCGAACGAGAGCTTCACCGCTCGCCCCAGCCGCCGGCCCAGCGCGTCCTCCAGCGGCTTGCGGGCCGTGGGGGAGGAGAGCCGGTCCAGCACCGGCGAAGCGGGGGGAACGGTCACCCGCACCTCCCCGCCCGGACCCGGCGACACCACCGCGGGACGGAGAAAGAGCGTCATCCCCGGGGGGATCCCCTCTCCGTCCTCGACCAGCGACTTCCAGGCGCGCCGCAGCTTCACGGGGTCCAGCGGCCCGTCGCTCGCGGGGAGCGGCGCCGCCGCGGGTGCGGGCACCGGAGCGGCCTCCACCGGTGGAGGCGGGGTGGGCGCGACCGCGACCGCGCGGGGCGCTTCGACGGCGGGAGGCCGCTCCTGGACGGCGGGGACCTCCGCGCGTCGGGCGGGCGGAGCCGGCGGAACGTCCGGAGCCGGCGGGGGCGTCGCGGCCGGGACTCGGCGGACGGGCGGCGCCTCAGCGGCCGCCCGCCCGCCCGATCCGTTTCCCGGTGGCGCGGCGGGCGCCCCGCCGTTCCCGCCTCCGACGGCGGCGAGCACCTCCTCCAGGGTCACGGTGCGCTCCAGGTACGCGAAGCGCAGCAGGAGCAGTTCGATCAGGATCCGCTGCTCCCCGCTCTTGCGGAAGCGTCCGTCGGCGTCCAGCTCGGCCACCTGGGCGAGCATCCGCAGCAGGTCCCCCGCCGCGAACTGCTCCGCGCGCACCGCCATCTCCCCGCGCAGGTCGTCCCTCACCTCGGCCGCCTCCGCGCCCTCCAGCCGGACGATGAGGAGCGCCCGGATGAAGTCCGCGAGGCCGCGGTAGAACTCGGTGAAGTCGTATCCCTCGTCCAGCAGGCGGGCCACGAAGCGGAAGACGTCCGCGTGGCGCCGCTCGGCGATGATGTCGAACAGCTCCAGGTAAAGCTCGCTCCCCACGAGCCCGAGCACGCGGCGCACGTCCTCCGCGTTCGGCGTCCCCTCGGTGAAGGAGAGGACCTGGTCCAGGAGGGAGAGCCCGTCCCGCATCCCCCCGTCGGCCTTCTGTGCGATGGGGAGGAGCACGTCGTCCGCGGCCTCGATCCCCTCGGCGGCCAGCACCTCGCGGAGCCTCCGCACCATGTCGACCGTGCCGATCCGGCGGAAGTCGAAGCGCTGGCAGCGGGAGAGGATGGGGGGTGCGGCCTGCTGGATCTTCTGCGGCTCCGTGGTCGCGAACACGAAGATCACCCGCGGGGGCGGCTCCTCCAGGATCTTGAGGAGCGCGTTCCACGCCTCGCGGGTGAGCATGTGCGCCTCGTCGATGATGTAGACCTTGAAGCGGTCCTCCTCCGACGGGGCGTACATGGCCCGCTCCCGCAGATCGCGCGCATCATCCACGCCGCGGTTGGAGGCTGCGTCGATCTCCACCACGTCCAGCGAGGTGCGGCCGGCCCAGATCTTCTGGCACGAGTCGCACGCTCCGCACGGCTCGCCGTCCTCGCCCCGGTCGGCGCAGTTGAGCGCCATCGCCAGGACGCGGGCGAGCGTGGTCTTCCCTACCCCGCGGGGCCCGCAGAACAGGTAGGCATGGGCGACGCGGTTTCGCTGGACGGCCGCGCGGAGCGTCTCGGAGACGTGCTCCTGCGTGGCGACCTCCGAGAAGGTACGCGGGCGGTACGTGCGGGCGAGTGCGGTCCGGGACACGGTGACTGCGCTGAAGGAAACTGCGGGTGCGCGGGGCCGGCGGACTCCGCCGGGCGCCTGAATATACACCTGGGGACCGGGGAGGTCCAATCGCCGGACACGCGCCGGAGTGCCCCCGCCGCGGACCGTTCGCGTGGAACTTGCGGCGACCCGGGTCGCGGGGGAGCGGCCTCTCCGCACCACGCTCCCCCGGACCCCCACCTGCCGGAGGGACCCATGAACCGATGGATCTCACGCATGGCCGGAATCGCCGCACTTGCCGCGACGGCGCCCGCCGCCGCAGCGCAGGACGCCCCGGCCCTGCGGCTCCACGACGACGCGCAGCGCCGCGAGATCGTCCTCGAACTCGGTCCGGTGGACCTCCCCTCCGCCTCCCACCACGGCGGACACGCGGGGCATGCGGGCGCATCGGGGCACGAGGGGCATGCGACCCACGCCCGCGAAGGCACCCTCCCGATCGCGGGCTGGCTGCACGGCTACGGCGTGGAGCTGGCCGACGCGGAAGGACGAGAGGTCCCACGCGCCCTGATCCACCACGTGAACGTGATCGCCGCCGGGCGAAGGGAGCTGTTCAGCCCCATCATGCTGAGGATCGCCGCGGCGGGCCAGGAGACCGCGCCGGTCCGCCTGCCCCGCCTGGCCGGGTTCAGGGTGGAGCGGGGGGAGCGGATCCTCATCTCGGCCATGCTCCACAACCCCACCCCCACCTCGTACCGGGGCGTCTACGTGAGGGTGCGAATGCCCTACACGCCCGCTGGAGCGTGGCTGAAGCCGATGTCGGTGTTTCCGTTCTACATGGACGTGATGCCCCCCGCCGGCATCCACGCGTACGACCTCCCCGCGGGGCGGTCGAGCCGGGCGTGGGAGGCGAGGCCGGGGGTGTCGGGGCGGATCCTGGGGGTGAGCGGGCACCTCCACAGGTACGGCGTGGCGCTGCTCCTCGAGGACGTCACCGCAGGGAAGCGCATCTGGGAGGGACGACCCCGGTTCGACCCCGCGGGGGAGGTGGAAGGGATGCCGGTCAAGAAGTTCTACGCCCGGCTCGGAGTCCCCGTCCGCGCCGACCGCGTATACCGCCTGACGGCGGTCTACGACAACCCCACCGGAGCGACGATCCCGAACGGCGCGATGGGCGCGCTGGGTGGGGTCGTCTGGGTGCGCGAGCCGAAGCGGTGGCCGAGGCTGAACCGGGAGGACCCGGACTACCTGCGCGACCTGGAGATCACGCTCGGGAAGCCGGCCGAGGTTCGGGTGGAAGGGCATGACCACCATCCGCCCGGCCATTCGGGAACGGCCCATCCGCATCCGTCCCCCCCGTCTCCGTGACGTGGTCTACATCCGCCCATCCAGGTGCTCCATCACGGGCTCCACCCCCCGCAGACCATGCGCGGCGCGGAAGGGACCCCATACTGCCCCGTAGCGTCCGACTTTGTGATCGGGCCAGACGAGCAGCTGCGGAGGAGCGGGAGCGCGGCAGGGCCTACGGAATCCTTGACACGCGGCTTTCCACGCGCACACTATGCGACACGATTCACGGATAGAATCGCATTCTCACCCGATTCCAGGAGTCAGCCCGATGAACGCACGCCTGAGCCTCGCCGCCCTTGCCGTATGCTGTATCGCGACGACTGCAGCTTTCGCGCAGCCGGCCCGCACCAGCGAAGCGACCTGTGAGGAAATGTGCATCTTGCGTCTGGACAGGTGCCTGGCGACCGGGAAGCCGGAGTCGCAGTGCCTCCTCGCCTACAACTCGTGCTTCGCCGGCTGCCCGTGAAACCCTCGGGCCAGCACGCTGACCGCTGTAACGAGCCAGGCCCGGCTCCGTCGTGAAGCCGAGCCTGGCTCGCCATGGTGGGTCCCGGCGGGCGGGAACACCGTTCCGCAAGGGGAGCTGCCCGTCTACATCCGCCAGGCGTCCTCCACGTGCTCCACGACGGGCTCGCCACCCCCGCCCGTCAACACCGCCACGGCGTCGAAGCGGTAGACGTCCCCTTCGCGCCCGTGGCGGTCCACCCACGCCTGCGCCACCTGCCCGATCTCGCGGCGCTTCCGCCATGTGACGGCCTCCAGGGGGTGTCCGTATCCGAGGCCGCCGCGCGTCTTCACCTCCACGAACGCGACGACCTCGCCGCGGCGCGCGACGAGGTCGATCTCCTTGCGACCCAGGCGGAAGTTGCGGGACACCACAGTCCAGCCGCGGTCCTCCAGGAACCGGGCGGCCATCGCTTCGCCCCGGTCGCCGAGCGGCTTGGTGGCCCTGCGCGACGGCCGGAGCGGGTCACCCATCCCGCCGCGCGGCCTCAGCGGACCCCGGCGGGGACCAGCGAGGGCGAGAGCGTCCGGCCGATCGCCTCCGCGATGACCTGGATCTGCTCCATCAGCTCGCCGAACTGTTCAGGGTACAGCGACTGCGCGCCGTCCGAGAGCGCCCGCTCCGGGTCCGGGTGGACCTCCACCATCAGCCCGTCGGCCCCCGCGGCGACCGCCGCGCGCGCCATGGGGATCACCTTGGCACGGAGGCCCGTCCCGTGGCTGGGGTCGGCGATGATGGGGAGGTGCGAGAGCCCCTTGACCACCGGGATGGCCGTGAGGTCGAGGAGGTTGCGGGTCTGCTGGGTGTCGAACCCGCGCACCCCGCGCTCGCAAAGGATCACCTGCCGGTTCCCCTCCGCCAGGATGTACTCCGCGGACATGAGGAACTCGGTGATGGTGGCCGACATGCCGCGCTTGAGAAGGACCGGCTTCCCGGACCGGCCCGCCAGCCGGAGCAGCGAGAAGTTCTGCATGTTCCGCGCGCCGATCTGCACGATGTCGGCGTACTTCACCACCAGCGCCAGGCTCTCCGGGTCGATGGCCTCGGTGACGATCGCCATCCCCGTCTCCTCGCGCGCCCGCGCGAGCAGCTTCAGCCCCTCCTCGCCCATCCCCTGGAACGAGTACGGCGAGGTCCGGGGCTTGAAGGCGCCGCCCCGCAGCACCGTGGCGCCCGCGTCGCGCAGGCGCTGCGCGATCGCGAGGATCTGCGCCTCGGACTCCACCGAGCACGGGCCGGCCATCACCGCGACCTCGTCGCCGCCGATGCGGGTGCCGTTCTCCAGCTCCACCACGGTGGGCTCCGGCGACCACTCGCGGGAGACCTGCTTGTACGGCTGGGAGACGTGGATGACCTGAAGCACGCCGGCGAGCGACTCGATGCGGTCCGCCGGCACCTTGCCGTCGTTGCCGATCAGTCCGATCGCGGTGCGCTGCTTCCCGGGGATGGGGCGGGCCTCGTAGCCGAGGTCATGGATGGTTTCTACGACGCTCCGGACGTCCTCCTCGGTGGCATCGTGACGCATGACGACGAGCATATCTATTCGTGCCGCGTGGGGGCTGGTTTGTTTATACGTGTAGGAAGTATAGCACCCGGGGGGACGCGGGAGAAGTAGAGTTCCCGGTCCTGGAAGGGCGAACGGAGTCAGACCTCCGGGCACCCACGGCCATGCCCGGAGAGCAGCAGCTCCACCGCAGAATACTTGACGACAAAATTTCAGGAGGCAATCATACGGAACCCTCTCAGCTCGATCACCCGCACTGGAGGAACCCATGAAATCGAAGCTGGCGGTGCTGTCGTCGCTGACCTGCCTGGCCGGTGGATTCGTGCTCCTGCCCTCCGCCCAGAGCCAACCGCAGCTCGGCCCGTGCTCCCAGTACATCGGGAAGACCTGCCCCAGCACTGCGTCGGAGTACAGGCAGTGCCTGCAGGAGGACGGGCTGCCCGACTACGTGATGTGCTACCAGGGGTGGTGGATCTGGGCCTGAGCCGGGCCACGTCCCCGCCCCGGAACCCGAAGCGCCCGCAAAACATGGAACCGAACGGAGGAGCCATGAGGAAGAAGGTGACGATGCTCTCCGCCCTCGCCTGCCTCGCCGGGGGCCCCGTACTCCTCGCCCCCGCGTCAGGCCAGGTGGGACACCCGGCCTGCGAGGGCCTGATCGGGACGTCCTGCACACAGGGGAGCAGCGTCGTCTGCACCTGGGAGGGCCGCTACCTGGACGGACTGTACTGCCACGGCGGCACCTGGGAGTAGCACGCAGATGGGACATGCGCCCCGTCGGTGGGTCCGGGCGACGGGGACCGGACGGTGAAGACAGCGACGGGGCGGCACCGCGATGGTGCCGCCCCGCCGTCGTTGCAGTTCGTTCCCACAGTACCCATCAAAATCTGTTCGGAGGGAGACGGCCGGGCAGTTCCGGCTGGCTCACTCCGGCGCAGCGAGACACGTGGCAGTTCCCGTGGCTCGCGGAGCCCGCGCAGGAGACGGACGGCAGTATCGTCCGGCTCCGGAGCGGCCCCACGCTCCTCGAATCAGTCGAAGCGGATCACGCCACCCGCTCACGGTCCGTCATCGCCCATGCCCCCTCCAGCTCCACCCCGACGAGCGTCGAGACCCCCGGCTCTTCCATGGTCACCCCGTAGATCCAGTCCGCCGCCTCCATGGTGCGCGGGTTGTGGGTGATGACCACGAACTGCGTCCCGGCCTTGAAGTCCTGGAGGAGCTGGATGAAGCGGCCCACGTTCGACTCGTCCAGCGGCGCGTCCACCTCGTCGAAGAGGCAGAACGGCGACGGCTTCACCAGGTAGATGGCGAAGAGAAGGGAGAGCGCCGTCAGCGTCCGCTCCCCGCCGGAGAGGAGGTGGATCCGCTGCGTCTTCTTGCCGCGCGGCGAGGCGTGGATCTCGATGGGCGACTCCAGGGGGTCGTCCGGGTCGGCGAGCCACACGTCGCACTCCCCGCCCAGGAAGAGCGAGTGGAAGGTGCGGTGGAAGTTCTCGCGGACGGTGGTGAAGGTGGAGAGGAACACCTCCCGCGCCGTCTTGTTGATCTGCCGGATGGCCGCGGCGAGGTCGTCGCGCGCCTTCGTGAGGTCGTCGCGCTGCTCCAGCAGGAAGGTCAGGCGGCGCTCCTCCTCCTCGTGCTCCTGCACGGCGAGCATGTTTATGGGACCCAGCCCTTCCACCTGGCGCGCCAGCTCCTTCACCTCGGCGCGCCACGCCTCGGGGGTGCCCTCCTCCACCGGGCCGGCGGCCTCCAGCAGCGCGTCCCACGGGCGCCCCCACTCGGCTTCCAGGCGGTCGCGGGCGCGCTCGATCCTGCCGTTCGCCTCGGTGCTCTCCAGCTCCAGCCGGTGCCGCTCCTCCCCCGCCTCGGCCTCCCGGCGTCGGTGGACGCGGGCGCGCTCCTCGGCCTCGCGGACCTCCGTCTCGATCTCGGCGAGGCGGGCGTCCACCTTCTGCAGCTCCGCGGCGGCCCGGTCGCGGTCCGCGAACAGCGTCTCCACCTCCTCCCCGGCCCGTTCCCGCACGCCGGACAGTCCCTCCAGCGAGTTTCGCAGCTCGGTGGCCTCGGCGTCGATGGTACGCACGCGCCGCTCCGCGCCCTCCCTGCCCTGCCCGGAGGCGCCGAGCCGGCGCTCGATCTCGCGAAGGTCACCCTCTCCGCGCGCCACCGCGACGCGCAGCTCGGACTCCTCGTCGCGGGCGGACTCCCAGGCGCCCTCCAGCTCCGAGAGCCCGGAGGAGGCGCGCGCCACCTCCGAGCCCGCGGAAGCGGCCTCGTTTCGCAGCGTCTCCAGGCGGGCGTCGAGGGCGCGCGCGCGCTCGGCCGCCTCCGCGGCCTGCTCGCGCGAAGCGGCGATGGCGCGGACCACTTCCTCCCGGTCGCGCTCCAGGCGGCCGCGGCGGTGCGCGTGCGCCGCCGTCTCGGCGTCCAGGCGGCGAAGCTCCGCCTCCGCCACCCGCCGCATCTCGTCCGCCTCGCGGGCGCGCTCTTCCGCCAGCGCCAGGGACTCCGCCAGGGCGTCGCGCCCGGCCGCCGCGCCATCGCGGGCGGCCTCCGCGGCGTCGCGCTCGGCGCGGAGCCGGGCGAGCGCCTCGCGGCGCGCCAGGATCCCCTCCCCGGACATGGGCTGTCCCAGGCGGATGACCCCGCGCGGGTCCACCGTGTCGCCCACGGCGTCCACCCGGGCGCCCTCGGGGTAGGCCGTCAGCTCGTCCTCCCCGGAGAGCACGACCAGGCCGGCAAGGAACGCGTCCACCCACTCCCGCCCGGCGCCCGTCCCGGCGACACGCCCCGCCTCACCGTGCGCGCCCCGGTCCGGCGCGCGCACGGCCGGGGCGTCCAGCGGGAGGAGGAGCAGCGTGCCGCCGCCCTTCCACTCCCGGCGGAACCAGTCCCGCACCTCGCGCGCGGCGGCGAGGTCCTCCACCACCACGCCGTGGAGCAACGTTCCCAGGTACGACTCCACCGCCGCCGCGGCGAGCGCGTCCGCCTGCGCGGCGCTGACGAAGTCGGCCAGCGGGCCGAGCACGCCCGGGAAGCGCTCGCGGAGCTTCATCAGCTTGGCGACGGCCGGGGAGAACCCCTCGTAGCTCCGCTCCAGCGCCTCGCGCGCGGCCACCTGGGAGACGAGCCGGGAGAGCCGGTCCTCCGCGGCGCGGAGCGCGTCGCGGGCGGCGGTCTCGCGGCCGCGGAAGACGCGGATCTCCTCCCGGGCGGTCTCCACCGCCTCCACCGCCCCCTCCAGGCGTGCCCTCAGCGCGTCGGCCTGGTCCGCCCAAAGGTCCGTCTGCGCCCCGACCTGCGCCAGCTCCGCCTCGATCTGCTCCCTCTGCGGGACCAGGCGCGCCAGCCGCTCCGCGGCCTCGCGCTCGCGGCGCTCCACGACGCCGCGCTCGCCCTCCGCCACGGCGATCTCGCGGGCCAGGTCGCGGGAGCGGGCCGCGGCGCGCTCGCTCTCGTCCCGGTGACGGGCGAGGGTGGCCCGGATCGCCTCGTTCTCCCCGGCCCGACGCTCCAGGAGTTCGCGGGTGCCGGCCAGCGCGTCGGCGGCCCGGCGCCGCTCCCCTTCCAGCCGCTCCGACTCCGAGGCCAGGGCCGCGGCCCGCGCCGTCACCTCCTGGCGCTCGCGGACGAGCTGCTGGATGCGCAGCTCCGCGTGGGAGCGGCGCTCGTCCGCCAGGAGCATCTCGCGCTCGCGGGCGTCCAGGCGCCGGCGAAGGTCGTCCAGGCGGGCGGCGACCGAGGCCCTGCCGCGGCCCAGCTCCGCGGCTTCGGCGCGGCGCTCCTCCAGCGTCGCCTCCGCGGCGCTCCGGGCGGCTCGCGCCACCTGCTCGTCCTCGGCGAGGGAGGCACGACGGCGACCGGCCTCCGCCAGCGACGAGGTGAGCCCCTCCACCTCCCGTCGGGCGACCGCGACCTCCAGGTCCAGGCGGCGCGCCTGCAGCTCCGCGTGGCGCTGCGCCTTCCGGCGCTGGCGGGCGAGGGAGCGGACCTTGGACTCCACTTCCGCGACCAGGTCTCCCAGCCGCTCCAGGTCTCCCTCCGCCTGCTCGAGGCGGCGCTGCGCGGCGCGGCGCCGGTCCTTGTACTTCCCGATCCCCGCCGCCTCCTCGAAGAGCGCCCTGCGCTCCTCGGCGCGCTCGCTGAGCATGGTGTCGATCATCCCCGCCTCGATCACCGAGTAGGCGTTGGCGCCCAGGCCGGTGTCGCGGAGCAGGTCGTGGATGTCGCGGAGACGGCAGGCGTTGCGGTTCAGGGCGTACTCGCTCCCCCCTTCGCGGAACACCTTGCGGGTGATCTCGATCTCGCTCTGTGGGAGGGCGACCTGGCCGTCCTCGTTGGAGAAGGTGAGCGAGACCTCGGCGAAGTTGAGCGGGCGGCGCCTGGTGGTGCCCTGGAAGATGACCTCCTCCATCTTGGCGCCCCGGACCACGCTGGCCCGCTGCTCACCCATCACCCAGCGGATGGAGTCGGCCACGTTCGACTTCCCGCAGCCGTTGGAGCCCACGACCGCGGTGACGCCGTCCCGGAACTCGATGGTGGTGCGATCCGCGAACGACTTGAAGCCGTGGAGGCGGAGAGAGCGGAGCTTCATTCCTGCGGAGTCTGCGAACCGACGCGAAGGACGAGGCGCGCCTCGATCTTCCGTTCGGCCAGGATGCGGCGCATCCCCTCGGCGCTCACGCTGTCGCGGAAGGCGCCGCCGTACACCCGCCACCGCTCCGTCCCGTCCGAATAGGGGAGCGCCACGGCGTACGAGGGAACCTCGGCCCGCAGGAGCGAGTCCACCTGCGCCTGGGCCGGGGCGCGTTCCGGGAATTCCCCGAGAGCGTAGGCGAGCGGGGTGAACTGCAGGCTCCACGAGCCTTCCGCGTCGGAGGCCTCCATCAGCCTGGCGTCCACGAGGCGCCGGCGGAGCTGCGAGGCCTGCACGGTGTCCGCGAGCGCGCCCGCCAGGACCTTGTAGTAGAGGACTCCGCCCACCAGCTCCGGCGAGACGTAGAGCGGCACGCCGGAGAGCCGGGCGGAGTCTGCCTCCACCGTCTGCCGGGCGGCGCGAAGCGAGGCGAAAGCCTTGGCCTGCACCGAGTACGGGAGGGGGACCCCGGAGACGGCGGGCGCGGCCGTGGGACGGGCGGGCGCAACCGCCGCCGTCGCCGCGGAATCGGGCTCCGGATCCGGGTCCCGACCGCCCAGGACGCCGCCGAGGAGTCCGGAGAAGGCGCGGCTCGCGAAGTACGAGACCGTGAGCACCACCAGCACCCCGAGCAGGAGGAGGAGCACCGGACCCACCCACCGCGTCCCGCCCTTCGCCTCCGGCCGGCGTCGCCCCGCCGAAGGGGCCGCGGGAGGGTCGCGGAGATCCGCCTCGCGCTTCCGGACGGCCCCCGCCGGAAGCGTGCTCGCCGGGATGCCGTCGGCATACTCCCCCAGGAGCGGGTCCTCGCGCTCCTCGAAGGGATCCGTCCACGGGACCACCTCCGCCCCTGAATCGTCCGGGGGCCCTTCCGATTCCGGCGTCGGACCGGCCTCCGGAGGCGCGACGGGGGCCGCGAAGAGGCCTTCCGTGGCGAAGGGAGTCACGACGGCCGTCACCCGGAGGTCCGCCGGCAGGTGCTCCCTCAGTGCCTCGTCCGGTTCACCCAGGACGATCGAGGAGGGAGCCCATCCCGCCAGCGACTCCAGGCCGGGTGCGTCGGCGGGGACGAAGAGGAGCAGCGTGGCCTGCGCATCCCCGAAACCCGCGGCGATCCGCGGCCAGCGCGGGTGCCGGAGGACGGCGCCGGGATCCTCGGGGTACGTCCCGGAGGGGATCAGGTAGAAGCCGCGTCCTGACACGGGCCGGGCCGTGCGGGAGAGCGACGCCCCGTACAGGAACACGTCCACCACGCCGTCCAGGTTCGGCTCCCCCAGTCGGTCGTGGACGACAGGGTCCTGGAGGTGGAGGTCCGCCAGGACCACGCGCCGCCCCGCGCGGGCCCACCCCGTCGCGAGGGCGATCGCCGCGTCGGCGGCCCACTCGGGGTCTCCGGCCGCGTCCACGAGGAGGACCACCGGCTCGCCGCGGCCCACCCGGCTCCCATCCAGGACGGGGGGAAGCGACCCGGCGGCCGGATCGAACGGAGTCGCATCCGGCAGCGCCGGACCGGCGTGCGGATGCGGGGGAAGATCGCTCATGTCGGTACGGAGGTCCCCTTCCGGAAAGAGGGTACGGACACCGCTACGGGACGCGTGGCGACGGGAGGTCCAGGAGTTCTAAAGCGGGAAAAAATAAGGACGAGCCCGACTCCCCCGCAAGCGACCGCGCCGCGGGGGAGGGACTCGTCTCATCCTCCCGTGCGAACCGGGAGGCGGGGCTCAGGATGCCTCGGCCCCGGCGATCCGGTGCTGGGGAGCGTCGCCCCAGAGCCGCTCGAGCTGGTAGAACTCGCGAGCGGCCGGGTGGAACACGTGGACCACGAAGTCGAAGTAGTCCACCAGCACCCACCGTCCGCCACGCAGCCCCTCGACGTTGACGGGGCGGACCCCCTCCTTCTTCAACTCGTCGATGAGGTTGTCCGCGATGGCGGTGACGTGCGTGTCCGAGCGGCCGGTGGCGATCACGAACCAGTCCGTCGCGCTGGAAAGGGCGCCGAGATCCAGGAGGGTGACGTCCGTCGCCTTGCGGTCGAACAGGAGGTCCACGGTCCGCCTCACCTGCGGCGGGAGATCGAGGGTCTCGGGTGCGACTTCGGCTTGGTTCATCCGGCGTCGGTGTACGGGCGATCGGTTGGGAAGGCGCTCCGCCGGAATGCGGAACGCACGGTCGAACGGCAAGATGGAGACCAGCCCCCGGGGGTGGAACGCGACGGGGGAGCCGCCCCTCGGACGGCTCCCCCACGGCCTCCGGGCCGCCGGCGCGGCCGGCTCAGGACTCCTGGATGACCCAGACCTTGATCTCCGGGTGCACCTGGGAGTGAAGCCGGATGGGCACCGTGAAGACGCCGAGCGCCTTGATCGGCTCCTCCAGCTCGATCTGCCGGCGGTCCACCTCCAGCCCCATCTCGGCCAGCTTGTCGGCGATGTCGCCGTTGGTGATGGACCCGAACAGCTTCCCTTCCTGGCCCGCACGGGCGTTGAAGGTGAGGGAGACGCCGTCCAGCTTCGCCGCGAACGCGCGAGCCGAGGTGAGCGTTTCCGCCTCCTTCTTCTCCCGCTGCGCCTTCTCACGCTCGATCTGACGAACGTTGGCCGCGGTGGCCTCGTAGGCGAGTCCCTGGGGGATGAGGTAGTTCCGGGCGTAGCCCGGCTTCACGTCGACGATCTCCCCGGTGTTGCCGAGGTTCTCAAGTCGCTCTCTGAGGATGACCTGCATGGTGGACGACTCCTTGGGATAAGCTATCGGTCAGGCGCGGGAGACCTGTGCCCCCCGCCTCCGAAGATCCAGCCACGTGTCCCCGAGGCCGACCATCAGGGCGGCGACGAGGATGAACTGCATGAGGGGCGAGAGAGCCGCGATGCCCAGGACCAGGGCCGTCAGGCCCGGGGAGACCCGCGTCGCGTGGAGGAACACCCCGATTCCCCGGAGGGCGTACAGCGCGCCCATGAAGACGAGCGCGTTCGCCCCGACACGGGCACCCTCCGCCCCCACCGGAAGCACGACGAGGAGGAGCCCCGCGATCACGATCCACACCATGTGGTCGCTGAAGCGGAACTCGCGCAGCGGGCGGAGCTGTTCCCACGCTCCGCCGTGCGGCGCGAAGCGGGCGAAGATCCACCAGGCGAGCGCGAGCACGGCGATCGTCTGCAGGGCGGCGAACGCGGGGAACGCCGTCCACCACGCCTCACCGGCCGCCTTCGCGGTCCGCTCGAACACCTCCACCCAGGGCGCCCCGGCCGGAGCCTGCACGGTGAGCTGGGCCACCACCTGCTCCGTCGACTTGCGGGCCTGCTCCCGGACCGCGGCGTCGAGCGTGCTCCACGCCCCCGTGGACGCCAGCCAGGCGCCCACGCCCACGCCGGCACCCCCGAGCGCGGAAAGCGCACGGGGGAGGAACGCCCACCCGGGCCGGACGAGCGTCGCGAGCGTGAAGCACGCGACGGACGCCACGATCCAGGCGGCGATCGGCGTGGCGCCGGCTCCGGCCGCCGTCAGGCCGGCGAGAGCCAGCGCGAGCCCGGCCGCCCCCAGGACCGCGGGCACGGTGCGCCGCGGGGGAAGGACGGCCAGAAGGGCGGAGAGCGCGACCACCAGCAGGAGAGGCCAGTCGAGCACGGGGAAGAACATCGCGGCGGCGACGAGCGCCCCCGCGGTTCCCCACCGCCCCCGGCCGGTCCCCTCCTGCGGCTCCACTCAGCCCTCGTGTCCCGCGATGTACGGGAGCAGGGCGAGGTACCGGGAGCGCTTGATGGCGGTCCCGATCTGGCGCTGGTGGCGCGCGCAGGTGCCGCTGATCCGGCGGGGGAGGATCTTCCCGCGCTCGGTGACGAAGCGGGACAGGGTCCGCTCGTCCTTGTAGTCCACGGTCCGCATGCCGGACTCGCAGATCGAACAGGTCTTACGCTGTGGACGCATGGCTTATTCCTCCTCCGCCTCTTCGCCTTCCTCGTCCTCGTCGCGCTTCGGCGCCGGCGGGACGGGGGTCGTGGCAAGGTCGCCCTCGTTGACGACGATCAGGTAGCGCAGCAGCTCCTCGTCGAGCTTGAGGATGCGCTCGAACTCCGGCAGCAGCGCGCCGTCCGTGCTGAAGTGGGTCACGACGTAGTAGCCGCTCGTCTGGTCCTCGATGGGGTAGGCGAGCTGGCGGCGCCCCCAGTGGTCGACGGCGGCGATCTCGCCCCCGTTCTCACCCGCGATCAGGCCGTGAAAGCGGGTGAGCTTCTCGTTCACCCGCTCCTCTTCGAGGGTCGGGTGGAAGATGTAGACGATCTCGTAGTCTCTCAATGTCACCTTATCCTTTGGACATGAGGCCCCGCGCCGGTGCGCGCGGAGCAGGGACAAAAAAGTTACTGCCCCCGGTTTCGGAGACAGCACGGGAATATATCATCCGGGCCCGCTCTTCACAACCTGCGCACCCCGCCGGGTTTGACAGCGGCGGCGGCGGCTCCCAGCTTGCCGCCATGCGCCCCTCGCGAATCGCCGCCGACCCGCTCCTCGCCGACTACTCCCTCCTCACCGGGGGGGGGACCCGGATGCTCGTGCGCCGGGGCTTCGAGGCCCATGCGGAACTCCTCGGTCTCCACGGCACCCCCCCGGCCACGGCGGGCTGGGCAGGCGGGGGACGGGAGCCCCACCCCATCGTGGAACTCCCGGGAGGCGAGCGCGCGGTGGTCCGCACCTTCCGCCGCGGCGGCGCCATGCGTCACCTGAACCGCGGCCGGTACTTCCTGGGGAACCGCGCCTTCGAGGAGCTGCGCGCGGCGGCGGCCGCGCGGCGCGGCGGGGTGCGCACTCCCCTTCCCCTCGCCGCGGCGGAGCACCGGAAGCTCCCGGGGTACACCGCCCACCTGGCGACCCTGTGGATCCCCGGAGCGCGCGAGGCCGCCACCTGGCTCGCCTCCGCTCCGCCGGAGCGCGACGAAGCCCTGCGCGAGGCCGGGCGGCAGGTGGGGCGGATGCACGCCGCGGGCGTGGCCCACCCCGACCTCAACCTTCGCAACCTGCTGGTGCGCGAGGACGGAGACGGGACGCCGGAGGTGTACCTCCTCGACTTCGACCGCGCCCGCGTGAAGACCGGAGGGGTCTCCCCGGCGCGGCGCCGGGCGGACCTGCTCCGGCTCGCCCGCTCCGCCCGCAAGCTGGGCACGCCCGTCGGCGCCGGGGGATGGGCCGCCTTCCGCGAGGGTTACGGCCCCGGCTGGCCGCTGCCTGCGGCACTCGGATAGCGGGTAAGCGCACGCTCCACCCGTTCCGCCACCTCGTCCACCCCGATCCGCTCCATCCTTCCCGGCCGGTGCCCCGCGTCCACGGGGTAGTCCTCCCCCGGGTCCCCGTACGCGTCCACCAGCAGGTCGTGGAAGTGGCGGTACGGTCCGTAGCGCTTCGGGTTGGTGTACCCCATGAGCGCCACCGTGGGGGTACCCAGCGCCACGCCCACGTGGAGCGGGCCGGTGTCCGGGGACACCAGCACGTCGGCCCGCTCCAGCAGGTAGACCAGGCGGCGCAGGTCCCACTCCCGCAGGTCCAGCGGCGGCCTCGCCGTGGAGGCCCGGATCGCCGCGGCGGCCTCCTCCTCCCGGCGCGACCTCCCTCCGACCAGGATCGTCCTCGCGCCCAGGTCGCGCTCCAGGCGGTCCACCAGCCGCGCGTATCGCTCGGCCGGCCACTCCTTCTCGGGCTTGCTCGTCCCCACCACGACGGCCAGGGTGGGACGGTCGGTCGCCGGGAGGAGGGACGCGTAGCGCACCCGCTCCTCCTCGCGGGCGCCCAGCCCCCACTCCCGGACCACCGGCACGCCCAGCGCCTCCACGAACTCCAGGTACTCGTCCTGCACGTGTCCGCGCGGACGGGGAGGGAGGCGGTGGGTGGAGAAGAGCCAGGTCAGGTCCCGCGCCCGGGCCCGGTCGTACCCCAGCTTGACGGGCGACCGCGCCGCGGCGGCGACCAGCCCTGCCTTGAAGTACGCCTGGAGGTTGAGGACCGCGTCGAAGCGCCGGTCCGCGAGCGCGCGGCGGATGGCGAGGAGACCGGACAGCCCCCGCCTGCGGTCGAAGGGGACCACCTCGTCCACGGCCGGGTGGCCGCTCACCAGCGCCGCCGAGGCGGGCTGGAGGATCCAGGTGACGTGCGCCCCCGGCCGGTGGCGCTTGAGCGAGTTGAGCACGGGGAGGACGTGCACCGCGTTCCCCACCGTGCTCACCATCACCACCGCCACCCGGTCCAGCGCCACGGGGGGGAGGCCGGCGCCCGCCGTCATGCCCCGCCTCCGCGGTAGCGGCGGTCCCAGACCGCCACCCGGTCCAGCACGTCCTCCACGGTGATCCGCGGCATCCGCCCCCAGCGGCGGCGCATGGAGACGGGGGCGTCCTCGCCAGGGTCGTGATAGGCGTCCACGATCAGGTCGTGGAAGCGGCGGTACGGCCCGGTCCGCCGGGGGTCCGCGTTCGCCATCAGGCTCACCACGGGCCGGTCCAGCGCCACCGCCACGTGGAGGGGCGCGCTGTCCAGCGCGAGGACCAGCTCGGCCGCGTCCAGGATCCCCACCAGGCCGCGCAGCCCGCTCCCGAGAGCGGAGACAGTGTCCCGTTTCGCGGCGGAGCGGATCGCCCGCTCGATCTCCCGCTCCCGCTCCGTGGCGGCCCCCACCAGCACCGACGCGAGCCCGTACCGGTCGTGCAGCGTGTCCACCACCGCGGCCCAGCGCTCCGGGAGCCAGTCCCGGTCCGGGTTGCTGGTGGCGACGTTGATCGCGGCGTAGGGCCGGCCCACCGACGCCACGAACTCGCGCTGTCTCGCCCGCTCTTCCTCCCCCCACGGCCCCAGCCCCCACTCCGCCGTTCCGTGCGGGACGCCGATGGCGTCCAGGAACTCGAAGTACTGGTCCTGCACGTGCCCGGGCGGACGGGGGGGGATCCGCCGCGTGGTGAACAGCCAGTTGAGGTCGCGCGCCCTCGCCCGATCGAAACCCAGCTTGACCGGAGCGCGGGAGAGCGCCGTCACCAGCCCCGCCTTGAAGGCCACCTGCAGGTCGAGGACGAGGTCGAAGCGCCGCCGCCGCAGCTCCCGGCCCACCTCCGCGAATGCGCGCCACCCCCGGGCGGGATCCACCCTCAGCACCTCGTCCACCGCGGGGTGTCCGCCGACCAGCGACGCCGGCCCCGGCTGGAGGATCCAGGTGAGGTGGAGGGTGGGCGCGAACCGCTTCAGCGCGTTCACGACCGGGAGCACGTGGACCGCGTCGCCGATGGCGCTCATCATCACGATGGCGACGCGGGCCCCGTCGAGGCGGATCTGCTGCACGGCGCGGGAGACTCGGAGAAAACGAGGCCGCCCGCCCGGACTCCGGGCAGGCGGCGGGGAACGTCGGGAAGCTAGCCCTCACGCGCGCGCGCGTCAACGACTTGCGGCGGCACGGCGGGGGGGCGCACATTGGCCCGTCCCCGAGCTTCCATCCGAACCACGCTCCCGGAGCCCCCTTCACCATGCAACGGATTTCCGCACTCGCGCTCGCCCTCTGCGGGCTCGCGGCCTGCTCCCCCTCGCCCGCCCGGCAGTCCACCTCGGCCGACCTCGTGCTCCGCGGCGGCAGGATCTACCTCGCCGACGACTCCGACCGCGTGGTCGGCGCCCTCGCCGTGCGCGACGGGAAGGTGCTCGCCGTGGGAAGCGACGCCGAGGTCGAGGCGCTGATCGGAGAGGGGACCCAGGTGGTCGACCTGGCGGGGCGGCTGGTCACGCCCGGCTTCAACGACGCGCACATCCACTTCGCCTCCGGGGGCGCCGCGCTCCTCGCCGTCAACCTGATCGGGACCACCTCCCTGGCCGAGATCGAGCAACGGCTCGCGGCGGGCGTCGCGGCTGCTCAGCCCGGCGAATGGGTGGTGGGGCGCGGGTGGGACCACACCCGCCTCCCCGCGGAGGACCTCGGGCCCGACGGTTGGCCCCGGCGCGAGCTGCTGGACCGCGTCGCCCCGGACAACCCCGTGTTCCTGGCCCGGGTGGACGGCCACGTGGGCTGGGTGAACCGGAAGGCGATGGAGGTGGTGGGGATCGGCCCGCGGAGCGTCGCGCCGCAGGGCGGGGAGATCGTGAAGGACCCGCGGACCGGCGAGCCCACCGGGATCCTGAAGGAGTCCGCGAGCGAGATGGTCGCGCAGCGGATCCCCGCGCCCACGCCGGCCCAGGTGGAGCGGGGGATCCGCGCCGCGCTCGACATGGCCGCGCGCACGGGCGTCACCAGCGTGCAGACCAGCGCTTCTCCCGCCGACGTCCGCGTGTACCGGGAGATGGCCGACCGAGACTCGCTCTCCGTCCGCGTCTATGCGTGGTACCCGCTGGAACCCGGGATCATCCGCGAGTTCCAGCGCCTGGGAATCACCGCCGGGTACGGGAACGACTGGCTGCGGATGGGGATGCTCAAGGGGTACACGGACGGGACGCTCGGCTCCCGGACCGCGCACATGCTGGAGCCGTTCGCGGACGACCACTCCACCCACGGGCTGGCCCAGTACACCGACGCCCAGCTCGACTCGCTGGTGACCGCCGCGGACGCCGCGGGGCTCCAGGTCATCCTCCACGCCATCGGCGACGCGGCCAACCGGCAGGCGCTGGACGCCTTCGAGCGGGCCGCGCGCGCCAACGGGACGAACGGTCGCCGGCACCGGATCGAGCACGCACAGGTCCTGGACCGCGCCGACATCCCCCGCTTCGGGAAGCTGGGCGTGATCGCCTCCATGCAGCCCACGCACGCCACCAGCGACATGCGCTGGGCGGAGACCCGCATCGGCCAGGAGCGGGCCGTCGAGGGGGCGTACGCGTGGCGCGCGCTCCTGGACGCGGGCGCGCGGGTGGCGTTCGGGACGGACTTCGCGGTGGAGCCCATGGCCCCGGTGGAGGGGATCTACTCCGCGGTGACCCGCCAGAGCCGCGAGGAGCCGGGTACCCCGCCGGGCGGCTGGCTCCCCGCGCAGCGCCTCACCCGCGAGGAGGCGATCCGCCTCTACACCGCGGGGTCGGCGTACGGCGAGTGGCAGGAGAGCCGCAAGGGTACGCTGCAGCCGGGGATGCTCGCGGACCTGGTGGTGTGGGACCGCGACCTGCTCACCGTCCCGGAGACCGAGATCCTCCAGGCCGTCCCCGACCTCACGGTCGTCGGCGGGCGCGTGGTGTACCGGAAGTAGGCGGACCGCGAGCGTCGGACGACGAGAGGGGCTCCCGGACCGCCCGGGAGCCCCTCTCGTTCCTCCAGCCCGACCGCCCTGTCCGGAGGATCAGCTCCCGGCTGCGGCCCTCCCTCCTGCGGCGGGCTTCGCATCCACCGTGTTGTCGTTCGCGTGCTGGTCGAGCAGCTTGTGGTACGGGTCGACCCCCGCGCTGGCCGGCTGGCGGTCCACCACCACGCGGATCTGCTGGACTCCGGTCGCGACCCGGTGCTTCTGCATGTACAGGACCTCCCCGGCCTCCTTCGGCTTCCCCTTCGGGGCCGCGGCGAAGACCCCCACGTCCACCAGGTCGTTCATGGAAACGGCCCGCTCGTTCCCCAGGCTGTCGGCGCGGATCTTGGCCCCCTCCACCTCCAGCACCACCTCGTACCGCCCGTCCGGGAGGCGTGTGTACGACGCCGAGCGAGCCCGGTTTGCGTACATGGTGATGGTCTCGAACAGGTCCTCCAGCACGTAGCGGAGCGAATCCGGGGCGGCGTCCTGGAGGTGGCGATAGAACTCCAGGGAGTTGGTGTACGGAGGCTCCTGGAAGCGCGTGGCGGCCAGGAACTCCGCGATGGCCCCGTTCAGCCGCTCCTCGCCCAGGTAGTCGCGGAGCGCGTACATGGCGACGGAGCCCTTGTTGTAGTGAATGTACTGCTGGTTCTCCACCCGAAGCAGCGGCATCTCCTTCTTCCGCTCCATGCTCCGCCCCGTGAAGTACTGGTCCATCTCGTACTTCAGGAACTTCCGCATCTGGTCCCGGCCGTACTCCTTCTCCATCACCATCATCGCGGAGTACTGCGAAAGCGTCTCGGACAGGAGCGTCGACCCCTGCACGTTCCCCCCGATCACCTGGTGCGCCCACCACTGGTGGGCGACCTCGTGCGCGGTCACGTAGAAGGGGTAGTCCACGTCCTCGTCGCCCTCCACGCGCGCGATGAACCCGATCCCCTCCGAATAGGGGATGGTGTTGGGGAACGACTGCGCGAACGTCGCGTACCTGGGGAACTCCAGGATGCGGACCTGCCGGTGCTGGTACGGGCCGAATTCCCGCATGAAGTAGTCGAGCGACTTCTTCACCGCGTAGATCATCCGCTCCACGTTGTACTCGTGGCCCGGGTGGTGGTACACCTCGATCGCCACCTCTCCTCCGTCCGGCCCCTTCCACACGTCGCGCTCCACCACGTAGCGAGCGGAGAGGAAGGAGTAGAAGTTCAGGATCGGGGCATCCATCCGGTAGTGGAAGTAGCGCCGCCCGTCCTCCGTCCACTCGCGCTGCAGGTACCCCGGCGCGATGGCGATCTGGTCCGGCGAGGTGCTCACCGTCGCCTCGAAGTCCACCCAGTCCGCGTCGCGCGAGATGTACGTGTTCCGGCGCGCCTCCAGGTCGTCCACCGGCGCCATGCGCGGCTTCGGCGTCAGGCCGAACTTGCGGCGGGTGTCGTCGTCGGACAGCTCCGCGCCCCCGAAATAGCCGAGGCTGGGGAGGAGGTCGCTGGCGATGAAGCTGCCGTTCCTGACCACCCGGGTGTTGGCGACCCGGTTCTCGAACCCCCGGGTGCCGTACTCCACCTCGAAGTCCATGCGCAGCGAATCCCCCGGCTGCAGCGGCGTGGCGAGGTGGTACACGTAGTACGCGTGCTCCGGGTCGTCCACCACGCGCGTGGCGGGACGGCCGAACTCCAGCCCGAGGAGGTCCACCGTCGAGGGAATCACCACGTGGAGCGAATCCACGGGCACGTCCGTCTTATTCCGCAGCCTGTACTCGCCGCGGATGCGAGCCCGCCCCTCCTCCGGGTAGAGGTCGGTCCACACCTTCACGCCCACGATCCGCGGCTGCGGAACGCTCTCGAAGCGCTTGTACCGCTTCTCGTACTCCGCCCGCCGCGCCTGCTGCTCACGGGTGGTGGTGTACTCGTTGAGGACGTTGGTGTTGTAGAAGATGAACCCGCCGAGCCCCGTCACCAGGAGGCCCGCGACCAGCGTCGCCGCAAGCGCCGGCCTGCGGAAGCGGAGGCGCGCCAGACGTCCGCGCCACGCCATGCGCGTCTCCTGCCCGCGCACCCAGAAAAGGTTGGTGAGCACCGCCAGGAGGACCGCCCACGCGATCCAGTACGCCTTGAACCAGGCGAACGGCTCCATCCAGGGCCCGAACGCGTTCATGTCCGAGTACGTCCCCGCCGATCCGGAGTCGTACCGGTAGAGGCTGTGCTCCAGCCCGAACTGGCCCATCAGCCCGCTGAACACCACGTACAGGACCACCAGGAGGTGGCCCATGTACTTGTGGTTCACGAGCACGTGGATCGTCATCACCAGCACGCAGAGCAGGAGCAGGCTCAGGAGGTCCACTCCGAAGAGCGTCTTCACGTACAGTCCGGGCTCGAACCGGTAGTATCCCTTCGCCGCCTGCGTCGCAATGCCGGCGACCAGCACGACCCCCTGTAGGATCGTGACCACCAGCGCGAGCGCAGTGAGCTTCCCCGCCAGGGGAACCCAGGTGGGAACGGGCGTGGCGTCGTGCACCTGGTTGAGGCGCACGTCGCGCTCCTGCCAGACCAGCTCGCCCGCGTAGAAGCTGACGATGATGAGCAGGAAGAGCGTGAAGGTGGAGCCCAGCAGCTCCAGCACCTGGTAGGTGACCGGCCAGGTGGTGGTGCCGTACAGCTTCCCCACCTGCTGCGCGCCGATCGCCATGAACAGCAGCGCCGCCGCGACGATGGCGTAGAAGTACCGGTTCCCCACGATGGTCCAGAACGAGCGCCGCGCCACCGAGAGGTACTGCCCGAACTGCGCCCCGAAGCCGAAGTCGCGAGAGGGCCGCGGGAGTTCGAGGCGGCGAGGCGCGGCATACGCCGCCCGCACCGCTTCGTCCCGCGCCTCCACCTTGCGGGAGGCGCGCTCCGGGGCCACGTGCGTGAAGCGGAAGCGCGCGTACACCGCCGCGAAGACCGCCACCGCGACGCCCAGCCAGATCAGGCGGTTCCAGAGGAACACGCCCTCCAGCGGCAGCAGCAGCTCGTTCCTCTGCGCCGGGCTCCAGTACTTGGTCGCCAGGTTGATGGCGTACCCCCCGAACGGATCCAGCAGGGCCGCCGTGCGCTCGTTCTCCAGGTCCTGGGTGAGGGTTCCGGCCAGCAGGTACCCGAACACCAGCACCACCCCGCCGATGTAGTTGGGGAGCATCTGCCGGGTGAACGCCGCGAGCGCGAAGAAGATCGCGCCCGTGAGCACCACCGTCGGCAGCACCACCACCAGGTAGGGCTGCAGGTACCCCGCGACCTCGAACGCCCCGAAGCGAGCCCGGTCCACGCCCGGCATCGCGGCGCCCGCCATGAGGCCCAGTGGGACGCTGAGCATCACAAGGGCGTTCACCAGCAGGGCGCCGACGAAGCGCCCGCCCAGGTACGACGCCCGGGTGACGGGCGAGGTGAAGAAGAGCGGGTGGATGACCGCTTCGTAGTCGCGGTACACCGAGTTCCCCAGGAGCGCCGCGGTGACGATGACCCCGAAGAGCGTGAGCGCCGCGGTGAGCTGAAGCGTCACGTAGGGCGAGTCGACCTTGATGTTCCCGCCGCTCCCGCCGAAGGAGACGGTGACCGCCTCCCACATCCCCCCCGCCGCAAGGACCAGCAGCAGGGCGATCCCGAAGAAGATGGAGAAGTAGACCCAGGTGGAGATCCGCCGCAGGTAGTAGCCCAGCTCGAAGCGGACGGTCTCCCGGAATGCCGCGCTCAAGACGCCGCCTCGGCGCCGGAGAGCGACGCCTCGTGGGTGTGGAGGCCGGCCATGGCGGTGAAGTACACGTCCTCCAGGGTGGGCTCCACCCCGTCGAACGACGGGTCGGGGCGCTCCGGTGAGTGTACGTGGATCACGGTCCGGCCGGCGAGGAGGCGGGTGGAGATCACCCGGTGGGCCGCCTCGTGCGCCGCCAGCTCGTCCTTCTCCACGATCTTCTTCCACACCCTCCCCTGCAGGGTGTCGATGGCCGCCAGCGGCTCCGCCTCCAGCAGGATCCGCCCCTTGTTGATGATCGCCATGCGCCGGCAAAGCTCGCTCACGTCCTCCACGATGTGCGTGGAGAGGATCACCACCGCGTTCTCCCCCAGCTCGCTGAGCAGGTTGAGGAAGCGGACGCGCTCCGCCGGGTCCAGCCCCGCCGTGGGCTCGTCGACGATGATCAGCCGGGGGTTCCCCAGGAGCGCCACCGCGATCCCGAAGCGCTGGCGCATCCCCCCGGAGAAGCCGCCAAGCTTCTTCTTGCGGACCTCGTAGAGGTTGGTCTGCTCCAGCAGGGCCTTCACCGTCTCCTTCCGCTGCCGACGGTCGGTGATCCCCTTGAGCACCGCGAAGTGGTCGAGGAGGTCTTCCGCGGACACCTTGGGGTACACGCCGAACTCCTGGGGGAGGTATCCCAGCGTCCGGCGCAGCTCGTCCTTGTCGCGCAGCACGTCGATGGCGCCGAGGGCGGCGGACCCGGAGTCCGCCTCCTGGAGCGTCGCCAGCGTGCGCATGAGCGTCGACTTCCCCGCCCCGTTGGGGCCGAGGAGGCCGAACATCCCCTGCGGGATGGTGAGCGAGACGTCGTCCAGGGCGCGAACGCCGTTGGGGTACGTCTTCGACAGGTGCGAGATGACCAGTTCCATGGATCGGGGAGGATGGAGAGGGAAGGAATCGGAACCCGCTCCTGATACCGGAGCGGCCGGGCCACGTTCCGGCGGTGGCGGGGGCGTGCCGCCCCTCGTCTACGACCGGAGCACGAGAGCAGTTTCATCCGGCGGGGAAGGGCTCCCCCACCGGAGGGTCCGTCAGCGCCCGCCGGCCCAGACGAGGTCGGCGACCACAGGGCGGTGGTCGGATCCCACGTCCGGCCCGACGAAGGCACGGTCCACCCGCCATCCCGGACCCGCAAGCACGTGGTCGATGCGCACCCGGATCCAGCCGTTGAAGCGGGTGAAGCCGAAGCCCCGTCCCGCGCGGGAGAAAGCGTTCTCGTACTCCCGCCAGGACTCGCGGTAGATGCGGCTCTCCACCGGCAGGTTGAAGTCCCCGGCGACCACCCGGGGGAGGTCCCCCTGCGCCGCCCAGCGGGCGACCTGGCGCGACTCCAGCTCGCGCGACAGGGTGTTGGGACCGATGGCGTCCACCCGGTTCCGGAGCACTCCGGCGAGCCCCTTGCCCGGGGTCTCCAGGTGGAGGTTCACCAGGTGCGCCTCGCCGTACGGGGTCTCCACCGTGTAGCGGACGGCCGCGCTCGTCCCGCCGATCCCCGCCTCCCTCACCCCGGCGAAGCGGCTCCGGTCCATCACCTCCACCGCGCGCACCGGAAAGCGGCTGAGGAGGCAGAGCTGGCCGTCCCGGCGGACCTCCCACCCCGGCGCGCGCTCGAACGCCTCCGCGACCCGACGGGGGCATTCCTGCACCGCCACCAGCTCCGGGCGCCACTCCCCCAGGCGGGCGAGCAGCCGCTCCGCCGCCCAGGGCTCTCCCGCCGCGTTGAGCGTGACGACCCGGAGGGCAGCCGGGTCGGAAGCGCCGGGGAGCAGGGTGCGCCATCCGGAGCGCAGACCCATCACGGGAACGAGCGCCACCGCCGCGGCCGCGGCGAGCGGGAGGAGGAGCCGGCGGCGGAGGATCGCCGCGGCGGGAACCAGCAGCGAGAGGGGAAGGAGGAGGACCCAGCGTGGGCCGAAGAGGTAGATCGTCGCGGGCCACCAGCGGTCCCCCAGCAGCCACAGCGCCGCGCAGACGAGGGCGACCGCGGCGACGTACGCCCCCACGACCCACCCGAGCCCGCGAACCACGCCCGGCGCCCGGGCCGGGAGCGCCCTTGTAAGGGCGGCGCCCACGGCCCGGAGGCGCCCGCGAAGGGAGGCGCCCCCGGCGGCCCGCGAGGGCGCCCCGGCCTCCCGGACCGCCGGGAGGCGCACCGGGATCTCCCGGCCGCAGCGGCAGCGCAGCACCCGCCCGACGTGCCGCTCCTCCGCGTGGAAGGTCTCCCCGCAGCGGCAGCGGATGCGGATCACGGCCGGGCGGAGCGCGCCGGGCGGGCGGCGAGGTTCACCGCGCGGAGCCCCGCTCCAGCATGGGGATGCGGACTCCCTTGGCGCGCGCGGTCTCCACCGCCTCCTCGTACCCGGCGTCGGCGTGCCGCACCACCCCCATGCCCGGGTCGTTGGTGAGGACGCGCTCCAGCCGCTCCCGCATCTCCGGCGTGCCGTCGGCCACGATCACCTGTCCCGCGTGAAGCGAGTTGCCGATCCCCACGCCCCCGCCGTGGTGGAAGGAGACCCACGAGGCCCCGCTCGCCACGTTGACCATGGCGTTCAGGATGGCCCAGTCCGCGATGGCGTCGCTCCCGTCCTTCATCGCCTCCGTCTCGCGGAAGGGCGAGGCCACGGAGCCGGTGTCCAGGTGGTCGCGGCCGATGACGATGGGCGCCTTCAGCTCTCCGCTCGCCACCAGGTCGTTGAGCGCCACGCCGAACTTCGCGCGCTCCCCCTGCCCCAGCCAGCAGATCCGTGAAGGGAGCCCCTGGAACGCCACCTTCTCGCGCGCCTGGGTGATCCAGCGGCGCAGGTGCTCGTCCTCGGGGAAGAGTTCGAGCACCAGCTCGTCCGTGCGGTAGATGTCGGCCGGGTCGCCGGAGAGCGCCACCCAGCGGAAAGGGCCCTTCCCCTCGCAGAAGAGCGGGCGCACGTACGCCGGGACGAAGCCGGGGAAGGCGAACGCGTCGGCGTACCCCGCGTCCTGCGCCTGCCCGCGGAGGTTGTTGCCGTAGTCGAATGTGACGGCGCCGCGGCGCATCATCTCCACCATCGACTCGCAGTGCACCCGCATGGACTCCATGGAGCGGCGCACGTACTCCTTCGGGTCGCTCTCGCGCAGGGCGGCCGCGGCCTCCAGCGAGAGCCCCGCGGGGACGTAACCCACCAGCGCGTCGTGGGCGCTGGTCTGGTCGGTGAGCGCGTCCGGCACCACCCCGCGGCGCAGAAGCTCCGGCAGCACCTCCGCGCAGTTCCCCACCAGCCCCACCGAAAGCGCCTCGCCCCGGTCACGCGCCTCCAGCGTCCAGCGGAGCGCCTCGTCCAGGTCGTGCGTCATCCGGTCGCAGTAGCGCGTGTCGATGCGCCGCTGGATCCGCTGCGGGTCCACGTCCACGCACAGCACCGCGCCGCCGTTCATGGTCACGGCCAGCGGCTGCGCGCCGCCCATCCCGCCCATCCCCCCGGTCAGCGTCCAGGTGCCCTTCAGCGTCCCGCCGAAGTGCTGCCGAGCCACCGCTCCGAAGGTCTCGTACGTGCCCTGGAGGATCCCCTGCGTGCCGATGTAGATCCAGGAGCCGGCCGTCATCTGGCCGTACATGATGAGCCCCTGCCGCTCCAGCTCGCGGAAGTAGTCCCAGTTCGCCCATCGGGGGACGAGGTTGCTGTTGGCGATGAGGACGCGCGGGGAGTGCCGGTGCGTGCGGAAGACGGCCACCGGCTTCCCGGACTGGACGATCAGGGTCTCGTCGTCCGCCAGCGTCTTCAGCGTCGCGACGATGGCCTCGAACGCCTCCCACGAGCGCGCGGCCTTTCCAGTGCCCCCGTATACGACAAGGTCCTCCGGACGCTCGGCGACTTCGGGATCCAGGTTGTTCATCAGCATCCGCAGCACGGCTTCCTGCTGCCAGCCGCGGCAGGAGATCTCGGTGCCGCGGGGTGCGCGGACGACGCGGGGTTCGACAGCGGTGGTGCTATTCATTACAATCTCCCCAAAAGGCTTTCATCCTCTCGAACTCCCAACAGTCATAGCCCGATCACCAGTCGGGCTCTCCACCCCTCACCGGTTGGCTTGCACAAAGGTCCCACAGCAACCAGTTCCAGTTCCAATTGGTTCTCCACCAATGCGCCTGCGCAGTGGAAGCCCCCATATGTTGACCCACTACGCAGGGAAGTCTGCATTGCATCTTCGACAGGAATACGGTCAGTGCCTTCACAGCACGGACTGGAGCGCGAGTCTGCCGGAGTAGTTCGAGAGCCAAAGCGCTCCAGACCGCAGGACCAAATTCGACAGGCTTACCCGCAGCCGTATCGACCAGAGCAAAACCTTTCGGAGACACGCCCTCAATAAATTTGGGCTTCCGATCACAGAGAAACAACACAACCCCGATCAATGCCAAAGCACCAGGCTCGCGCTGCCATTCAGGAGGAATACTATCGTCATGAGATCGGATTCCGGTAAAAAAGCCCTCCCCGATCCGAGAAGGAACACGGCAGATCTCACCGGTTGGCCCGATCGCAAAGTACCAAGTTGTCGAGGTTAGTCCGTCCAATGAAGGCAGTTCTGCCATCCACTCTGCCGATTCATCGATCTGACAAACAAACTGTCGAATCTCAATCGCCGCTTGATGAAGGTCCAGCGTTTCGAGCTGAAGGTCAGAAGCCATCTTTTCGAACCAGTCAGCCCAATGTTCGGGAGGTTCGAAGAATGGGGGCCACTTGTGCGCTCCTCGTGTCTCGAAAACATCGTGGCATGCCCTTCGAACAGCATCAAAGTCGGCAACCCATTCGCGGAGCAAGAGTAGATCCACTAAATCACGGAATCGGTCGTTGCGCCTCCCCTCTCGCGAAGGCAAAGTCATCCCGTGGATCTTTTGCGCAATGTGATAGGGCAGCGAAAGACACGGGAGGGCTTCAGGACCGGCAAGACCGAAGGGTGCCAGTGATATCGACTCCACCATCTCAACCCCGGCACCATCACCTTCTTGTCGAGCAACGTCTACCTGAACCGTTCCCCATGCCTTGCCGAGATACTGAAGTGAAACATCCACCCGGACCGCCCCGTTCGGCATCAATTCAGGTTGGCCTTTAAGTCGAAACGTGAACCCCTGGTAGGATCGGCCGAGTGCACCCTCCAATTCCTGAATCAAATCCCCGTCAGTTGAACTGAGGATAAGGTCGAGATCCTTGGTGGCACGAGCCAGGTGTCGAAGTCGAAGTTCCAGCGCGACTCCGCCCTTGATCGTGAATTTCCTTCCCTCGCCCTCAAACCCGGCTGTCTCCAGGGCACCGCCGAGCACGATGTACGACAGCCAGCTTCGCACCCTCGCCGGGGGCTGCCCGAGTTGCCTGGCGTGCGAGTCGACCCACTGGTTCAGGATGCGGACGGAACGCGGTGTGGTACGAGCTTTCATGATGAAGGGATCTGAAGGAGCCTACGGATGTCCGATGCCTCCTTCGTGCTCAGCAAGCCCTGGCGCTCCGCGTCCACCAATGCTCGAGCAAGTAGTTCGTCCCCGAGGTGGGCTGCATGGCAGTCCTTGATCGTACGGGCGACCGATGTCACAGGGATACCCTCGTGCCCCCCCCGCTCACCCTCCAGAATGTCCGCATGATGGACCACCAACTGCCTCGGAATCTGCCTGCGAGTCCGAAACGATCGCGGGACCGTGATGTGAATCCGATTCGGGTTGACATCGGATATGTTGTATAGGGCGAGAGCCGACTCATGGGAGATAATGCCCATCGGGCCGGCAGGCCAGAGACTCGCCTCCATATACTGTGAGAGTGGACCGACCGGGAAGTGTACCAGGCGGTACACCCCTCGGCTGACCCTCTCTACCGATTCTCGCCGCTCCATCATCACCAGTGCCATCGAATTCACGCCTGCTTCACGCGCCTGTGCGGCTGTGAAGTATCCGAGTTGGTCGGCAGCAAGCTCATAGACGGTAGCGTATGCTTCGCGCGGCATTGGTGAGTACGTGCGGGCACCACGGATAAATTATAACGTAACGTTATAATTTATCCATCAGCACTGCCAGAGGTTCGCCAGCCCCCCCTCCCGCACCATCGCCGTCGCGGCCTCGATGTCGGGGGCGAGGACGCGGTCGCCGCGCAGCGGCGGGATGCGCTCGCGCACCATCTCGTAGGCGCGCTCCACTCCGCGGCCGGGACGCAGCGGCTTGAGGAACTCCAGCGCCTGCATGGCGCACATCAGCTCGATCCCCAGCACCGTCTCCGTGTTGCGCAGCACCTTGCGCGCCTTCACGGCGGCGTGCGCGCCCATGGAGACGTGGTCCTCCTTGTTGGCGTCGGTGGGGATGGAGTCCACGCTGGCAGGGTGGGAAAGGACCTTGTTCTCGCTGACAAGCGCCGCCGCGGTGATCTGCGCCATCATGAAGCCGGAGTGCACGCCCGGCTCGTCCACCAGGAAGGCGGGGAGGCCGGAGAGGTCCGGGTTCACCAGCCGCTCGATGCGCCGCTCCGACATGGAGGCCAGGTCCGCGAGCGCGATGGCGAGCAGGTCCAGCACCTGGGCCACCGGCTGGCCGTGGAAGTTCCCCCCGCTCACCACCAGCCCCTCCTCGCCCTCGTCCGGGAAGATCAGCGGGTTGTCGGTGGCGCTGTTGGCCTCCGTCTCCAGGACGGTGCGGACGTAGGCGAGGGCGTTGCGCGCGGCGCCGTGCACCTGCGGCATGCAGCGGAGCGCGTAGGCGTCCTGCACGCGCGGATCGTCGTAGCGGTGCGACTCGCGGATCTCGCTGTCGGCCAGGAGCGCGCGCAGCCGCTCGGCGCTGGCGAGCTGGCCGGGGTGCGGACGGGCGCGCTGGATGGCCGGGTGGAAGGCGTCCGGCGTTCCCCTCAGACCCTCCAGCGAGGCCGCGCCGATCACGTCGGCGGCCTCCACGGCGCGCTCCGCCGCCACCAGGGAGAGGGCGCCCAGGCCGGTCATGAACTGCGTCCCGTTGTTGAGGGCCAGCCCCTCCTTGGCCTGAAGGCGCACCGGCTCCAGCCCCACCCGGCGGAGCGCCTCGGCTCCGGGAAGAACCTCGCCGCCCACTTCCGCGGTCCCCTCGCCCACCAGCACCAGCGCCAGGTGCGAGAGCGGCGCCAGGTCGCCCGAGGCGCCCACGGACCCCTGCTCCGGGATCACCGGGGTGACGCCGCGGTTCAGCAGCTCCAGGAGGAGGTCGACCACCTCGGGGCGGATCCCGGAGAACCCCTTCGCCAGCACGTTGGCGCGGAGCAGCGTGACGGCACGCGCCTCCTCGCGCGGGAGGGGCGCGCCGACGCCGGCGGCGTGGCTGCGGATCAGGTTGATCTGCAGTTCTTCCAGGCGGTCCAGCGGGATCGCGACCTCGGAGAGCCGGCCGAAGCCCGTCGTGAGGCCGTACACCACCCGCCCCTCCTCCACCGCGCGCTCGACGATGGCGCGCGAGCGGCGCATCCGCTCCCGCGCCTCGTCCGCCAGCGCCACCGGCGCGCCGTGCCGCGCGACCCGCTCGACCTCTTCCAAGGTGAGGCCGTACCCGTCGATCCCGATCCTCTCCGATCCGTCCATCGTCGCTCCACGTTGAAGGCGGGACAAGATACGAAGCCTCGGTACCGGGATCAACGGAAGGGTGCACGGCGCGCGGAAAACGAACGGGCCGCCTCCCGGAGGAGGCGGCCCGCCGCGGTGCCGCGCCGGCGAGGTCCGTCAGCGCGGTGTGATGCCGAGCCGCGGGTCGTCCGGTCTGAGCTGGTAAGCCCAGTCGAAGATCATCAGGTCGCTGCCCCCGCTGCTCCCCAGGATCGAGGCGCGGATCACTCCGTAGCGGGTACGGCCGTCGCCGCCCCGGACGCGGAAGACATAGCTGAACTCGGAGTTCACCTCCACCGCGGACCGTGTGTACCCGCCCGCCGGGGCCGCCACGGTCGCGCGGCAGTCGGGATCGCTCCCGGGACCGCAGACCAGCGCCGTGGTAAGCCCCGTGCTCACCACCTCGGTGTCGCCCAGCGGACGGATCAGCCAGCGGCCGTTCGACACCTCCAGCCGCCAGTGCGCCTGCGGCGAGTTCCCGGCGACGATGGGGTCCTGGCTTCCGTCGTCCATGAAGCGGAAGCCGCTCCGTGCCGTGTTGGCGCCGTACGCGTAGACCAGCTCCGCGTGGTAGTCCGGCCGCGGCACCCCCGTGATCACCGGGCTCAGGTCGCTCACCCTTCCCAGCGTGTCCAGGGCGGCGATTCGGTAGCCGTAAGCGGTGCCGTTCCGCGCGCGGAGGTCGAGGAATCCCGTTCCGTCGGTCTCCCCCACATGGTAGGCGGCTTCCATGGGGGTGCCGTCGATGGAGACCAGCAGGACCTGGTACTTCCAGAATGCGCCGCCGGAGCCGCCGTCGCGCCACCGGATCCAGAGCGCGTTGTCCAGGCCGAACACGCTGTCCGCGCGCGGAGCCGGCGGCGGAGCGAAGGTCGGCACGACCACTTCCACCCGGTAGTCCGAGGGCGCTTCGAAGCCGCTCCGCTCGTCCGCGGTGGAGACGAAATACTCGTACGTGCTTCCGCCGACCACGTTGATGTCCACGAAGCGGCACCGGCCGTTCTCGCACGAGGTGGTGGTCCCCACCCGCGAGAAGCCGCCCTGCGAGCCGCGCCGGGCGTAGATGCGAAACGGCTCGCGGTTCCAGTCCGAGGGGAGGTTCCAGGTCACCAGCACGGACGGATGCCCCTGGGGCCGCCCGGACGTGAGGTGCCACCCCGTGAAGATCCATTCGTAACGGGCGGAGATCGACCGTGGACCGTCCACGTCCGGACCGACGATCCGGTCGCTGCCGCTGCACCCTGCCGCGAGGGCAAGGGAGGCGAGGAGGAATGGGAAGCGTGCGCGTCTGAGCATGGGTCGTCCTCGGGGTCCGGAGCGATCGCGGGTTCCTTCGCGGCGGTCTTTACCCCGGCGAGAGGCAACACCTGTTCCGCCAGGGAGCCAGGCACCCGAAACAACACACAACCAATTGCAATACAAACAATTACACGAAACAACACGAACAACCACCGCACCCCGGGAGTCGCCGTGGTGTCCGAGCCACGGGATCACCCTGTCGCCCAGGGGTGACAGCGGCCCCTCTCAGCGCGAAGGCCGCCCCGTCTGCGGAAGCGGCCTTCGTGCGTGCGGTCGGGGGAGCGACGGGCTACTGGCGCCGGTCGATGCCGATGTCCCGCTCGTTGTAGTCCACCTTCAGGTCCGGCAGGTCCTTCAGGTGCACGGAGAACTGGAACGAGGTGTTGCCGACGGGCGTGCGGTAGAAGCTGAAGTTCGCCTGCCATCGGTACAGGTCGCGCACCAGGGTCAGCGAGTGCGCGCCGAACTCACCGTCGGTGACGTTGTAGCTGCTGGCCCAGTTCACCGCCCAGTTCTCCGTGGGGGAGAAGGAGAGCGTGCCGTTGAGCATCTGGTTGCTCCCGCCGCCCACGAAGCCGTTGAACGCTCCGGGCCGCTGCCGGTTCAGCGAGTAGTTGACGTTCAGGCTCCACGGCCCGCGCCCCGCCATCTGCGGGTTCGTGGTGGACGTGGTGGTGGAGGGGCGGCTCCCCGGCGCCACGGCCGAATCGCCCGGCACCATCGCGTCGCCCGGCGTCAGCGACTCCTCGCGCCGCTCGCGCCCGAAGCCCAGCCAGCGGAAGATGGCGGAGTTCTGGCCGAGGGTGAACCCGGTGCTCAGCGTCGCCAGCTGCGGAGAGAAGGGGCCCCGCGCGAACTGGTCCTTGCGCAGGGAGTCTTCCGCCTGGATGGCGTCTTCGAACAGGTCCACCCCGAACTGCACCGTCAGCCCCTGCAGGAAGTCCGAGCGTAGGCTCCCGGAGACCTGGTCGGTGATGAAGCCGTTCTGCCCCCGGGCCGCCCGGGCGAAGTCGTACTCCAGCGCGCTGGCGTTGATGGAGAGAAGCGTCATCTTGCGCGCGTCCTCCGGCACGGGAGGCGCCCCCCCGGCGGCGCGGGTGCTGTCCGACGCGGTGTCCGGCGCCAGCGGACGCGACGGAGCGCGCAGCTTCGCCTCGAACGTCTGGTCGAGGGTCAGGGAGACCCGGTTCTGCGTCTCGCCCACGTCGGGACCGAAGACCTCCTGCTGAAGGGAGGTGGACACCACGCGGGGCGAGTACGAGTACGAAATGTTGGGGCGGATGTGGTGCCGGATCCGCTCGATCCCCCCCACACCCGGGAAGAACCCGAACAGGTCGGTGTTCAGGCTCGCTCCGAAGCTGGTGCGGAGCGGCCCCCCCACGTACCCGTCGCCGATCACGCGCTGGCTCGCGGTGTCGCGCCGGACCTCCTGCGAGAGCGAGAGGTTGGGGGCGATGTAGGTCGACCCGATCAGGCTCTGCTGGTAGCTGATGGAGGAACTCCACTGGCCGCGCTCGTTGAAGAACGAGACGGAGTCGAACCCCGGGGTCGAGAACACCAGCGGCACGGTCTGGAAGCCCGTGCTGGTGTTCCGGTTGAGCGAGGCGCTGTTGTTGAGGCTCAGGTTCCCCAGCCGCAGCGAGTTGTTGACCTGGAACGAGCCGCGCTCCTCCGCGAAGCCCCGGAACGACCGCGAGAGCGAGCGCTCGTCGAAGGGCAGCTGGATCCCACCCCGGGAGCCGCTCGCCGAGAGCGTGACCGTCAGGTCGTTGTACCACTGTGCCAGCTCCGGCGAGGGAGCCCGGAAGAGCGTGATGGTGTTCGGCGTGATCCCGAAGCTCGGGAAGGTCCACTCCACCCGCTCGTTGCCGAGCGACTGGCGGCGCTGGGCGCCCAGCTGGACGTCGCCCCAGTCGAAGCGCCGGGACAGGGAGACCGTGGAGTTGAGGTCCTGCGTCGCCTCCAGCGGGTCGACGCTCCGCCGCCGCACGTACTCGGACGAGGAGGCGTAGCTCCCCTGGAAGCTGAAGTTCGTCCGCTCGTCGGGACGCCAGCTAGTGCTCCCGGCGAACGTGAGCTGGCGGGGACCGTCCTCCGGGAAGAACTGCCGGTAGGAGAGCTGCCCGTTGAGGAACTGCCGGCGCCAGTTGTAGTCGAGCGTCCCCGTCACCGACGTGAAGGAGTTGCTCCGCCACTCGCCCGCGACCTGCGCTCCCAGGTACGGGTTGATGGCCCAGTAGTAGCCGACGTTGGAGATCTGGCGCTGATACCGGGACGAGGTGCGGACGATGTCGTTGATCCCGAAGCGCGGCGTCAGGATCCCGCTGCGGCGGCCCCGCTCCATGTCCTGCACGATGAACGGGAGCCAGGCCACCGGCACGTTGCGGAAGTACAGGATCGCCGGGCGCCCCACCAGCAGGCGGTCGCGGATCACCAGCACCTTGCCCGCCTCGAAGTAGTACTGGGGCTCCTCCCGCTCGTCGGAGGTGAAGGTGCTCCGCTCGGCGTACAGCCGGTCGGTCTGCTGCTCGGCGGCCACGCGCTCGCCCCGGACGTACCACGTCGCCCCGGACGCATACTGGGTGCGTCCGCCCTCCACCAGCGCCACCCGCCGCTCCAGGTCGTAGACGAGCGTGTTGCCCTCGATGTTCTGCCCGTCGCCGCTCACCTTGGGGGACCCGAAGGCCGACGCGACCTTGGTCCGCTCGTTGTACACGATCGTGTCGGCGTTCAATGTCTGCCCGGCCCGCTCCACCTCCGCCGCGCCCTTCAGCACGAGGACCGCGGAATCGGAGGTGAACCGGGCGTCCCGCCCCCGATACTGCACCGCGGTGTACCCCTGCAGCCTGAGAAGTTCGTCGAAGACCGCGTCCGGCTCCTGCGGAGCGGGAGCGAGGGTGTCGCCGGGGGAGGCAGGCACCGTGTCACGGGGAGCGGCCGGAGGCTGCGGCCTGGCCGCACGGGCGCCCGGGAGGGTGTCGCCTGCCGCGCGCGGCAGGGTATCCCGGAGGGCGCCCGGAGAGCGCGGCCCCGGCGCGGATTCCTGCGCCACCGCGAGCGTCACCAGGGCACCGAACGCGAGGGCGCCGGCCGTGGCGCGGGCGAAGGGGAAACGCTCCACTCAGGCCTCCGCGGCCGCTTCAGCGACCCGGCGCCGGAACACCAGGCGGGAGAGCATGATGCTGAACTCGTAAAGGACGATCAGGGGGACCATCATCATCAGCGTCACGGTGATGACGTCGCCGGGCGTGAGCACGGAGGCCAGGATCGTGATGGCGACGATCGCGTGGCGCCGCTTGGAAGCCAGGAACTCCGGGGTCACCACGCCCAGCGCGGAGAGCACCATGATCACGATGGGAAGCTCGAAGACCACCCCGAAGGAGAGGAGGAGCCGCGTCACCACGCTCAGGTACTCGCTGATGACGATGGCCTGCTCCAGGCTCTGCGTCTGGAACCCCATGGTGAAGCTCAGCGTCATCGGGAGGACGAGCGTGTACGCCATGGCGACGCCCACCGCGAAGAGCACGAGCCCCAGGTAGAGCGACGGGACGATCACTCGCCGCTCCGACGGGAGGAGCGCCGGGGAGAAGAACGCCCAGACCTGGTACGCGATGATGGGGAGCGCGAGCAGGAACCCGCACGTCACCGCCAGCTTCAGCGTGATGAAGAACGGCTCCGTGGGGCTCAGGTACTTGAGCTTGGTCCCGTCGAGGAACGGCTCGATGGGAGCCACCAGCAGCCCCAGGACGTCGAACTTCATGACCAGCAGGAATGCCACGCCCGTCCCCACCGCGACGGCGAGGAGGCACCAGACGAGCCGCCAGCGCAGCTCTTCCAGGTGGTCGAGGAACGGCATCTCCGCCGTGCCGTGCTTGAAAAGGGCCATCAGTCTACACTCCGGAGCGGCGGGATCACGCCGGTCGCGAACACGGTCCATTCAACCGGAACCGGGAGGCGCGGGCCGCCTCCCGGTCAGGGGGTCGAATCTTCGAGCGATGGGAGCGGGAGCTGGTAACGCTTCACCTCCAGCTCCGCCCGTCGAGCGTCCAGATCCTTCAACTCGTCGTAGAACTCGGTCAGGTCCTGGAAGTTTCGGTACACGGAGGCGAACCGGACGTAGGCGATGTGGTCGCGCGTCTTGAGACGCTCCATCACCATCTCACCGAGGAGGCCGCTGGGCACCGCCGCCTCCTCGGAACGGTCCAGGATGCGCTCGATGTCCTCCAGCATCGAATCGATGTCGGTGGGGCTCACCGGGCGCTTCACGCAGGCGATCTGGACGCTCCGCAGCAGCTTCCGACGGTCGTACGGCTCGACCTCGCCGTCCCGCTTGCGGACCTGGAGGGGGCGCTCCTCGATGTACTCGTACGTGGTGAAGCGGCGGCCGCACCGGATGCACTCCCGGCGGCGGCGCACGGCGCGTCCCTCCCGGCTGCTCCGGGAGTCGACGACGCGATCTTCACTGTGGTGGCAGAAAGGACACCGCATGATCTGAAGGTAACGGCTCTCGGCCCTCCCCGACAGCGCGCGTGAGGGCGTGTTCCGGCTCGATCCGGGCGCTTGTACACCGGGAATCGCCGCGTGTTGCGACCGTGTCCCGGCCTGCGGCCGGGAAAGGCAGGAGCCGGCCGGGACACCCCGGCCGGCTCCTTCGAGTTACCCCGCGGCGATGCCGCGGGACCCCGGGGAACCGCTGCTAACGTCCCAGCTTCTGGAGCTGGTCCCGTGCCAGCGTAGCCTCCGGGGAGCGGGCGTACGCCTGCACGATCCGGTTGAACAGCGTACGCGCCTCGGCTCGCCGTCCCCGTCCCGCCTCGAGCGTCCCGGCCCGGTACAGCGCGGTCGGAGCCCGGGGAGAAGTGGGGAACCGCTGCACCACCTGCGCGTACGTCTGCAGTGCGTTCGGCACGTCCTTGGCCTCGTTGTACGTCTCACCGACGTTGAACAGGGCGTCCGGGGCCAGCCGGTGCTCCGGGTACGCGCGCAGGAACTCCTGGAAGCCCGTGCGCGCCGTCTGCAGGGAGCCGCGGCGCAGGCTCGCCATGGAGGTGTTGTAAAGCTCGTCGGCGTCGGCGTCGCTCCCGGCCGCCCCGGCATCCGTGGAGCCGGATTCCGCCTGGCGCGCCGCATCCTGCTGCGCGCGGGAGTTGATCTGCTCGCGCAGCTCCTGCAACCGCTGCTGTCCCTGCCCGGTCAGCTCCTGGATCTGCACGAGCTGGCGGTCCACCTGCAGGAAGCGGTTGGAGATGTCGCCCCGGAGACGGGCGTTGTGGCTGTTGATGGAGTCCAGGAACATCCGGTTCTGGCGCTGCATCGCCAGGAGCGCGCTGTCCTGCGCCGCGCGCATGGACGCCATCTCGTCGCGCAGGTCCCGCACGTCGCGCTTGGTCGCGCACGCCCCCAGGAGCGGGACGAGGAGGAGCGCGGCGAGCCGCGTGGCCCTCATCGGCTGCGCGTGGCGGCGCCGCCGCCGGTGACCACGAACTCCGCGCGGCGGTTGCGCGCGAACGCGTCCTCGTCACCGCCCTCCAGGAGCGGCCTCTCCTTGCCGTAGCTCAGCGTGGAGAAGCGGCTGGCGGAGATCCCGTACCCCTCCAGGAAGGTGCGCACCGCTTCGGCCCGCCGCTGCCCCAGCGCCAGGTTGTACTCCGTGGAGCCGCGCTGGTCGGCGTGGCCCTCGATGCGGAGCGAGACCGAGCCGTTCTCACGCATGATCTCGGCCTTGTTGCGGAGCCGGTCCTGCGCCTCCGCGTCCAGGTCGAAGCTGTCGAACTCGAAGAACACCATCTCCGAGAGCGACTCCCGCACCCGCGCCCACTCGCGCTCGACCGCCGCGAGGGAATCGGCGCGCATGCGATCCCGCCGGTACTGCTCCTCGCGGGCGAGGGAATCGGCACGGGCGGAATCGTCCGTGACCACGGGGGTGTTCGTCGGGCCTTCGGCCGGCTGGCGCTTCTTGCAGGCGCCCAGCGACATGGCGGCGAGGGCGAGCACGGCGACGTGGCGGAGCTTCATCTGGCGGTTCCTCTGTCTGACTGGCGAGAACGGGATTGCGCCGCGTCGCGGCGCGGGGGTGGCCGTCACCGGACGGCGGACGGGGCCTGGGGCACCCGGTAGAGGACCGGGGACCAGTCCGGCAGGCCGTAGCCCCGGCCACGGAGAAGCGGGCGGGTCCGGCCGCTGAGCACGTCGATCACGAAGAGCCCGCCGCCGTTCTGGTCCGAAGCGAAGACGAGGTGGCGGCCGTCGGGAGCCCAGCTCGGGTCCTCGTTGCTCCCGCGGCTGGTAAGGATGCGGGGGCGGCCTCCGGCGGCGTCCACCACCGCGATCTGCGGGGATCCGCCCACGCGGGTATGATAGGCGATCGCGTTTCCGCGGGGCGACCAGTCGGGGGAGGTGTTGTAACCGGAGGCGCCGTAGCGGTACTCCGAGAGCAGACGGGGCTCACCGCCCCGCGCCATCACGTAGATGTGAGGCTCTCCGAGGCGGTTGGAGACGAAAGCGATCCTCGACCCGTCCGGGGAGAAGGTGGGCGACAGCGAGTCGAAGCGCCGACCCCGGGTGAGCGCCTCGAATCCCCCGCCCCGGTCCGCCAGCCCGATCTCGGTGTTCCCGTCCACCGTGGCGGCGAACGCGAGGCTGCGGCCGTCCGGAGAGTAGGCCGGGGTGATGTTGAGCCCGTCGCGCCGGGAGATGACGCGGTCGTCTCCCGAGGCGAGGTTGCGCTCGTACAGTACCGGGATCCCGGTGCGGAACGACGTGTAGGCGATGCGCGACCCGTCCGGGGACCACGCCGGGGAGAGGGCGATGGAGCCGTCGCCGGTCACCCGCTGCACGTTCTCACCGTCCCAGTCGACCAGGTAGATCTCCTTGGATCCGCGCCCCTGGAGGACGAAGGCGATGCGCGACGCCGCGATGCCCGGCTCGTTGGTCGCCCAGCGCACCACCTCGTCGGCGGCGGCGTGGACGGCCATCCGGAACCCCCGGTCGGAGGCGCGGGGGACCTGGAAGGTGCGCTCTCCCTTGAGGGTGCCGTACACCGCGTCGAGGAGTGCGAGCCGCACGGCCAGCCCGCTCCCCTGGGCCTGCACCTCGCCGGCGAGGACCCAGTCCGCGCCGCGGTCGCGCCACTCCGCCACGCTCGCCGGGGAGACCGGGCGGGTGCCGGCGGGCGCGTCCTGCATGCGGAAGCGGTCGCTGAAGTCCAGGTCCTGGCGGACGATCTGCCGGACCACGCCCGCGGCATCCTCCGGCCCCGTGAAGGGAAGGACGAGGAAGCCGGGCTCGGAGCCGGGCCGGTAGGTGAGGCCCAGCTGGACCAGGACCGTGTCCTGCGCACGTAGCGCGCAGGGGAGCGCCAGGGCCAGGAGGATGCCGAGGAACGCCGTCCTCAAGGGAGTTCTGCGTCTCATCGTGTTGCGGTCAGCTTTCGGGCTCGAAGGTGAAGGACACGGGGAGACGGTTCCCCCGGTACGCCGCCGGAAGGGGACCGAACGCCTTGTTCAATCCGGCCTGCTCCACGGCCTCCATGGCGGCGGCCCGGAACTGGAAGCTCCCCCGGCTCTTTCCGATGGCGATCTCGGACACCGATCCGTCCCGATTGATCCAGAAGCGCACCTCCGCCTCGTCGGTGCGGGCTCCCGGCGGCGGGCGGAAGTACCGCTTGAGCTGGCGGATGATGTTGGCGAGGTACGCCGGGTCCACGAACTCCGCCCCCTCCGTGCGCACCGTCAGCCCCTCGCCTCCCGGGGAGTTCGCGTCCGGGTTGCGGCCGGTGGCGGGCACCGGGTTGCGTGTCGGAGGGTTCGTCGTGTTCCGGGGCGCCTCCTTCTGCGCGGCCTCCCGGGGGCGCTCCGTCGGCCGCCCCGAGGTCGTGGAAGGCGACTTCGGCGGCTCGGTCTTCGGCGTCGGCTGCTTGGGCGCAGGCTGCTTCGGCTCCGGCTGTTTCGCCGCCGGTTGTTTCGGCGCCGGCTGCTTCGGTGCCGGTTGTTTGGGCTCCGGCTGTTTGGGCGCGGGCTGCTTGGGCTCGGGCTGCCTGGACGGCTCGGCCGCCCGGGACGGCTCCGGCTCGCTCACCACGGGCTCCGGCTCCGGGGCGGGAGGTGGCGTGGCGGCCTCGGGCTCCGGCTCGGGCGCGGCCGTCTCGGTGGCGGGCGGCGAGGGCGCCGGCTCTCCCGCGACGTTCGGGGGAGGCGAAACGAGGTCCACCTTGAACACCTGCGGCCGGGGAGGCGGCTCCGCGGCCGAGACGGAGAACCACAGCAAACCCAGGACGAGCGCGTGCAGCCCGGCCGAGGCCGCGACCGCCAGTGGGAAGCGCCCGGAAGTACCCCGCCTGCCCATCACCGCCCCCGCGACCCGGCGGGCTCGGGCTCCGCGACCAGTCCGACGGTGGCGACGTCCGCCGCCTTCATCGCGCCGATCACCTCCATCACCCTGCCGTACGGGACCCCCTCGTCGGCGCGCAGGTAGACGCTGGACGCACCGGCCTTCCGCACCGCTTCGGGGAAGAGCGTCTCGAACTCGCTCCAGGGGGCCGGCGTCTCGCCGATGTAGACGTCTCCTGCCCGATCCACGGAGACGATCACTCCCTCCGGGGAGTCCAGCGGCGCCGCCTGTGCGCGGGGGACGCTCACCTCCACCCCGCCCTGCATCATGGGCGCGGTGATGATGAAGATCACCAGGAGCGTGAGGGCCACGTCGACGAGCGAGGTGACGTTGATCTCCGCGGTCACCCCCATGTCGTTCCCTCGTCCGCGCCGCCTGGGCATCAGATCCGCCCCTCCCGGGCCAGCGTCCCGATGAACTCGCTGGAGAAGCCCTCCAGCTCGCCCATCACCAGGTTGAGCCGGGCGATGAAGTAGTTGTAAGCCATGGCCGCGGGGATCGCCACCACCAGGCCGGCCGCGGTGGTGATCAGCGCCTCGGCCACGCCGGGCGCGACCGCGCTGATGCTGGAGGAGCCCGCCTGCACCACCCCGACGAACGAGTGCATGACGCCCAGCACCGTTCCCAGGAGCCCGAAGAGCGGGGAGACGGTGGCGATGATCGCGAGCCAGTGGACGCCGTGGGAGAGCTGGTCGCGCTCCTCCCCCTCCTCCTTCTCAAGCACCAGGCGGAGCACCTCAAGCTGGGCGGGGCTCAGGCCGCGGACCTCCGACCCCACGCGCGCCGCACCCGGTCGGAGTTCGGAGAAGAAGTTCACCCCGCGCCGGAAGACCCGGCTGAAGGGGGACTCCGGGAGCGCGAGCACGTTCCGGTACGCCTCGTCCAGCCGCTCCGCCCGCTCCATCTCGCCGATGAAGCGGTCCGCCTCGCGGCGGATGCGGCGGAACTGGATCATCTTCCAGACGATCAGCGCCCAGGAGACGAGGGAGAAGACCGCCAGCACCCCGACGATGATCTTCGTGGAGGGCGTGCCGTGGGCGATCATGTCCCAGGACGCGGCGAACTCGTTGGAGTGGGTCGGGCCGGACCCGGTCTGGAGCTGGAGCATTGCGGCGATCACCACACGGGATTCGGGTTGAGAACGGTGAGACTCGGCGAGCGAGGTGAGGTGTCCACTCCCGGAAAGGCCGGAACCCTGCCACGCGGCATCTACTCGCCCGGCTCGCCGGCCGCCGCTTCGCGGTCCAGCTCGAAGAGGTAGCGGGCGGTATCCAACACCGCGGTGCCCCGTCCGTTCCCCGCGGCCTCGCGGAGACGGACGGTGGGAGCGTGGAGAAGTTTGTTGAGGAGGGCTCGGGAGAGCGCGTCCACGAGTTCGCGGTCCTCCGGGGCCAGGTGGTCAAGCCGCCGCAGCGTACGCTCGAGTTCCGCCCGCCGCACCGCCTCTCCCCGGTCGCGGAGGTCGCGAATGGTGGGGACCACGGCGAGCGACGCGTACCACCCCCAGAACTCCTCCACCCCGGCGGACACGATGGCGTCCGCCGCGGGGAGCTGCGCGCGGCGGCGCTCCAGGTTGTCGTCGACGATCTGGGTGAGGTCGTCGATGTTGTAGAGGAAGACATTCGGCTCGCGCCCCACCGCCGGCTCCACGTCGCGCGGAATGGCGATGTCGATGATGCAGAGCGGGTTGCGGCGCTCTCCCGGAACGGCCTGGCGGAACCGCTCGCGGGTGAGCACCGGGTGCGGCGCCGCGGTGGAGCAGATCACGATGTCCACCTCGGCGAGCGCCTGCCCCAGGGCTTCCCAGCGGATGGCCTCGCCGCCCCACTTCGCCGCCAGCTCTCGTGCCCGGTCGAAGGTGCGGTTGGCGACCAGCGCGGCCCTCACGCCTTCGCCCACCAGGCACTCCAGCGTGACCTCGCTCATCTCTCCCGCGCCCAGCACCAGCGCGCGGCGCCCCCGGAGCGATCCGAAGATCTTCTTCGCCAGCTCCACGGCCGCCGACGAGATGGACGCCGCGCCCAGCCCCACCTCGGTCTCGCTGCGGACCTGGCCGCCCACCGAGAAGGCGCTCTGGAAGAGCCGGTTCAGGGCCGGGCCCACCATGGTGCCCGCGGGGCTCACCACCTCCCGCGCCAGCGCGTACGCCTCCTTGACCTGTCCCTGGATCTGCGGCTCCCCCAGCACCATCGAATCAAGCCCCGCCGTGACCCGGAAGAGATGGGAGGCGGCGTACCGGTCGCGGTGGAGGTACAGGTGCTTCGCGACCCCGGCCGGGCTCTCCCCGAGGCGCTCCGCGAGCAGCGCGTGCGCGGCCTCCAGGCCGCGCTTCTCGTCCGGGAGCGCGAGGTAGAGTTCCGTCCGGTTGCAGGTGGAGAGGACGACCGCCTCCGCAGCCGCGCCCGATTCGACCAGGCCGGCCAGCACCCCGGGGATCTCGCCCCGGGGAAAGGCGAGCCGCTCCCGGACGTCGATGGACGCGGTCCGGTGACTGGCTCCTACGACTGCGAGAGGCATCGGGAGATGCGTGCTTCCACTTCCTCGTCCCGCCCCTCGATGGCGTTCTCGAGGAAGTCGGGAGTGATCAGATCGAACCAGAACGCCCTCCGGCGCGCCTCGTCCGCCGGCCAGCGGGCGCGGACTTCCTCCCGGACCTCCTCCAGCCGGCCCGCCGCGCGTCCGACCCCCGGGGTCACCAGCGCCTCCACCCGCTCGCGCAGCCTCCGCGACAGCAGGGGCGAAGCGCCCCCGGTGGAGAGCGAGACCACCACCTCGCCGCGGCGGACGGTGGCCGGCACGTGGAAGTCCGACTCCGCGCCCGCGTCCGCGACGCTCGCCAGGGCCCCCGCCTCCGTGGCCTCCCGCGCGACGCGGGCGTTGACCTCGGGGTCGTCGGTGGCGGCGAACACCAGGCGGAACCCGGCCGCGTCGCCCGTCCGGTAGGGCCGGAGCCGGCACGGAAGCCCCTCGCGCTCCGCGAGCGAGCGCAGCTCCGGCGTCAGCTCCGGCGCGACCACCTCCGGCCGTCCGCCGGCCTCCACCAGCCCCTCCACCTTCCGGGTGGCGACCGCCCCCCCGCCCACCACCAGCGCGCGGACGCGCCGCAGGTCGACGAGGAGGGGGTACAGGGCGCTCACAGGAACCCCCCGGTCTGCGGCTCGCCCACGCGGAGCACGATGTACGCGACCACCACGATGGCGAATACGACCACGCTCGCCGTCGCCGCCCGGACCCCCCTCCTCCCCCCGCCCGCACGCGTGGCGAGGGCTCCCAGGATCAGGACCCAGCTGAGTACCCCCCAGACGACTTTGGGGTTTCCGGGGGCCAGGGTGCGCCCGAAACGCTCCGTCCACGCCCATCCCACCGCCAGCGCGAGCGTGAGGAAGGGCAGCCCGACGACCAGCGCCCACTTCCCCATCCGGTCCAGCGTGTCCAGGGGCGGGAAGAACCGGAAGATGGCACCGAAGTGCTTGTTCTTCAACTCCCTGAACTGGAGGAGGTACATCAGACCGCAGGCGAAGGCCACCGTGAGCCCGGCGTAGCCCACCAGGGCCAGGGTCACGTGGAGGACGAACCACGGCCCGCGGAAGCTCATCACCGCCTCCGAGGGAGCCACGCCCACGACGGCGGCCACCCCCACCAGGAGCGCGGCGACGGGCACGAGCACCAGCCCCAGCGGACCCGTGCGCCCCAGCGTCGCGACGGCGAGCGATCCCAGGCCCACGAGGAAGGCGAGCACCGAGAGCGAGGGCCCGAGCCCCACCAGCGGCAGCTCTCCCCAGTGCGTGGTGAACGCCACCAAACCGAGCAGGTGCGCGAGCACCCCCACCCCGGCGACGGAGGTGGCGATCCCGGTGAGGCGCAGCTCGTTGCGGGCCAGCGCCACCCCGAGTAGGGTGGCGGCGACCAGGTAGAGCGTGAGCGCGACGATGTGGAGCGCTTCGGTCATCCCCCGAGCCCTGCGAACGTTGCAACAAGCGGCGACGCCCCTCCTTGCGGGGGGGCGTCGCGGCCGGGAGCGAGCGTGGTACGTGCTCCCCGGCGCGTCACGGCATCTGCGACACCAGGCGGACGGGGAGCCCGGCCTTCAGCCCCGGCTGCTCCAGCCCGGTGATACGCGCGGTGGCCGTCCGGTCGGTCACGCGCACCACCTGCATCCGGGCGACCGGGATCTCCGGGCGCGTTCCCCACGTCCTTCCCGTCCGCGGCACGTACGCCGCGAACACGTCTCCCTCCTTCACCCCGGACGCGGCGCCCAGGTCCAGGAACGCCAGCTCCTGGGGAGCCTGCACCGGGTGGTCGACCCCGAAGCCCACCACCTTCCCCGACAGCGGCCGCCGGGGCTCGCGGGGCGTCACCCCGGCGCGGACCGGGAAACGGGCCGCCGGCACGGCGAGGTCGTTCACGGAGATCACGTCGTACACCGTCCGCACCTCGACCGTCGCGACGTCTCCCTCCAGCGCCTCGACGTTTCCGATCCCGGTGGAGACGTACACTCGCCCGTACGGCCTCAGCTCGCGGTCGCGGCGGAAGAAGTGGACCGCGTCGCCCACCCGCAGCCCGCCGGGCTGGCGGAGCGCGACGTACACCCGGTCGTACAGCGAGATCAGCGGGGTCGACTCGATGGGGATCACCGTGGCGGACACCCGCTCCGCCAGCCGCCCCACGGCGGGGATCTCGGAGTCGCGCACGAGCAGCCGCGCTCGGTAGAAGTCGCCCGGAGCGATCACCGGGAACTCGCCTGTGCCCGCGGCGGGGAGGACCCGGTCGCCGCTCGGCGCCTCGCCGGGCCGGGGCGCGTACGCCGTCTGCGGCGGAAGGCCGTCGCGGCACTCCGGGAGGACGAGCCGCTGCTGCGGGTAGATCCGGGCGGGGTCGCGGACGGTCCCCGCGTTGAGGCGGTACAGCTCGGGCCAGAGGAAGGGGTCGCCGAGGCAGGTGCGGGCGATCTCCCAGAGGGTGTCTCCGGAGCGGACGACGTGGGTCCGCTCCTGGGCGGCCAGGGGCGCGGAGAGGCCGAGCGCGGCGGCGAGGAGGAGGGAGGTTTTCACGGATGATCCGGAAGGGGTGGACACACGGCCCCGGCCGGGAGACCGACGCCCCCGCTGCAAGGGCGACCGGTCACCTCCCGCAGGGGAAGTGACGGTCCCGACGAAGATTCGCTCCGGTTCCTCAGTATAACCGGCGGGCCGGGCACGGACAATACGGCCACCGCTACCCTTCCGGAAAGCCGGACGGGGAGGGGACGTCCCCCCGGCTCCTCGGCTGGGGAGCGATTCGCGGAGCCTCCTCGGCCGCCGCCTCCTCGATCCGGTCCGCCAGCTCGGCCACGGTGTCGGCGTCGAAGAGCGTGCGGACCGGGAGTTCCACCCCGAACACGTCGCGGATCCGGTTCATCACCCGCGTCGCCAGGAGGGAGTGGCCTCCCAGGCCGACGAAGTCGTCGTGGACCCCCACCCTCTCCACCCCGAGGACCTCCCTCCAGACCGCGGCCAGCGCCTCCTCCACGGGGTTACGCGGGGCCACGTAGGCCGTACGGGGGACCGCGTCGTCCGCCGGCGCGGGGAGCGCCCGGCGGTCGGCCTTCCCCGTAGCGGTGAGCGGGATCTCGTCCAGCACCACGAACGCGGACGGGACCATGTACTCCGGGAGACGGTCCGCCACCCGGGCGCGCAGCTCCGCGGGGGAGGGCTCCGCCCCGCCGGCCGCGACCACGTACGCGACCAGCCTCCGCTCGCCGGGCACGTCCTCCCGCGCGGCCACCACCGCGTCCCGGACCGCCGGGTGGGAGAGCAGCGCCGACTCCACCTCGGCGGGCTCGATGCGGAAACCGCGGATCTTCACCTGGTCGTCCACGCGCCCCAGGAACTCCAGCTCGCCGTCCGCCCGCCTGCGGCCCCGATCGCCCGTGCGGTACAGGCGCGCGCCGGGCTCACCGGAGAACGGGTCGGGGACGAACCGCTCGGCGGTCAGCTCCGGCCGGCCGTGGTAGCCGCGCACCACGCCGGCCCCGCCCAGGAACACCTCCCCCGCCCCGCCGACCGGGACGGGCGTCATGCGTGTGTCCAGCACGTAGGCCCGCGCGTTCGCGATGGGCCGCCCGACGGGCGGCGTACCCGCCTCTCCGGCCGAGCAGTCGAATACGGTGGAGTAGACGGTGGCCTCGGTGGGCGCGTAGGCGTTCAGCATCCGCCGCCCGCCGCTCCAGCGGGCGGCGAGGTCCGCGCCGCACCGGTCCCCGCCGACCGTGAGGACCCGCAGCTCCGGGTAGGGACCGTCCGGGAGCGTGGTGAGGAGCGCCGGGGTGGCCGCGAGCGCGGTGATCCGTTCCGAGCGCAGCAGCGCGCCCAGGGCCTCCGGGTCGAGGAGCGTATCACGCCGCGCCAGGTGCACCGTCCCGCCGGTGGTGAGGGGAAGGAAGATCTCCAGCACCGACGCGTCGAAGCTGAGCGAAGCCGCCTGCAGCATCCTCGTCCCCGGCCCGGCCCCGAAGTGCTCCCGCGCCGCAGTGAGCAGGTTCACGACACCGCGGTGGGGCACCAGCACCCCCTTGGGTTTCCCGGTGGAGCCGGAGGTGTAGATCACGTAGGCCAGGTTGTCGGGCCCCCCACCCGGCTCGCTGAGGCTCGCCACCCTCCCCCATGAATGGGGGAGGGGCATGTCCACGCTGCGATCCTCGCCCTCCGCGGTGTCGTGCTCCCCCTTTCTCCCGCGTGCGGGGGAGAGGGGGCCGGGGGGAGGGGGGGCCACCTCCACCACTTCGCCCCCGAACCCGGGGAGACGCGCCGCCCCCACCTCGTCCGCCACCACCAGGTGCACGTCGGAGTCTTCCAGCATGGAGCGGAGGCGGTCCGCGGGGTACGCCGGGTCGAGGGGGACGTAGGCGGCGCCCGCGCGGAGCACCCCGAGCACGGCCGTCACCATCTCCGGCGACCGCTCCAGGCAGATCCCCACCCGCGACTCCGGTCCGGCGCCGCGGGCGCGAAGGCGGGCGGCGAGCCGGCGGGAGGCGTCTTCGAGCGCGGCGTACGACACCGTCGCCCCCTCGAAGCGCACCGCGGGGGCGTCCGGGGTGTGCGACGCCTGCGCCGCGAAGAGGTCGTGGATGCAGGCGTCGGCGGGGTACGGGGCCGCGGTGTCGTTGTACCCGTGGAGGAGCTGCGACCGCTCGTCCGCGTCCAGGAGCGGCAGCTCCGAGAGGCGGCGCGTCGTGTCCCCGGCCACGTGCTCCAGCAGGTTGCGGCAGTGGGTCGCCCAGCGGAGCATGGTCGCGTGGTCGAACAGGTCGGTGCGGTACTCCAGCAGCATCTCCACAACGCCGTCGTACTCGTCGGCGAGGATGCCGACGTCGAACTTGGAGACGCCGGGGTCCACGGCGAAGTGGGTGATCTCCAGCCCGCCCATGTCGGGGACGGAGCCGTGCCGCGCCCGCTGCTGGAGGACGAACATGGTCTGCACCAGCGGGTGCCGCCCCGGCTCGCGCTCCACCGGAAGCGCCTCCAGCAGCGCGTCGAACGGGAGGAACTGGTGGGCATCGGCTCCCAGCGCGGCGCGGCGGGCTCGCGCGAGCAGCTCCCGGAACGGAGGGTCGCCGGTGAGGTCCGCGCGGAGGGCGACGGTGTTCAGGAAGCAGCCCACCAGCCCGTGCGTCTCCGGGTGGGCCCGGTTCGCGGAGAGCGAGCCCACCACCATGTCCTCCTGGCCCGAGTGGCGCAGGAGGAGCACCTCGTAGACGGCCAGGAGGAGGATGTAGAGCGTGGTCCCCTCCCGCGCGCACGCCGCCTGGAGGCGCGCCGTCAGCTCCGCGTCGAGCGTGAAGATGTGGAGCGCTCCCCGGTGGCTCTCCGTGCGGGGACGAGGCCGGTCGGTGGGGAGGTCGATGACGTGGGGCGCACCGCGCAGGTGCTCGCGCCAGTACGCCAGGTCCGCGGCCGGGGCGTCGCCCCGCATCCACTCGCGGTGCCACACGGCGAAGTCCGCGTAGTGGAGCGCCGGTTCCGGGAGGGGCGAGGGCTCCCCGCGCACGAAGGCGTCGTAGAGCACCCGTACCTCCCTCCAGAAGACGCCGGCGGACCAGCCGTCGTAGGCGATGTGGTGGACGGAGGTGAGCAGGACGTGCTCCTCCTCCCCCAGCACCAGCAGGCGCGGGCGGTAGACGGGACCGGCCGTGAGGGAGACCGGCCGGCGCGACTCCTCCTCGGCGCGGCGCCGGGCGAGGTCCGCGCGATGGGCGGCGGGGACACCGCGAAGGTCCTCGACGCGCAGGTACGCACGGGGGATGGGCTGCGGGAGCTGGACGGGCTCGTCCCCCCGCGCGACGTACGCGCTCCGCAGCGCCTCGTGGCAGCGGAGCACTTCCTTCAGGCTGCGCTCCAGCGCCGGCACGTCCAGCGGCCCGCGGAGGTGTCGCGACTCCGAGACCGTGTAGAAGGGGCTCTCGGGGTCGACCTGCTGGAGGGCCCAGAGGCGGTGCTGCGCGAACGAGAGCGGGAGCGGCCGGTCCCGGGGGACGGCGCGGAGCGGAGCGAGCCCACCCGGAGCGCCCGAAACGCGGGCGTCGTCCACCCTCGCGGCGAGCGCGGCGACCGTGGGCGCCTCGAAGATCTCCGCGAGCGAGAGTTCCGCGCCCACTTCGTCGCGGAGCCGGGTCAGGATCTGCGTGGCGAGGAGCGAGTGCCCCCCGAGCGCGAAGAAGTCGTCGTGGACGCCCACCTCACGCACGCCCAGCAGCTCGCTCCACACCGCCGCGACCGCGCGCTCGGTGTCCGTCGCGGGGGCTACGTAGGCGTTCGCGAGGCGGGGGCGCGCATGGAGGAAGCCGTCGTCCGTCTCCGCCGCGACCTCCGGCTGGACGGGAGGCGCTTCCACTTCCGCGGCGGGCCGACGACGGCGGGGCGGCGGACCGTGCCGGCGCTTCCGGCGCGGCTCCACCCAGCACCGCTCCCGCTCGAACGGGTACGTCGGCAGGGGGACGCGCGTGCGAGCCTCGCCGCCGGCCGCGGCGGACGGATCTATCCGGGCCCCCGCGAGCCGCAGCCTCCCGAGCGTCTCCAGGAAGAACGCCGCGTCCGACCTCCGGGTGTAGCCGTGCCGCAGCGACGCGAGCACCGCGTCCTCCGGTGCGCCCGCGTGGAGCGCGAACGCGCCGAGCGTGCGGCCGGGTCCTACCTCCAGGAGGATGCGGCCCGGCGTCGCCAGCAGCTCCCCTACGCCCTCGGCGAAGCGGACCGTCCGGCAGAGGTGGTCCGCCCAGTAGGCCGGGTCCGTCGCCTCCGCCGCGGTGATCCACCGACCCGTGACGTTGGAGACGAAGGGGATCTCCGGGGGGCGCAGCTCCATCGCCCGGATGCGCGCCGTCAGCCGCTCCGCCACCGGCCGCATCGCCGGGGAGTGGAAGGCGTGCGACGCCGCGAGCCTGCGCGCGACGATCCCGCGGGCGCCCAGCTCCGCCTCCAGCGCGGCGATCGCTTCGGGCGGCCCGGAGACGGTGCACAGGCCGGGAGCGTTGGTCGCCGCGAGGGCGAGCCCGCCGCGCAGCAGCGGCTCCACCCCGGCGGCGCCGAGGGGCACGGCGAGCATCGCCCCCCCGGGAAGCTCCTCCACGAGACGGGCGCGCTCCGCGACCAGCCCCAGCGCGTCCTCCAGGGTGAGGACGCCCGCCACCGTGGCGGCGACGTACTCTCCGAGGGAGTGTCCCGCCAGGGCGTCCGGCACCACGCCTCGCGCCATCCACAGGCGGGCCAGGGCGTACCCGGTCACGAACACGGCCGGGTGCGCCAGCGAGGTCCGCAGGAGCGGCGCCCCGCCGTCGGCCGCCTCCGCCTCCCTCCCCAGCATCCGGCGCAGGTCCGGCCCTCCCGTCCCCTCCGCCGGGTCCACCGCCCCGCCGGGGTACAGCACCTCGCGCAGGTCCACGCCCAGGCGGGAGGGGAGCAGGTCCGCGCAGCGGTCCACCGTCTCCCGGAAGACCGGCTCGGTGGCGTACAGCCCCGCCGCCATGCCGGGGTACTGGTCGCCCAGCCCGGGGAAGAGGAAGGCGACCGGCCGCGCCTCGCCCGGGGCCGCCCCGGTGAGCAGGCGCCGCGGATCGCGCGACTCCAGCGCGGCGGCCGCGTCTTCTCCGTCCCGGCAGACCAGGACGCGGCGGTGCTCGAAGGCGCGCCGCCCGGCCTGCAGGGTGAAGGACACGTCCGCCGGCACCTGCTCCGGGTGGGCCCGCAGGTGCGCGGCGAGCCGGTCCGTCGCCACCTCCAGGGCAGCGGGCGTGCGCGCGGAGAGGACGACGAGGTGCCACGGCCGGGAGGAGGGAGCCGCGGCGCGCACGGGCGCCTCTTCCAGGACCACGTGCGCGTTGGTCCCTCCCAGCCCGAAGGAGGAGACGCCCGCCCGCCGGGGCGCCGCGCCGCGCTCCCAGAGCGCCAGCCGGTCGGCGACGTAGAACGGCGAGCCGGCGAAGTCGATGCGCGGGTTGGGCTCGTCGTAGTGGAGCGAGGGAGGGATCTCCCCGTTCTTCAGGGAGAGCACCGCCTTGAGGAACCCCGCGATCCCGGCGGCGGTGTCCAGGTGCCCGATGGAGGTCTTCACCGACCCCAGGGCGCAGAACCCCGTGCGCTCCGTCCCGGCCCGGAACGCCTGCGTCAGCGCCGCCACCTCCACGGGGTCGCCCACCTCCGTGCCGGAGCCGTGCGCTTCCACGTAGCCCACCGTGTCGGGCGAGACGCCTGCGCGCGCCAGTGCGTCCCGGATCGCGCGAGCCTGGCCGTCGCGTCCCGGGGCCGGGAACCCGGCCTTCCACCCGCCGTCGTTGTTGATCGCGGAACCGCGGATCACCGCGTGGACCGTGTCGCCGTCCGCGAGGGCGTCCTCCAGGCGCTTCAGCAGCACCACGCCTGCCCCGTTCCCGCTCACGGTCCCGCGGGCGCGTGCGTCGAAGGCGCGGCAGCGTCCGTCCGGCGAGAAGACGCCCCCCTCCCGGTAGAGGTACCCGGCTCGCTGAGGGAGGTAGATGGAGACGCCCCCGGCGAGCGCCATGTCGGAGTCGCCGGTTTGGAGGCTCTGGCAGGCCAGGTGGACGGCGACGAGGGACGAGGAGCACGCCGTCTGCACGTTCAGGCTGGGCCCGGTGAGGTTCAGCCGGTGCGACGCGCGCAGGGGGAGGAAGTGGGACCCGTTCCCCAGCACGATCTGCAAAGCGCCCGCCGCGTCCCTCAGGCGCCGGTGCGAGCGCACCGCGAGCTGGTAGCGGTTGAGGTCCGCCCCCGTGAACACCCCGATCTGGCCGCCGAACGCCTCCGGGTCGTGGCCGGCGGACTCCAGCGCCTCCCACGCGCACTCCAGGAAGACCCGCTGCTGCGGATCGAGGATGGTGGCCTCGCGCGGGGAGAGGCCGAAGAACGCCGGGTCGAAAGTCTCCACGTCGTCCAGGACGCCGCGGGCGCGCACGTATGCGGGGTCGCGGAGGAGGGACGGCGCGACCCCGGACTCCAGAAGCTCCTCTTCCGTGAAGACGGAGATCCCGTCCACGCCGTCCCGCAGGTTCCGCCAGAACCCGTCGACGTCCCGCGCGCCGGGGAAACGTCCGCTCATGCCGACCACCGCGATCCCCATCCCGTACCCCTCCTCCGGATCGGGCCGGAACGGGCGACGCACCGTTCCCGCGGCAGGTCGGTCCACGAGCGACGGCGCTGGTGCGGTGCGGGCGTCGAGGTGCGCGGCGAGGGACCCGAGCGTGGGGTGCTGGAAGAGTTCCGCGATCGGCACCTCCACGCCCAGACGCTCCCCGAGAAGGGCGTGGACGCGCACCAGCAGCAGCGAGTGGCCGCCGAGGTCGAAGAAGTTGTCGTCCGCATCCACGCGGTCGGCCCCGAGCACCTCGCTCCACACCGCCGCGAGCGCATGCTCGGTCGGCGTCCGCGGCGCACGGCCCGTCCCGTGGGCCTCCCCCTCCGGGTCGGGGAGCGCCGCGCGGTCCACCTTCCCGTTGGGGGAGAGCGGGAGTGCCGGCAGGGCGACGAAGGCGGAGGGCACCATGTGCCCGGGGAGACGGGCGCGCAGGTGCTCGCGAAGCTTCGTCGCAGTCGCGGTCCCCGTCAGGTATGCGACGAGCCGGCTCCCCCCCGTCCCGTCGTCCCGCGCAGCCACCACGCACGCACGTACGCCCGGGTGCGCGGCGAGGGCGGCCTCGACCTCCCCGGGCTCGACGCGGAAGCCGCGCACCTTCACCTGCTCGTCGAGCCGGCCCATGAACTCCAGGTCGCCTGACGCCAGCCGCCGCACCCGGTCGCCGGTGCGGTACAGGCGCGTGCCGGCACCGCCGGAGAACGGGTCCGGGACGAAGCGATCCGCCGTGAGGTCCGGACGGCCCAGGTACCCGCGCGCCACCCCCTCGCCCCCGATCCACAGCTCGCCCGGGACGCCCGCCGGCAGGAGCCGGCCTGCCGGGTCGACCACGTGGAGCCGCGCGTTCCCGGTCGCCCGCCCGATGGGGAGGGTCGCGCGGGCGCTCCCGTCCCCCTCTGCCTCCAGCACGAACGCGGCGGAGTTCACCGTCGCCTCGGTGACGCCGTACATGTGGACCAGCGGGACCCCCGCGTCCGGCCACTCCGCCAGGCGCTCCGGCGAGACCCGCTCCCCCCCCACGATCACGAAGCGCACGCTCTCCGGGATCCGCGCTCCGGTCCGGGAGAGATGGCGCACCCATTCGTGCCAGTACGCCGTCGGAAGGTCGAACCCGGTGACGCCGTACCGCTCGACGGTCGCGAGCAGCTCGCCGGGCGAGAGCATCCCCTCCTCCACCATCACCACCGCCGCGCCCCGGCTCCAGGCGGGGAACAGCTCCTCCACCACGATGTCGAAGCCCGGCGCGGCGAGCTGGAGCACCCGGTCCGACGCCCGGATGCCGAGCCGGTCCGCCGTGTCCGTCGCGAAGCTCACCACCGAGCGGTGCTCGACCGCGACGCCCTTGGGCTCGCCGGTGGAGCCCGAGGTGTAGATCACGTACGCCAGGTTGTCGGGGGAAGGGCCCCCACCCGGCTCGCTATGGCTCGCCACCCTCCCCCACGAGTGGGGGAGGGGAATTTCCACACTGCGATCCTCGCCCTCCGGCGTGTCGTTCTCCGCCTTTCTCCCGCTTGCGGGGGAGAGGGGGCCGGGGGGTGAGGGGGTCACCTCCACCACCTCTCCCCTGAACTCCCGGAACCGGTGCGACGCCTCCCTCCGCGTGAGCAGCACCCGCGCACCGCTGTCCTCCAGCTGCCGGGCCAGCCGCTCGTCGGGATGTGAGGGATCGAGCGGGACGTAGGCCGCGCCCGCCTTCAGGACTCCCAGGATCGCCACGGCCATCTCCGGCGAGCGGGCCACGCAGATCGCCACCCGCGACTCCGGCCCCCCGCCGCGCTCGCGCACCATCTCCGCCACCCGCTCCGCCGCCTCGTCCAGCTCCGCGTAGGTGAGCACGCCGGCAGCGGAGACCACCGCCGGCGCTTCAGGCGTCCGCGCCGCCTGCGCCTCGAACAGCTCGTGGACACAGAGGTCGCCGGGGAAGGGGCGGACCGCATCGTCCCACTCTGCCCGCAGTTCCGCGCGCTCGCCGGAAGTGAGCAACGGCAGGTCGGTGGCGGGGGCATCCGGGTCCGCCGCCATCCCCTCCAGAAGGACCGCCAGGTGGCCGGTCATTCGGTCCACGGTCGCCCGGTCCCACAACCCTGTACGATACTCGGCCACTCCGGTGAAGCGCTCCCCTTCGTCCCGCAGCATCAGCGTCAGGTCGAAGGGCGCGGCGCCGGTCCCGGTCTCCAGGGGCTCCAGCTCCAGGTCGCCGAGGCGAGGCTCCGCGTCCCATATGGCGCGCTCCAGCGACAGCATCACCTGGAACAGCGGGTTCCGGTCCGTACGCCGCTCCGGCCGGAGCGCGTCCACGACCCGCTCGTACGGAAGGTCGGCGTGCGCCTGGGCGTCCAGCACACCGTCGCGGGCGCGCGCGAGGAGCGCGCTCACGGACACGTCTCCGGTGAGGTCCGTGCGCAGCGCCAGCGTGTTGGCGAAGAGCCCGACCAGCCCCTCCACCTCCACCCGTCCGCGGCCCGCGACGGGCGCCCCCACGACCACGTCCTCCCGGCCGGACCAGCGTGAGAGGAGGAGCGAGTACGCCGCCAGCAGCGCCATGAACGGCGTGACTCCCTGGCGTCGCGACAGAGTCCGCATTGCGCGGGACAGCTCCGGGGAGAGGGCGAAGCCCGCTCGCTCGGCGCGCTCTCCGGCCTCGATCCGAGGGCGGTCGGTGGGGAGGTCCGGCGACGACGGGGCGCCGGCCAGCCGCTCCCGCCAGTAGGCCACCCGGCGGTCCAGCGACTCCCCCGTGAGCCAGCCGCGCTGCCACACTGCGTAGTCGGCGTACTGCACCGGAAGCGGCGGGAGCGGCGAAGGCACCCCCTTCGCGAACGCCCCGTAGAGCGCGGATGCCTCCCGCACCAGCACGCGCAGCGACCATTCGTCGCCCACCGTGTGGTGAAGCGTGAAGAGGAGGATGCCGCGCGCGAGCCCCGCCCGCAGCAGCGCGGCCCGGAAGAGCGGCCCGCGCGCCAGGTCGAACGGGCGCGCCGCCTCCTCGCGTGCCAGGCCCCGCGCCGTCGCCTCCCGCTCGCCGTCGGGGAGGCCGCCCAGGTCCACCACCGGGAGGAACGCCCGACCTCCGGGCCCGACCACCTGGACCGGCTCGCCCGCCCTCGTCGCGAAGACGGTCCGCAAAGCGGCGTGGCGCCGCACGACCTCCGAGAGGGCCCGCTCCAGCGCGGCCACGAAGACCTCGCCGCGTACGGAGAGCGCCACGGGGATGTTGTACGATGCGCTCTCCGGGTCGAGCTGGTGGACGAACCAGAGCCGTGCCTGCGCGAAGGAGACCGGGTACTCCCCGTCCCCGGTCACGGGCAGGAGGGGCGGCGCTTCCGGGAGCGCTCCCTCCCGCCGAAGCGCCTCCACGCGCGCGGCGTACGCCTCCAGCGTCGGGGCACGGAAGAGGTCGCGGAACGGGAGGTCCACCCCCAGCGACCGCCGGACCCGGGCCGCGACCTGCGTCACCATCAGCGAATGCCCGCCCAGCGCGAAGAAATCGTCCCTCGTGCCCACCCGCTCCACACCCAGCACCTCCGCCCAGATCCCCGCGAGCACCTCCTGCAGCTCCGTGCGGGGCGTGTCAGGACCGGCCGCGGCGATCTCCGGCTCGGGGAGGGAACGGCGGTCCACCTTCCCGGCCGGCGTGAGCGGGAGCCGGTCCAGCCTCATCAGCGCGGAGGGGACCATGTAGCCGGGGAGCCGCGCGGCCAGGTGGTCGCGAAGCGACAGGGCGCCGGTCTCGCCCTCCGGCTCCGGGACGTAGTAGGCGACGAGACGCGTCGTGCCCGCCGCGTCCGGCCGGCCGACGACCACCGCCTGCCTCACCCCGGGGTGGCGGGCCAGCACGGCCTCCACCTCCGCCGGCTCGACGCGGTGTCCCCGCACCTTCACCTGGAAGTCAGCGCGCCCCAGGTACTCCAGAAGACCGTCGGGACAGTGGCGGGCGCGGTCCCCGGTGCGGTACGCCCGCGACCCCGGAACCGCCGCGTAGGGATCGGGAACGAAGCGCTCCGCGGTCAGCTCCGGGCGGCCCTCGTACCCCCGCGCCACGCCGCCGCCGCCGAGGTACAGCTCCCCGGCAGCGCCCGGCTCCACGGAACCCGCCCAGCGGTCCAGGACGTAGGCGCGCGTGTTGGCGACGGGCCTCCCGATGGGAGGGGCGCCGTTCGCGTCGTTCACGCGGTACGCGGTGGACCAGACGGTGGTCTCCGTGGGCCCGTACAGGTTCCACAACTCGCCCACGAGCGGCAAGAGGCGGCCTGCCAGCTCCGCGTCCAGCGCCTCCCCGCCGCACAGCGCCCGCAGGCGCCGGTCGCCGTCCCACCCGGCGTCCAGCAGCATCCTCCAGGTGGCCGGCGTGGCCTGGAGCACCGTCGCCCCGCACTTCGCGAGGAGCGCAGCCAGCCGCCGGGGGTCGGCCGCCGTCTCCCGGTCCGCGACGACGACTCGGGCACCCACGGTGAGCGGGAGAAGCAGCTCCAGCCCCGCGATGTCGAACGCGAGCGTCGTGACCGCCATGAGCACGTCGTCCGGCGCGATCCCCGGAGCCTCGCGCATCGTCCGGAGGAAGTTGACCAGCGCCCCATGCGGCACGCCCACGCCCTTCGGGGCGCCGGTGGAGCCGGAGGTGTAGATCACGTAGGCGAGGTTGTCGGGGGAGACCGCAGCCCCCCACCCCGGCGCTTCGCGCCACCCCTCCCCCACGAGTGGGGGAGAGGATGCGAGATTCGGCATCGTCGTGCTCCGATCCCCCGCATGCGGGGGATCGGAGGGGGCAAGTGTTGGGGGTGAGGGGCTGCCCGTGACGGCGCCCCCACCCGGCTCGCTTAGGCTCGCCACCCTCCCCCATGTCTGGGGGAGGGGAATGTCCACGCTATCGTCCTCGCCCTCCGCGGTGTCGTTCTCCCCCTTTCTCCCGCTTGCGGGGGAGAGGGGGCCGGGGGGAGAGGGGGCCACCTCCACCACCGTCCCTCCGAACGACGGCAGCCGCTCCCGCACGGCTGCGTCCGCGACGACGATCCGGGAGCCGCTGTCGTCCAGCACACGGGCGAGGCGCTCGGGCGGGTGCGCCGGGTCGAGAGGCACGTACGCGCCACCGGCCTTGAGCACGCCGAGCACGGCGGCCACCATCGAAGGGGTGCGCTCCAGGAGCACCGCCACCCTCGACTCCGGCCCTACCCCGGATGCCCGCAAGCGCGCGGCGAGATCGTCCGCGCGACCGTTCAGCTCCGCATAGGTGAGGGATCCCCCCGCGCCCTCCACCGCGACGTGGTCCGGGGTACGCGCCGCCTGCTCCTCGATCAGGCCGTGCGCGCAGAAGGGGTCCGGAAAGTCGCGGCGGGTTTCGTTCCAGTGCTCCAGCCGCTGGCGCTCGACCTCCGGGAGAGAGGGCCAGATCGCCCCGAGTGGGCTCCCGTCGTCGTCGGCCATCCGCTCGAGCAGCGCCCGGAAGCGGCCCAGGAGCCGCGAAGCGGTTTCGGCGTCCACCCGCGCCGTGTCGAAGGTGAGGGTGAGCGTGAGGGCAGACCCCGGCACCACCTCCAGCACCGCGGCGTGCCCCCCGGCGGCGGCCATCGGCTCGCGGAGCAGGTCGCCCATCCTCTCCGGGGACGAGTCGGAGGCAGTCTCCCCGGAGTCCGGGAGGTTCTGGAACACGAGGACGGTGTCGTACAGGCGCTCCCCCTGCCGGACCCCGCTCCACCCCTGGATCGTCGCCGGGCCGGGGTACGCGTGGCTACGGGCGCGCGACTGCGCCGCCTGCAGCGCCCGGAGCCACGGGACCCGCCCCGCCGCAGGGTCGAACGGGACGCGGACGGGAACCTCGGCGATGCAGAGCCCGACGAGGGCGTCCACACCGGGAAGCTCCGCGGGCCGGTCCGAAACCACGGTCCCGAACACGGCCTCCCCGGCTCCTCCGAGTCTCGCCAGGAGAAGTCCCCAGGTGCCCGCGAACACCGTGTTCAGGGTGACCTGGCCGCGTCGCGCCAGCACCGCCAGCCGGGCGGCGAGGGAGGTGCCGAGGTCGAGGGAGCACGTCGCGTGTCCGGCTCCCGCCGCCACGCCCGGGCCGCCCCCGATCCGGGTAGGTTCGTCCACCCCGGCCAGTACTTCGCGCCAGTACGCCTCCGACGCCGCCCGATCCTGCCCGCGCACCCAGGCCACGTAGCGGGAGAACGGCTGGGCCGGCTCCAGGCTGAGAGCCTCGCCGCGACGGTGCGCTTCGTACAGGGAGAGCACGTCGCGCAGACAGAGGGCGAGCGACCACCCGTCCATCACCAGGTGGTGATAGCTCACCAGTACGCGCACGGCGCCGTCCTCCAGCCGGACCTCCGCCACCCGTACCAGCGGCGCATCGGAAAGGGCGAACCCGCGACGGCGATCCCGCGCGGCGAGCGAGCGGACCGCGCGCTCCACCGCCTCCGGGGGAGCACTCCGCAGGTCGTGGCGCTCGACCTCCAGCCGAACTCCCTGCCGGACGACCTGCAGCGGCTCGTCGAGCCCCTTCCAGAAGAACGAGGTGCGCAGCGCCGGGTGCCGCTCCAGCGCCCCGGCCCATGCGAGGTCGAAGGCTTCGGGGACATAGCCGCCCCGCATCGTCCACCCCACCTGCTCCACGTACTCCCCGGTCTCAGCCGACTCGAGCGCACGCAGCAGCATCCCGTGCTGCATGGGCGTCAGCGGATAGATGCTCTCGACGTTGTCCATGGCGGGGTGGGGCGAGACGGTGACTTCCCGGAAGGAGGGGGGTGCGGCGGGACGACCGCGGGAACCGCTTAAGTATATTTAAGGACAGGACCCGTAGAATGACAAGCGACGGTGCGAGATTCGCCTCCGCAAAGCGAAGCCGCCCCCGGACGGCGTCCAGGGGCGGCTCTTCGGTTACGAGAGACCGGAGGTCGGGAATCGGGCGACCGCGCTCTAAAATGGCAGGTCGATCAGAACGGCAGACTCGGGGCAACGTAACGCAGAATATGGAGCATCCACGGGCGTACCTTCACCTCGACTCGCTGTCAGCCGCAACGTTTGGTTCGGGCAGAGGAGCCAGACCGAGCTCCTTCAGAAACTGATTGTGCTTTGTCGTCGCGCGTTGAAGGTCTCGCTCGATCCTCACCAAGTCCTCGTGCACGGCCGCTAGGTCGATCTCCTTCTCCGGTTCGGCCGTGCTGACGTAGCGAGAGATGTTCAGGTTATAGCCGTGCTCCTCTGCGATCTCCTTCATCGGCACACGGCGGGAGTAGCGCTTTTCCTCCGTCCGGTCCCGATACGCCGCGACGATCCGGTCGATGTGCTCCGCCTCCAACCGGTTCTGCCGCTTGTCCTTCGTGAAGTGCTCGGACGCGTTGATGAACAGAACGTCGTCTGCCTTCTTGCACTTCTTCAGGACGAGGATGCAGACGGGAATGCCCGTCGAGTAGAACAGGTTGGCTGGCAACCCGATCACCGTGTCGATGTGCCCGTCCTCCAGCAGCTTGCGGCGGATCGCCGCCTCCACGCCGCCGCGGAACAGCACCCCGTGCGGCAGGATGATCGCCATCACGCCGTCGTCCTTCAGGTAGTGCAGGCCGTGCAGGAGGAACGCGAAGTCGGCCGCGCTCCGCGGTGCCACGCCGTGGTTCGCGAAGCGCGGGTCCTGCCCCATCGCCTCGGACGGGTCCCATCGGTAGCTGAACGGAGGGTTGGCCACGACGGCGTCGAACTGCGGCTTGCGCGCGGGGTTCGTCTCGCGCAGGAAGTCCCAGTCGTTCGCGAGCGTGTCGCCGTGGTGGATCTCGAACTCCGTGTCCTTCACCCCGTGCAGCAGCATGTTCATGCGCGCGAGGTTGTAGGTGGTGACGTTCTTCTCCATGCCGTAGATACGGCTGATCGTCCCGCCCGCTTCGTTCATGGTGTGCCGCACGTTCAGCAGGAGCGACCCCGACCCGCAGGCGAAGTCGAACACGCTCTCCAGCCGGTCGCGCGTCCCGGTCCGCGGCTCCTGACCGTCGAGCGTGACGATGCGGGATAGGATGCTCGAGATCTGCTGCGGGGTGTAGAACTCCCCGGCCTTCTTCCCCGAACCCGCCGCGAACTGGCCGATCAGGTATTCATAGGCGTCGCCCAGCGTGTCAACGCCGGTCGAGAACTCAGTCAGCCCCCGGTCGATCTCGCCAATGATCGCACACAGGGTCTTGTTCTGATCGGGGTAGCCTCGGCCCAACTTCTCCGAGTAGAGGTTGATCTCCGAGAATAGCCCCCGGAAGGTGCTCTGGAACGACTCCTCCTCGATGAACTTGAACCCGTCCTGCAGCGTGCCGAGCAGCCTGTCGCTCTGCGTCCGCGCGAGGTGGACGACGTTCTCCCAGAGGAACCGAGGCTTGATCACATAGTGCACCTTGCGGCGCATCTGCTTCTCGAACTCGCCTACGTCGTCCGGGTTCGCCTCATACCAGGCCTGCAGCGGCGTCGTGGCGCCGCTTTCCGCCGCCGCCGGGTAGTCGGAACCAAGCTCTCGCCGCGCCGCTTGCTCGTAGTTGTACGAAAGGTAGCGCAGGAACAGGAACGACAGCATGTAGTCGCGGAAGTCGTCCGCGTTCATCGCACCGCGAAGGCGGTCGGCGATGTTCCAGAGGGTGCGGCCGAGCTGCTGCTGGTCTTCCGTCACCGCGCCTCGGCCGGGAAGAGCGTGGGGCTGAACGGGTGCGTGGCGATGAACTGCCGCAGTGCACGGCTGAAATGCTCCTTGTTCTCCGGCATCATCTCTCGTGGTTCGTACAGCGAATAATCGCCGTGGCTCATCAGGTCGATCACGCGCTTGTAGAGGGTTCCGTTCGGGTCGTCGGGCTCGGGCTTGATACAGGTCTCCCACCGGTTGTAGCCCAGAAAGGACGCAGTCTGCTCCATGACCCGACGAAGCGTGTTGAAGTGATGGGTGTACACGGCACCCGAATTCATCGCCTCGTGCAATTCGACCAACGACGCGAGGTGGTGCAGGAACGGTGTGCTGTCCGTGTCGCACACGGCGAATTGTCCCGACTGCGACTCCCGAGTCAGGAAGTACCGGCGCGAGACCTTTTTCCCTTTCGGCAGCTCGTTTGACAGCACGTTGAAGAACAATACGTGATGTGTGGACACCACCGTGGTCAGGTTGTCCGGCGAGTCCTTCAGCAGCTGTGCCAGGTGGTGAGCCACCGCCACCGCGTTGTTGTCGTCGAGCGAGGAGATGGGGTCGTCGATGTAGACGTGCCTGACCCACCGGTATGCCTCGGCGCCGTCCAGCGCGAGCTGCATGACGGCGAGAAAGAAGCACCAGATGAAGATGTTTTCCTCGCCGCGCGAGACCTTGATGTCCTCCTGCCGGTCTGTCTCGTACGTCCCGTCGTCCTTCTCGCGCCGGGTCTCCCGAGCGAAGCTGACCTCCCACTCCTCAGTGTCGATCTCGAAGTCGAAGTCTGCGTAGCGATGGAGCAGCGGACGGATGCGGGTGTCCATCTCCAGCTCCGCGAGCCCGGCGAAGAAGCGGGAGTCACGGTTGAGCTTCAGCACGCGCTCCCGGTCGTTCTTCAGGTCGTTGTCCCAGGAGAACAGGTCTTCGGTGAACGCGTTGAAGTAAAGCGTGTCGCGGTCGGTGGTCTCGCCGTTCTCATCAACCTTGCGACCGATATCCCTGAACGCGCCGGATAGTCGCGTCTTGCCCGTGCCGTTGTAGCCGTAGAGGAGCACGAACCGCTTTGTCTCCAACTCATCGCGAAGGTGCTGCGCGAGTGCGGGCAGGTCTGGAAAAGATGCGTCGGGCACGGCTACTCCGCGGCGGCCGTCGGGAAGAGCTGCTGCATGAGACCGTCTTTGTGGCTCCGCAGGGCGTTCAGCCGTTCGGATTCAGCCGCGATCTCGGCGTCGAGCGACGACAGACATGCAGCGATCGCCGACTGCTCTACGCGATCCTTGGGATATAGAAATGGGAGCGCGCGAAGCAGACCCTGGCTCAGGTTCTCTTGGCCGCCGCTGTTGCTCAGCGCACGAATCTCTTCGTAGCGACTGGCGAGGCTTGAGAAAGTGAAGAAGGGATCGATGTCGCCTCGCGGAAGTATCGCAGCACACGCTTGGTTGGTCGACGCCTCGATCCCAAGCAATGCAACCTGCCCGCGAGTTTTGCCCTGTCCATACATAGCCAAGAGAACCGTGTTCTTGGGGAAGACTTTGGCCGAAGAATTCTCTAGCCCCGCCTCGCTGATGAACTCATCGACCTCAGTGATGACATTGAAGCCGACCAGGGACGTCGTGACCCAGGGGATCGATCCGTTCCAGAATCTCTTTTCGGCACGGTCAGGAGTTCCTCCCGTAGCCATCTCGAACAGTTCGCCAAGCGGTGCCCTCTGCCACGGCGGTCCGTCACGGAATGCTGGGAAGCGGAGCCGCGGAACTGTCTCGCTCTCGCGCGGAAAAAGCTGCTGCATCAGCCCTCGTTTGTGCGCCTTCAACGCCTCCACCTTCTGTGCTTGGGCGGCGATCACGTCGTCCAGCGATGTGAGGCATTCGACGATCCTCTGCTGCTCAGTCGGCGGCGGAAAGGGTACAGGGAGTCGCATGAGCGCAGCAGTTGTGATGCTCATGCGATCATGTCGTGCACCCATACCCGCCGCATTTCTCACATAGGAGTGCCAACCGGTAGCCTTGAAGTAGTGTTCGTAGAAGTCAGTATGATCGGAAAAGAACCGAAAGACGGTATAGAGTGGCGACATCACTCCCTTACCGAGGTTGTTCCGAGATATTGGTCCCACAGGAGCGGCATTTGAGGTGCGTGGATTGTAGACGAAATCGCCTGCATCAACGATGTAGTAGCCACTAATTTTTCCTGGAGTAGCGATATCGCGGTCGAAATAGTCTCGCTGATCTACGACACCCTGCTCGGCAGAGTTGGTAAGTACGCGCGTTAGAATCCCATCTACGTTCTTGGCAGTAACGCGCTCAGCGATGTCTTCAAGCGGGACAGACTCCCACCCCGCCGCATTCCGAAACTCCGGAAACCGCAGCCTCGGCGTCGCCGCCGACTCACCTGTCTTGGACATCCGCTATTCCTCGTAGGCGCTGAGTCCCGAGATGTCGCGACCAGCCGCGCGCCGCTTCAACAGCGGAACGAGGTCGCCCATGAGCGCCAGTTCCTTCCGTGCGCGCTCCTTCCAGCCGAGGTCGAGCGGCGCAAGCAGGTCGGTAAGCTGCTCCGCGTCGAAGATCCTCCGCGCGACGATGCCATCCACGAACGCCCGTAGCGACGCCGCGTCGAGCCCGTGCTGGGCGGCGAGCTCGGCCAGTTCGCGCTCCGCCTTTTCCTTCTTGAATCGCTCGTAGCCCGTCCGGATTGCCTCCTCGTCCAGCCCCTGCCCCGCCTCCAGCCCGCGGACGTACTCGGTAATGTCGTCGCGCTCGTCGAGGAACTTCGCGTCGCCGGCAATCAACCCGATCAGCTCGTCCCGGCCCATCGTGGCCTTCCCCGGCTTCCGCATCGAGAAGTCGGCGATGAGCCGCATGATGTAGTCGTAGTCGATCGTGGCCGAGGCGAAGAGGACGAGATCGAAGTCGAGCTGGTCGAGCGCCGGGTCCTTCACGTCTCCCGGCCGCTGCTGCTGCGCCCGGAGCCGTTGGGCAGTCTCCAGGTAGACGCCGCGGAACGCCCGGAGCTCGTCCTCGGGGAGCACGCGCCGGATCGTCTCCGCCTGCTCGACGGTCAGGTCCGTGTACTGGTCGAGTCGGGTCTGGAGGCGCTGCACCTCCTTGAAGTGCTTCACGAAGGTGATCCGGGCGTCGTCTCCCCTCAGGTTCGCCACGTCGTCCGGCTGTCCTGAAAGTCCCTGCGACTTCAGGAAGGCGTCGAGGCTCTCGCGCGCATCCCGGAGCTGGTCGATCACGACGGGCGCCTTCTCCACGAGCCAGATCTCGCGGGCGCGCTCGGCGTGGGCGCCGGAGAACAGCTCGATCGCCGCGTCCACCTCTTCCTGCTGGCCGCGGAAGTCCAGGATGTGGCCGTAGGGCTTGGTGTCGTTCAGCACGCGGTTGGTGCGGCTGAAGGCCTGGATCAGCCCGTGGTGCCGCAGGTTCTTGTCGACGTACAGCGTGTTCAGGTACTTGCTGTCGAAACCCGTGAGCAGCATGTCGACGACGATGGTGATGTCGAGCTTCCCGCGCCCGACCTTCACGAGGTCGGCGGTGGGGAACTGCTGGTCCTTGATGCGCTGCTGGACGTCCTGGTAATACCGGTCGAACTCCTCGATGCGGTGGGCGGTCCCGAAGCGTTCGTTGTAGTCGGCGATGATGCGCGTGAGCGCTTGCTTCTTGCGCTCGGGCTCGTGGCGGTTGTCCTCCTGCTCCTGCGGCAGGTCCTCTTGGATCTGCCGCACCTCGGCGCTCACGTCGCCCGGCGGGGAGAAGACCGCGGCGACCCGCAGCGGCACGAACGCCGGGTCGGCCGCCTGCCGCTCGGCCTGCGCGCGCGCGAAGAGGTCGAAGTATTCGATCGCGTCATTGATCGACGCGGTGGCGAGGAGGGCGTTGAAGCGCCGTCCAGCCGTCGCGGCGTCGTGCTTGTCTAGGATGGTGTCGACTACCTTGCGCCGGGCGCGTGCCGCGTTGGGCCCCTGAGCGCCCCCACCCTCGGGCTTGTAATAGTCGACGTGGAAGCGGAGAACGTTCTGGTCCTCGATGGCGTGCGTGATCGTGTACTCGTGGAGCCGTTGCTGGAAGAGGTCCTCGGTCGTCCGGAGCGTCTCCACGTCCCCCTCGACGCGCCGGTAGCTCGCGTTCTGCTCGAAGATCGGCGTGCCGGTGAAGCCGAAGAGCTGCGCCCGCGGAAAGAAGTCGCGGATCGCACGGTGGGTGTCGCCGAACTGCGAGCGGTGACACTCGTCGAAGATGAACGCCATGCGCCGGTCGCGCAGCGGCGCGAGCAGCTCTCGGTAGCTGGCACGCCCTGGCCTCTCGCCCCCACCGCCCAGCGCGAGCCCGAGCTTCTGGATGGTGCAGACGATGACCTTGTCAGCCGCGTCGTCGGACAGGAGGCGGCGGACGAGCGCGCCGGTGTTGGTGTTCTCCTCGACGCTCCCTTCCTGGAAGCGGTTGAACTCCTCGCGCGTCTGGCGATCGAGGTCCTTGCGGTCCACCACGAAGACGCACTTCGCGATGGAGGGGTTGGCCTTGAGCAGCGTCGAGGCCTTGAAGCTCGTGAGCGTCTTGCCACTCCCCGTGGTGTGCCAGATGTAGCCGTTGCCCCGGTTCTGCTCGATGCAGTCGACGATGCGCTGGACGGCGTACACCTGGTACGGCCGCATCATCAGGAGCCGGCGCTCGCTGGCGACGAGGACCATGTAGCGGCTGATCGTGCGGGCCAGCGTGCACTTCGCCAGGAACGCGTCTGCGAAGCGGTAGAGACCGTTGATCTTCCCGTTGTCCGGATCCGCGTACTCGTAGACGGGGAGGAATCGCTCGTCCGCGTCGAAAGCGAAGTGTCGCGCGTCGTTGTTCGCGAAGTAGAAGGTGGTGTCGCGATTGGTGACGACGAAGAGCTGAACGAAGCAGAGGAGCGTCCGCCCGTAGCCGTTCCCGGGATCGTTCTTGTACGCGACGATCTGCTCGATCGCGCGCCGCGGGTTGATGCCGAGCGTCTTCAGCTCGATTTGCGCGACGGGCACCCCGTTGATCAGCAGGAGGACGTCGTAGCGGTGGTGGCTGTACTCCGTGTTCATACGGAGCTGGCTCACCACCTCGAACGAGTTCTTGCACCAGTCGTCGATGTTGACGAGGGTGTAGTTCAGCGGCGTGCCGTCGTCGCGCGTGAAGCTGGTGCGGCTCCGAAGCGTCTGCGCGGCGGAGAACACGTCGGGCGTGACGATCTCGGTGAGGAAGCGCCGGAACTCGGCGTCAGTCAGCCGGACGTGGTTCAGCGTCTCGAACTTTTGTCGGAAGTTCGCCTCCAGAGCCTCGAGCCCACGGATATCCCTCCGATGCTCGTACTTCAAGCTCGCGAGCTTCTCGATCAGTTCTCCTTCCAGCCGACGCTCAGAAACCCTCAGAAGTCCGGTCGATGTGTGGGGGCGTGAGTACACGTGTAGGTCTGGTCTGGAGTCAGCTCCGGCGCGCTTACGAGCTACCCCGAAGACCCGGGGATTTTATGTCGCAGGCGCACGAAACACCATGGGGGCATGCGCCGATTGTAGTGCGTTCGGCAGCCCGTTGCGTGTGCCGCCCTGCGCATGGCGGCACATCATGCCGGCCAACAGCGCAAGCAAGCGTCCTGAAGTACTGAGACTTTGGTTGGATCCTGACAGCGGATGCGTTGGCCTCGGTGGCGGGCCACGGAGTTTGCCTGGGGGGACCATGCGCAGCCCGCACGTAATTCGTGAGCCGCTGAATCCCGGTTCAGCCGCGTGGCGCTACGCCGAACACCAAGTTCAGCGGCGCCGAGCTGGACTGCTGCTCCATCATTCAGGCTCAGGCGCCACATTCACGAGAACCAGTTGGCCACGCCTGAGAAACAGGCCTGATTCTGGCCATCTGAACACCGTTTCGACACGCGGACTTGTTTCCTCCGCACCAAAGATTTAGGGAGAGCGGCCGCCATGCCGCTCTCCCTCAGGAATCCCGTCCAGTGTTAGCCGTTGCCGCAGCAGCCGATTGGTTGCTGGACAGCGGATGAAGGCCATTCCCTAGAACGGCAGGTCGTCGTCGTCGCCGAACGGAGGCGGCTGGAAGTCGTCGTAGTCGCCGCCGCGGCCACCCTTGCCGGCCCCGCCCCCGGCCGACGCACGCTCGCGCGTGGGAGCGCCGCCGCCGTACCCGCCACCACCGCCGCCGCCCTCACGGCCGCCGAGCATCATCAGCTCGCGGGCGTTGATCTCGGTCGAGTACTTGGTGACCCCTTCCTTGTCCTCGTACTGCCGGTACTGGATCTCACCCTCGATGTACACCTGCTGTCCCTTGCGCAGGTACTTCTCCACCACGTCCACCAGCTTGCCCCAGACGACGATCCGGTGCCACTCCGTCTTCTCCTGCTGCTCGCCGGAATTGGTGGTCCAGCGGCGGCTCGTCGCCACGGAGAACTGTGCGACCCGGCTCCCGCCGCCCGTGGAGCGGACCTCGGGATCGGAGCCCAGGTTCCCGATGATGATGGCCTTGTTGAGGCTTCGCGACACTACTACCTCCCGGTCTGATGTGGGGGATCGGCCTTCCGGAGGGAAAGAGATCCCATAGTAGACGGCGCAGCCGCGCCCGTCAAGTCAATTTCAACACGAAACGGCGCATAACGAGGGCGTCTTCCACCGGAAGGGAGTAATAGGAGCGGCGACGCCCCACCACCTCGAACCCCATGTCCCGGTACAGCCCCTGCGCCACCTGGTTCGACTCCCTCACCTCGAGGAAACATTCCCTCGCCCCCCGCGCGCTGACACGGGCGAGGACCGCCACCACCAGGGCGCGCCCGATCCCCGCCGCTCTCGCTTCGGGCGCCACGGCGACGTTCCCCAGCTCGGCCTGGTCCACCACGGTCCAGGTCACGGCGTAGCCGACCAGCCTCCGGTCACGCTCGGCGGCAACGAGGTCGGTGTCGGTCCGGCGGAGCAGGCCGCGGAAGGTGTTCTCCTGCCAGGGCGTCGAGAAGCACTCCTTCTCGATCTCCATGACGCGCGACAGGTCCGACTCCAGCAGTGCCCGGATCCGGAAGCCCTCGCCCCCGCCGCCCGAGGCTTCGTCGCCGGAGGTCACGCCGGCCTCCCCGCCGCGGCCGCGGCCGCGATCCGTTCCGCGCCGGAGGCGCGGACGTACTGCGGCTCCCAGCGGGCCGGGTCTTCCACCCGGCCCGCCATCGGCTGCACCCGCAGCAGGGCGAGCAGGGCGGAGGCGCGGGGAGACGCCAGGAAGCCCGGCATCACGCGGGCCCCCGACTCCCTCACGATCTCCTCGCTATGGATGACGGCGGCCTCCCCGGTGAAGAGCGGCGGCGTTCCTCCCCGGAAGCGGTCCAGGACCTCGTCCAGGGTGACCGCCTCCGGAGCCACCAGCTCCTCCACCTCCTCGCCGAAGCGGTAGCAGGCGGCGTACACGTCGCGGCGGCGGGCGTCGAAGAGCGCACACACGGGGCGGCCCGCGCCCCAGCACCCCGCCGCCGCCGCCAGCAGGCTGGAGTAGGCGAAGAGAGGCGCTCCCGTGGCGTGCACGATCCCCTTCGCCGTCGCGGCGCCGATCCTCACCCCCGTGAACGAGCCCGGCCCCGCCCCCGCCACCACGGCCGCGAGGTTCCTCGCCTCCACCCTCGCGGACTTCAGCGCCCGGTCGATGGCCGGGAGGAGAGCCGACGAGTGCCCAGATCCGACGTTGAGCACGACCTCGGCGAGCAGCCTTCCCCCCTCCCCGACCGCCACCGATCCGACCGACGTGGAGGTGTCCAGCGCCAGCACCGGCCCCTCGGGAGGCGCGGTCACGGCGCGCCCCCGCTCCCCGGGAGGGGCGGGAGGGACGGGGGCTCACCCACCGGGGTCAGCTCGACGCGCCGACGTGCCGGGTCGTCCCCCTCCTCCAGCGTCACCTCCCAGCGGGGTGTCGGCAGGAGGGCTTCCGCGTTCTCCGCCCACTCGATCAGCACCAGCTCCGGGCCGGTGCCGAGTTCCGACCAGCCCAGCTCCCACACGTCGTCCTGCCGCTCCAGGCGGTACAGGTCCAGGTGCTGCACCACGGCCCGGGGAGTGTCGTAGCGGAAGAGCAGGTTGAACGTGGGCGAGGGGACCGGCCCCTCCACCCCCGCCCCGCGCGCGATGGCGCGCGCCAGCGTGCTCTTCCCCGCCCCCAGGTCCCCGTTCAGCGCGAAGACCGCGGGGACCTCCACCTCCGCCCCGATCCGCTCGCCCCAGGCCGTCATCTCCTCCTCCGTCAGCAGCGCCACACTCATCCCTCCGTCTTCACCCCCGGAGCGCGCCGAGCGACCGTTTCGGTGCCGACCCGCCCCCCGTGGTCTTCTTCACCCCGTCCATCTGCGCCCGCAGCTCCAGGAGCTGGTCGCGCAGCAGGGCCGCCCTCTCGAAGTCGAGCTGCGCCGCGGCGTCCCGCATCTCCTGCTCCAGCTCCATCACCAGCACCTGCGGGTCCTTCGCCCCGTACGACGCGCGCGACTCCGCCACCTTGCGCGCCGTGGGCTCCGTCTCCGCGCGGGACCTCGCGTCCGCGACCCGGGTGGAGCGCTCGATCTGCTCCACCGACTTCATGATGGTCTGCGGGATGATCCCGTGCTCGAGGTTGTACGCCCCCTGCAGCTCGCGGCGGCGGTTCGTCTCCTCCATCATCCGCTTCATGGAGCCGGTGATCTTGTCCGCGTACAGGATCGCCTTCCCCTCCGAGTTGCGCGCCGCGCGCCCCACCGTCTGGATCAGCGAAGATGCGGAACGGAGGAAGCCCTCCTTGTCCGCGTCCAGGATCGCCACCAGCGACACCTCGGGAAGGTCCAGCCCTTCGCGGAGGAGGTTGATCCCCACCAGCACGTCGAACTTCCCGAGGCGCAGGTCGCGGAGGATCTCCACCCGCTCCAGCGCGTCGATGTCGGAGTGGAGGTAGCGCACGCGCACCCCCGCCTGCTGGAAGAAGTCGGTGAGGTCCTCGGACATGCGCTTGGTGAGCGTGGTGACCAGCACGCGCTCCCCCTTCCGCTCGCGCTCCCGGATCTCGGCCAGCAGGTCGTCCACCTGGCCCCGCACCGGACGGACCTCCACCACCGGGTCCAGCAGCCCGGTGGGACGGATGATCTGCTCCACGACCACGCCCCCGCTCTTCGCCAGCTCGTACGCGCTCGGCGTCGCCGAGACGAAGACGATCTTGGGGACCAGCTCCTCCCACTCGTCGAACTTGAGGGGGCGGTTGTCCAGCGCCGAGGGGAGGCGGAAGCCGTGGTCCACCAGCGTCAGCTTGCGCGCGCGGTCGCCGTTGTACATCCCGCCGATCTGCGGCACGGTGACGTGCGACTCGTCCACGAAGACCAGGAAGTCTTCCGGGAAGTAGTCGAGGAGACAGGCGGGACGATCGCCCTCGCCACGGCCGGCGAGGTGGCGGGAGTAGTTCTCGATCCCCGCGCACGTCCCGATCTCCAGCATCATCTCGATGTCGAAGTTGGTGCGCGACTCCAGCCGCTGCGCCTCCAGGAGCTTGTTCTCGCCGAGAAGCTGCTTGAGCCGCTCGTCCAGCTCCGAGCGGATGCGCTGCACCGCCCTCTCGATGGTGGGCTTCTGCGAGACGAAGTGCTTGGCCGGGTAGATGGCCGCGCGCGGCAGCGTCGCGATGGTCTCGCCGGTGAGCGGGTCGAAGCGGGAGATCCGCTCCACCTCGTCTCCCCACAGCTCCACCCGCACCCCCTGCTCCTCGTAGGCGGGGTAGATCTCCACCGTGTCTCCGCGGACGCGGAAGGTGCCCCGCTCGAAGGACACGTCGTTGCGGGAGTACTGGATGGCGACCAGCCCCTCCAGGATCTGCTTCCGCCCGATCCGCTGTCCACGCTCCAGCGTGAGCATGAGTTCGCGGTACGCCTGGGGGTCGCCCAGGCCGTAGATGCAGGAGACGGAGGTGACGATGATGACGTCTTCCCGCTCCATCAGCGAGGAGGTGGCGCGGAGCCGGAGGCGCTCGATGTCCTCGTTGATGCTCGCGTCCTTCTCGATGTAGGTGTCCGTGGAGGGGACGTACGCCTCGGGCTGGTAGTAGTCGTAGTACGAGATGAAGTACTCGACCGCGTTGTTCGGGAAGAACTGCTTCAGCTCGCCATAGAGCTGCGCGGCGAGCGTCTTGTTGTGGCTCATCACCAGCGCCGGCCGCCCGTGGTTGGCGATGACGTGCGCCATGCTCAGCGTCTTCCCGGTCCCCGTGGCGCCCAGCAGGGTCTGGTACCTGTCGCCGCGCACGAGGCCCTCCGTGAGCTCCTGGATGGCCCGCGGCTGGTCGCCCTTGGGGACGAAGGGAGAAATGAGATTGAAGGAGGACATCGTCTGCTCTGGCGGCTCGGGACGACGGGCACGGGGCCGGGACTCCACCCCGGCACCGTAAATACACCGAAGAAAGTGGACGGTTTCACGGGCCCTCCGTCACCGGAGCGCCCGGGGCGGTCAGCCCTCCAGGTCGCTCCCGTCCACGTGCTCCCGGCGCTCCACGGAGAGCACCCCCTTCACCTTGCGGATCGCGCCCAACACCCGGTTCAGGTGGGTGAGGTTCTCCACCTCCACCACGAACTGGCCCTTCATACCGGCGTCGTCCGCCTGGATGTCCGCGCTGCGGATGTTGGTGTTGGTCTGCGAGATGGTGCTCGCGATGTCCGCGAAGAGCCCGCGCCGGTCCGTCCCCTCCATCACGATACGGACGAAGAAGCGCTCCCCCACCTCCGACTCCCACTCGATGTCCACCCGGCGCTCCGGGTGGTCCGCGAGCTGGAGGAGGTTGGGGCAGTCCGTTCGGTGCACGGAGATCCCCCGTCCCCGGGTGATGTACCCCGTGACCGTGTCGCCGGGCACCGGCTGGCAGCACTGGGAATAGCGGACCATCAGGTTGTCCATCCCCTGGATCCGTACGCCCTTGGGCTTGCCGCGCACCCGGTCCACCAGCCGATCGAAGGCGGAGGGCGGCTTCGGCGCCGCGGCGGAGGGGGTCTCCCCCCACAGCTCGCGGAACACCGCCTGGGGCCCGATGTCGCCGCGCCCGAGCGCGGCGAACAGGTGCGCCGCGTCCGGGAGGTCCAGCGCGCGGGCGACTCCCCCGTAGCGGTCCTCGGAGACGCGGTCCCGCCGCGCCTTCTTGACCTCGCGCTCGATGAACTCGCGCCCCAGCCGGACCGAGCTGTCGAACTCCTCCTGCTTGATCCACTGCCGGATCTTGTTCCGCGCGCGGGCCGTCTTCACGAAGGCGAGCCAGTCGCGCGAGGGGCGCTGCTTGGCGTCGGTGACGACCTCCACCGTGTCGCCGTTCTTCAGCTCCCGCGCGAGCGGGGCGATGCGGCCGTTGACCTTGGCCCCCGCGCAGTGGATCCCCACCTCCGTGTGGACCGCGAAGGCGAAGTCGATGGGAGTGGCCCCCTTCGGGAGCTGCTTCACGTCGCCCTGCGGCGTGAACACGAAGATCTCGTCCTGGAACAGGTCGATCCGCAGGAACTCCATGAACTCGTCGGGTTCCTTGGTCTCCTGCTGCCACTCCAGCACCTGCCGGAACCAGGTGAGCGTCTCGTCCACCTCGTCCCCGCCGCCTCCGCCCTCCTTGTACTTCCAGTGCGCCGCGATGCCGTACTCCGCGGTGCGGTGCATCTCACGCGTGCGGATCTGGATCTCGTACAGCCTCCCCCCCGGACCGAAGATGGTCGTGTGGAGGGAGCGGTACATGTTGGACTTGGGCGTGGCGATGTAGTCGTGGAACCGCTCCTGGAGCGGGGTCCAGCGGTTGTGGATCACCCCGAGCGCGTGGTAGCAGTCGGTGATGGTGTCCACGATGACGCGCACCGCCATGAGGTCGTAGATCTCCTCGTACGGCTTCTCGCGGCGCTGCATCTTCCGGTAGATCGACCACAGATGCTTGGGACGCCCCGTCACCTCGCACTCGATTCCCGCCGCGCGCAGGTCCTCCTCCAGCGGGTGCCGCAGCCGGTCGATCAGGTCCTCGCGCTCCACCCGCTTCTCGGCGATCTTGCGCGCCAGGTCCTTGTACGCCTCCGGCTCCAGGAACTTGAAGCAGAGGTCCTCCAGCTCCCACTTGATGTGCGCCATCCCCAGGCGGTGGGCGAGGGGGGCGTAGATCTCGCGAGTCTCCAGGGAGATACGGCGCCGTTTCTCCTCCCGCAGGTGCTGGAGGGTCCGCATGTTGTTGAGGCGGTCCGCCAGCTTCACCAGGATCACCCGCGCGTCCTGCGCCATGGAGAGCAGGAGCTTGCGGTAGTTCTCGACCTGCTGCTCGGTGTTGGTGCGGAACTGGACCCGCGAGATCTTGGTGAGACCGTCCACCACCGTGGCGGCCTCGTTCCCGAAAGCCTCGCGCACGTCCTCCAGCGTGGCGGTGGTGTCCTCCACCACGTCGTGGATCAGCGCGCTGACCAGGGTGACGGTGTCCAGGTGCAGGTCGGCCAGGATCTCGGTGACCTCCACGCAGTGGACGATGTAGTCCTCGCCGGACCGCCGCTTCTGCCCCGCGTGGGCGATGCGGCTGAACTCGTACGCCCGGGTGATCAACTCGAGGTCGAGACGCTCGACGTACGACTCGATCTTGGAGAGGAGGCGCGGCGGAAGGACGGCTCGCGCGACCGCGAGCGCCTCCTCCGCCCGTTCGGGCGGGAGCGTGGAAAGTGCGCTGCTAGCCATTCCAGTACCCCGCTTCTACGAAAGACACGTAACGACCCTCTCCCACCACCACGTGGTCCAGTACGTCGATCCCCAGGGTGAGCCCTGCCCGGCGCAGCTCGTCGGTGACCGCCAGGTCCTCCTCCGAGGGCGTGGGGTCGCCGCTCGGGTGGTTGTGGACCAGGATCACGCTGGCCGCCGCCTCCATCACCGCCGCCCGGAACACCTCGCGCGGGTGCACCAGGGAGGCGTCCAGCGTCCCGCGCGTGACCAGGAGGTCGCGAAGCACCTCGTTCTGCGTGTTCAGCAGGAGCACGTGGAACTCCTCGACCGGCAGGTCGCGCAGCGTCAGCCGCATCCGCTCGTACACGTCGCGCGGGGTGCGGATTCTCCCGCGATCCGGCCGTGCCTCCTCCGTCGCCCGTCGGCCCAGGTCGAGCGCCGCCAGGATCTTTGCCCCTTTCGCGGTCCCGATCCCGGGCACGCGGCAGAGCTCCGGAAGCGACGCGGTCATCAGGCGCCGCAGCGACTCCTCTCCTTCACCGGTTGAGAAGGTGTGCAGCAAGTCGCCGGCCAGGTCCAGCGCCGAACGAGGCGCCCGCGCGGGCCCCGCCGGGATCCCCGTCTCGATCAGCAGCGCCAGGAGTTCACGCGGCGAAAGCGCCCGCGGCCCCAGCGCTCTCAGCCGCTCCCGTGGACGCTCCCCGGACGGCCACTTCTTGATGGTGTAGCTGGATGCCATTGTGAGATTTGAATACACCGGGAGGTGGGATCGGATCGCGGGGCCGGTGCGGGCGCGACGGCACTCCCCGTCCACAAATGTAGCCAAATGCGCGGTCGAACGAAACGAGGACGGCTGTCTCCGCACGAGGGGGAGACAGCCGTCCGGCCTTGCCGCAGAGCCGCCCTGCGGGGTGCTTACGCGCCCCGGCCGTGACAGTTCTTGTACTTCTTGCCGCTTCCGCACGGGCACGGGTCGTTGCGCCCGATCTCGCCCGCCGCGGCGAGCTGCGGAGCGGGGGTCTCCGCGCGGTTCGTGACGCCTTCCTGCTGGCGCGGCGCCCCGGGCACGGCGGTGAAGGGGTTCACCCCGACCCCGCCCGTGGATCGGCGGCCGGACGCCGGCGCACGGTCGCCCGCGGGCTCGCTCCGGGGGGCCGGCTCCGGCTCCTCCGTCCGGTTCGGGGTCCCGAAGAACTCCTGCGGCGGCGGGGGCGGCGGGGCCGCCGGCGTGAGCTGCGCGCGGAAGAAGAAGCGGGCGATCGAGAGCTGGAGGTCGCGCATGAGGTCCACGAACATGTCGTAGGCCTCCTTCTTGTACTCGATCAGCGGGTCCTTCTGCCCCCACCCGCGGAACCCGATGGACGCCTTGAGGTGGTCGAGGTCGTAGAGGTGGTCCTTCCACTTCTCGTCGATCGTCGCGAGCACGATGAAGCGGAGCACCGCGTCGGTCGCCTCCCCGAACTGCTCGAGCTTGTTGCGGAAGCCTTCGCGGGAGACTTCGAGAAGGTATTCCTCCACCTCCTCGCGGCTCTCGAAGTCGTGCTCCGTCCCGGGCTCCATGGGGAAGCGCTCGGCGAGGAGGGCGTAGTCCATCAGCAGGCGGCTGCGGAGACCGACCAGATCCCAGTCCTCCGCGTGAGCCCCCTCGGGAAGGTACTCGGCGACGAGGGTGGGGACGGTCTTCTCGATCATGTCCCAGACCTCGCCATTCAGCTCCTCGCCCCCTTCCAGCGCGAACGAGCGGAGATCGTAGATCACCTCGCGCTGCTGGTTCATCACGTCGTCGTAATCCAGCAGCCGCTTGCGCGCCTCGAAGTTCTGCATCTCGACGCGCTGCTGCGCCTTCCCGATCGAGCCGGTGATCCACGGGTGGGTGATGACCTCGCCCTCCTCCGCGCCCATCCGGTCCATGATGGAGGCGATCCGCTCCGACCCGAACAGGCGCATCAGGTCGTCCTCGAGCGAGAGGAAGAACTGCGACGCGCCCGGGTCTCCCTGGCGGCCGGCGCGGCCGCGGAGCTGGCGGTCGATCCGGCGCGACTCGTGCCGCTCGGACCCGATGATGTGGAGCCCTCCGCTGACCTCCTCCTCCTTGCCGTCCTCCCCGGTGGTGGTCCGGGGCTCGACGACGCCCGCGCCCAGCTTGATGTCGGTCCCGCGCCCGGCCATGTTCGTGGCGATGGTCACGGCGCCGGGCTGCCCCGCGTCCGCGACGATCTGCGCTTCCCTGGCGTGGTACTTGGCGTTCAGCACCTCGTGCGGGATCCCGCGGCGCTTCAGCATGCGGGAGAGCGTTTCCGACACGTCCACGTTCACCGTACCCACCAGCACCGGCAGGTCGAGCTTGTGGAGGCGCTCGATCTCCTCGATGATGGCGTTGTACTTCTCGCGCTTGGTCTTGTAGACCAGGTCGTGCCGGTCGTCGCGACTGATGGGCCGGTTGGTCGGAATGACCATGACCTCCAGGCCGTAGATGGAGTGGAACTCGCCCTCCTCCGTCTCGGCCGTGCCGGTCATCCCGGCCAGCTTGTCGTACATCCGGAAGTAGTTCTGGATGGTGATGGTCGCGAGCGTCTGGGTCTCCGCCTTGACCGCCACCCCCTCCTTCGCCTCCACCGCCTGGTGCAGACCGTCGGACCAGCGTCGACCGGCCATCATGCGGCCGGTGAACTCGTCCACGATCATGATCTCCCCGTCCTGGATGACGTACTGCTCGTCCTTGTTGAAGAGGGCGTACGCCTTGAGGAGCTGGTGGATGACGTGCATCTTCTCGCTCTTCTCCGCGTACTCCCGCTCCAGCGCCTCGCGGGCTTCGCGCTTCTCGTCGACGGAGAGGTCGGGGTCCAGCTCGACGCGGTGCACGCCCTCCGAGATGTCCGGGATCACGAACGCCTCGTGGTCGCCCGGGGCCAGCACGTCGAGGCCCTGGTCGGTCAGGTGGACGTTGTGCCCCTTCTCGTCCATGGCGAAGAGGAGCTGCTCGTCGAGTTCCTGCAGCCGCTTCTCGCGCATGTAGTCCGCCTCGACCTTGGAGGCGAGCTTCTGCAGCCCCGGGTCGTCCGAGAAAAGCTTGAGGAGGCGCTTGCTGCGGGGGACGCCCCGCTTCGCGGCGAGGAGCCGCTCCCCGGCGCGGTAGGTGTCGCCCTCGGCGATGGCCTTCTCGGCGTCGGCGATCAGCTCGGCGACGATGCGCGTCTGGCGGCGGTAGAGGTCCGAGACGGTGGGGTTGTACCGCGCGTAGGCGGCGTTGGTCTCGGAGCTGACCGGGCCGGAGATGATGAGCGGGGTGCGCGCCTCGTCGATGAGGATGGAGTCGACCTCGTCGATGATCGCGTAGTGGTGCACGCGCTGCACGCGCTGGTCGAGCGAGTGCACCATGTTGTCGCGCAGGTAGTCGAACCCGAACTCGTTGTTCGTCCCGTAGGTGATGTCGGCGTGGTACGCCTCGCGCCGCTCCGGGGTGTTCGGCTCGTGGAGGTCGATGCACCCCACCGTGAGGCCCAGGTACCGGTACAGGTGCCCCATCCAGTCGGAGTCGCGCTGCGCCAGGTACGAGTTCACCGTCACCAGGTGGGAGCCCCGTCCCGCGAGCGCGTTCAGGTAGAGCGGGAGGGTCGCGACCAGCGTCTTCCCCTCGCCGGTCGCCATCTCGGCCACCTTCCCCTGGTGAAGGACGATCCCGCCGATCAGCTGGACGTCGTACGGCACCATGTCCCAGGTCAGCGTCTGCCCGGTGACGGTCACCTCGGTGCCCACCAGGCGCCGGCACGCCTCCTTCACGGTGGCGAACGCCTCGGGGAGGATCTCGTCCAGGGCGGCTTCGATCGCGGCCTTGAGACGGGATTCCACCTCGCCGATCTGCTGGGCGATCCCCTCCCGCTCGGAGGAACTCTCGGAGCGCCGCTTCGCGGCCCTCAGCTCTTCCAGCTCGGCGTGGATGTCCGACGTCGCCCGGTGGATGTGCTCGCGGAACCTTGCGGTCTGCCCACGCAGTTCCTCGTCGGATACCCCCTGGAGGCGCTCCCACTCCTCGTTGATCTGGTCGACGAGGGGCCAGAGGCGCTTCAGCTCCCGCTCGTGGCGCGTGCCGAACAGAGCGTGTACGACTTTCTTCAGCATGGGTTCTTCCCTGAATGTACGGGCTCCCGATACAACCCCTCGCGCGCCACGATCTCGCGCACCGCATCGGGCACCAGATATCGAATGGACTGCCCCGCAGCCACCCGCCGACGGACATCCGTCGCCGAGATCCCCACCCGCGTCACCGGGACGGAGAGGACGGGAAACGGTGCATCCGTGTCCACATCGTCGCATCCACGCGGCACTGCGACCAGCCGCGCGAGCCGGACGATCTCCTCCGGCTCGTGCCAGGTCGCGAGTTCCCGCAAGTTGTCCGCCCCGACCATGAAAAACAGCTCGACCCCCGGGAGGCGGTCCCGGAGGGTGCGCAGCGTATCGACCGTGTAGGACGGACCCGGCCGCCGCAGCTCGAGGTCGTCCACCTCGAACCGCGGGTCTCCCGCCACCGCAGCCCGGACCATCTCCAGCCGGGTGCCCGCGGGTGCCTTCACCGTCTCGCGCTTGTGCGGCGGCACCGCCGCCGGGACCAGCAGGACGCGGTCCAGTGCGAGAGCGGCATGGACGTCCGCGGCGACGATCAGGTGTCCGTGGTGCGGAGGGTCGAAGGTCCCGCCGAAGACCCCGATCCTCACGAGGTCACCCCGTCGTGGCGCCCGCTTCCGGCGACGCGGGCTGCAGCGTCCGCGCTTCCGGGCTCTGGGGGTAATCCCGGAGGAGCCGGGCGCGGGCCTCCTCCGCCTCCTCCTTGTACCCGATCCGGTCGTAGCTCTCCACGATGCGGAGGAGGGCCATGGGGGCCACCGACGTTCCCGGGAACTGCTCCACCGCCTCGTCGAAGTAGATGACCGCCGCGTCGTACGCGCCGCGCTTGAAGTAGAACATGCCGGTCTCGTACGACTTGCGGGCCAGCTTGGTCCTCATGTCATCGACCCACTCGGCGGACTGTTGCGCCTCCTGGGTCCCCGGGTACGTGGTGACCACGGACTCGCAGTACGCGAGGGCGCCGGCGGTGTACTCCTGGTCCAGCTGCGGCTTGGGCGAGAGTCTGTTGTACGCCTCGCACAGGCCGAAGCGCGCGGGCCGCTGGAGCGAATCCGGCGGCGACTCGTTCAGGAGACGTGTGAAGTCGCCCGCCGCGAGCACGTACTCGCGCCGGTGCATGCGGGCTCGGGCGAGCGACATCCTCGCCTCGGCGGTGCGCGGATCGCCCAGGCTCCCCTGGAGGAACCGGTCGAGGAGGTCGGCCGCGCGGCCGTAGCTACCGGCCCGGTAGGCCGCCATGCCCCGCTCGTAGAGGGTGTCGGGCGCGAGTTGCGCGGTGTTCCGGTTGGCGCCGCAGGCCGCGAGAAGGAGCGCGCCGGCCAGGGCGAGGGGGAGGCATCGAATCGAAACGAGTGTCATGCCGGTCTCGTACCCCGCGGGGCGGGGGGTGTTTCAGGATCGGGAGCGCGGCGAGGCGAGACCATTCTCATCCCGCGGACGGGGTCCTGCGCTGCCGGCGGAGCATGCCGAGATACCCGCCGACCTGCGCGTTTCCGGGCTGCTGGGCCAGGCACCGCTCCCACTCGGTCTCCGCCCCGGAGAGGTCGCCCGCCCGGTACAACGCGAGCCCCAGGTTGGCGCGGGCGCTGGTGAACGACGGGTTCGCCTCCAGGGCCGCACGGAGCTCGGCGGCGCCTTCCTCCGGTCGGCCCAGGTCGACGAGGGTCCGGCCGAGCCGGTTCCGGAGGTCGAGGAACCGGGGGCGGATCCGGCACGCGTGCCGGTACTGCTCCGCCGCCTCGGCCAGCGCCCCCGCCTCGGCGTACAGGTCGCCCAGCTCGGCGTGCTTGTTGGCGAGGCGGGCGGACACCGCGCCGGGGAACGGCCCGTTCGCGGAATCGTCAGCTCCGGCCGCGCGCTCGAACGACTCGCGGGCCTCGTCCAGCCGTCCCAGGTCGTTCAGCGTGAGGGCGCGGTTGAGGTGCGCCTCCACGTACCCCGGGTTGACTTCCACCGCCCGGTCGAAGGACCCCACCGCCGCCTCCGGCCTCCCGAGGAGGCAGAGGCACAGTCCGACGAGGTTGTGCATGTCCGCGAAACCGGGCTCGCGTCGCACCACCTCCTCGAAGTCCTCCAGCGCGGCGAGGTAGGCGTTCCTGGAAAACGCCTCCTTTCCGCGCGAGATCAACTGGTCGGTGGTGGGGTCTTGCGCCATGGAGTCTCCGAAAAAGGCAAATCCGGGAGAAGATAGACTTTCTCCCGGATCCGGGCAACCCGTGAAGTGGCCGACGGACGCTCTACGCGCGCCCCGCCGCGCCGGCCCCGGCGGCTGCCGTCCCGGCGCGGATCGACTCGAAGGTGAGCCTCAGGCCCGACTCCAGGGAGGTGCGAGGGCTCCACCCGAGAGCCCGGAGCCGGCCGGTGTGGAGCGACGAGTGGAGCAGCTCGCCCGCCCTGGCGGGAGCGTGCCGGACCTCCACGCGGGTGCCCGACACGTCCATGAGCCCCCGGGCGAGGTCCAGCACCGGGGTCCCCCGCTCCGTCCCCACGTTGAACGCGCGCTCGTCCAGGGTGCGGGAGGGGGGGAGGGCCGCCCCGGAAAGGAGGAGGTTGGCCTCGACCACGTCGCCCACGTAGACGTAGTCCCGCGTCTGCTCTCCCGTCCCGAAGACGGTGAGCGGTTCCCCGGCGATCAGCCGGTTCGAGAAGATGGCGACCACGCCCGCCTCGCCGTGGGGATCCTGCCGCGGGCCATACACGTTCGCGTAGCGGAGCGCCACGTAGTCCAGCCCGTGCACGCGGTGATAGTAGTGGAGGTACTGCTCCCCGGCCAGCTTGCTGACCCCGTAGGGACTCAACGGCAGCTTGGGGGCCGTCTCGGGCGTGGGCCTCTCCTCCGGCTCGCCGTAGACCACGCCGCCGGACGAGACGTAGACGAAGCGCTCCACCCCGGCGTCCCGGGCCGCCTCCAGCAGGTTCAGCAGTCCGTCGACGTTGACCGCGGCATCCCGCCGCGGGTCCGCCACGGAGACGCGCACGTCCACCTGTGCGGCGTGGTGGCTCACCAGGTGGAAGCGCTCGTCGCGGATCAGCCGCGCGGCGTCCGGGTCGCGGATGTCCAACTCCACGAACTCGGCGCCCACCGGAACGTTCTCCCGCCGCCCCGTCGCCAGGTTGTCGAGGACGACCACGCGGTCGCCGCGCCGGAGGTAGGCATCCGCGATGTGGGAGCCGATGAACCCGGCTCCCCCGGTGACCAGGACCCGCCTGACGTCGTTGGACATGCGTCGTGAAGAGGTCGGCGTGGAAAGGAGTCGGTCGGAAGCGCTCAGCTCCGCCCGTAGCGGTCCTCGAGTCGGACGACGTCGTCCAGCTCCGGCGTGCTCACCTCGAGGATGACGGAATCCTCCAGCGCCTCGATCCGGTGCACGTCCCCGGGCCGGACCGTGATGCACTCGCCGGGCTCCATCTCGAACTCCACCCCGTTGAAGTGGTAGAGGAGCCGTCCGGACTGCAGGTACATGGTCTCCTGCTTCCGCTCGTGCTTCTGGAGGGAGAGGGCGTGCCCCTTGGTGACCTCGAGGATCTTCCCGGCGTAGCGCTCCTCGTGGGCGTACCATACCTCCCGGCCCCAGGGCTTCGGGACGATCGTGGGAGTGCAGACGGCGGCTCGAACGTCCGACATGGTGGTCTCGGGTGAGTGTGGGATCGGATGGCGCCGACTCGCCCAGGCGAGGTCGCGCACCCTACGCACGCATGTGCACCATCCGCTGCCCGATCGGGATCAACCGGGCGACGGGGAGGAAACGACCCGGATCGACCTCCGGGAGGAGACGTGTCAGCCATTCCCCATCCTCCGCCCGGAGGGCGTCCCACGCTTCGCGGACAGCGTGGCGCCCCCGGACAGGAGGAGTCGCTGGTAAGATAATCCGCCGTGCCGCACCGCAACAACTCCCACCCTGCGTCCTTCGCCCCGATCCGCGCGAGACCTGCCGTCGCCCGGCGGGAGCACTCTCGTGTTCCGCCGATTCGTCGCGACGTCGATCTCCTCGGGGCACGGGTCCGCCCTCCTCCGGATACGGAATCACGGCGCAGTTTTTCGCGGCGGCGGCGTTGCACGTCGAGCCTCCACGGCCCTCCATCACGAGGAGAGCCCAAAGTACCGCAGAGTTCCACAAGGCCTTGTACCTGCAGCACTATGCTGGTATGTTGGGCGCTTGTCGTTCATGGTCGGTTTCCGTCATTTGTCGCGTCAAAATTCTCCTGCTATGGCCCGCACCTGGACTTTTCTTTCGGCCGCCCTCCTGCTCCTGGCGGCCCTCTCGACTCCTTCCCACTCCCAAGAGCCCGCTCATTCCACGGAAGCTCTCACTCTCCAGCCCGGCGACCTGATCCGGGTGGAGATCTGGAGGGAGAACGACCTGAGCGGGGAGTTCCTGGTGGACCCTCGAGGCGTGGTCACGCTTCCCCTTCTCGGCGAGATGGAGGTTGCGCGGATCCCGATGGGGGTGCTCCGCGACTCGCTCATCAACCAGTACCAGGTCCATCTGCGGAACCCGTCCGTCAACATCACGCCGCTCCGGCGGATCAACGTCCTCGGGGAGGTCCAGAAGCCCGGCGTCTACTCGGTCGACCCCACGCTCAGCCTCGCCGGAGCGGTCGCTCTCGCGGGCGGCGCCACGGCCGGCGGAGACCTGAACCGCATTCATGTCGTCAGAAAGGGCGAGACAGCCGGACAGCGGGTTCCGCCGGCGACCCAGCTCGACGGCGTCGACATCCGGTCGGGAGACCAGATCCTGGTCGGACGGCGGAGCTGGTTCGACCGGAACAGCACCTTCATGGTGAGCGCGCTGCTGTCCGTCACCAGCATCGTGATCAGCCTGACCCGCTGATCCGTATCGACCCGGAGTGATTCTGAATTTTCATGCCCCAGTCCCCAACGACCGCGCAGGTCCCTGAACCGAAGCAGGACGACGAGTTCACCCTTCGGGACCTCTGGAACATCGGCCAGCGCAACCGCTGGCTCATTCTCGGGATCACGCTGGTGACCGGAATCGTCGGCTTCGTCCACGCGTGGACACGGCCGCCCGTGTACTCGAGCGAGTCGACGATCCGGATCGACGACAACCGTTCCAGCCGAAACGTTCTCAACGACCTCGCCGCCCTTACGGGTGGCAAGAATCCCGGGCTCATGGAGACCGAGATTCTCGTTCTCCGCAGCCGTCAGATCGCCGAGTCGGTCACCGACTCGCTGTCGCTTCACGTCCAGCTGGTGGAGCCGCGTGTCGCGCGCAGCGAGGTCTTCTCCTCGGTTTCGGCGCCGACCGACTCCGAAGAGGCCGTGTACCGGCTCAGGCACCAGGGGAACGGGGTCTACTCGGCCGAAAAGGAGACCGAGGAGGGAGTCCGGAAGCTTCCGACCCGCGTTGCCATCGGTACGCCGGCCGAACTCGACGGGATCCGCTTCGTCCTGGCCCCGACACTTCGCGGCTCGCCCCCCCCGACCATCCGGTTCGAGGCGCTCTCCTTCCGCGAGACCGTGAACGATCTGCGGAAGGTCCTGAAGGTGTCGAGGCCGAACGTGAACGCCCAGATCGTGGCGGTGGCGTACAGCGACAACGACCCGAGGCTCGCCGCCGCGGTTCCGAACGCGGTCACGGGTGAGTTCATCCGGTACAAGTCCGGGACCAGCAAGCTGGAGCTACGGAGCACGGTAAGCTTCCTGAGGGATCAGGTCGCGAGCTACGAAGGGAGCCTCCAGGAGGCCGAGAACCGGCTGCGGGGCTTCCGCGAGAGCTCGGACGTGATCAGCCCCGAGAAGCAGGCATCGGAGCAGGTCACCCGCCTCTCGGAACTGCAGGCCCGCCGCGACCAGCTCCTGGCGGAGCATTCCTCTCTGCAGCGCCTCCTGGCCCAGGTCGGAAAGGCCCAGACCCGGCAGGACGGTCCGTCGCCGTACAGGCAGCTCGCCGCCTTCCCGACGTTCCTGGCGAACCGCGCGGTCCAGGACCTTCTCCAGTCTCTCACCGTCCTGGAGAACGAGAGGGCCACCCTTCTCGTCCGCCGTACCCGGGAGAACGTGGACGTGCAGGGGCTGGACTCGCGCATCCATGAACTCGAGCTGCAGCTCTACCAGATGGCGGCCAACTACCGGGAGAGCCTGGCGAACGAGATCGCCTCGCTCGACGCGAACCTGGCCCGGTTCACCGGCCAGATGCGTGAGATCCCGGCGCAGGAGGTCCAGTACGCCCGTCTCCTCCGCGAGCAGAAGCTCCTCGAAGAGATCTACACGCTGCTTCAAACGCGGCTGAAGGAGGCGGAGATCGCGCAGGCCATCGACGACGACGACGTGCGCCTTCTCGACGCGGCGCTCGTGCCGACCAGGCCCATCTCTCCCCGCCCGGTGCGAAACGGAGTGTTCGCGCTGGTCCTGGGACTGGTGGCCGGCCTGGGGGTCGCGTTCGGTCGGCAGGTGATGGACACCAAGGTGCGGACGAAGGAGGACGTCTCGGGTACCACGGGTGGACTCCCCGTGCTCGGCATCATCCCGCGCATCGGTTCGCGCCAGTTCGCCACCGACGGCGGGAAGAAGGTCGCGGCGGTGAACGGGAACGGGAAGGGTGGCATCCGCAAGCTCATTCCGATCACCCCCCAGGTCCTGCTCGAGGATCGTCTGGTGACGTGGCGGGACCCGCTCAACCCGGTTTCCGAGGCCTACCGGGCGCTCCGAACGAACCTGACGTTCGCCAGCATGGAGAGTCCCCCACAGGTGATCGTGGTGACCAGCGCGATGCCCGGGGACGGGAAGACGACGAGCGCGTCCAACCTGGCCATCACGCTCGCGCAGCAGGGAAACCGCGTGCTCCTTGTGGACGCCGACCTCCGGCGCGGGATCCTTCACGAGGTGTTCGGACTGCGCCAGTCCCCGGGTTTCGCCCACGTGTTGATGGGCCGTGCCACGCTCAAGGACGCGGTCCAGGAAGTCGCCGTCGGCGACTCGGGTGCTCCGTTGCACTTCCTGGGCTCCGGGGTGTTCCCTCCCAATCCGGCGGAAATGCTCGGTTCGGAGCGAATGAAGGACCTCGTGACCATTCTCCGCGACGAGTACGAGACCATCGTCTTCGACATGCCGCCGCTGAACCTGGTTACCGACGCGGCGGTGGCCGGCACCCTGGCCGACACCACGCTCCTGGTGACGCGCTCGGGCACGACGGAGAAGGGGGCCCTGCACCACGCGGCATCGCAGCTCCGCCAGGTGCGCGCGCGCGTCGGGGGGGTCGTGCTCAACGACTTCAACGTCGCCGAAGCGGAGTATTACGGCGGTAGCTACGGACGCTACGGCGGAGGCAACGGGTAACTCCCGGGGGGTGTTTTCGCCTCCCCGAACGACGCAGGCCCGGGCGCGATCCGAATCGTGCCCGGGCCTGTTCTATTCATCGCCGCGTGTGTCGAGCGGCACATCCTCCTCGGGGGGGATCACGAAGTCATCCGGCCTATCGCCGATCCCGATCCGCGACCTCACCCATCATCCGTCAATCGCGCCGTTCACCCTCGTGCTCCTTCGGCGACGGCTGCGGAAAGGGCGGCCTCGAACCGGGATGCAAGGATGCGAAAGCTGTGATGGCTTTCGACGAAGCGTCGCCCACGGGCCCCCATCTCGGCCCGCTCCGCCGCTCCCAGGCCGGCGAGTTCTCTGACCGCCTCAGCCATAGCGCGTGCATTTTCCGGCTCCACGGTCAGCCCGGCGCCCGCATCCGCCACCGGATTATTGGCCGAGTTGGAGCCGAATACGATCGGGCGAGCCAGGGCCAGGTAGTCGAAGAGCTTGTTGAAGCTGATCCCGTGGCGATAGAGGTCCGTGTTCCGCATGGTCACGATGAAGGCGTCGGCCTCCGCCAGCCGTGCATGGATCCGGCTCTTCGGCACCGCGTCCTCGAACGACACGCAGCTCAGCCCGAGTTCTTCCGCCAGGGCGCGAAGACGCACCTTCTCCGGGCCGTCGCCCACGAGCCGGAAGTGGACCCGCTCTCCCCACCCCTCCTCCTCGAGGATCGAAGCGGCCCGCAGCACCGACTCCAGGGCGTTCGCCTGACCATGCGCACCCGCGTACATGACCGTGAACCGCGAGTTCTTCGGCGTCTCCGTGCTGAGCCCTCTGAGGAGGGAGAGGTCGATCCCGTTGGGGATCCACGTCACCCGTGTCGCGTCGCCGCCCAGCTTCTCTATGTGGGAGACCGCACGTGGGAGGAGAGAAACGACCTGGCTGGCGCGCCGGTACAGGTACCTCTCGATCAGACCCAGTGCGACGACCAGCGGATGCCAGCGGTGGGCCCCGGCTACGGTCACCAGCGACTCCGGCCAGACGTCCCGCACCTCCAGCACGAACGGAACGCGCAGGGCCGAAGCGAGTCGTTCAGCGCCCAGCGCCCCGAAGAGGTGAGGACTCGAACCCACCACGACGTCGGGCGGCGGGAGCGAGCGGAACCGATGCGGCCGCCAGACCGAGGCCGCGAAGGAGACCATGTTGCGCACCCGGGCGAAGCCGTTTCCCGCGTAGGGAGGGGTTCGGATCCGGTAGAACGGGACCCCATCGGCGACCTCCACGTCTTCCACGACTTCGCGCCCGGTCTCGCTGAGCGTGCTGTGATTGAAGCTGGAGGCGATCACCAGGACCTGGTGCCCGCGCACAAGCAGCTCGCTCGCCAGGTGGAAGTGACGGGTTCCCCCGGGCTCGGCGGGAGGAACCGCGTAATGATTGACGATCCAGATCCGCAGCGGACGGCTTGCGCCTGCGGCCCCCGTACGGGACCGGCCGGGCGACATCGTCGGGACACCCGGGCGACGTTCCTCGGGCACAACGGATACAGCGGCGTTCCAGGCACTCACGATTGATCAGGCACGCAGCAGGATGTCGGCGATCTGCAGGGCACTCGACCCGCTTCCGTAGGGGGATTCGGCCGCCTCCGGTCGCCCGGACAGCATCGCATCGACCGCGGCCGTCACGTCCTCCACCGAGGTCGGGGGGGCCAGGCGGTTCCAACCCAGATCCAGGAGTTCGACCCACTCGGTCTCGTCGCGGAGCGTGACGCACGGCACCCCGTGGAAGAACGCCTCCTTCTGCACTCCGCCCGAATCCGTGACGATGACCGACGCGCGCATCTCCAGCATCACCATGTCGAGGTACGAAACCGGGTCGATGATCCGGATCCGCCCGAGACCCTCCGGGGCGAGCCGATCCAGCGCGGCACGCGTCCGCGGATGCAGTGGAAGGATCACGGGCATCCTCGCGGCGACCGAAGAAAGTGCCTCGAAAACCACCGCCAGCCGTGCCGCGTCGTCCGTATTCTCTGCGCGGTGGACGGTAGCCAGGACGTAGGGGCGTCCTGCCAGCCCGAGCTGATCGAGGACGGGGCTCCGGGCCTCCGCCATCTTCCCGTAAAAGACGGCGGCGTCGTACATCACGTCACCCACCCGGTGGATCGAGGATTCCGGGCGCCCCTCGCGGAGCAGGTTCTCCACGGCGGACGCGGTCGGCGCGAACAGGAGATCGGACACGTGGTCCGTGAGGATGCGATTGATCTCCTCCGGCATCCGGCGGTTGAACGATCGCAGCCCCGCCTCCACGTGAGCCACGGGAACGTGGAGCTTCACCGCCGCGAGCGCCCCGGCCAGCGTGGAGTTCGTATCTCCGTACACCAGGACCCGGTCCGGCTTCTCTTCACGAAGAACGCCGTCCAGGACCTCCAGCATGCGGCCGGTCTGCACGCCGTGTGATCCGGATCCGATGGACAGGTGCCTCGCAGGAACCGGGATCTCCAGCTCCTCGAAGAAGACGTCCGACATGTTCGCGTCGTAGTGCTGGCCGGTGTGAACCAGCACCTCGGAAACGCCCGACAATCCGCCCAGCACACGCGATACGGTAGCGGCCTTGATGAACTGGGGGCGTGCACCGACGACCGTGACGATCTTCACTGGACCAACCTCGCATAGAATTCCACCAGCTTCTCCCCCTCGATGCTCCAGGAGTACAGGGTTTCCACAGCCTGCTGCCCACGCCTGCCCATCTCCTCCGCCTCCTCGGGATGATCCATGAGCCACCGGACCGCCCTGGCGATCGCCTCCGGATCGAGCGGATCCACCAGGAGTCCGCATCGTGCTCCCCCGACGATCTCCCGCCAGAGGGGAAAGTCCGAGGCCACCACGGGAAGACCCGCGGCCATGTACTCGAAGAGCTTGTTCGGCTGGGCCTCCACGTGGTTGGGCACGGGATGGAAGATGACGAGACCCAGTCGCGCCGTCGCGAGCAGCGCCGCGAGTTCGGAGCGGCTCCTCCAGGGAGTGTAGTCCACGCACTTCCAGCCGACCTCCTGCTCCATCCTTTCCTTCAGGTGCGCGGACGCGAACCCGCCACTGATGGACAGCCTGGTCGGGCCGTCCGCGGAAAGGAGTTCGAAGGCCCTTACCATCTCGTGGATGCCGCGATGTTCGCTCACGGCTCCGATGTACGCAGCAAGGCGCGGGCGCTCCGAGAACGGCCGGGCGCCCGGAGCCACCATCTCCCGTTCCAGCGGGAAGTTCTGGACGATCTCCACGCGGCGCCGCGCGAAACGGCGGGCGATGGCCGGCGTGGCCGCGACGATCCCGTCCATCGCCACGGATGCGACCCACTCGATCACCTCAGCGCCGGCGATCAGGGGATACCGCAGCGCCGGAGCGATCCACGGCTTGTAGGCGATGGTGCGCGGCAGGTCTTCGTGAACGTCGTATACGACCCGCTTCCCCCGCAACTTCAGGAGCAGCGCGACCGGAATGAGTTCGGGATCGTGGAAATGGTATACGTCGGCATCCTCGTGCACGGCCCTCCGGAAGGCGTCACGCACCGCAGCCGTCATGCGCTGCAGCCGCGACCCCGCCCGCCGAATCGCCCTCAACTGTACGCCTCCCACGCGCTCGTCGTGCGTATGGGGAGCGATCAGTACGACCTCGTGCCCCGCAGCGGCGAGGGTTCCGCACTCCTTGTGGAAGACGCGCACGTCGAACGGAGGGTGTGCGGTCGTGAAGTGCACGATCTTGACGGCGCGCCCGCGCGCGGGCGTCGACGGAGGCGGCCCTCCACGGGAGTCGTCCTGCAGTACTTGCATCTCCATTTCCCCACCTCGCATCGAATAGCCGCAGGTAAGTGTCTCGCCAGCCGGAAGGCGATGCTCCGGCCCCGCCGATCCGGGCGGACCGTGTATCGGCTCGCCTATCCTTCGAGCACTCGTCGGTATACGTCTACGAGCGTCTCCTCCTCCTTCTCCCAGGAGAACGCCTGCTGCGCGCGGACCACCCCGGCGCGCTTCTGCCGGATCTCGTCGGGGCGGATCCCCTCGATCGTCTGCAGGAGCGCGGCGTCGCTC